>OMLO01003141.1_pt1 | contig 13614 bp, 5 predicted proteins | sample 1674811 | NCBI WGS metagenome assembly OMLO01 (sample SAMN06265003, study PRJEB25207) | coral metagenome | isolation source: Coral host | place: Mexico:La Bocana,Puerto Morelos, Mexico | collected 2008-11-13
TTCTGTACATCACAGTCAAGAAGTGTTACTTACTTTTGATCGATGTCCATGAAACTCAGATCCATTCGGTTCTTGGTGCAGAACAAGGAAGTTTTTAATCTGATCTCAAGCATTGATGATGAAACTGTTTCCAGTGGAGTACATATCATGAAGAGTCCATAATCTCTTCTTTCACTGTCAGGGAGTGTCATCTCGCGCAAACGACCACTACACCTGAATGGCTAAATAATAAGAAACAAAAGTAAGCATCTAATAAAGAAATAAAAAACGTGTCCGAGTGCATTGTTGAGTTATATAAGCATGCAGGAATTTTCAAGAACACGAGAGAAGTGCATAGAGAAGCTTCTCGCACTTCTTGAGTGTTCTTAAAAATTCCCGCGTGCTTATATAACTCAACAATGCACAAGGATGAAGTTTTTTATTTCTTTTATAAAATGCTAAGGAAATCGCGCGCGTTCAAACTCGTGATGTAAGCAGCGTGTATTATAACTTGATAAAGCACGCGTGTGACGCAAGCCGCGTGCTTTATGGAGATATAATGAACTCAAACTGACTAATCACAGCGGGCACAATTAGTTGAACATTTTATCATTCATTTTCTTACAGGTAATAATGAAGTCTAAATTTGAGTCTAGTGGCCCATCAGATCAAGGCCTCTCTCCAGTTTCCATAACACAGATCAACTGGAAATATTTTTACTATCCCTTAAATAGAATGTGAGTTGGTCACCCACGTCAATTTTAAATTTGCTGGGATCCATTAATCCTCCTGAACAAAGACTACCTTCGAGACTCAAAACTAGCACTCTTAATGGAGAGCCATTAGCCATAAAGCTATCATGCCTTACACCAACATCTTATAGAAATTCTAATTAACAAAACTCGTAAAGAGTATATATGTTCTTCAGTACATAGTTTACCTTGAAGAAACCAGCACTTGTATTCAAAATACATTTCATTCTGCATACAAAAGACCTCTCAGTCTCCACAGCATTGTTATTGCTCTGGTCATCTCCTGAGAAAAAGAGTATGATCACGCATTACAAACATGCAAATGCTGAAAGGAAGAAAATTGCTGTATAAAACACAAACTATATATATAAATGTTCAAGATTTAGTAGTAGGCATTAATAATTCACAGATTGATAGCAGTGAAAAGGGAAGAAGTTGCCCTGAGCTATCCAAATAGCTTTTCTAAAACATCCTTTTCCCGCTCTGACACACTTTTTGCACCAAAGCAAAGAAAGCAAAATAGCTCCCAAAAGAAGGGTGAATTTTCAGTGTCAGAAAAATTAAATGATAATTCAAGAAAAAGTTTAGGAAAGAAAAGAAAAAGAGGCTTTTAATTTTTGTCCCCTGAAAAATAAACCATGTTTCTAAAATAAATAATCTATTTGAAAGTGAATTATTTCTCAGAACTATTGAGGACGGAAAAAAAAAAAAAAAAAAAAAAAAAAAAAACTTTCATACCTGCACTACTTGTGCTACCGCTTTCAGAAGCTACCCCATCATTCTCCTCGTCAAGAATTCTAATTTTCTGTATAAATAAATTTACAGATAAACATAAAAAGATGTCAAATCAGCATTAAGGATTCCAGAATCAAAGACACTGCCATAGATACTTTTTTTGAAAGCAATTTATTTCCTTTCGTGTATTACCAAGATATTGCTCAACAAAACATTCTGTTTTGACGAAATGTGTCACACAATCTGGAGTACTTCCTTTATCACACAATATCACCTGTACACGAAGGGAAAAATAAGGTAAAAGGCTGGCAATATATAAAAAACTCCCGAAAAGTAAGGAATTTGTTTGTCCTCACACAACAGGGATTTACAGTACAATTACTGGAGCAGAAAGGCTGGCTGGATAAAGACTACTATTAGTTAGGATACAGCATTTTCTTTCTTCCCAAACAAGAAGAAAATGTAATATAATTTCCAATATAATCATTTGATCAAATTTTGTAGTTCAACATGGTCGACAGACAAGCAGCTTCATAAAAGCTCATAAAAAACACAAGCTAAATTTTCATTGCTCTATCAGAGTAAACAACTCAAGTGCTCATCAGCAAAGGAAATAAAAAGGAAATTAAAAAAGAAAATATATTTGAGTGTAAAACTCTTGGTCCCAATACTGGATATTGCTGTTAGAACTGAGAAATGCAATCAAAACAAGGTATAATGTTCAGCATTCTGTGTAGGATTAATCAGAGATGAACACAATCACCAGTGTTGCAGGGGTTTCATTAACGTTTTCAGCAAGAGCGAATTGGTTTTTACAGGAGCGCAAAACTATTTAAACTGAGGAAAACGTTCCTTTAGATAGTCAGTCAATTTGCAATGAAAGTTGATGTTCACTGATCTATAAAAATTATCCATCTTACTTGTTCCTCCTCGTCCTCAGGAAATGGCAGAAGATTCTTCTTGATCAAGTCATGATCATCCACGTGTATAAACCTCAGGAAATCTTGATGAATAACACTTGCCTAAATATATAAAAAAAATACTCTTCAGTTAGATCTAAGAAAAGTGTAAGCATGCAATAACAGGTTTATCCACCCACCTCCTAACAAGGAACTTACAGTACACTACTGGAATACAAGAACATGATCAAACTCACGACTCAAGTCAATACACTTAATTTTTACTTTTGCGTCTGCAGATAAACCCTATTGGGTTCCATAATTTTGCTTGCCACCCAGACTATTGAGTGGATAAAACAGGATGGCAGTTTCCATGATCCACTGTGTGGACACTCAAAACACAAGAATTTCGTTTTACATAACAGCAAACAGCCAGAAGGTTTTAATTAAAGTTTCTCATGTCAAATCAGGGTCACATCTATCCTTCTATGAACAAAGTGAGAGCTACAAGTTTTCTTCTTATGTTGAATTTACATGGTGGTTCTCACTTCTAAATCTGTGGATAACAGTATTAATCTCTCAGCTATCTTAGAATTCAAATGAGAACTACTGAGAAGTGAAAATTATCACATCGTTACTATTACTTAGGACTATTTTTTTGTCAATTTTGACAAAATTGTGGGTTGAATGGTTTAAATGTTCTTAGAGTTTCACGTGTCTGAACACATTTCAAGTTTGCATGTCACCTACACAAATTTAGTCAGAGATACCTCTGTTGTTCAACTGTTATTTCAAGTTACAAAGATTAAACACCTTCCTATATTAGTATGTTGCCGTAGACAAAACAAAGCTATAATTATTCCAATACAACAACATGTAATTGACATCCAGGAGTGCTTCACAGCAAAACATTTTCACATTATGGAGAGAATCCAAAAAAATAATTTCTGATGAAGTCTCCTCAGAAGCTCTTTGGTCGCTCCGGATTTACTAGCATTTGGAAAATAACTGCAGCTTTTTTTAGAATAATTCATGAGATATCAACTCAACCTTGATAATGTGGAAAGACTGTTGTTTCCGGAGAAATAGTGACATTTTAGGTTTGAAAGACTAAGTTTGTTGTAAAGAAAACACTACAGAAAAGTTGTGTTTTTCACCCTAAAAATTTCTTGCATATAAATATTCCCCTAAATAATTGACCAGAAAAACTTTGCACACACCACATGGGGTAATAACCATTTAATTATATGGATTCATGTTTTTAGCTTGAACCAGCAGTGAAGTATTGTAAAATTAACATCACATCTCAAGACCAATGATTTTTCAACGTCAAAATTGAATGAGTTCTATCTGATCTCTTGATATACATATTACAACAGATTTACCACTGCTTCCCCCTGGGTGTGCTAGCAATTATAGAATTGTAATTTTGAAACCTTAAACTGCTGGCATAAAACATTGTCCTCCTACAATTAAATTGTTTGCCATCACTAGCAAAAATAGAATAGTGTAAATTCCTCAATTTCATGCAGGATAAGATTACTAGTAAAAAAATAGAGACTGACCAAGTACAAGTCGATCAAATTACAGAGAAATAGGAATTTTTGTTCCTCAAACATCGAAGAAGTTGGTAGAGAGAGAGAGAGTGCAAAGAAGGCACAGTTACTTGAGGAGTTTACATTCAGGCTAATTTACTTTACATCTGTCTCTGTGACTGTTTTTGCAATTAATGACAAAACCAGGAAATTATCTTACAGTTCTGTAAATATGGGTGTCACCTGCAAAAATGATATGTTTCCAAACAATGGATCTATTCATGTGACAAATATGCTAAATATTTTAAAGTACACACCTTCCAATTCAAACAGAACCAAGGATATATATAAACGAGATATGATAAACACTGTTGACCATTTTCTGTACACATTTACTAACTTCAAGCCCATAGTAAAGGATAACTTAAAACGTACGTGATACTTGGTTTTTAACCTGATATCCATTACTGTTAGTAGTATCGAGGTTCCCACGGAAATTTTTTCAGTCAATTGTTTTATTTGAGATGTATTACATTTCTTAAATATCACTTTACAATTTAAAGGGCAAAGGGTTTTCTAAACATAATCTAAATTAATCTTCTTGAAACAGGATAACTGAAGTATTTATACCCAAATTCAAAACAGCCTGTGAAAAGATATAAAAACCCTTTCTTGTTTGAGAAGCTTAGGCTTAAATTAATGTATTTATTATCCATTGCAGATTGCATTGATGTGAAACAAAAATTTCAAACATGATGAATGCGCATCTTTTAGTTCTTATGAAAACAGAAGGACAGCTGCTTAAGCTCATGTATTAAGACAACGATGCTTATGAGAAATTAATCAGCAACAATAAACATGTTGATGTAAAGACTTCAAGAAGATTACTGTTAACTGTACTTGTTACTTTAATGCCTACAATCCTGTTCAGACAACTAATCACATTTGTTAAGGAAAGTTTTCAAACAGTCCACAAATGTAAGGAAAAATAATTCAGTGCATCCAAGAGAAGACCCGCATTCCACAAAAGTAACACTTGCATAATGATAACTTAATTTACCATTACCTCTTAGCATTACAAGCAAATCCTGAAACATTATTTCAGACGTTTATTGACCTCGGGCACTACACTACTATCCACATGTCCAAATAAAATACAGACCAAAAAAAGTATTTTGCCTTCAAATATATAAAAAAACTTCATAGATTCACGTTGAAACATTGAAAGCTCTACATATGGAAATCTCTTCATATTTTGAGTATATAAATTTAAAAATAATCTCAAAAGACTTTTTGTTTTAGATAAGAATTTCATATTACCTGTGCAAGTCCAAGGTACTCCTGAACGGTTTCAGATGCATAGAATACTTCAAAATCTCTGGTCAAGACAATAACAAAGCCATCCAAGGCCTGGAAGATACAAGAGAAATTAATTTCATCTATTAATATTCACATCTTTTTTAAGGAAACCACAAGGTGAAGAGAATGAAAAAATAAAACAATTGATGGATTTTTTTCTTTAATTTCAAAATGCATCACTAAAATCTTGGATGAAATCAAAGAATAAAAAGGATCTAAAATAAAATATATAATTTATATATAAAATAGTTTGCTAAGAATCTTCTTAATTGTCCATCAAGCATTGAATGGAATTTCTTTACATATTTTAGATACACACATATCATATCGAGTCAACCCTATACTTATCAATTTTATATCATTTCAGGCACTCTCTTTGAACAGACCATTGCTTTACAAGTTTACCCCAGCACATACATTCTGAGACTTCAATCCTTTTATTATTGTCATTTATCTGAAAACTAGCAAAAAACAAGCTACCGCAACCAATCTTTTCAGTAATCAGGCAATATCCTTGAGTTTTGAAGGATCAAGTTTAACACCCAAGAACAATGAAACTCCCACACAAAGCAAAAAAACTTGAACAATAATTTCTCTGCCCACATACTACATTAAGCATCTATGATAAATCTTAATCTAAAATTGAGGTCATAACCACATCCACATCCAAACACATTGCAGATTCACAGATATAATTCACTTAACATAATAAACAAGAGTGGTTCATGAACAAAATGCACTCAAGCGACTGACCAAAATATCTACAAATGGTCGTAGTAAATCCAGAAGAAAAGGAACTTACGTCTAAGAGAAGTTTTGAAAAAATGCCATTCCCTTCAAAGTCACCATTCCCATCGGCAAGTCTTCCAACTTGGTTGTCTTCTGACCACTGTTGCCCTGCAAAAGACAATCTTGTTTACTTTTGTTTTTACCATGTTTACTGAACAACCGTGCTGTTTAAAGGAAGCTTCCAATATCGCAAGAAAAAATGCTTGAGAACAAGATATTTTTTCGTGTTCAAAGATACTGCATAAGACCATTACACCTAATCTGTAAGAAACATATCATAATCTGTAAGAAACGCTTTGATTTTCTTTTATCTATTTTCCAATAACAACCTCAAAGTCTTAAACACAAAATTAAGATATATTTAAAACAACCTTTTGATACTAAGTAGTTATTTGGTTTACAACTATCTGTTGGCTGGGTGGAAAAATGATAACTTGAGAAACACAGATTAAGTCTTCTATAATTACTTTGCATAACTGCTCCTTTCAGCAAATGAAAAACACCTTCAAATCAACTTACTGTAATTTGCCAGGAATGAAGTCAAAATTTTTGAGCTTTTTATTGTTTCATGACAAGTTTGTTACTTTTGGCACAAAAAGTACAATGTGCTGTGTTAATTTTACGTGCAAGAAATATTTCACTGTACAGTTGTTTTGGTACAAGTATGGCTTAGAAAAAAATTTCCACTCATGTCGAGATTGCTGGTGTCACTGAGCATAGAAAGTCATGGCCAATAGCCGGGGGGTAAGTGGATTTAAGATTTAAACATGCTGTACTCAGTAGCAAAAGGCCAGGTTTGAGTCCTTATTAGAGTCTTTGTGGGCAAGAAATTCCATTCTCACAGTGCCTCTCTCTATTGGTGTAGGCCCATTCAGGAGTAAGTAAGAAAAAACTGGGCCATGCTCCTTTCATGTGGAGAGCTTGGCCTAAAACAGACCCATCCTTTTACCTAATGACAAAGCTAGTAAGTCATAGTTACAGGTTGCCCAGAAACGATGCTTGAAAGTTGTCAGTTTTTTTTTGCATCATATGTCTAGATGGTTGGGGAAGGCTTTTTGCTAATAGGGCTTAAGTCCAGTAACCAACCCATGAAGTAACGGGAAATGTCACTTCCCCTCACCAAGTAGCCATACACTACTGCCTTTTTTTCGAGTTGGTTAAACAATTAACCAGTGTGAACGTTTGGGAGATGAGCAAACAAGATCAACTATTGTTAATATTATTTTGAGTTAAACGTACCTTTGAAGAAATTCTTGGCTCTGAGATAGCTCGCTGACAATCGCAGAATTGAAAGCTTATCCAATTTCTGGATTACATCATGTGGAAATGGCAACAGTTTAGCAAGGTTGTCCAATTCAATATTGAAGCGATCACGATGCCGCTTTGAAGGATTCAGGGAACCCTTGAGACTAAAAAGAAAAAAATAACAATTAACTTGGCTTGTACTCACAATAGCTTGTTAATACTGATAATATAAGTAAATGTACAACTTGGATTCTGCACACAGATTGGCTAAAAAGCTTTGCTTTTAAAAATCTGTTTAATAGTGTGATGTTGCTTTTTTTTTCATGAGATCTATCCGTTAAAACAAAGGAAGACAAAGCAATGAATTACACTTCTATGACGAACAATTCACTTATTTCAAACTCTTGAGAAATTTAAGAAACAAACACCTGGAGTTCCATTTATTTCAAGTTCTTATTTTCCTGTTGTGTTAAATGATAGTAATCGTATAATACAAAATATCGGCTACTTTGGTAAGAAGTCACCGAAACGAAATTATGAAAAATAACCTTTAACTTTATTTTAATTATAGAGCTTCAATTCAAGTATTCATAAAATGAACAAAATGTATGATGTAACTACATGACTAGGCAAATGAATGAATGACAACATCACTGCCAAAAAATAGCAATTACTGCTGATTATTGCTACCAAGAAAACTCATTTCATTCATAGCCTGGGGCATAACCTGTCTAGGAGACAATAGAACTTTGCGACTATCAACTTAAGAGAGATGCCGTTTCAGACAGTTTGTGAAAAAATTGTAAGATTAATGATGTTTGCTCTGAAGTGTAGAATTTGTAATGCAGGACAACTGTATTTATGATCAGATGCCAACATGCCAGGAAAGATAATCGTGTTAAAAAAAAACCGATTCCAAGACAGCAATTTTTGTAGTTTAGCTTAGACTTACATGAAAGAAGGGAGAACTGATTATATCATTCGTTTGATTACACCCCAGAGGGATGTTCCCTTATCTCAGAAAAATATCTTATCTTACAAAATCATGCCAGGGGTATCTAACAGAGGAAAGGAGGTACAACTGGCCTGTACAATGTTTGTACAAACAAAGTTTTACACTTGGAAATATTTGAAAGGGTAAGGATTAGAAGGCTAAAAAGAGAGCTTATCGATTGCTGGTCAAAATTTCACTACATAACAAAGGATTGGGGTACTTTTTAAGATGCAAGGGCTCTGGAGCTTTCTACTGAATTGTCACAGTTTTCTCTCAGAAAATTCTCTAAAGAAGATAAAGAGAATTCTGAAGAAAACGTTCTTTACAAATACAATAAATGTCCAGACATGTCCAAAGGAGGATAAGCAATGCTCTGAGGTTAAGCTGCTTAACGCAAAGGACTTGACATACAAATACGGTTGTTAAGCTTTCCCCCTAGTTTGTGTATTTGTGTGCCATGAAGAAGCTGAACGCAGCACTGAAATGGTAAGGTACTAAGCTTAAATATCTACAGTAACAAAATCTGAGTCAGTGGCAAAAGCACTCGGAAAAGCAATTAGTTTTTGGCTGCCAGATTGAAGACTTCAATACATAATTCAAATTCTTTCTGACCAAAGCTGTCAACACACTTTCTCTTACTTTGCCAACATGTCAAAAATTAAGTGATTTCAAGATTCATCCGCATAGTACAGTAATTCATGTCCCTTGTTGAATACTAAATTATAAGTTATGCTATTTAAAAAGCGACTCGACGAGATAAATATCAGAATAAACTGAAGAGAATAAGACGAAAACCCTGTGTATGTAAATTTTGTGTTTCCTCTTTGTTAATTGATGGTCCTTGAAGTTTGTCAATCTGTCTAACGGTTTTCCATTCCAACATAAAATACTCCTCAAAACCAAGGACATAGTGTACCTCAGTTTAGAATTTCTGGTCTGGTGTGCTTCACGACCTCTCGCTTATTTAGAGGGCGACCCAAGAAACCGCAGCCATTTTTCTCACACACGAAAAATCGTAAACACGTCGAATAAATCGAGAAGTAAAGAACAAAAGATGTTTATTTTTCGTTAAAGTACCAAGGCGAAAGAGAATTTTAAGCGAGCCGTACCCCTAGAGTTGCAGAAACAGCGATTTATCAAAAGTCAACATGGACTCAAGTCCATGTGGAGTTTCTCCGTGACTGCAATGGAGAACAGTGATGTCGATTTCACATCTTGTTCTCCTTTTTAATGAACATCGAACGCAAAACTTCCATTCTCGATTTGCATAAGAATTAGCCGAAGCACGCCAAAGATAAAGGCCATGTGTATTATCCACGAAACAAAAAGGAACGAATTATTTTGACAGCCACCTGAATATGTAAATTGCTTCAAACATTCGAAAAATGTCCAATGAATTCTGCGTCTACGCGCTTTTTTTTTCGTTATGGACCCCCTGTCTGTGGAAATTTTACTCTAAAATCGCTCTTTTCGGTTACAAAATTCGAGTAGTTCTCAACATTCAAGCACTGGTTGTTGAAAACCGCAACAAAACGCTTGGAATAATATAGATCGTCTCGAGAATTGTTTCTTGCCGTCACAAATGAGTATGACCGTGGAGACGCGAGTTGAAGGAACTCGATGCATGCAAAATATGGCGAAAACAGACACGCAAATGTTACAAAGTGTTTTTCAAAGGTTTAAAGCTTCTAAATATGCAAGAAACATGTTCCTCTGACTTACAAAACGCGAGAAAATGATTCCGTGCATCGAGTGTAAAAATTGGACTATCAGCCCAAAACTCGTAAAAGACAAACATGGCGGGCCTGACTCCGCATAACAAAAGCGTTATTTCACCCCAGTGGGCCTCGCAGGCCTGGATAAATCACTACAACCACGATCCTACAATGAACGATTTATGGCAAAATAAAGCACGGTACATAAAAAGGCGCACAGCCAGTCTCATAATTTTGTAGGTAACCATTAGCCCAGCCCATAGTTTTTTTAGCCAAAGAAGAATGCTTGCTTGCTTGCTTGGTTTTCCTTTGATCGGCCGCAGACAAATCGTGCACGAAATTGCATCCTGGTTATTTACTTTCGATAAAACAGTCAACCATTCCCACTTTCACGTTCGCTTCAAAGCTCTAAACGAGTGAAGCTATGTTGTTGCTGTCAAAGGTCACAATTAGATATACAGCACTTTATCTGCCGTGTTGCATCGAATATAAGCTTAAACTAACGAGGCAAAAACACCAAGATAGCATGCTATTCGAACCAAAAACTATCAGGATTGTGACCTTTATTCCTGCAATCTTCAAGCAAAGAAAGAACAATTGAAACACTAGAAACGAACTGTAATGTCCATTTCGCGGGTTTCGCCGACGCAGCGCGGTCTTGAGACTGTCAAGTAATGCAAATTTTGTCTGCCACCCTTTCTAGCTCGTAACGGTGAATTTAACGCAGTTTGCCGGCTGGTGGGTTTGTTTATATCATTGCTGAGAAGAGCTAAGGTTTTGCGCCTCGCGGGGAGCGAACAAACTACGAATTTTGAAAAGCTAGAATTCGGAATTATGTACGCCGGAAAAAGCTCGGGTATACATTTACGGTTAAGTTGTATTCGATACTGGGGAGCACAAAATACGCTTCATGTCTACATGGGAGAGAAAAGATTAAATAATAGAACAACCTTACTGTTAGTAGCATCTTTCTGTTTTGTATCGTAATGGGCAAGAATTCGAGTTAACTGTTTTTTCAGGCGATCAAGAATTGAAAAGAATCAGTGGCTCACGACGTGCAGCCGAACATAACACTATTGTCGATTTGTCCCGCACGGATCGCAAATTCCATTTCCTATTGCCGTATTTCCCTCAAACAAGGCAAGAAAAGTAAAATCATAAACAAACTTACCTATTTGTTCGTCTCTTCCTCTTTGCTGTACTCATCTTCGCGTCTGGAAAGGACAATCACAAATCACCGCGCCGCCATTCCAAATCGTCCGTCTTCGACTATGTTCTTTTCTTCACGATTGTTGAGAGTTCTGCCGGTATTTCTAAGCGCTTTTTGGTTAGCTGAACGCGTTCGGATAATCTAAGGAAATATTGATCTAAAACGTGTTTGATTATGTCACCAAACAGCGCTTATTCGACGTAACTAAGTTTAGAAATGTCCGCCATATTTTCCCTATCGCCCTCGAACCACGTACATGACAAGTACAAATCGTGCAGAACTAACACAATAGTCTTCAAGCTGATTGGTCAGTTGGCAAACTCCTTACGCAAAACGTCACAACGAGAAATTTGCATACTTGGAAGAAAAGCGTTTACAAAGGTGCGATTTCAATCTCTAAACTGTACAAATAATTGAATCTCTTCCCAGTTGATTTTCAGCACAATCTTGAACATTTGAAAGATTTCATTCAAAACCCTATTCCAACTAGGCCAGCGTGCATAATTTGCCTCGCCCCCCCAGCGAAAACACAATAAGCTCAGCGTTTACCATTGTAAACCCATTGTTATCAACACAAAGTGACCAAAAGGAAAAACGCTTTGCATTTTATTGAGTGCTTAAAAATACTCTTTAGTCAAGAGTTCTGCGGAAAGCTTGCGTTTTTCCAACAGAGCATTTTCGGATGAATCAACGCGTATTGACTAATTAAACTAAAAAAGACTCAGTCCTTTGTGTACTTCCCAAAGCCATTTAAGGCGAAAGAATTATATACCAAACAGCGGGATAGAATAAAGGAAGTTTATGAAATTTAGCCTTGACAGGAGTATAGCATTCTACATCATCTTGTTGGCTGAATGGATGAAATATTGTCTCTTAATAGCCAACCACAGCTTCGAACAGCTAAAGCACAGTTTGATTTGCAAAAATGTTGCCAGGGGGCCTTGTTACTGTGAGGGCGAATGTGATCTTTCAAATGTTCTTTCTGTTTTTTTTGGCATGGTCATATAGTGTTGTACTTTTTCATAACTCAACGGCACGAGGCATGTTTGAACTTTCGCCGCGTCTTATTTTCGCCAGAATCTTTCCCTCTCGCTTCGGAGAGAAACACTAGTTATTTCTAATCGTTCTCATTCCAAAACTGTTTTAATATTAATTTTTTTCATGATTTACAAGGTGATAGTTTCTGCTTATCCTTACGGTCAGCCGCAAGCTGTTGTCGAGCGGTTAAATTAAAATTAATATATTTTTAGTTCAGACATCAGTTTTCGCGCAAATGTACTTCCGACGTGCGATAATTGAATATACGCTTTTAAAATTCAGGGGAAGGTCCAGTCACAGCCGGCAAAACCTTAAAATAAAAAGACTAGTAGATGAAAGGATTCTGAGCTCCCCTCGTAAAATTTGCTTAATCTAGGTTTTTTTTAACTCTGACATTGTGCGACATTTTTGTTGTCGATACGAATGTCTGACTATTTAGTTACAGCACACATGTTTACACTACAAATTTCAAGCTTGTGTGTCATTTTACACGTGCATATAAATTCATAATGAAGGGCCAACAATAAAAATGCGTTGTTCAATTTACTCTATATAGGAGCTGAGATACAACTTACAACAGCCTTTCTGTCTCGTTTAATGTTTGCTTTCTTTACACTCCGCCTTTTTCGGTAAGATAAATCCTTAGATTTCATTTTGTCAGTTCAAAGAAAGACCTTTCCAGCAGTCAACCAAGTTTATAGATCGCTGACAAACCATTTCGCGCGAACGAAAACACCTGCTATCAGTCAATTACCTATACCGCTCCCTCACGCGCTAAAAAAGTTTGTCGAATGACAAGAATTGCTTAGCAACGGAAACCTATGAACGTTATCAATAGGAGTTACTGTTGACCGAATGTAATTTTAAAAAAACGATTTACACGAATTTCAATTTAACCCTACAACTGCTTCATTGTTTGTTAAAGCACTTCGGCGACAATGAGTCAAATATTATTTAAAAACGCGCGACAGGTTGATGCTTTGAATGGGCTGGCCAGTTATTTGTAAACTGGCTTGTGTCTTCGATAAAACGCTTTTCACCCGACCATATCGTATTAACGTATTAACTGAGCAGGTGATTTCGCCGGCAAGGTGAAATATCAATAAACTGATGGCCAACAAAAGACGAAGAAACCCACAAAAGAACTAGAAAGGCAAAAAGGTCGACAATTCAAAACAACTGAGAATTTTGCCACTAAAGCTGTCTTGGGCAAACCTTGAAAAAACGTTCAGATTTTAACAAGTTTTTCTCGAAGTATCAGTAAAGTAAATAACAAGGTAAGCAAAAACAAATAATATGTTGTCCAAAATTTCGCTTTGTTTAAAGTGGAGGTTATTGAAAAGTAAAAGAGAAGCCAGTTAAAT
>OMLO01003143.1_pt1 | contig 13613 bp, 6 predicted proteins | sample 1674811 | NCBI WGS metagenome assembly OMLO01 (sample SAMN06265003, study PRJEB25207) | coral metagenome | isolation source: Coral host | place: Mexico:La Bocana,Puerto Morelos, Mexico | collected 2008-11-13
CAGAATTACGATATGTTTTCCAATGCTCTTAAATACACTCTGGAACTTCTTTACGATACGGAATCTTAAATGCAGGCGATATTCTACTAGCCTGCAGTGCACGCGTATTTGGGGTGTGCGAGTGGACATTTTCGTATTAGGCCGCCATCTTGGATTCAGTAACTCTGGAGGATTGGGGCGAGGAGATATTTGCCGAGGGAGTAGGGGTTAAGTGGAGAAAATGGGTAAGGGAGGAGGGGGAGGGGAAGAAAAAAATACGCCTGCCCGCATGGCTTGTTCGTTTGCAAAACCCGTACACCAGATAGACAGGGGCTCTGATTGGTGCGGTAGGTTGCAATTTAATTGATGCCTGTCAATCTACTAGTAAGGTAGCTTTCCTTCCGGCCGACTTGCTGACCTTTGATGATGCATCTCACAGAAGCGATTTATTTCTCTCTGAGCTGGCTATGTCGTGTGGGTTACGTCCCGGCATTTCTTCTCTTGTTAATGGATGTGATTTATTAGCAGTTCTTCCGACGGGCTTTGGTAAAAGCCTTATCTTCCAGTTGTTGATCCGTGTAAAACAAATATTATCATCGAAAACTGCGTGTGTGATTTTGTCTGTCCGCTCAAAAGCATCGTGCAAGATAAAGCATCTTTAATGGATTTGACGGCGACATCCCTTGCTAGTGCTAGTTTACAAGATGTCGAAAACGGCAACTACCAACTGATCTTTGCGTCCGCAAAAGAAATATTAGCTAAGCCTTTTCTCTCTTCCCTGAAAAACAGAATATATACAACACGCAAAACAGTCACCAGGCTTGCGCTTAAATGGCTACATTTGGATCATGTGGTGTCGGAACGACCAAATGGGGAAAACCCTATACATCGAGCTCGAGATCGAAACATAAGCTAAATTAGATAGCTGCAAGAAACATTAAAATGTCTCTGGACAAACGTATAGCTATCTCAGAGGAAAGCTACGGCGTCTCGAAGAAAAACGTATGAGGACAAATATGATATTCGTGATAAGAATCTACTACTGAACTTGCAAACAGTTCTAATTACAGCCGTGCCCGGCATCACAGAATGCAAGTAAACAACATATTCACGGTTGATTTCACATTTTGTCCCTTGAAGCGAATACTTGGAGACTTAAGAACATAGCTTGCAATAGAAACGAGCCAAAACAATGCATAAACACATGGCAAATTACAAAGGTGTCAAACTCCACGAAGCGACATGCAGATAACAGCGGAAATCATGAAGACTTTGTCATAATGCGATCTAACGGCTCAATTTCACTTAAAATTCCTTCTTATAACACAACACGAAGTGCCCTTCATAAACACGAGTGAAGCGACAAAAAAGGTCGAGTGACCGAACAGAGAACGGCAAGTGTACAAATGTCATGAACCGTAGAAAGTTGTGTAGGCTAGTCAAACCCATTTTATTCGAAAAATTGTTGATTTTCTCCACGAAGGGCTGCCTATCCCTGGAGTAGCCAGTGTACGTTTCGTGCTTCTAGGGACACAGTTTAATGTTGGAGTTGTGCCCGCTTTGACAAACTCGAACAACTAGCCAAGACTGCGAATCTTTCGAACACATGGGTAACAAACGCGATCAGAATATGCTGCAGGATCGTGCAACAATACTACAAATCTCTGCTAACACAACTCCAAGGCTGCCCTTCCTCTGTGAGGGTTTAAAAAGGTTTTCCACACTTGTTTGCCAGAAATGTTTCCAAATTTCACTTCAAAAGAGCTTTTTCTAATCCTGCAGCTGTCGCTCGGACATCTTTCAGACATAACTTCACTTGTATACTCGCTTGCTCGATCGATTCAAACTTGGCAAACACACGTGTCTATGTTTCTGTCGGAAGTAAATTTTAGGCTTCCGGTAAAAACAAAATCGATTTTCATTGGCTGCTTGCACATTCCGGAAAGGCGGTCAAGCGCTACTAATTAGGGGGCGTTCAATGATTTCACAGGCTTTGCGGGCAGGCTTTATTTTTTTCCCACCCCTATCCCGCCTCTGCACCAAGCCTCTACTGGCCGAGCATCCAGTTACAATCCAAGATGGCGGCTTCGAAGCGATTTATCTAGCGTTCCATATTCCGCTCCGAAATAACGCCTGCACTGCAGGCTAATATTCTACTGATAGAGCGATGTTTTTCACCGCAAAGGACCTTGTTATCTCGTTGTGTTGAATGTAATAGAAATCCTCGAAAGTTTTGCATGAACCTTAAATGGGTGATGAACACGGAAATTTCAAGGGTAAGAGCAATCAATAAGGAAACACCTTTTAACAAAAGAAATTAGTGTCTATTGTTTATTCACCGAGGTATACCGCGTCTTGTTTGCCGCGGTGTTCGGTCACGTCCGTCCAAGACGAGGTTGAGGAATTCGTCCCACCGCGGTGAATTCGCGGCAAAACACTTCGGCAAAGACGAGGTTTTTATGGGTAAATACTTTAAGGTGGTACTGTATGTGCCACACCAATTTCATTTAAAATGGGTGTCTAGTAAAAACCTTGATATACCAGTAACCTTTTTCATTTAAACTATGGACATGTGCACATTTTCAGAAAGGTCATAAAAGTGTCTCTCTGTAAGTTTGACTAGATCTTGTAAAATTTGGCATTTTCCAGGACATCATGTAGGCACTCGAGGGACAAAAATCATGAGGTACTGAGTGCGTCATATAGGAAATCAAGGGGTTAAACATTTTAATCTTGGGCAAGACATTTATAAGACATTTACTATCTAGTAGAACATTTCAGAGGTAGGATGGCAAAGAGACTGCAAACTGATAATATCTCCTACAATTACAAGAAGAAACCAATAACAAACACAAGATTATTTAGATACATAAAAGGACTGAGTTGTAAATTTAACTACATGTATATTAACCAGCATAATACCCTTTCAGGCGGGTCAAGGAAAATGAGTTGAAGAAGAAGGAGGCCAAAGAGAAGGGTGGAGTGAAAATTGATTGTAAAAGAAAGGTAAGTTTGTCAAGACGTCTGTGGCTGGAAATCAAACAACCTAATACCAACCACTAAAATACATGATGTGACCATAAGAATACCCAGAGCATGATGAAATTACAGTTAGTAACTAAATGCTACCAATTTTGAAGTCACTGTCATTAATAATTACTGGTGCAATATATGTACTACATGTAAATTTCCAAATTTGAAAGAGCAGTTATTTATAGAGATTATTTTGTTTACTGAAAATATTTATTAATGTAGCACTACAAAGCACACAATGAAAATGTTATACTGTGAAAGGATTCTTATGGTTATCTTGTCAACAATTTGGAGATTGGAGACAATTGGTTGGGCAGTGCTGTGCATTAAGTACATTAATGCCCAGAAACTTGTTATAGTTGAGAAACTCTGATTGGTTGCAATTTCCAATAGCAATAAATTTGGCTGAATAGCTTTATCTACTTAGCCATAATTAACTACCGTATTTACCTGTGTATAAGTTGACCTTTTAAGACCTAAAAATCAGTCCAAAAAATCGCCCTCGACTCATACATGAGTCAAAACTTGACATCCAAGCAGAAGTTAAATAATTAGCATAACAATTGTCTTTTAATGTTAACAAACAGCAGCACAGTTTACAACATACGTTCGCTTAGTAATCTGTTGCATATATCAGAGCTTCAAGTTAAAATACGTCAACATTTATTCGCTAAAGTTAAACCTGAATGGTTTAGATACTCGCTGCCTCAATTTTCTCATAAAGAACCAATATTTTTCCTGTAAATAAGCCGTAAAGCTGCTCGGAGAAAGCTTCTTTCATGCTTCAAACTTCTCTGCTTAGTAACCTGGCAGTCTTATTTCAGTTTCCAGTACTTGACTAATTGTGAGGCTTGGCTACCAAGTTTCGTAACATACGCTTTGCAACGAGTCGTTTACAAAGAGTCCTGAGCTTCTTTGTTGTTTTGCCTGTCTTATGAAGCCACTTTTTTCTCTTCAAACTTAAAAAGGTTCGTTTGAAATTGCCATGTTTGATTTTGTAAGCATTTTACAAAAATTATCATCAAAAAGTCCACACAGACATGTGTTGCTTAACTGGGTAAAACGCTTGTAAGCAGGCTATTATTAAACCTTTGCATTGAAACTTGCTGTAATCTGTAGTAGCTCAAAGAAAATTCTAAGGAATACAAGATAAGTTTTTCAAAAATTCTTACCTGGAAATTAAAAAATCTAGTTTTTGGCCTCAAAAATTGGGGATCGACTTATACATGGGATCGACTGATACACGGGTAAATACGGTAGTTAAAATTTACAAAATCTGAATTTTATAAGTTACCATTTTGCACTCCATACAAAAAAGGCAAAATTGTCAGCTAACAAAGTTCTGTAGTTATTAAAGATACGGTACACTTACAGTATACATAAAGTAATCTCATATGTTATGTGCACTTCTGTCACAAAGATAACGACTTTTAACTGATTTGTTACAGCCAGCTGCGCCACGGCTTGCACACTTTGTGCGGACCAAGAGGAACGTTCCTGAGACCTTGGAACCAATCCCATACGAGTTTGTTGTATAAATCTGAAATAAACTTGTAAAACAGAACATGTTATCTCACAAGTATATCAGTTGTTTTTCATGTGAGTCAGAGGGTAGTCATCGAAAGGCCTGCTGTTAGTCAACCAGGGCTGAGGGAAGAACTGTTTTTCAGAATCAAACGAAATAACTTTTGACCCTGGAGATCACTTTTACTAAGGTTCACAAAATGTTGTCATGGCAACGGCACCATGGGTGCCATTTTGTTTCTTTTGTGATGTGCATTTCTGGTGCCGGGTTTGGGGAGCGCTGCTTTAGTATTTCTAGAGGTATTCTTGATTGAGTCTTGAAATGTTTCAGTGGAAAAAAAAAAAAAAAAAAAAAAAAAAGGTTCACAAAATGTCAGTTCACCCAGGTAATCACTCCAGACAAAGAATGGGTCATATCCTCAGTCTTGGATTGGAACTAGCTTGCAATGGTGGCTCATGTGGAGGAATATAATTAAAAAGAGATTCTCTGCGTTAGCCTCCATTGCAAGATACCGGTAGTTCCAGTCCTATACCGAGAATATGATTGTGGTTTATTATTGATAAGGGTATTCATTGGTAAACAAAATTCAATCACCTCCCCCCTCAAAAAAAGTTAACCATTCCAACATCAACCTCAAACAAAGTGTGACTTTTATTGTAAGGCTTTGTACCACAATAGTTGCTCATTGTTGCAAGGAGAATTTCCCCAGCACTGACTATTTGTTATTGTTTCAACAATCTTATCCTTTTCATCTCAACAACAACACTGTATTACCCATTTAGAAATTTACTATTTGTTTAAAAAGAAAATGATTCCAAAAAACTGAAAGGGGTTACCAGCTTCCTGAAATAAATAAAAATGTCAGGGAGTAGGTTTAATAATGCAAATTAGATATTTGCAGTTGAGGAAAGATAGTTATAGTCATACAAAGGAGACAAACTGATTCCTTAGAGTTCTTTATCAAAACATTTATGTTTAGTAATATTGACAAAAGTTAATTGACCCACAAATGGAACATGTCCTAGCTCTTGAATGAAACAACAGCAGAAAGTAGCAATAGGTCTCATTTTTTCGACTATTTTGCAGGATGCAAAATAGGAGTTAAGTGAGCTCGGTTGTTCACTCTGCTGTCACTCCTTTCTTCCTTGAGTCAAAAACTTTTGTTTGTATTTTCGCTGACCAACGCACGACTTGACAGAGAAAAATGTTGTCGAATGGTTCGGCAAATGTGAAACAAAGTGAAATAATTAGATTTCAGCTATGTCAACAGCTTGTGGTGTGAGCAATTTCTTATTTGAATTGTTTCCAAAAAAACCTAGGAAGCATTTGTTGTCCTAGTTATGAAATAAACATGGCTCCTGGGTTTTAATAACATGATGCATGCAATGCATGAATATCGAGCAAAATAACAGATTATTATAAAATGGGAAGCACTGATAAGCTTCTTGAAGGAAAAAGAAAGAGAAACACGTCGAAGGGAAAAAAAGAAAAGAAAAAGAAGATTGCATTTTTCTGCCGTGTCTATGCATTATTGTATTGTGGAGTCAGGGAAGTGATTAAAGTGTGGCCCAGTCTCCAGGGAGGACTCCCATATAGCAAGGGCGTGGCTGCTTGCCAGAAATTTTTGAAAAAACTCCAAAGAGGTTACAAGATACTGGTTTATGGATGGGGCTTGAAATTTTATTCAACCCTTTAGAGGTACCAATTCTAAAATAACAACTAAACTGACACTGACTTTTTTCAGCTTAACATTAAACCTTTGAAGGCAAGAGGTACCACACCCTCTTTTTTCACTCCTAAAAGAATTACAATAGGAAGCCACACAAGGTATGATGAACACGCCATCTATTTTAAATGGGAGTCCTTATTACTCTGACCAAGCTTTCTACACATCCAAAATGTCTTCTGTAGTGCAAGTCAACATGTAGCTCATCCATGCCATGTAGAAGGTTATTGGACATAATCAATCCACTCTGCTGGGAGCACTTTGATAATTTTCCCTAAATACTTGCATTGCCTACAACCTATACTTGAGCTTATGTTCTGGGTGCTCTTGACATTGATTGCATAAGGTTTTTCTGTTATGCTTTATTCTTGGTTTGATTGCAAAAACTGAGTGAAATTTGACAATGTTGATCCACAAATCTCTGTAGCAAAGTACTCATCTCTGTGCGTCATCATACGACAAAGGTCACATGCATTAAAACCATCAGGTTTGTTTGCTTTCAAGAACTCAACTCTTGCTTTCAGATGTGACAGAGGCTTCAAAAGGCATGAAGGGCTTTTTGTAATATCTTCCATTTTCACTCCTTCAATCGACAATAGATATTTCAATCTCTCAGTCAATTCTCTCTTTTTAAGAGAAAAGAAATTCCTTGAATTCACCAGGTTTGCTATCTCTTTGTCATCAACACCCTTACTTTGAAACCACAGGATGAGGTCCTTGATTGTCACATTGTTATTGTCGAACAAAAATTTTGTTTGGACCAAATTATACAGCACTGTGGGACTTTGGACAACATCATAAATCAATTGAACCCTATTTGTCATTACTTCCAAATTAAAATTTACAAAGATCTCAGTTCTTGAAATGAGAAGGTGTTGAATAACATCCATTTCTAGCAAGAGGGGTTTGCTTCTGAAAAACTCCACTGCACTAATTAGTCGCTCAATGTCAGTATTGAAGATTGCAGGACTCTTGACGGCAATGACCAAAGGTGACACTTGCATTTCTTGAAAAAACCTAAAAAGTCGTTTAAAATTATCATGCAAATTGACTTGCTCTTTAAGTTTTTCAAACGACTGAAGGAGCAAGTTTAGAACTGCCTCGTCCTCTTTGATATCTCCATTATCAACACCATTCGACTGAATGCTGTTGTGTGCGTCCAACAAAAGTTCGATTACTTCCAAGGCATCATCCCTTAATGGGAAGGTCAGAATCAAAGGATTAACCGAAACAAGCTTCCCGATTGTATCTTTTGACAACCCCACAGTTTCAAGTTTCTGGATGTTTTCTGTCGCTCTGCTGTACTCGAGACCAAACACATATGGGCTTTTGCACATTATCCTGATAATGTCGCAGTTTAAATCTTTGAGGAGTTTCAGCATCGTAGTGAAGCTGGGTGAATCCCAGGAGAGAATAGCTGGAAATTCCATAGCTATTACCACTGCATCTCTTCCCTTTATTCCTATTTTAGCCAAGAAATTCAATCTTTCTTCAACAAGATGTGCTGTCAGACCAATAATCCGCGGTGATTCGGGTTGTAACGCTGCGGTAATGTTCAACTTCTTGTGCTTTAGATGCCGGGCAATAAGATTTGACCATCCTTTTAAAATTGTTCCTTTTCTGCGTGCTAAGGTTCCTTCTAGCACCTTAACGTACTCATACAAGCTTAATTTTTTAGGAGGCGGGATTTCGTTCTCATCCTTTAGGGCCTTTGCACTACCTTGCTGACGAAAGTCTTTCTGGAGCGATTCAATTGGTTCCTCATCCTCATTATTAACTGTAGAGCTAGAACTTGTAGTTGCACAACAGCGATTTTTACTGCAAGTAAAACGCGAAATTCGAAAACTCGGGAAAATTTTACCAGAAACAACAGAATAGTGATGTAACCTGAAGACGTCCATCTTGGCAACTTTGGACACACGTGGATGGAATAGAGGGCTGGGGACTACAGCAGTTTTTGTGACATCTTACATGATGTAAACATATAACTATTGCACCATTTTCAAGATGGTTGCCTTTGTTGGCGAAAATTTTGAGTGGTTTTGCCTAATTTGACCAGATTTACCCACCAGAAAGGTTTTATTTGCTATTATTGGGTCTAAATACATACTTAGTGTGCGAAAGTACAGTCCAAATACGTCGCTATCACCAGAGACAGTTTTGAAATATTCTTACCGGAAGTCTTCTATTGTGCGCGCGCATGTGTACAAGCCTCACGTGGCTACGGAAGCCATTTGCTTTTTCCGGTAAAAATTTAAGAAAATCGGCTTTTTTCTCCAGTGAATATAAATCGATGGCTGCCCGGGCTCAGCAAAATCAACAAACTCAAGATAAACTAACTCGAATTGCTATTGTAAGTACTGACAAATGTAAACCGAAACGATGCCGGCAAGAATGCAAGAAGTCGTGTCCAGTTGTCCGAATGGGTAAGACGTAAAATCGTCATATGAAAAGTCTGTATATTTGTGTATTGTACTCTTCTTTTGCGCTAGATGCTTAAGTAGGCATGTTTCTTTTATCAACAGGAAAACTGTGTATTGAAGTTACTCCAGAAAGCAAAGTTGCATATATCTCTGAATCGCTATGTATCGGTTGTGGAATTTGCGCCAAGGTAAACCTAAGTTATTAGCTAAACCAACGGAGGTTTTCTGTTAGAGAGATAACTTTAAGGTTATTTTTTACTCTCTGGACTCTCTGGTTGAAACCTTTCCATAACTCATCGATTTTAAGGATTGCGTGTGTACATGTGATATGAAATAACTAAGAATATCTCTGTAGCCAGTTTTAATAGATATTTTCGTTTAGTTTTTTGGTTAAGTTAAAGTTATACTACATGTAAGCTGAATACAGATCTGTGGTAAAAAGGCAAGTTTATTTTATGGCAAGGTAGTCTCTAGGTAAATCAAGCATTCTGATTGGCTCTTTTTCAGTCAGGATTTTGCCACACAGACCATTTCTCTACTGTCATAAGCCATGTATTTTTTTGCTCTTGAAAGCTGGCAAGTTTGGCCCAAGTGCTACATAATAATCAGCTACTTTCTAACCTAGCTTGCTTGGGCCATACTGGGGAATATTGGTCCTTAGGCCCCAATTATATGGTACTGGGTACCAGAGACAAATCTTTCCCTGAGACAACTTTAGAGAGCGTTTATATGTGAAAACAGTTTCACTACAGGCTGAGTCAAAGTTGACCCTACATGATTATTTATAATCCTTATTAAATAATTAAATGTACAGATATCCTTCTTTCTTTGAGTTTCTCCCAGTCATTCGATAACAGTGGGTTTTGCAAGGTTATTTTCACTTCTGATTCAAGAGTTGTCCCAGGTAGGCAAGCAAAAGTGTTTATATGAAGAAATGTTGTCCCTCCTGCCAGAGTTACCCTACCGCCGAGGGGAGACAACTCATCTACCCAAGTTGTCTCCTCCCTGGAGACAACTCTGAGACATTCATATAACTGGTTGTTTGAATTTTACAAGGACACAAGAAATAATTAACTTGCCAAGGGTAACTCAGGGGGAGGGTTGTCTTGGGTACCTGAGACCATATAAATGGTATTTTGGTATGGACACCACTCTCCTCAGTCCATACTGACACAACCTGTTTTGATATCCAGAAGTATGACAAAGTTTTCTCCCACAGACACTTATAAAAGTGATGCTTATCACCAGTATAAATTAAGCTGCTTTTTTTATTTTCATGGGTCAAGAACTTGTAAATGAAATACCTCAACTTACTGTAGTAAAAGTTCACATTGAGTCTGTACCCAGTAATTTCAATTTGGGCATTCCCACATGCAGCAGCAGAAAAAAGATTTATAATTTTAGAGTTCAAATTAGTAATCTCCAGCTGATTACCTGCGGGTAATGCGCTAAATTTTCAGTAAACTATCTTTACTGCGGGCAATAGGCAGGCGTGGGTTATCTCATAATTTTTCAATTGTTCCATAAGTGTTAGGCAGTAATTATAGTACTGAGAGAAGATAAAACAGAGAGTCATTAAATATATGCTTGCCATAAACCTGTGTAATACCTCATTTGTTTAAACAAGAAAGGATTCCTAACAATTCTTGTATCATGTTTTATTTGGTCTAGGATTCTTAACGTTGCTTGATCAAAGCCAATGCAAATTGGGTGAAAACATAAAACGTTCCATGCAAACAAATTTTTCGCTACCTGTTTGTGCCTGGATAACTTCCCTACCTTGTCACTTTCACAGCTAGTTTTTTTTCTAAACAATTCGCACGGAAATGCGTTTCTGCTTTATGAAACAATTTTATTATGAAAAACACAAAGCTAAACTGAAACATGATGCTGATGTCTGTTGGCACGCGTGCAGTAAACCTAGCATTGATTGTGACAAAAAAATGTAAGAATACTCAACGCTTTAGAGAAATATTTCCTAGCTAGTGCTGCATTAAGTTATAGAATACCGGTATTTTCCCGTTTCAAGCGATCTTTTAGACTACATGTAGTAGAACCTGGGATAAATAAATATATCAGTGATCTTTTCAATTCATGGTGTCGCACAATAAGCGGAAGGCGATAAAAATATAATGTCAGCACGCATGTAAACAAAACACTGACAAGGATAGAAATAATACAAAAATACTCGACTCATCAGTGAAAAATTTACAGTCAGCACTTCCTTCATTTCAAAGTATTTTCCCATTTTAAGCGATTTCTAAGACCCAGTAGATCCCAAGATATTGTTTTTCTTGAGAAAATTGCGACCCAAATTTTACAAGTTAGTTCAATTCTCAATGAAAAACAATGGTTGTGAAAACTTACTAACTGCACACTGAAAAGTATATGGTTAACAAAAGCAATGAATTAAGTTTCTTTGATTCTAATGATCATTAAAGGCTGACTAAGTAAGTTTTGGAAACATCGATCATTTACGATAAGTTTATCCATGAGTCAGTTGCGAGTACTGTTTTTAAATATGACTTCAATTCAAAATTTGCGAGCCTCAAACTATTTTGCATGACTTTCTTTTGTTTTTGTATGTGGGTTATCTGCCAGTGCGGGTAATCTGCTGATTCTTTTTTCAGCTTTTGGCAAAAATCGACCGGTGCATGTAATCAGCCGTGTGGGCAAATGGCCGGAAATTACGGTAATTGGTCAGTATGAGAAGGGAAGGTGATGATTCTTAAAATTCACAGCTAAATAAAAACTTCAGCTTTGTTAACTTCCTGAGATAGCAAAACCTCTCCAGGCAACCTAGACTACAACCTTGCACTCTAGGAAAATAGTATAAAGCTGTTGCTTCATTCCTTTAGTCCTTATGTCTCAGAGCTGTTGCTAAAAGATGCTAACAGCAAACAAAAAGGCTTTGAAATTGAAGGCAAATCCTACACACAAATGCTGGTAAACATGTTGCAGTCTCTCATTAATTTCGTGTTATACGCATACTTGCTACAGTTCTCAAATGATTAACAGATTTCTTTACTGAGGCGATCATGGAAAAATGAACAGTGGCAAGATCAAAGATAGCTGCCAGCAAACCCTCCCTCCCCCCCCCCTGAGAATTTCCAGTGAAAACCTTCTGGGAGTGTATTATTACTTTTCTGGAACATTCGATTGCCACACCACTCAGTGCTGTTAAATCGCAACATCGCAACAGACAATCAGAGTGAAAGTGAATGTGAAATATTTTGTTGTCTTCTCCAGAAATGTCCATTTGAAGCTCTTACAATCATCAATCTTCCAAGCAACCTTGAAAAGGAAACCACACATCGCTACAATGCCAACTCATTCAAACTTCACAGGTGCATAATATTCAAGCAATAAGTTTTCTTTTTGCAATGTATAAACAGAGATACCAAGCTAAGGCAATAAAAATCAAAGGGATCGCCAAACTTTTCTTCTTGACCCTAAAAAAGTTGTTTCAAGTGTAGCTCTACCAATTCAACCACAAAAATGCATTTAATATCCAAAATGTTTCCCCTCAAAATGCCAAAACTCAGCCAAAGTATGTATGAAAATAGTTTTTTTTTATGTGCTGTCCTTTGTATTGTCCAGGAGATCTCCAAGAGACTGGGAGATTTCTTCTGTATCTGAAACACTATAATAATTTGGAGAGCTGTAGCACAGAAAATTGAAGACTGGCCAAGTCTCCACTGTTGAGAAATTTGTAGTCAACGTACCCCAAAAAATAAATCTACCAGTTGCGAATAATGAACTTTGTGTATCATTTTCCCCAAAACTTTTCAAGGAGATAGTTAACAGAGATTTGAGATTAAAGTTGGTATCAATCAACCAGGGATGTTGTTATATTGCACAATTTAACTCTCCTCTTTTTTGCCTTTTTAGGTTGCCCATTCCGCGACCTGGGGAGGTGTTAGGGCTGGTCGGGACAAATGGAATCGGAAAATCCACAGCACTGAAGATCTTGGCCGGTAAACAGAAACCAAACCTTGGGAGATTTGATGTATGTTAAATTATTTAAACACTCTACAGTTCTTTGCTAGTGAAATTTCTACTTGACAATAAGATCAATTTTAAAATGGTAACTTACAATATAACTTGTTTTCAGAATCCTCCCGATTGGCAAGATATTCTTTCACACTTTAGAGGATCTGAGTTGCAAAACTATTTTACAAAGATCTTAGAAGATGACTTGAAGGTATGAGGCTTGAAATGATGACTGATAAATGTTAACAAAGTTTAAATCGCTGGATTATAACTTACACTAGCGCTATAAGCCACTTTGCTGTGCTGCCATCATTGCTACACTGTATGCCTAAATAATGTGGAAATTTCAGATAGAACAGTTCCAGAATTTTTTGAACCTTTCTTTCAAAATATTTTGGTGAAATTTTCAAGATCCTTCAGTTTGAATACTGGACTCTCTTTTGTGTATTTTTACCAGGCCATTATTAAACCACAGTATGTTGACCAGATTCCTAAGGCAGTCAAGGTAAGTAACTTATTGTTTCTCTTCATCATATACCTAATATTTTCCAAGCCCCACTGCTCTCATATCAGGAACTGTTTGATTGTGTTTTCAGGGCAGTGTTCAATCTATTCTTGACAGAAAATCTGAGATGGACAACCAAACACACATCTGCGAGCAGCTAGGTATGTTGTCTTATAACTTTAACCATATGCAGTTAGTAGAGCTTTCTTTGTGTTTCAGTCTCTTGAGTCTGTTCACCAGCATCACCAAAGCATAAGTATAAGCAACATACACAGACTCAGTAAGGTGCTTTAAGGTGGCCGAACACAGTTTTCAAGAGCCTATACCTAATTCACCATAACTTAAATTAAGATATTTATCCTTTGGCGCCCGTTTTTTGCAAGAGTCAAGATTAACCACAGAAGAGTTTATTCTCGCATTTTGGCTAAG
>OMLO01003144.1_pt1 | contig 13613 bp, 8 predicted proteins | sample 1674811 | NCBI WGS metagenome assembly OMLO01 (sample SAMN06265003, study PRJEB25207) | coral metagenome | isolation source: Coral host | place: Mexico:La Bocana,Puerto Morelos, Mexico | collected 2008-11-13
ATAATGCCCTATATACCCCAACCAACCATGGTTTTTTCATTGCTCAATTGACTATACAAATCGATCTAAATGATGACTTTACATTCGCTATAGGATAACTTATTACATAACGACCTAAAAGGATGACTTGGATACAGAAATCATTTAATCACTCAATAGCTGCCAGGTATAAAGGGTTGATAGTTCATCGAGTTGGAAAACCAAAAAACTGACGTGACAACTGTCGAGTTGTGATGTTGGGATCTGTTTTCGGATGATATCCAACTGGTCAAAGTCATATTTGATTGAATCTGTCCCTTTTTTTTTGTGACTTTTTTTCGGGAAGAAATCACCCAACAAACAATCCCAACAAAATCCCTGAAAAACTGGAGTCCTTGCCGTTATGGGTGGGGCTTTTCACCGGAATCAATTTGAAAAACACAACACAGATTTCCAGAAAGACCAGGTGGCGATTCTAATGCAAAATGCATCTGAAAATGGAAGTCGATCTTCAATAGATGCTCAGGTGTGTTGATTTAGGGCAGAATGTTAATTTGAGAACAGCGAGTTCTCATTCTGGACCTTGGCCCAGCGGCCAAGTCGCAGCAAGGAAAACAATCATGCGCGCTGGGAATAAAAAGCTTTAGTCATTCAAACTTCGTGTGATTGGTGTGAAGTTTGACTCCAGCTGTTCCATGATTTTAAAGGTTCGTGCCCTTTTGATGGAAATGAGGTGGGTGCCATAGTTGGCATCTCTGGCTTTCTGACTCCATTGGTAGCAGGTAGGGAAGCACAAAGTTTTTCAGTCAGACAAAACTGGTTAACTTGGACTTGGAAGCTGAAAAATGAAGATCCATTGGGTTTTCCCGCTTTGCCATCTAGTTGAGGCTGATTGGAAGACATTTTTGGGACATTTATATAATGCTTGCAAATCTGAAAAAAACTTCTGAGGTCTGCCATTGCGTGCGTGTTGGAGACTGCTGGGCTGGAGCCAGGACTTCCAACAAAATCAACCCAAACCTCTAAAACTCACCACTGGAACTGCAATTTTCTTGAAGACTTTGTCATCCTTTGCACTTGTCGAAGGAGCCCTTGTTGAAGGAAATCTGGTGTCAAAGTCTCATCTTTACACAGAGTTTGAGATTTTGGATGAACAACTGTACTGAAACTGCCAGAAATCTGGGAAGTAAATTAGACAGCAGCAGATTGTAAAGCTGTCAAATTTGAAGCATTTCGGAGAAATCCAGTTTTGTAGGGGCTTCGTGGTAGGATTTTTATCTCACAAACAGTTGTGGCCCACTGAGTTGCGCCACGGCGTGTGGTCTTTGCTGCACTGATCGGTGCAGCAAGTTGTACAAGTTGCGGGGGTCTCGATGAAGCGTTGTGTTTTTTTTTCTCCATCTTTTGTTGCTTTGCTTTGCATATTTGCATAGTGGCATAGTGGTCTGAAAGAGGCAAACCTGCGTGTAGAATATGTAGCAATCATGTGTTGCTTCAGAGGAATGCCCTTTCCGATGAGCAGTTTTCCAGACAAATACGCAACACCACATAAACAATTGTGTCCATCCAAGGTTTCCTGTGGGGAATTTGGCCACTGCCCTAGTCTTGCAAACGATCAAACTTGGACTTTGACTTTCCAATATAATCGAAAACGCCTTTGCATTCATTAGATAGATGCCACTCAAACTAAGATGATGTTTGAATATGGATCTTTTCGTATCACGTCAGCAGTCCATGGCAGCCAAAAACTTGTGTCCGTAAAGGTCAGAAGAGACAGCTCGCTGGCGGGCCATATCCCTTTTAGCCACCATCCCAGCCATAAAACAAAAATCAAACAACTTTGACTGGAACCATTGTGAAGGACTGAAATCTCAGTGTAGTGAGACTTTGCCAGGCTTGCAATCTCCTGACCTTTGCAATGCTAGCTGGGTACAGCTTCTTGCGCTTCAAGTGTTCGCCCCAAAACACCGCCGCAGAGAAGCCCAAGGTTGGGTGTTTTGGGCCGGTTAGCTCAAGATTGCTCGATTTTTCTTAGTTTTGCACAGAAATGGGGAGAATTTTCCAATTTCGGATTATGAAGCATGGGCTGTACGGGTTGATTGGGAAAAAAGTACTAGATCTCTGCACTCAATGCGTTACTTCTGTTCCAGCTTTTTTGGGTGTTGGTGTTGGTGTTGTCGTGTGAGGAGTCCAATGAGCTGACGCAGAGCTTTCATCAAATCGAAGTTGACGGGTCCGAAACTCAATCCTGGCGTATTTGCCACTTCCGGGGGTCAGCTTCGCTGCCGACATTTTGCCCTCCAAAACACCCAAAAGGAGAAGCATCAAGACAGAAAAGCTGTTGAGTTTAAAGAGTTTAGAGAAATAAAGTGACAGTATCAGTATATGTTGGAACTACCCCCCACCAGGATTATTCAATTTTCAGTAGGGAATCCCTATAAACCTTCATGTGTGACTGTTACTGGGTGGGGGGTAGACCAAAAGTACATGCATTCTCGAGGCAAGAGGTGACCCTGCGCGTCTTCCTTCCGGCTTCAGATGGTGCCTGGAACGGAATTCTTGAACTGTCATCTAGGGAATACCAAGAAAGGTAAGCGCTTATTTTTGGGTCCCAGGTCCCAGAATTAAGCAGGATTATTCAGAACTTAATTCAAATATAGGGAATCTGTCACGAAATTTGTATGTTTTCGAAATGCTGTAGATGATCAGGATGGCATGTAGCATGCAATTGAATTCCCCAGCAGATGCTTTAAGGTCCTGCCACACTAGGTGAAACAATAGTGCGCTGCAGTTGTTACGAGTTCAGCCAGATTCAACACATAATCCCATGACTTTCAAAGCCACTGATGTGAGATCCGAGTTTCTTTCATTTCCCGCGAATTTACCTGGCCAACTGGAAACACGTTCCACTGCAGGAAAGAAGCAAAAACCACCAGCTGTGGTCATGGTATGTGGCTTCTTGTGGTGATGACCCTGGAACATTGTACTAAACGCCCAGACGTAGTAGAATCAGGGATTGCAGGTAGGTTGTTGCCGAAAACAAACCCTCTGCAAAAAGCAGGCGTTTCAAAAAGCTCATGAATCTGTGAATTTTCTTCTCAATCCATTCTGGGAAGCTTTTATTTGTGTAGATACCACATTTCCAATACTAAAAGCTAGTGTCCATTGATCCCAGGCTGGGTGAAGGCCTCTTGGGCTTCATTGGGCTGAACTTTAATGATGCCTTCGGCTATGCTTGGGCGCGACAGGGAGTGTCCAAGCCTCAAAACAGAGTGCAGAAGATTGAGCAAAGGTGCAAAGATTTACGAAGATGACACTAAGCATCCAAACGATGATTTCATACTCAAGCTCTCATGGTTGATGTGGTGATCAAGGGCCTAAGGTTTGTGTCTGAGGCTGCTAGAACCAACTGGTACGGCTTAGGTTGTCCTGCTTACTGCACCCAACCTTCGTTGTCTTTCCCGGTTCTCACAGCTCTCATTGGATTTTGCCTTGGGGTCATTGGCACTCTCTACGGCCTGTGGCTCCTTGTCACCTTTGGATTTTTGCCTCCATCTTCCTCCACCGCTCCTCCTGCTACCAATCGGTACTTGGCCTTGGCTGGGTATCTGCATGAGCGCGGCTCCAGGTCGAGACGGCGAAATTGAGCTTACTTGCACCTGGGGGGATCTTCGCATCTCTATCTCTGGCCCTGCTTCTCAGGCCACTGATCTCCTTCGGTTCATCACCTCTCGAGATCAACCCCTGCCAGTGGTTGCTTCTTCTGCTGCCAGCGATTCCTCCTACACTGTGGTCACTGAGCCTCCTTTGGCCACTGTTACCGTTCCAGCTCCCAAAGCTGCTGCTCAACCTGCGGCACCTCTTGAGACTCGGGACCAGATTGCTGCTACCTTCCCTTCTTGCCCAGCTGCTTGGCTTCAAGGCTGGCAAAAACTCACTGGATCGAGACTTACAGGTGAGGAGAGGTTGCAGAGGGCCTGGCGAGCAGGCCAGTGGGCAAAGGCGGTGGCGGACGGTCGTGTCCCCACCCCGAATCGATCAGTGCCGTTGGATATCAAGAGCCGGTACTACTCTGTGCTATCTGCTCCTGGTCTTGGGAGCCCTACAGTGTTCAACTCCGCTGGATCCTACTGGTCAGCAGTTGGTGAGCTTTCAACATCACCATCTATCAGCCACGCCTTCCCATCACAGACAGAGGCCAGGGTTTACCTGGCAGGAGCTGGAGTCATCAACTTTGAGGTGCTGCCGTGATGGCTGCATTTCAGATGGACGAGATGGACGGTGTCGTCACCTTCGAGAATGTGGTCACAGTGGCAGAGGAGCTGGAGCCCTATCTTCTCAGCTTCTACCCAGGTCCACAGGAGGATGGCTTGATCGAATGTTTTGCAGTTTGCCTCCTGAAGAGGCAAGGTGGGCCCCTTTTAGCTTTGCCTCAAGGAGTTTTGCCTGGAGAAATCACAGATGCAGGGAATGCAGAGGGTGCAGACGGAATGTTTGGGCCTTCAGTGGAATTAGAAGTCGGCTCGGTGATTATGGACAATGGCACCATTTCTCCTACCGGCGAGAGAATGCATGTTTTGGTGGTAGACTGCACCGATTTGATAGTGCATCACCTCAGCCTCCCAGGTCCAATGGAGGATGTAGACTATGGCTTCGACCCCGACCAGCCTTATGCCTTGCCATCACCAGAAGAGATCACTATAAAGGCAACCGCCTGAGCCCAAGGACGAGCTCGTCTCCAAGCCGAGTTGGCCCAGCACCGAGGAACCTTTTACACCGCAGTCTTGCAGGCGATGGCTCGGCGTATGTCCCCAACTTCATCCGTGGAGATCAGCCCAGCCGAGATGCTACAGCGTGGCATATCGGGCGCCCGGTATGTGGAACGCTTCGGAGGATACGGAAAAATGAGGGAATGGGGACAGTTGCAGTTTCAGGTTATGACAGCTCTGGATTACTTGATGGAGGACAACATCAATGCTGTGAAGGACACCATCGCGCTCCTAGCAGTGACCCTGGAACAAGGAGTTTTGGACGGAGGCCGCTTAGAGATAGCGAGCCTTCTTTGCCTTCAAGAAGATGTGCCATCGGGAGTGTTCATGACACGTCAGCTCTCAGCAACATCAAGGAGTCGCTCTTTTGCCCCTCTGGCAGACCAGAAGTGGATCACCTGCGCTTTGGCGTATTTGAAGGAGATGGATGTTATCACCAGCAAGCGACAAGAGTTCGCAGGAGGAGGAAGACCATCAACTTCAAGCTCTTCAGATCCAGACCCCAAGGTCAAACCCAAGCCGTCCCCGAAGAAGAAGTGGAAGGCAAAAGGAGGAGACCAAGGAGAAGAGGAGGCCTAGGAAAGGCCACACCACGCACTGCTGGTTTGGGAGGATCCCATCAACGTGGAGTTTTTGGACACGAAGTGGAGCAGGAGTCAAATCCCCTTCGACAGTCCATTTCGTTTCGCACCTGGGCCATATGTTTGCCTAGGTGGATTTTGGCAAGCCGGACACCTTTTGCCTGGCATCTTTTTCGTACTTTCAGGACTGGGTGGCGGAGTTCATCTTCGCCTACCGCAACTTTGCCTTTGCCTGTGCCTTACCCAGGATGTTTTGGTGCTCGTGGAGGTCCTCGGCTATCAGGAAGGAAGATGATGAAGGTTGCAGTGCAGAGGGCTATACATGTCGCTGTACTGCTGCTGAACAAGCTCTACCTAGGACGGTTTGCTTCCCTTGATGAGCTTGAGAGATGCCCGAATGCCTGGCAGAGGAGACGTCTCAACCAGCTTCGGTCATTCTATGTTGCGTGTGGTAACTACCAGGACGAGTTCCCATTGGCTCCTGGTCGTTCCGGCCCTGAATTAGGTGCAAGCCTCTACTATCTTGAGAGGTTTGTTCAGGAGAATCCCCACTTTTCGCAAGGCTATCACGAGCTGGCACCTATGGATTTTGAGGAGGATCCTGGACTTTTTCCTCGAGATGAGTTTCCAGAGTTGGACCCTTATCGGTCATTGGATGTTAGTCGCTTGAAGCTTGTTGGAAGAGGAAGGTGGCCCATGGAGAAGTATCTTGACGACGTTCTGTGGTTGCCTTTTCAGGAGCCGAGGTTTTTGGCTCACTCTTGCGACATCGATGAGGACAACATCCCCAACTTCAGTGCTGAGAACCGAGAGGAGAATGTGAAGCTGGTGAGGCTGTGGGATGCTCGTGGCCTGGCTCAGTGCTTCTCTACTCCCCTTTGGCCAGGGCACTACTCCCGAGTGTTTAACGCTCACAAGAACGAGGTGAACGACAGGCAAATAGGAGATAGGCGCTTGCCTAATCTTAAAGAAAGACACCTGGATGGACCATCGAAGCATCTCCCACCAGGTCCCATGCTATGCCAGTTGTGGGTGCCCAGATTCACCCACACTCTGGTGGGTTCGGTGACGGACCGTCGTGACTTTTACCATCAAGCAGAGGTGTCGAGTTCCAGAGCCAGATCCAATTTGCTCCCCTTCTGCTTTACAGAGGACGAGATTGGAGAGACTGAGGCTTACCGACGGTTTCAAACCTCAGCATCCAAGAAGAGAGTCAAGCTGCGAGAGGTTGTAGGTGATGACTTGGGGCCCCCAGCAGATGATGGGACTTCCCCTGCTCAGGATTGCTACGTTGGTTTTGCTTCTTTATTCCAAGGAGATCATCTTGGGGTGGAGTTTGCACTCTCTTCACACGAGAGGCTGTTAGCTGAGTCAGGTCTTCTTTTACCAGGCAGACGAATCCTTGGCCATCACCCAGTCCCAGATTCTTTGCAGTGGGAAGCCCTGGTCATAGACGATTTCTTTTGCATCGGGGTCGAGGAGAACAACTTCAAGAAGGCCGACACTTTTGCTTTCAAGGCTTTAGCAGAGGCAAGATGTGCCTACGAAGCCCACTCCCTCGAAGGCTCCCCTGAGAAGGACGTTGTTGCTGAAAGAACCTTTAAGGCTGCTGGAGCGGAGATCAACTCTGCGATTGAGAATGTCAACATGGGTTTGGTGACTGTGGCCTCACCTCTGGCGAAGAGGATTGGACTCTCTACTTTGAGCTTGCGAGCGGCTAGGCTGCCCTTTATCTCCTCGAAGCTTGCTTCCAGACTTTCAGGAAACTGGGTCTCTACGCTACTCTTCAGGAGGTGTCTATCGAGTGTGGTATCTGGCTTCTTTGCTTTGGCTGCTCATGGGGAGACTTCGGTTCGGAACGAGCTGCACCCTGTCCCTAGAAAGATTGCTGAGGAGTTGGTTGCCCTTGCTGCTCTGGCACCCCTGATGGCCACCAACATTGCAGTCCCCTACTCTACGACTGGGTTCGCTTCTGATGCTTCGCTTGGAGCAGGTGCAGTCGTCGCCGCTGAGCTGCAGGAGAGGACTGTGAGGATGCTATGGCTGGGAGCTGATAAGAAGGGGCACTATACCAAGCTTGACTCGGTCGCCTCAGCGCTGTTGAGAACACTTGGAGAAGATGAACTTCATGAGGATGAAGAGGATGCCGTGGGGATTGCTTTCCAGCCCTCGAAGTCCCCTTTGCTCTACTACGATTTTGTCGAGGTCTGTGGAGGGAGTGGAGTTTTGTCCCGAGCTGCTTTGTCACTTGGGCTGGTGGTAGCGCCGGTCCTGGACTTGACCTATTCGCCCCACTATGACTTTGGCGACATCAGAGTTTTGGAGTGGCTTCTCCACATGCTAGATGAGAAAAGGATCCTCAGCTTCTTCGTGGAACCGCCGTGTACTACCTTTAGCCCGGCGGCTTTCCCATCCGTAAGGTCCTATGCTGTGCCTTTGGGTTTTGACAGAAAGAACCCAAAAACCCTCCATGGAAATCTCCTTGCTTTTCGAGCCTTCGTTCTACTTCGCCATGGAAGACGAGTTGGAGCTCCTTGTGGTTTGGAACAACCTAGGCGTTCCAAAATGGCCTGGTTGGTGTTTTGGAGAACGATGCTGAAAAGGGGCTTCTCAGAGGCAATCATAGCCTCTTGCCAATTCGGCTCAATTCACCAGAAGGAATTTCGGGTGCTTGTTCATGCCCTTAGCCCGAAGAACTTCGAGGTCCGTTGCCCAGGCGGGCACTACCACGTGCCCATTCAGGGCAAATACACCAAGCCATCCGCCACTTACACCGAAGCATTGGCCAGACACATCGCCTTGGAGTTCCAGGCTGCTGTGAGGAGAGTGAAGAGAGATGAGGCGGAGACTTCACCCTTTGGACAGGAGAATGTGGCAGTGAATGACGTGTTGGCCTCTTCCACTTGGACCACAGTTGTTTCCCATCCCTGGAGGAGGAAGAGCCATATCAATGTTTTAGAAGGATCTATGGCTTTGAAGTTGCTGGAGTTGCAAGCCCGTTGGGAACCCGATACCCGGCATCTGGCATTTTTGGATTCACAGGTTGTGAGAGGAGCTTTTGCAAAAGGACGCAGTAGTTCCCTGTCTTTGGCTCCGCTATGTCGACGTGCTGCATCCATCCAGATTGTTGGAGGCCTATATCCAGCTTGGTGCTTTTCGCCAACCCGTCTGAACCCGTCGGACGACCCAACTCGGGGCCTCGCTGTCAGGTCTCCATCGACTTTCTCTATCTTGGACTTTCTTGGTGAAAATGCCCTCTGCCTCCAGACATGCTTGCTAAAGCGTTCCTACGCCAACTGGGTTCGACTTAGCCTTTTGCTTTACTTCACCTCCCTGCTGCCCTCCGCTGAGGCTGTCCCTTGCCTACCTTTGGATTCATCTCCTTGGACTTTCCATGTGTCGCTTCCTGTGCACTCTATCCAACTTGGCAGGACAACCTTGGCTCTCTCTGCTTTGACTGCCCTTTCCTGGATTGGCTGTACTGGTTGGTTTTTGGCTGTTTTAGGGGTGATCCTTAGGTTTCTTTCCCAAAGTGGCGCCACTAGGTCTAGGCCCCTCGTTGGTTTGCTAGTTTTCTCCGTTCATGCTTTCGCCATGGAGCCTTTGACTGCAGCAGAGAGGGACAGAGCGACTCAACGTGCTCACCTGACGCTGATTCCGACACGGACAGTTAGGCCTGAGACTCGTGCAGGAAGGGACAAGTTATTGCAAAAGTTTTCTACCTGGCTGATCAACGAAAAGGGAGTTTGCCTTGAACTTTTGTTGTCTCAGAAGCCAGCAGATCCTGAAGAAATTTGTCGGTGGCTTGTAGCTTACGGTCAGGAGATGTTTTTGACGGGGAAGGCCTACGGGACTTTTTCAGAGACCATCAACGCTATTGGGGCTGCTCGTCCCTTGATCCGTAAGCAACTGGCACCTGCTTGGGATTTAGCATTTGCATGGCTTTCAGATGAGCCACATCAACACCATCCTGCATTGCCTTTGTCATTGTTACTGGCGGTCTTGTCAACCTGTTTGATGTGGGGTTGGGCAAATGAAGCTGGGATTTTTGCATTGGCGTGGTGTGGTATTTTGAGAATAGGCGAGGTCCTTTTGGCCCGCAGACAGGACCTTGTACTCCCTGAAGATGCTGCACCTGGTGTGAATTTTATTCTGCTGAAGATACGGTCCCCCAAAACAAGGGGAAGAGCGGCCCGTCATCAAGCAGCGAGGGTTGACCCGATCGACATGATACAGCTGATTTCTGCAGTTTTTGGGAATTTGCGGCCTGATCAATTGCTGTGGGGGCTATCCGCTTCTACGCTGAGGAAGCGTTTTTCGGCTGTGCTGTCAGAGATTGGTTTGCCTGAGACCCCAACCACATCGCGAGGTTTTGACCTTGGATCTTTCAGGCCGGGTGGGGCCACGCACTTGCTCCTATCCACTGAAGACCCGGAACTTTGCAGAAGACGCGGAAGGTGGCTGTCAACAAGAGTGATGGAAATCTACTTGCAGGAGGTGATGGCCACGACTTTTGTTCAGAAGCTTGACCCAAGGGTTCGAGCACGGATTTTTGAGCTTGCATCTGTTTTCCCCGAGGTGCATAAGCTTTCTTTGTCGTTTTTGGCCACAGCAATTCCTAGCTGTGTATGGCCACGACTTTTCCAGCAGGCACATGACCGTAAGTGAGCTTGGATGTTGGGGGTGAATGGTGAATTTTGGCCCTTTTGATGGCCATTGCATGATGGAGTTCCAACCCAGTCATGAAAAAGCTGAGTGCCTGATGCTTATATAGTTATACTTGAATATGATATAATGTATGCTGTATGCCTTTACATCTTTTGTCAAAATATCATACAACTTGCTACGATGGAAAAAACACAGCGCCATGCCTGGATGCTTTCTCACGCTTGCAACAGCATTCCTGGTGTGCCTTGTTTGGAATTAAGAGTTTTCATAATTTGTTTGTTTTGTTTTGTTTTGTTTTGTTTTGTTTTGTTTTGTTTTGTTTGTTTGTTTGTTTGTTTGTTTTTGGTAGCACTGGTACCTGTGGTTGCCTGTGATCCTCAGCTTCACAGGAGAAGCTTGGCAGAGTCTTGTACGGAGGCTGGGAGTGATGAGTCATGTTGCCGTTCCTTGCAGCTTTGATTGCAGTCAGGCTGATGGCCAGTGTCCTCTCCAAGATGGAGTTTGCTTGGCAATTCTAGCTCAGCCAGAGCACCAGAGGGAAATTGTGGTCCGAGCCACTCGTTCTGCAGGCAGTTTGGGGGAGATACCAAACTGCCAGCAATTTCTGGAAAGTTGTTTGAGATTATGAGGTGAAGCACATTTTGAAGCATCAGCACTTCCAGTTTGCAGATGCATTCTTGGTTGTCGACAGTCGAGAACCAGTTCCAGAGTCACTTGCAGTTGCTGGGATGGCAGTTGCGTAGTTGGATCCAAGTAAATCTAAATGAATTATGAGATGGCTTGGAACAACATCCATGAAAGCTTCAAGCCCATCTTCGCAGCCAAGAGGCTAATGCGCAGAAAGTGGTGGAGAAAGGCTGGCTTCACAATTATTTTGTGGTCAACTACTCAGCAGAGTTTCTTGTCCTGAATTCGCCCAAGGTGTTTTTTGGTTTCGCTTTCCGATGTTTTTTACCACCATTTCTGGTGTGGACCCTTCCGCGGACCCTTGGCCAAGTGTCCAGGTATGTTGAACGGATCAATCAAACTGCAAACCTGGATCCCGAAGAGCATCCACCAGATAAGCATTGGAAGGACGACGACTCTGCTGCACAGTGACCGGGTGGATGTGTTGAGGGGTTCAGAAGCCTCCAGGAACGTCACCTCTCGGTGGATCATAAAGAGTTCAACTACGACTATGAAGAGCAGGTTGACCAACAGAACCAACGGAGTGACTTTGAAAAGATGCATGAGAGTTACTGAATATGCCAATGATGGTAAGTGAGGGGTCTCTGTTTTGGCAGGTGCAAATGGCTCATTACTTTGCCATTGATCAATGCAAAGAGAGACACTGGGACAGCATAGGCTAGTTATTTTGCTAGTTTCTTAATCGTTCTTTTCCGGGCTTTTTTGAACTCACTGAACTAGCTGTGTGCTTGGTCTGAAAAGGGTTGGTTCCTATCCTGCCAAGGATATTTGGTGTTGGTTAACATCGATGTGCTTTTTTCGATGACCCAGAATTTCTCCTGGATCGAAGCAGGCGATTTGGTGCCATTTTTCTCTCTGGATCATCTTTTGATGATCCCAAATCTTTTGGGGGTTGCGACATCTTCCACCAATGGATCATGACCTGTCTGGGAGGTTTGGAGATTCTTCGAAGCAATGAGGGTTTGGTCTTAGTGATGCCGGCCTTTCCTGGTGTGGAACTTCGAAATGCTCATAGGATTCGTACCTTGGGTTGATGATCATATTCCTTTCGGCATCTTTTGGTCGTAGATTTCTGAAACATTACGTGTTTCTTTTTTTTGGTTGTCAAAAACATTCACCTTCCATGGCATTTGGCAAACACAATTCATTGGATGGATCTTGCTGGTGGCGGCCAGTCTTTCAACACATAAACAAAGCATCTTCGCCTCTCTGGTCGCAAAAATTGAGGATCGCGGCCCTCAACCAAAAGCATTGAAAAAGTACACAAGACACTGGAATCGCCTACCTTCGAGGCGCCTTGAAAAGGGATGCTTTTTTGATGAATTTCACCAGGCAACGAGTGATTTTTAAGTGAAATGAAGGGTTTTTTTTTCACAAAGACATCGAAGAGCCAAGGCTTAGCATGTATTTTCAGGCAGGTGAAGGGATGTTTTGGATGAAATGCGTCACCTTAAAAAGGGGACCTTTTCGACCCGTCGACCGACTTTTGTTGTGGTTCCAAGGCAGAGGACACCACCTGTGATCATCCCTACACCTTAGCTGGATGGGTGCATCTCGGATGATTGGAAATGGAAAAACTAAACAAACCGACCGGATTCAACAAGCAAACCTGGTAAAAGCTAAGGAGCTTGTTGGATCTGCAAAGATATGATGCTGTGGGGCCCCGCCACTTGGGCTGAGCCATATGAGGTTGGCAATGATTGAAACGGAGTTACCACATGGACTGTGACAAAATTGTATTCCAAACGAGGCCAGAAAGTGAGGGAGCACCGCTGTGGCGGACAACTGGTAAAGGGAAAGAAATGCGCATCCTTCGAGTCCATCAGAGGCTTTACAACTTGATGTTCTCTGATTGTGCACTTCGTTTTTTGCTGTTGAGAAAGGTAGTGCATCACTTTTCCTGTCTGGGAAAAAAGGGTTAATTCTTTTCAACATTTTGGGAGGTTGCGGTGGTATGCGGCATTGGGAGTACGCATTGGAATGTGCCATTTGCAATCGAGCTGACTTGCGCCAGGGTCTTAAAATGTTTGAAAATGGAACAGCCTATTGAATGGGCCTACCCTCCTGGGAACTAGCATATCCCCTTTTAGAGGTACTTTTGAGTCGATGATTTTCCGAACTTCCCGTGAAAGGTGGGTCCCATGTGATCGTTTCCTGAAATGTTTTTTTCCGATTTGGTGCAGGTCAGGCCCAACTCACCAACTGGCGCCTGGCTTGGGTGCAAAAGGCACCATTGATTCGTTTCCGCTCCGACGTGACGGAGATGGTGAGAGCCATGAAGGCATTGGAGCACCTCAGCTCCGCGGATAGTTTGCGGGCGGATCAACTCATGCCATTTTTGATGCTGTTTAAGCCTTGATGGATAAAATTGGGTGGTGGCAACTCAGATATTTTTTTCCATTTTCTTCCCCCAAAAAGTTGGGGGAAGATTTTTCCCATTTTGACGTAGTTGCCATAGTTTTTCAAATTTTTGGTTGGGAAAAAAACCACCAAGCAGAATATATATAAATTCGACATTTCCCAAGGAATGGATCGATGGCACCACGGATGGGCATGGACTTTGCTGCCAACTGGACTTTGCTGAATTGATGGATGATTAAAGGCTTCACCTTTTCAACAGCTGCAAGGGATGACTCCAAGGGAGATGACTCCAAGGGACTGGTGAGTAAGTGGTGAATGTGGACAAAGAGGACCAGCGAAGGTTTTTTTTCGGCGTCATGAAGAAGCTGTTCTCCCAAGAATTCTAAAACTGGAGTTTGGCCAGTTTTGAAGGGATCGATTTGTTGACTTTGGAAATGCTGAAGGGACGATGATGATGAGGGGATGAGGCCCAGCAGCTCTACGAGATTGATGGACTCTTTCAGACAAAATCTCTCAAGATTTTGTTTCACTCCATTCCGATCAAGACAACTTGTTGGGAAAAAAAGGT
>OMLO01003145.1_pt1 | contig 13611 bp, 7 predicted proteins | sample 1674811 | NCBI WGS metagenome assembly OMLO01 (sample SAMN06265003, study PRJEB25207) | coral metagenome | isolation source: Coral host | place: Mexico:La Bocana,Puerto Morelos, Mexico | collected 2008-11-13
AATAGGGTTCATAGCCACCTTAAATTTTCAAAACTTTAGAATGAGTACAGATAAGGCCTTATATGGACAATAACGTTGTGAAATTTCCGTTCATATCAAAATGGTAAATGAGCTGTTTGATCTCACATTTGGTTTTTCACCAGGGCGTCATTACTGGTACGATATCTCAGCGGACATGAACTGTGACGACTTTTATCCCATGTTTCTCCTGTACAACAGTGGTCACTTGACAGGATTTGGTTGGGTTGCCCAGGGCAATGCTGCCAGTTCAAGATACGAACACCCTCCCCCTAAGAAACTGGGGGTAAGTATGACACGAGCAGTTACCTATCTATGTTGTGTATGCGTATCAGTCTGTGTGTCCGCGTGTCGGTGTGTCAATGTTTGGGTATGTGGGTGTGGCCTGCGCCTGTACCAGTGTCTTTCTTGTATCTGAGCTGGATTAGCCAATAAAGGACCAAATTTACAAGTTATTTTAAGAAACGAGATACCGAAGCAGAGCCAAGCTTTCTACGCTGTCACGGCATCTTTTTCAAGTGAAAGTGGCGTGAGCTTTGGTGAACCAAGTCACGGGCCAAAATATCCTCGAATGGGACTTGAAGTTTAATTCCAAGGCCTCAAGAACTCTCAAGAGTTGAGAAAGACACTGTGACGGCGTCGAAAGCTTGTGAGCGCTAAAACACTGAGTCTGCTTCTGTATCTCGTTTCTTATTATGCCAACTACAGAGTCGGTCAACAATATCTTAACTCGACTTCTTGTTTTTTTATTTTTTTTTTCTTCTTACATTTCTTTTGCAGCTTGGTTTCTTCCTGTCAGATACTAAGCCCAAATGCATCGCTAACATCCCATCGTTGACCACTCAACACGTGTATTTGGAAAAGCGCCCATATCTGAGTTTCTGCTGAACCTCTATGCTCTCTCGGACGAGCACGCCTAACTGTAGAATCGGGGAATATTTTAAGGGAACTTTATTTCATATAATTAAAAATTAGAAGGAAAACAACACAATGCCGAATATAGACTTTCAAGGTTTCCACCTAATTATTACTACCTGGAAACTAAGCTGAACATGTCTGAAAATTAAAGAAATCGTGATTGACTAATGCTTAACATTGTAGTATTAAATTCTGAAATTAAAACAGGTGCTTTTCACAGAGGTCTGTTTGTTTTTTTTCGTATACTTTTCAGCGATGAGTGCGTGGTACAAGAAATGGCAATCAGTATATGCAATAACATAGTACTGTTCTGTAAAACATTCACTGTTTACTGCCGAGCATATTAACAATTTTATGGATGTCTAAATTATCGTTACAACACTATTGCGGATCCAGGTAATGAGAATAAAGAGAGCCATAATGTGGGAAATAGGGTCTGGGTTGTCGCGAAAATCTCAGAACCCGGGGAAGTGCCACGAAAAAAAAACCACTTTAAATCATGGGTTTGAAGAACTACAAATTAAAGTAACAGGCGCGCTAATTATCCAACAGATATTGCACTGATGGGAAAAAAGAAAAAAATAGAAGCAAAATAATGTAAGGGTGTATGTTCTGTCAATAAAAGCCATGCCTGACAATTGTACGAACTTTCATTACGTTCATTTTTATCATATGTTTAATTTGTCGTCATATCGCCCTACATTGGATGCCTGAGTCTAGAATCTGTGTTGTTTTATCTCTCCACAAGGCAAACAGCACCGGCCATAAGGCGCAAAGCTAAAAGGCAATCTATTTACATTAAAGAATGGGAAATAAGATTAAATTCAAGAGAGGTGTAGAGTAATTTTAAAAACACAACAATGATTCTGGGAACAAATTAATTCTTACTAAAAACGAAAATGCCAGTCAACAGCAGAAAAGTGTTCTATCATTAAAATAGCATTTTAAAATAGGTGTATCTGTAGATATGCGTAGCAACATTCAATGACTGCAAGAAAATAAACGTTTCTAAAAAATCGGCAAGATGTCACGCAGGCGTCTTTATGACAGCAGCAGTACAAGTCTCCATGTACTTCTTCACAGGACGTTCGAAAACTATATTTAATGTGATATTATCCTTGTCGTCATTCATGTTGGACGCATGAATCGTCTTTCTAGCAAATGTTCAGGAAAGGACTGGAGTCTAAGTACACGTGCATCATAGACAGCCGGTCAGCGGTCCAGAAACAGGGCGGCACGGTACCACTCTTAAACAGATACTGGAAAAGAACGACAACATCAATCATATTGAGAGCGTTTACTTCTCAAGTCTCCGAAAGTGAATCGAGGCGGGCGTAAGAAAGGATTTACACTGCGAGAAATACTTGAAAATTCTCACGTATTATGCGAGTGTAATTTGAAATAATTTTAGATTATAATATATGCGTAGATAATCACACGGTTTCGATTTCAACTTGGAATTAATTTGCACGAGTGAGTTTTGCAAAAAGCTAAAATTGCACGAGCCGCTTCGGCGGAAGCAATTTCAACTTTCTGAAGAAATCACAAGTGCAAGTTAATTCCAAATTGAACCAGAAAAATTGTATGATTACTTACTGAATAATATAAACATGAAACAACTGGCCAGCTGCTCTCAGCCAATCACAATAAGTGATTTTGTCAGTCGTATAATAACATAATTGTTCTCTTAACAGATGTAAAAATAAACTTGTAAACAGTGCTGAACATACCGGGTAGGACATATTGGTTGGATGTACAAATTGTGAATTGTCAAGTTTGTGCGGAAGAACCCAACCAAACCCGTTCAACACTCCATTCGTGTACATCAGAAATACCGGAAACAGCGAGTTGCAGTCAGACAGGTTTAACAGGTCATACCAGTATAGTTTCCCTGCAAACACAAGCAAAGATGGCTTTTATGTAGAGTAACTTTTTGCTGAGTCATTTTTGATCAACGATGCATTGCCACATGCAAGCACGAAAAAAATAGTTTGGTGGAATTCAAAAGTACTGTACATTTGTCTTTTATTCTCCCTCTTTTCTAGTGATTGGATTAGAATTTGTTGAAGGAAGTGGTATTTTTTTTTATTTCTTACAAAGGAGGGTATAGAAAACAGAAATCATGCTATGATGAAATCATAAACATAGAACTGGCGCCCGCAATGGCCGGTGGGATCATGATCGTAAACTGCTGTCAAAGATAGGCCGCTCGTACATATTTGCAACAGCCACACCAGTGAATGTTGTCTATAGATAAGTGCTGTAAACTGTGATCGCAACACTAAGCACCTTAGCAACTTACCCATCGACCAGAAACACTCTCCCTCAGTCCACACAGTTTTTAACAGGCCTTCCTCCAGCAAAGGGATTTGGACGAGGCCAGCAGATTTGGAAGTGTTTTGGATCAAAAGTCGGTCGCCGATATAACGGGCGTGCGAATGTTTCTTGGAACAAATGAGGCTCGGATCTTTAAAGTAAGCCGTTATGACGTAAGTGTCATTTTCTTCTCTCCATGGCAACGACATAGGCTTAGCAGCTGATTTAGAAATCTTTGATATAAAAGACCAAGAGAAAAACAGTCTGGTGTTAAAATAATGCTGAGACAATGATAATCCTGGAACGCCTTATGATGCGCGCAACTAAGGTTCCTAGTCTTCAAAACTCTTATTCCATCAGAGCGAAGAACACTGAAAGGCTTTTTTGCTGAGTTAGGGATGACTTGCAACATGCATGATCTATTCACAGCTAACAGAACAAATGTCTAACGTCCATACTCAAACTACAACAGCGTCATAAGTGACGACATAGTAAGCTGAACAAAGCTAACAGAACAAACGTCTAACGTCCATACTCAAACTACAACAGTGTCATCAGTAACGACATAGTAAGCTGAACATACTTACACCAGTCTGTATTCCCGCTATGTTATCGTTTTCATCAAATAACAACATGAGCGTTGTGCTCCCATAACGAACATAACGATTTCCGTGAAAATATGCGCTGTCTTGAAGAAAAATAAAAAATATTATCCAACGACAAGTGCATTCCACTATCTCCATGTCTCGTTTAACAGTAAATTTGTAAGATTTTGCACCCACCGCGACACTTTTCCTGCAAGCTCCACCCTTTGTCGACAGCGTCAGTAACGGTTAGTGGAATCGCCTCCCATTTGAGCCAAGTGACTGAAAACGGGAAAAGCCGTATGGAATATCTTTGAAAACAGTCTGCTGCTTGAGCATATTTACCTATTAACATTTGAAGGGGTCGCCAAGAGATGCCGTGACGTCTGCGGACGAGTTCCTTACGGTAATTGATCCTCGCGAATACTAGACAGCATTTCTCCTAGAGGAACTGAAATTAAACGTCTTACAATGTCTTACCTGATAGCGCGTCCCATTTTGGAGCCATGGGGTCTAAAAACCAAAAGCAGTCAATCAGTGAATCACTGAAACAATTCCTAGACGTCAAGGTAGGCATAGACCAGTTAGAACGAGCCTTGAGTCAAGACTTGAATAAAAGAGATCTATTTAGGTCAATTTGGCTGTCAAAGGTATTTTGAACAATTTCAAGAGCAGGCTCAGATGTCATTTTATAAATGTTTTAGGAAATTTTTGAACTTTTTATTGTGAATTTTATTCAGATGTAAATTTGCGTTTTAATTGTTTTATGAGACAAACTCGAAAGAAATAACCTCTTTTGTCTCCTTTTTACCTTTCATTTCATTTCATTTCATTTCATTTGAATTTGAAGTTGAATTGTGACTAAACAGTTATGTTACATTGAATCCAATATTTGCAAATTGAACTACGATGTAGTCTTATTGCTTTTTAATTAGATTACCCAGGAAACTGTTCAAATTACTTGTTAATTGGGACACTATACAATTGAGAATTAATTTGTCTGGTAATCTAATTGATATGAAAACATAGGGTTTCTTTCTGAAAATGCATCAAACATTTTCGCCTACACGATGTTGGAGGAATTTGAAAACCCAAAAACAACGGGTCATTTTGGATTTGTGGTAAAGGAAATTCGGTCAGGAAAATCACATTGTTATCGTGTCGCCATCGATATAAGCTCCGTTTTCAGAATGTTCTCCTCCGACTTGAGGAGCGTTTTCGAAAAGTCCATTTTCGTGACGGATTACTACGGTAACCGTTAACGGTTGGCCTAACCCGGCGAACAAACAAAGCTGCGTTTTCAGATTTCTCAGAGGTTTTTTAAATACTAGACCCTGAAAGGGGATTTGCCTGTTTGAGTGAAAACTTGATTTCTTAAACCGAAAGCCCCTAATATCACCAAAATTTCTATATCCTAGAAGTTATTTATATTTGTATCATTAACTGAAATTCTGCTACGACCGAGAAAACTGGTTTGTACTGCTGCAACTTTAATGTTGAAGCTGGAGTTCACATTAGAAAATTAATTTCTCATTTAAAATCGATTTATCAAAAGCGTTAAACAGTCAACTAAGTTTAAATTTCTGCTTCTGTTGAAATGTCGTGATAGCAAGTTTGTTACGCCTTATTTAGGGAGACTGGGGAGTAAACTGCCAAAAAAAAAGAAAAGAACGAGAACATTAGCCAAGACTGCACATCAAAATATACTTCTCCAAATGGTTATAGTAATATCTACTGAATTGTCGGCTTTGAAAAGTCTTACCTATCTTGTTTACGCACATAAAAAAAAGACATCAAAGACGTAAATCTCCCAAATATTTCGATTACCTGCGTTTCTAGATCTGTGCCAATACATCTGCCCAGACACCACCATCAGGCAAAGGAACAGAGCCGCCCAGTGCTTCATTTCACGATGAATTACTAGTGAGTTTTAGCAGCAACTTAATTTAACGAGGCTCTTAAACGCTTACAGCGCCTATATGCTATGAGAACAATTTACGACTCATTTAAAAACACATCTGCAGGAGTTGAGTAAACAGACGTCCCGTGGTAATGTTGGCAGTGATCAATAGAAGGCAATGAATGAAGTTTGAAATGTAGAACTCATTACACTGCTGAACAGGAAATTCAAGCAGCGACCTCAGCACAATGACAGGAATTTCTGCGCATTAGAACTGAAAGGAAGTACGCAACAAGCACGAGACTAATACCCCTCTCGTGTTTAAGGAATATTCCCTCGTAAAAATTAATCGGTCAGTTCTGTTGATGAGTAGAAAGATACTCAGTTCAAAGAACGATCGCATTCAAATTTTCCATATTGTCACCTTTTTTTGCCATAATTTTGCTTGGGAAAAATGGTCTTTGATCAAGACTTTGCCTAATGCAATTAGATCCTTCATTCTAGTAGAATTTGTTAAAAAAGGTTAAACGAGATTATAAGAATTAACTTTAAATATGAATAAGGGAAATGATCCAAGTCCATGAGAGCTGGACGTACTTGAAAAGAAAAGAACGAGGATGCGTTTGTTCATCTGTTCTTGTAAGGACACTCAGGCACCGGAAAGCTTTGCAGGGAGTACCCGAATAATAATGATAATAATTTACAAAATATGAAAGATGACGAGTCCTTGATAACTTAATGAGAAACGGTTAAATGCACTAGCTTTCATTGACCACTGTTCGTGACGTTGCAAACATGTCTCAGCAAAAGAGTATCAAGCGAACATAGCCCCAGGTAAGAAAAAGAAAGCAAGAACAGCAGGTCAAGACACTGTAAGTTATTTATATGCAAACGTAATTTGGAAAATGGGGCAGGCTGCTGATAGGCCATGCCAATGGAAGTGTTGATTAGTATGTTTTTCTACTTAGCTCTGTCAGTAATAGACGTTTTTCAGGCATACTGGTCTATGTATGTCTATGGTGAATAAGATTGTATTACAAATAGGTTGTGACTATGTAATTACGCACGGGAATTAATCATAATTAACCCCTGTAGAATGGTAGTTGAGTTCTCTGGAGCAGTTATGTTGGGTTTTGTGGCGCAAATCGTTGTATTTTGCACGCTTTCCTTACATGGTCTCAAGTTGATCCGTTAATTTTTACTTACTTGAATTCTTTGTAATTAACGGACGGATCCTGATCAAGGCTATTTTAAACTAAAAAGAAATATTTATGTCCATATTATGCGTTTCTCGAGAAAATAATCATTTTGCTATCGCCAAGTAGTACTTTGGGAACTTTTCCGGAGAGGGCGGAGTTGCGAAATAAATTTAATTAATCGCTCTCCGTGTGGACGTTTTCCAGGACAGTTGCCTAATGTCAGAGTCAACATGGTACGAAATATGAATGAACTGTTGATGGGAGACAAGCTGTTAAGAAGCTTACAGGAAACGTAAAAATCATGTTAACTTTGCATTTAATGCTACCTTTTAAAACGGGGGCAAATATTTGTAATAACCTCAATCAATCATTACGTGAAGGGGTCGGAAAACAAAAAGCTGGAAGGGGATTGGGACTTATGTTTTGGAGTGCCCTTTCTCCCCAGGCCCCTCCCATGTGGGCCCTCATTTTTCCAGTTTTTGTCCTTAATCAGCCTGAGCCGCGACACTTGGTGAGTTGTTTGTTAGGTGTGGAAATAATACAGTTATTTATCGCTCACTGAATGGAGACATTATCCCATGCGTTTTAATTTTTCAGTTCCATCTTCTAATCTATTTACAGTCAATAGACATCTGAGTTTGTTCAGTTACGCTGTATTTTCGACTTTTTTACACGATGTGGAAAAATATACAGATAAATGAAAATAAATTTAATAATAAAAGCCATGAAGAGAAACCTCTCTACCTAAACTGCCGCCTGAAGTCATTCCAGATTTGAAAATTCATATGAAAGTCACAGAAAGTGACGCCACATGTGCAGGCTATCCGTCACGAGGTCATTGTATTGTATTCTGGCAAACACTTCCCAATTGAAAAGACGCTCTCGAAATATTCTTCACTTTGTCATCGACAGTTAGCATGATGATAATTGTGAACTGACGCTAGATAAATTCATAGATTTGTAGAGGATAGACGCGAATATAGTTGTTGGTAGGTGAAAGCTGGTGATTGGTAGATTCCCTTGACAAAATGTGTTTAGAAATTAGAGTTTGATCATTTTGAGGATTCATTAAGGCATGTTCTGATTAGTATGTGACAATTAACCTTGAATAACGCTCTTCTCTTCCTGCACACATTCTTATCAGGAATTTTGCTTTTAGATTGCGGAAATTGTGACCACAATCATATAAAACTGCATGTGCAAGATCGGAAACTAGAAAATCGTAAATTCGATGGTTTAAGTATTTACAAATAAGAGTATTTACGAAACAGTAATTGGACGTAGTTTATTGAAAATGCGTGTGTCTGAAGACTCAACAGCCCAAAGCGTTTTCAATTCTGTTAATTGCTTTCTCGCCTTGGAAATGTAAACAACCGAGTCGTTTTCGTTCGCAGTCACTAAACTCTGACAGAAGACCCAAAGAAAAAAGCAAGGTCAAGGTCATCTTAATCGAATTTTCAATTTCTGGAAAATCTTCCGTGAGCTGTATAATAAAAAATAATTAAGAGCGGTTGATAAACAAAAATTCGACTCACACATTTCTATAACGATTTGCTGTTTTATTTTAACTTTTAAATAATTCAGTAGAAAACAAGAGGTACAAAGATGGCTCGTAACCGATTTAAAAAATAAAGTAGAACATGAGATTGGCTCCGAAATAATCTTTAACAAAATAAAGTTTGAAAGTCATTTGGAAGTTATTGGTCAGATAGGGTTGCAGTAGAGGCGAAAATCCTGAGACACAATTTCCAAACCAAGAAATCATTAATTAGAAGGAATTTAAACTTACTCTTATATCTTGAAAAGAAATCACGGGTTACAGAGTTGAAAATAGCCTTCAATGAGTCGGAGAAAACTTTCGCGAAACAGATATTTATCAAGTGTAATTTGGCGCATAAACTACTCAATGATGCATTTGTAGACTGTAAATTTACATCATAAAATAGTCAACAACACTCCTGCAGCAAGCGAAACAGTTTATTTGTTTGGTACAAGTTTTAACACGAAATCTAGGCAAGTGCTAAGTAAGAAAATCAATGGTTTTCTGGCAGTAAACAAATGCGTCGAAACAAATAAGAGTACTGGAAGATCTATCGGCTCGGCAATTAAAATCGGCTCATCAGCCTCACAAGAGTCATAATAAATGCCAAAAAAAATCCCCCACTCTGGATAGCGTCATGAATATTTAATTTTTGCCGTGGCAGATGTCTACACTGCTTCGCTGCTGATCAATGAACCTTCTAGAGAAGGATTATGGTCGTGTTGTCTAGTTCGATTTGATAATATTATCGGCGAAGTACAAGGCTGTAATGAAACGTATAACTTTGTAGAAGTGTGTGCGCTACAAGTTGGAGTAAACATGATTTCGATGGCAGCTAATGCCTTCGAAGGCTTCGACCAAACGACGCAAAAACGGAGTTTGATCACAAGGGTAAGTTTTTGAAGGTATCTCGCTTTATTTATAGTTTAGTTCCAAAATAAGAACGGAGTGAATGATTATAAACAACGACCGTATGATTCTAAATGTTCCGTGAAAACACTTATCGTTTAAGATGATATTTCGTTTTAAAACGATCTCGACATATTGACTTCGAATAAAGAAGCCGCTAAACAGAGTTCATTCACATGTCACCTACTGCGACAAAATGCTGCATGGAAAATAAAAAATACATGGCTGGCGCAATCCAACCAGCGAACCGGAACTATCGGTGTGCAAACAAATCTGTCTTGGAGACGATATAATTTTTTTTTGAACATAGAAAGGAATAAAAAATCACATAAACTATGGCTTGTTAAAGGCCTACGAAATAAGCGCGTTATTTTGTTAGTTTGAAATGACATCGGGAGCTGGCCCGCAAATAAACTAATGAGATATATATACTTAAATATATGCCGATGCAGACTTCTAGCTTAAGAATATTTACTTGTTTTTTGCAAAAAAAAACTTAAGCGTGCGAACATCTTTAACAGAACAAGTGCATTATCGAGAAATTGTTACAATACTTCAATAAGCAAGAAAACTGAAATAAAAAAAGTGTTGTCGTGTGTCAAAATTGACATGCGCCACCAAACCATGTCACACCATAACACGGCGACGTTTTTGTACAAATTCATCGAAGCCAAAAAACGCATAAATGAGATTAACTTAAATATGATATTTTAAAAAATCCCATTTTTTTCTTTCTAGTTTCCAAAGAAAATGAGTTTTCGGTAGATTAAGCATTGTTCTGAGTCGCAATGTAGTCTGCTTCCTTATTTATCAAAGCAAAATAACAACTTACAAATAAAACTTGTCTGAAGCGCGCAATTCAGTTTCTCATCTTAATTCATTATTGACCAGCGTACAGTGTTTTATTCACTATAAAATATATAAAATATATTTTTACATTTTGCAGTTATATATGTTTCTAAGGTTGTCGTCGCATCTCGCTTAGAGCGAGCGAGACTATTCAAAACAGACGGTGAAATATTGCAGTTTACAACGTTTGACAAAGGGTGTGCTTTGCGGTTCAGCTAATCTATTTTACGAATTGTATAGTTGAAAAGCTCGGCTTTAGAGTGATAGAACTTTAATAAAGATCGCTGTAAATTTTACCGTTTGATTCAAACATGCTTCAGGCAAATGAAGTTTTTGAAGATTAAATCGGAGTGCAAATTGAAACACATTTCGCAATCTGAATGTCAATTTGGAAAGAGATCACATTTTCGTCCTAAGCAATGCAATGGTAAAAGAAGCTATGTTTTAGTCACGTTCTTAAAGGCAAACAAGGGTTATTGTCACGTTACGCAACGTAGCCGGAAACTATAGAAGAGAAACCATTCGCTCACTCACCGACTTAAATTTTTTATTATAAGCCGCCTGCTTCCAGCTGTGAATTTTCCCAATTACCAACGAAGGCAGAAAACAATTTGGCTGTATTTGCATTTCTGAGCCAAAGACGAGGTAAATACTGTTAAGATCGAAAGAAAACGCAGGCAGTTTTGGTTTAAACTAATTCAAGCAGGTGTTTTTAGTCAATAGGGACGATATGCATTTCTTGCCGCCGACTACGACAACTTTTTTTTTTTATCTGGAAACCGCTCGCTGAAATTTAGTCAATAATGATGGCACTAGCAACATGTTTTATGATCCTACTGGAATGTTTGCCCTAGCGACAGATGGAAGAAATTCGTTAAAGCCACAGGGGGGTCGGGTTGAGGAGAACAACGCATTTTAAGGTGTCAGTGAAAGAGGGATTAAAATTCAAGGACTATAAACGCTAAATGTCAAAGAAAAAGCCTGTTTGACCTATGATATGAATTCTGTTAGGTAAAGGATTGGCGTTTCACGAATTTCTGCTACGTTGTCGCAGTCCGTTTTAATGTTAAAAGTTTTCTGCGTCGAATCCATTCCTTTTATGTTAAAGCTATGTCATCCATATTGCCTACGTCATAAAGACAGAAGATCAAATTAGGGAAGTTAAAACCTGCCGCTGAGCTACTTATGCATTTTTATGAAAACCACACAAGAGATCGACCAAAATTGGCGCGTTTGTAATCTAAGTGAGCATGAGCGACGAGGAATTTAAAGCATTAGGAAAACACAGAATACAGGTAAGTAAATCCTTAAAAGACAGACGTTCAATGAGTCACAATGCTTCGTTAAACGTAACTTATTGAGATTTTGTTTTCTGTTAGCCCCAAAACAAAGCAATTGGCGCCCAATGGTTTAAGAAGACATCTCTTTCTTTGTAATTGTGCTCTAAAATTATCAGTCATCCACGCGTACACCTCGCAGGCATTTTTTTCAGAGATTCGAAATGGGAAAAGTTCTCGTAGGAAGTCCTTTTTCCCAAGAACAACGCTAAATTTTACCTTCACATTCCCCGAATGACGTCTGTCTGAAGACATTTCGTGGGAGGTTTCTACATTTCCTTTCTCATAGCTGAAGTTGCGTGTATTAGTTTGTCATAACCACAACTTTATTTAATTTAATTCAGTTAGCTCGAGGCTATTTTCACAATTAGAAAATTGCAGCTCCGAGTTTCATTTAATTTAGGCTGATAAAGTGCAAATGAGGAAATCGTCGCTTTTTTAATTTTATGAATACTCGGTCCATTATGAAAATATTATCAGCAACGAAGTAAATATGTGACTGATTTCGAAATTTTTTCACTCAACATCGTCTTTTGCGACATGGATTGAGGATCTCTTAATTAAAAACCCGTTGATTATTCCGAGTAGAGAATATGATAATTTTCTGTTAATCTCCAGTCAGCGAATACAGTCTGGGTTTTATAGTAACTATTTTCTATGCCTGGGGACTAAACCTGTCTACCTGGTCTAATTCATTTCACGGGCGTTTTCAGTGTTTGAACATGACACGTCGATTCCCTAATGTTTACAGACTATCGAGAACTTATCATTAATCTGTACTCCAGGATCTTTCTTAGTCATATCTGTATGCAACAAGTTGTTTTAAATTTACTCTCTCGTTTTTAAACCAACTTAGAATAGTTTTAAGTTACACATTGACGTAAAATACAAATAATCTCGTTTTGTTATAACTGTGCTTAATTCATGGTGCGTTTCGCTAGGTCAATGCAGTTATTACAAATGAGGACAGATAAAATATTTTGTTTTTGCTTGTGCCCACACATCGAAAAAAGCTATCCACACACAGTATCTTTAGTAAAGTACGTTAGATGTAAAACCTCTCAAAAAGTTAGTAAGATGAACTAAACTCCAGACCCACGCGAACTAATTCAATGTCTCGGTGTGTGACTACAAAATGTAATTGTTCTTGCTCAAAAGATTGCACTTTTAGGACGCTCTTGCACAACAGCTTATTTATAATTAAAAAGACGAAACTTGAATCCTTTCTCATTGTTATCTAATTAAACTTTTTTAGGAAGTATCCAAAACTGAAAAAGATAATAATTTTATTAACGGGTTTATCGAGTTAACAAAGTCATTCCACGATATAGACTGGTTACAAAGTCCCGGCTTAATAATTATCCCGTTATTTTTGTTGAAGCAGACTTAAACTCCTTGAAAAAGTAACATTTTCCTCAGTACTTAGCCTTATGAGTGCCTGGATGACGTCGTCAGTACGCCATGATATGACGTACCGGGTACGTCAAAATTTCAAGATAGTTGGTCAAACTCCTGGGACTGGAAACAACCGTTATAGGCACCTGACATTTATAGAAGAGTTTTCGAGACACCGCTAATTTCCCATTGCTGTGCGGTCATATGGATACCAACTTACGTCAACCTCAGCGAAGTTTAACGCATTCAAGAGGCACTTTTCTTAGAAAATGTGTACATGTCTATAATTTAGGTGAACTGGCTTATGGCATTTAGTTTTTTTTACTAGACGACTATTTTCAGTGAAAATGATGGCGCACAGCCTACACAATGGTCTGGCGCTCAAGAGCAAAGTTGCCGCTTGTTATCACCCGTATCTTTTGCTACTTTCGTCTTCCACATTTTCAAGGAGCAAAGACAAGCTCAGAAACGACAAATATTAAAAAGGAAAAAAAACAATCAATTAATACGTAAAGAAAAGCTTTTTGGAACTATTAGTATTAATTTAATTTTATTTTACCAAACTCGGTTTGAACTTTTCATAACCTAACCTTTTAAAAGGTATAATTCAATCGTAAAAACGAATTCTTCCGAACAAACCGAAGAT
>OMLO01003146.1_pt1 | contig 13608 bp, 8 predicted proteins | sample 1674811 | NCBI WGS metagenome assembly OMLO01 (sample SAMN06265003, study PRJEB25207) | coral metagenome | isolation source: Coral host | place: Mexico:La Bocana,Puerto Morelos, Mexico | collected 2008-11-13
AAGCTCTTTCGGCTGCATTTTCGTGGTCTTTTTCTATATATTTCTTCTTTCCAAGGGCGACAGTTGGAGCCCAATCGACATGAAATTGATCCCAATCAAGTGCTGGCTCTCCGAAGACGAATTGTTTGCTACAAACTCGTTCCTGTTTGTAGCGTCGCCGCGACTAACCACAGAAATCTTTTAGCCGTGAGTTCCTCCGGTTCTTCTCCTTGATTTGTAATAATCTTAGGTATACGAAAAAACCTAAGCCTTTATGCTTTCCACTTTTGTTCGAACAGCCGACAACAACGCATTAACAATCCCTACTTTCCCACATGAACTCCTCTTGTTTACGCTTGAGGGACACCAAGATGGCGGATAGTAACCGTTGCTAAGCTATTGGTCACGTGGGTGAAACCCGGCAATTGTTTTCGGTGACAGGGCTATTGTGTCATTATTTCTTTTATTATTTTTTTAGCCAATCCCAGATCCTGTCTGGAAAGGTACAGGCTCGCTCATTTTTTCTGGTTATTGTGTTAGTCTGATTGGTCGAAAAGCTCCTCTTATGACGCTGATGACAATCAGAGTTTGCCGCCATTGAAACTATTCTACGACAGCAACAATTTTTAGACGGAATTTTCATTTGTTCGAAAGACACCACTCCAAGCTTAGGCTATCTGAAAGGATGGATAAATTTCAAAATAACTGCTGTCTGCCTGGAGCCAAAAATCTTTTGAAGAATTCGTATTGAAAGATCTTCGCTTGTTTATTTTACTGCCGAACTCGATGACAATCACAATCGATGTACATGTGAGCTTATTATTAAAACTTCGGCTGCATGTGTATACGCAGAGGAACAATTCATTGCGTCTGTGTTTTTATGTTTTAGTCCGTTATTTTGTTGATTGTCAGATTACAGTATTTGCAATAGTATAATTAATAGTGGATTAATGTGGAGTGGTCTCATCCTAGGTACATTAATACTCACTTTTATTTTCGCCGCAGTTATACGCTGGATCAGCTACCGTGCAACTGCAGTTAAAGCCCATCACGTTGTCTTCCGCTGTACAAGTGCCACCATTCAGGCACGGATTGACCCCACACGAATCTGTCAGAATCAGAACTTGATTTCTCAAACTCATTAATAATTCATCAAGTTAATTGTTTAAACAAGGGAAATCTCTATCGTGACAGTTTGTGGATATGTGATCTTAACTGACAGTTTTTTTAAGATTTTATCTCTCCGTTTTTTCTTTAGTTTTGGTTTCGATTGAGCAGATGTATCAAACACGAGATATATCCAAACACCATGAAATTCGTCCGCAATACATTGCTTCCAGTCATATTTGGATATGGTCAAACATGAAAAAGATCTCATAGTCATTCGTGTTTGACGTAGTAGTTCTGGAATCATCGATCGTCTTTGTTGGATTTGTTTCATTACAAGTTAAACTCTGTTTCCTCGAACTTCTAATTTCACGAGACAATTTTCGTTCTCCTTGTGGGCTCGAGGATACGGATTTATCTCTAATCCCAAGCTAATGTTTAATTACATATACTAGAGTAGATGAGGGTGAGGGAACGTGTAAGGTTTTCACCACTATCTCAAGTGTGACTATTACTCGGTTTCTATAAGGGCGATATATGTGCTTGCAATTTTTTTCTTACCATTAATTTTTACTAGTGTAGTTTCGTCGGCATCCGTAAAACGATTATTCACGCAGCTAATGTTGTTGTTGTTGCTGTTGCTGTTTCTTTGTTGTTGTTGTTGTTGTTGTTGTTGTTGTTTTTGAATGCTAACAGTCGTCGATGCACTTAGGTACACCCTACTAGCTCTCAGGCATGCCACTTTAACTGAAGTAAATAAACATAAGAGGCTTAAAAATCCCAACTAGATGGAGGTAGACCAGTTGGTCATTGACAAGCATGACCGAGGAGTAGAGTTCACCGAAAAACAACTAAGCTTAGTGGTTAGAGGCGGGACTTTAAACCCGCAACCTCCGGATTCCACGTCCAGCGATTTAACCACTCGGTCACGCTGCCTCCTTAATTCAAATACTTCCTTGTACAAAAAATGTCCCAAGTTTAAAGTATATTACCTATTTGTGTGCCACAGTTAAAACCAATGAATCCTGATGGACAACTGCATGTAAAATAGGGCCAGTCACTGTCCGCAGCGCAGGTGCCATTATTCAAACACGCATTGAGCAAACAAGGATCAGCTGTTGAAAAATAAGAATCAATATCAGGTGAATGCTGCTAATATAACTGTATTGACTGTTTGGTATTCATTACCAAATTCTTCCCGAAGGAATTTAGTTATAGAAAAAAAACCGCGTGTAAAAGAGCCTATTTTTCTTGAAGTCTGGTAAACTAGATTCTTATATTTTGGGAAACCTTATTGGCAATTTAGGCTAAGTAAATTCCTATTTATTTCTTAGTTTCAGTAAAGGAGATATAGTTGGTGATTATATCAGAAAAATATAAAAAAAAATTGATTATGATTAGCCTAACACAACGTAACAAAATATTTATGTAGTTGCCTCTATAACAAGAGTTTACTTTAGCCCACATATAAGAATCTGCTTGATCTCGCTTGGCTAAACAGATTCTTATTGTAAATTGGCAAATTATTTTCTGCCAGGAGGTTCTTGAGCTACTAGTTTCTTATACGCGGATTTTACTGTATTATCATTGTTAAAGAGATAATCTACATATTAAGCGAGTTACCAAGCTGAGTTCCACAATTGAAACCAATGTATCCAGATGCACAACGGCATTCAAAATACGGCCAGTAGCTACGAGATGAACAGGTACCTTGATTGAGGCAGGGACTGGACGAGCACTGATTACCTGTTAACAAGAGTGAACATTTTCTTGTATACTAACGATTAATACTGTGAAATCTCGAAAAAATAACAACGACAACAACAACAACGAGGACGAGGGCAATAATTACAAAAAAATTATTCAATTCTTTGGCCACGGAAAGATAAATGCAGATGGTTTTTGGCGATCAGTAATCCAATCCGTGTTACCAGGTGCCTAAAGTGAAGGAGTAGCCGTGTACTGCGAATCAAAAATTCAACTTTATTCGCTGGCTGGGCTGGGTTTTACATAATTTGGTTGTTTTGTGATATTGGAAAGCACATTCAGGGTGCTTCTTGACATCTAGCATAAGAGATGAGATGCGCCTGCGTGGACTGTGAGTTTGATGAATATAACTACCATGATTCACCGCGGGCGCGTCTCATAGAGGGAACTGGCCCTTGTTTAAGCGATCTAACAAAACGTTGAGGAAGGATGAGGGATGCGGCAACAAAGGAAGCCCCTGCAGTGTGGATTGGTAACTCTTACAGAAAGCGTATCATTACTTTAAATGAAATCAAGAAACACATAAAGGAGTCCTTGAGTGCTTAGTGCGAATGGATCATCTGGATTTTGGACTGGACTCGTAGATTAGGTTGGATTTGCTCGGTCCTCACCTGTCCTTAGAATGCACGAAACTTTTACGATCACACCCCGAGTGACCAGAGAGCGATGTCACCCAGTACCCCATTATAGTGTCTTACCAATTTCACATGTATAACCATGGTAATCCGAGGGACAAATGCACGTGTAACTTCCTGTTTCGTGGTCACTGACACACGTCCCTCCATTCCTACATTGATTGGCCAGGCATGCGTCTGAGGAAATTTAGAGATATCAAGAGAGAAAATGTGATAGGACGAAATTCATCGTAGAAGTATGTAACACATATATCCCGCAGCAAATATACAGTTACATTTGAAAGTAAAAAAGATTTTTCTGACGGAATAACTGTTTGTCTTGGATATAGACGAATAACCCGTCAAAAAAGGATTAAAACAAGCTAGATTCCATGTTGCTGTGCGTCTGTTCAGTAATTGAGCACAAATGACGTGAAAAAAACAATACCCGAATGTGTCAGTGATATTCTTACCATATTTTGACTTCTCCCGCGATCAACTACTGAAGAGACGCACGCATCTATGCGTTTGTCAAACAATTGGAAGAACCAATCACAATGGGAGAATAATTTGACTTCTTATATGATATGTTACTTCAAGAATCAGACTTCGGCCCTCTCGACTTTTTTCTACGCGTTAAGAAGATATAATGTACATTATTCCCCATCTCTTTGCACACTTAACCCTTCAGAAAAGCGTTAGCTGGGTCATGCGCGTCAATCTCTAGCTTTCTGGGACAAGACCGGTTCTTTGGTGATAAGTAATTTTCGAAGCCAAGGAATTCTCCGGCGGCTGGATGACTTAATGTCACATTAAAAGTAGCACATGTTACAGAATGTGTTACCCGAGAAAATAAAAGCAAAGTCCAATTTTTTAGCAGGCTCACAAGGCTTTCCACTGTTTCACGCAGCCTTCCATATGCAAAAAAGTAATTTTCCTTTTCCGCTCTCACGTGACGTCGTTTAGTCTCGTGACAATAAGAGGTTGACTATAGGGGTGCTCTTAGCCGACTACCCCCCCCCCCCTCTCCGTTTAGAACGGGACGTTGTTGCCATCTAGCGTGGCCGAGTGGTTAGGGTGCCGGACTCGAAATGATAAGTTTGCGGGTTTAAGTCTCGGTAGACCCTAGTTAGACTCCTCGGTCGTGCCTGTATATAATATAACTGGTCTCCCTCTCGCCAGTTAGAATTTTTAACCCTGCTATGTTTAGTCAATATATTTCTCTCCTTCAGTTTAAGTTAAATAAATGCCGGAGTAAAAGTGGGATCTAGCTAAGCGCATTGACCACAATAAAATCACAACATTTGAACATTTTTTTTTTTGTAAACCATGTCATTTCAGATGAAGTGAATATTAAAAACGTACCGATACAACCATAGAGTTCTATCCTCATGGCTATGGCACCAGACGAAGACACTGGAATAAACTTGATGTAATTTGCCCAGATTGGTGGGGTCAACTCATGAGAAACAACGGTGCTTCCGTCTGTGTTTCCAGCAAATTCCTACATGAATCGGTAAGAAGGAGCATTGTTAGAAGGGTGTAATCATGAAATAACCTTTGAGAATGATCTAGAGAAGTAGTAAAATGGGTGACATATTGAAGCATGCAAGCCCGAGGATTTCACAGCAAACTGAGAAAGTCGAGCAGCCTTTTCGTGATTACTGGCCTTAATTTAGTCAGTAACCGTTATGTCATCGGGTCCGCTACTAACTAAGAAATGCAAGTAAATAAGATAGTACTAGTCTGTGACTTTTCGGATCTCACGAAGCGAGGCCTAAAATAACTCTAACTAAAATAATAAGACTTGCTCTAGTTCTTTTGATCGATTTTCACGCGCCCCTTGAAAATGAAAGTTCTAATGAAAATAACATTTTTTACTATTTAAAATTGGTTCGTTTAATTTGATATCACGATTGGAGAATAAATACTAGCAGAAAAAAGGACGTTATCGATCGAGCGTTACGGAAGACTACGATCTCTAAGTATTATCACATTACTACATTACTTCTGCCGCCTCCAAAATAAAGAAGAATTTCGTTGACCAAGAAATTCGGCAGCCGAATAGAGCTCAAAATGTTCGATGTTTAGCACATGTAAAACATCACGTACCGAATCGAAGTGAAAGCAGTGGATCAGGCTCTTGAATCTTTACGTTCGGAGGAAATATTATTTTGCAAAATGGTAAATAATTCAGGTAACATGCTATGAAATAACGAAACAGTTTTACTTCTTAGTGATTCGAATTGAAATCAGAGTGATACAAATATATTTCGTTTTCTCCTTGTATGGATTCGAATCCGCGCAAACAGGCTGCGCACAATGATGTATTTCAAAACAAATATACATTACTATACAAATATGTTTTCTACAATTGTGGTTATTCACTATCCAGTAACCATATGTCCTCTTAGAGAGCTTTAGGTTAATCTTTGCCGTTATTTTTTTATGGAGGCGCGCTGAGCTCATAAGTTGTTGTGCGCTCGCTTCGGATCGAGCTGTAACCCTGGCCGGACGAAATCACTCAATACTAGGAACAGTTTCCTCTCACTTGCCGTGAATCATATTGTATATTAATATCTTTATCTTGGTTTTCGGGGCCTATGGCACATGTATATATAGCTTGTTCGACCCAAGGCATCGATCAGCTTGAAATTCCCAGTCTAAGTGAAGTAAGAATTCTTGTAAATACATTGAAAATTTTATGGCTTTATATGGATAGTTTTGATGAAGGAGCTAGAAGTACGGCAAGGGGACTTCCTCTCGTCATGAACTGAAAGGATGTAAAGCGTAAGGATGTAGGTCTGGTTTGCAGCGTCACGCCATCAAAAACAAAAATCGTAACCGTTCAATAAATGAACTCAAGAAGCTGGGATATGAAAACAATTTCAAGATTTACATCTGTGTAGTGATTCAATCGCGCAGTATTCGGAAAAGTGTTTCACCCAAATTTATAGAGCTTCGGTATGGAGGGCACCAACAAGGCGACCGTAAAGTAACATAAACATCTGTCATATCATTGAGTTTTGTAGTGGAAACGAAAAGTTATTACTCTAGAGCTCCGATACATTGAAAATAATACTTCTTCTAGAACAAGAATTGTTCAGTTAACATAAACCTTAGCAATAATTTATCAGTTTTGGCCTAGTCAAGAGCCCCCTTATCGGGCCGCCATTTTAATGTGATGCAATGCACAAACGTTGCAAAATGTCAAGTTAATTATTAGAGGGTCTTACATCTGATGAAACTAAAACTACAGAAGGATTGATATTATTTTTACTTTGGAAAATCATGACGTCAGTGAAACGAACGCTGGCAAAGTTACTTATGAACTAATTAGCAAAGCCGCACTATCAAACTCGTAATACACAGGTGTGCATAATAATCCTAATCCTGGCTCAAACGAAGTTAAGCTCCCTTGATGAGAAAAATTCATTTCCACTGGTAATGTTATAAAGCATTCGATTCATGCTTTTATCTCTGCATCATCGAGCTATGATGCACTGAAATCGTACAGCACTCAAGAATCTAGAGCTGCCCTCAGGCGCGCCTTGTGCAAATCATATGGCAATTTCTTGCTCTCCAAACCTCACGCAGGCATGCATTATATATAATTCGATGAAGCACGCTCAAGCATCAATCGATTGTTAACTGCGGCAGGGATGTGGCCATAAAATGGTAACTGTCTCACGTCTTATATGAAGATAATATCAAAGGAAAATGCTAAATTTAACTATTCACCTTGAATGGGCCAGATTGCAGTGGATCCTTGTAATATTTCACTTTCAAGTTCCGTGTCCAATACTGCAGCTTGTACTTGGTTACCCATTGGTTCTCTTTCCCTTGTGTTGCTACAGCAGTTATTAATGTGAACCAACGTGGAAAAGAAACCTGAAGCCATGCATTGTTGTCATCGTCCTTTGCAATCCAAGCTCCACTAGATTTCTTCGACTTTTCCAAGTTGAGTCTGGCCTGATCTGCACTCGCTCCCTTGATCTCACTTGAGGCCTCAAATTGCCACGCCTTAATCTCTCTACTTTCCGTACCAAGCGGTCTTTGACAAGCTTTAGATGTTATGCGTGGAATAACAACAAATATCATACTAAGGCAATCATAACTTATATATACTTATATATATATATACTATATCTCGCATCTCAATTCTCAGTTCGTATTGTTTCTGTGACTATTGTTTGTCCCTAAACTGGCGCGCGATCACGAAGGAGTCATACTTAAAAACAACCTGCATGGCCAACTACACTCCGCGTGCCACACGCCACGCGACACGCGCTATGTTTAATGCTGCTAAAGGTCCTTCAGCTCTTGGAATCCCGCCGACCCGTTATTTTTACCTTTATTTGTCTCACAAGCATCACCAGCATATCCTGAAGGGCAACTGCACTTGAAATTTGTTGTGTAACTACTGGTACAGGTGCCGCCATTTTGACACGGATTGGAAATACATGCATCTGCAGAAAATTAAATTCAGTCATAGCAAGAGAGAAGTCACAATTAGTAAAAAATGAAAATCTATGACTAACGGCGGTGATCCGTATTTACTACTAAGAGCATTTATTGAGGAGATTTTTTATGAGCAGGTTCATTCAACTGCAGTGAAACATGTATCAAGTGAACCTCTATTAAGAGGACACCCTCTATTAAGAGGACACTCTCTAAGTGGACACCAGCTTGAGTCCCTAAATTTTCTACCCACTTTTCTGCAACTGCGTTCAGCGGACACGTCTGTTAAGCGGACGTGGACATCCATATCAAGCAATTTTTTTGTACAAACCCTGTGGTAAGTGGACACTTCAAGGGGTTTTTACTTGTAAAAGCTCAGCTCAGACGCCTTTAACACTGTTCAGTGATGCCAATTTAAAGCTAAGTATACTATTTCGGATTGATGCATTGACTGACTGGACATTCTGCTATGAGCAGTCTTTGCACTGTGTCAAAGGGTTAATAATCAAATATTACTGCACAATACATTGAACCTGTTTAGTGCAGACACCCTGTCTTTAAGCGGACACTAATGAGTGACCTAAGGGTGTGCACTTAATACATGTTTCAATGTGGGAAGCTCAGGCTTTCAGACCCAAAATGTGTGATATGTAGATAATAAAATACGCAAATAAATAAATAAATAAATAAATAAATAAAATATTTAAAGAGGAGGTCACCTCAGCATTTAATGGTTTTCATGCGGGTTATCTGCCTGAGTCGAAGTGGAATTTAGAGAGTTGTTATGGAGAAAGAAAATGCGGAAAACCAGTCTAAGCATTATACGGCAAACTTTAGTAAAACGTATAGTTCAGAGAAAGGGTACTTTAAATAACTGATTGGCATTTGTTAGCTTGAATTTCATGATTTCAACTTGACAAAAAAACGTAATGAAAACGATGACCTAGCAACTGCGGGACCAAGTCAGCAGAAACATGATCAGTTTGTGAGTTGTGTTATAACCTGGAGAATGAAGGTAGGGAGAAGAATCTTTTAAATACCACTGAGTGAAGGATTCAATGAGCAGCTGCGAAAAGAGGGCCTTCAGGTTTTCATGCTATAGCCTTTTAACCTCTCCTTTCATTTCGTGAATCACAAATGATGACATCGTGAATCACAAATCATATACCTTAAACAAACAAAAAAAAAAACAGATACAGAAACGTTGTCATGATTGTCAAAAGAAGAATTCTCCGCAGTTACCTCGACAGCCATAAAGCTCGACCCTCATTGCTATACGGCTCTCCCATTCGGTTGGACGAAAAAGTATGGAGGCTGCTTCTAGAGGTGGGGTTAGTTCGTGGTAAACAATGGTGTTTTGGTCTGTATTCCCAGTAAATACCTGAATCAGTGAAAATGACAGTTAAGATCTCTTCTGTCTCTGCAATAATTTCTTTTTTTTTAGATAAATTTAAATTATTAATAATGACAATTTTAAATCAGTTGTCGTAGCTTTTTCATTTTTAACCACTTATTTTTTGCATACATGATAAAAAAATCAAATATAGTGGGGCAACTCCGTAATCGTGACATAACTGACTTAGCTATCTCAATTAATTTGCACGTGTTCGGCGTATAGAGTTAAACAACATACAACAATCAGTCAGAAATAGGCAAAACTAACAAAGGGAAACAATGTAATTAGTGTATAGTAGTACTTAATTGTTTACTGGTTATTTAGTTGGGTAAAATCACTCTAATACAGCACACGTATTGCATAGTTTAGCTATGTGTTACGCAGAATGGGTGGGTGCAAATTATTGAGAGGCGCCTCATGGTTATTGCGCTAGACTCCGGTTCGGGCGGCCCGGGTTCGAGCCGTTTGTCCTAAATTCACAGTGTTTCTCACCAACAAGCTATTTAAAGGTGTACCGCCAACCAGTGAGTGCACAAAAAAGCGGGATAAGCTTCCGGTCTGACGCGTCACTTGGCTCGTATAAAGACTTGACGTACCCATGAAATTGTTACTTTGTATTTACCTTATGCAAGGTTTCTCCTGGATCCTTGTAAAAACCACTATCACCATTGGGTTTTTTGTATTTAAGCCTGTATTTTTTAACCCACTGGCTTGCATCCTGTCTTCCTTGAGTAGCAATACGTGTTACTCTGGTGAATTGATAGCTAAAGGTAATGGTGAGGTTCGGTTTGTCATTATCGTCATCGGCAGCCACCCAGCCACCTGATACACCTCCTGTCGGTATTAAGTTAAGCCTGGCTCTACTGGCGCCCGTGCTGCTATCATACACAGAAGATGCACTAATTTCGTCGTTAGTTATTGTACCATTCTCCATACCGAGAGGTTCTTGACAATCAGAAAAGTCTGTGGAATTGATAGATAAACATGTACAGTCCTCGTTTAATTAAGCTTTAATTGTATCAGAACGCATAATTTCCTTGATCATTCGAAATCTGGAAAAGATTAGCTCTAGAAATATTTCCAATTCTCGTCCTCAGTGCTACTCGTTTTAAAAAGTAGTCAGGAGTAGAGGAATTTCTGGCTCTGTTATAGTCTGCGCATGCTCTAATTAGCTGCGCGACTAATTTGCTTAGGGCTCTTTCTCCAAAGAAAAAATTCTTAAGCAATAGCGTGTGTAATTCGAAATAATTTTGAAATTTCACGAGTGGTATAATTCATGACTTGTGCTCGAATTAAAGAAACAATGTTAATTTTAGCTACTGGCGCTTAAACTTCAAAAACGAGTTCGTTGACCGCAATTTTCCCTATCAAAATGCGAAAAGCTAAGCTTGATAGCATGCAACTTTTTGCAAAGTTAAAGGAAGATCGAAATTTTTTTACCTTCCAAAAGTTGTACCTCTAAATTTTAACATGCGTTGATTTAGTATTGTGCTACGAGATAATGCTTTTTTCTGTAATAGAGGGGCGCACTTTGCCTTATCATCATCATCATCATCATCAATTCTTGTCGCGCCAGTAGAGGAATAAGGCCTTATACAATTATTTTTTTTCCAACCTGGCAGGGTACTCGTGCCACAATCATCACCAGTGAATCCTGAAGCACAACTGCACGTAAAAGATTCAGAGCTATTTGTGCAGGTTCCACCATTCTGACACGGATTGGGCGAGCAGGGATCATCAGGTGCAAGCTCTGTCAAAATTGAGAGCCATGTAGGTAATATATCAAACATTCAAGACAGTGGTTGATCACATTTCCAAACACCGAGAGGAGAGTTCAAAATACGACGCGCAGCGAAGTATTTTCGACGAACGCCGAGGTGTTTTGAAATGTGATAAAAAAACTGTCTTGAGTGTTTGATATATCTTCTAAATCGAAACTAAAACTAAGAAGAAAATAGAGAAAAAAAAAACTTAACAATAAATAAGATCAAATATCCAAACACTGTGACGTCATCATTTCCTATGTTTTAGCTTGATGAATTATTAATGAGTTCGAGTAGACTTTTCGATAAAGCGAATGAATTAAGGGTTAAAGTTTCTAAAGAAACTGCGGTGCTGCGTCGGGGGAGGTATAACGAGGTAATTGGTTATATCAACTAAGTTGAAAATGTAAATTGGCCACCGTAACGAGTTAAAAAGCTGACGTTTCGAGCGTTAGCCCTTCGTCGGAGCGAATGAACATTAACTCGTTACGGTGGCCATTTTACATTTTCAACTTAGTTGATATTAATAACCAAATTTTCGATAAAGCGATCGGGCATTTTTAATTTTAGATTTATCTAGAAAGTTATGATAAAGTTATCTTTTAACATTTTTATGTGGTTCTAGGACGTGTTAGAATTTTTTTGTAACTGGAATATCGTACTGTAAGAAATATGAGTATTTCTTATATAACGTATTGTAGGTATGGTAAGTACCTGTATGCTCAGCAAATTATGTAAATAGAGTATAGAGTATTACATTGTTAGTAGCGTAAGTAGCATAAATGTAAGTAATTGTATTTTTTTAAAGTAACTGTATTCAGTTTTGTATTGCCATTACCAATAACCTGTATTGTAAGTAACGCAAGTCTTGCCCTTTATTATCCAACACTGCTTCGTAGAGTACAAATAACGCGCGAAACGAGTAAAAATATCACATGATATTTGTACTCGTCTCATTCCCCCGACCGCGCGAAAGATAAAAACCTTGGCAAGTCAGAATTTTGGGGAAACGAAAACGTTGGATAATAAATCTCTTATTAGACATTTTAGTGTGTAGTATCGCTGTATATTTTTACTCACGACGACTCGTAAAAATATACAGCGATATTATACACTAAAACGTCTAATAAGATATATGTATTGTAATAATGTACGGATGTAGTGTGCTTTGTAAATTTAAGATTATTATTTACAAAATACGTATCGAAAAACTAGCTTAAGAAGCCAAATCATTTCCAACGTTTGATGTTTTACAACGTTCTCTGACGAGACTTGTTCGAAAAGATCGTGTCTAGTTCACTTGCAGTTTATGTGTTACACATTCTTTGACTTCCAACTTCCAACACAATATGGAGAGACGTGCACACTCACCCGTTGATACTTAAACAGAGAGACCACTGAATGCATCTCCACGCACAGCCTCCAGATTATCATTCTTAACCCTTTCACTCCCAACAGTGCCATATTACTAGTCAAGTTGTGTCAAATTTAAAGAGCAATAAGGTGTTGGACAGATAATACCTCCTCTTATACGAGGGTTGAGTAAACAACCCCTGAAGGTTTTCCAATCTTTGTCTCCTGCACTTTAAGATCAAGTTTTACCTGTCCATAATCTAGATATATCAAAGAGCTACCAATCAAGTTAGCGGACACCTCTGTTATTCGATTACGGACACCAATTTTAAGCAATTTTATTGCAGAATAAGCGTACACATCACGAGATTTTTTGCTTCTAAAAGCTTAGATCAGACGAAATTTAGGGCTAATGTGCACTCATAATTGTCAATGATGAAGTGAGAGTTTTAAGCCCCGAAATCTACGATACATACCTTGGCCGTTAGTACAGTAAGCCCATGTAGTTTTATTGCACGCTCTTAAACGGGCGAGCTTGTACAAGTAAAAAGCACCACAGTTGATTACTTGAATATCTATGTTATTACTGCAGGCCTTTTCCGGCGATTTGGATGCGCACACCTTTTGAGTTACTTCACCATCGCCGAAAGCTGGATGGTCATCAGCAAGGTACAATCGAGTTTCTGTCCCACACGAGTCTTGAGGGGGAGATGTCTTTGACGCCAAGGCATTTCCTGCATCTCCAGATACTCTGTACCATGTATCCCAGTCTGTTATGTCAACATAATCGCAATTGAGCTTCGTGTCACCAGCGAAATGCACTGAGCGATCACCATCGGTCAGAGTCTGATAAGAGCCATCTGCACAAGGATTTCCTGTGAGTAACGAATAAGGCGAAAAGGAAACAAATAAATAAACTACTTACTCGCATTAAGGACCACATTTGGCTCTTAATGTAACATACAGATTTGGCCATGCCTAAAAGCGGAGCTACTGGGCCGGGTTGTTCAAAGCCCGATTAAGGCGGCGTACACCTGAAGGCCTTATTTTTGATGGGAATTATGGTCTTAACTCATCACCAGCCTCCCAAAACCAGGTCAAAATTGACCACATTTGTTTGTTATTTATTTTTCTCAGCAGGTATTTACAATTCAGAAGAAAGCCATAC
>OMLO01003147.1_pt1 | contig 13605 bp, 4 predicted proteins | sample 1674811 | NCBI WGS metagenome assembly OMLO01 (sample SAMN06265003, study PRJEB25207) | coral metagenome | isolation source: Coral host | place: Mexico:La Bocana,Puerto Morelos, Mexico | collected 2008-11-13
GTCGTGACGTAGATTCAGGAACACGTGATTTGGGTCGTGACTTACCTGACGTGAAAACAAGTGGGAATTTTGCTTCACAGTTGTCTCCGTAATAAGCTTACAATATCGTAAAAGACTCGCACACGACCTATGTAGTTATATGCAGGTGGTAATTCTGAGCACGTTACTCTTGTGATCAGCGGCAGGGGTCCACCGCAAGAAAATAGAATTTTGAACTTAGTAAAGATTCGTAACAAAATTGCGCTTTATCCAAATTGAAAAATTTTTTCGCAGAAGTTTTTTTTTTTATTATTATTATTTTTTTTCGCAGAAGTTCTTTAGGTGAAATGTAGAATTAGATGAGCGAAAAAAATTTGACATTATGGGCACTTAAGCTCCGTATCTGAGAAATCGCCAAAAATCTGGTTACTGAGTTTTCAACCCTCCATCCGTCGAGACCCTCGACGAAGAAAATGAAGGAGGACAGTAATAGAAGTTGACTTTATTTAGAGACCTTTAAAACGTTACATTTAAGTAAATGATCCACAATTAGTGTAAAGTTAATACAATTGTTTGATAGTCATAATGTATTCTAAGATGGCCTTGTTCCATGGTATCCTACACAGAGTCGAGGAATAAATGATTAAATGCATATTAATTTGATTGCAATACGGACACAAGTTAAAAGGTGCTACGGATTTTTTTATTTTAATTGATATTCCCAGAGTTCCTTTACCTTGCCCTACCTCTGCACGATCATAGCAAAATTAATTTCAATTTTCGTTCATGGGTAAACCGCACTAACAAATAAAACAAGGAGGCTTCGTTCCTGCCCGTAAAAGACGCACTCTCTCTGTAAACTGGCCCAACACAAGAATCTCTAGAGAGGTTTCCACTTGAGTCGAAACTTGTTGGTTTTGCATTATTACGCTCTACGATTGGCTAGAAAAACTCGCGCGATTTTTTCATCTAATCAGAATCAAAACGCGCTCGCACATGTTTTCCCGCGCTTGGCGTCAGCTACATGCACTTCGAGTTTTGATTGGCTCATTAAATTATTTGTCCTTTGAGATTGGTTAGAGTGATTGCTTTGGAACTTAATGGAAAACCGCTCTCTATATTTCCGATAAGGGTAATTGCACGAGGCATCGTTATTTTGTAGCAACAGTGAAAATGTGTAATATGACCCTCTTGGTGATTCTAAAAAAAAACTACTTTCAGCCCCTGAAACCCGTTTTCCAGATTTGCGCACGACGTGCCTAAATGTTTCAATTTATTTGACAAAGCCCTTAAAAACTTAACTTGTAGAGATTTTATGTTTTGTATACAAATACGGTTTTCTTAGACCCGATTCCTTTGTCTTCACAAGTTATACAATTACGAGAGCTCTTAGGACCTTTATTAAAATACTCATCAAATTTACCAGTCTTGGTTGTTACGCATTTTTTCATATTCCAGATACCGAATATTTCGAGGGATTCTTCAACAGCCTTTTGCCTGCATTTCTCGTAAACGGCCAAAATATCTGGGCACTTCTTATCGACACGGCCTGTAACTGTATAGTAAACATTAGGCATGAGTCGTTTATTTCCCTTCTCAGTGAAACATCCTTTCGGTTCTACAGGATTTTCTGGTTTAACAGGAGTCACAACTTCTTCAGGGTTTTCTCGTTCTGAAAGAGGACGAAACGAAACCATATCATTCAATTCCTACTGTAAACATTCTACCGGACAAATCCGGGACCAAGTTTGTGGACAGAGATTGGGGAGATTTCTAAGCAATCTTTTCCCAGGGGTATACGTAAGAGCGCAGAAAAAAGTCTCTCATGAGCTAAAAAAGGCAGCTTCGCTTTCAACGGAAGGTCAACGCTATAGAGGTCAGCTTCTCAAAGTAGCTATCGTGATAAATTATCAAGTGGTTAACGAAGTTCGCACTCATTTCTACTGCGCATCCTTTCTGCGCACGAATTTCTTTCCCAATTTTATCCATTTTAACAAAAAAAACAAGAAAAAATTATTCGTGAAAAGTTTTAAATATTTCGAATATGGAAGGGCAAGGCTAATTTATTATGATATATTTATTCTTTTTGAGGTCTATTCAATCCCAAGCTCCGAAATTAAGTTTACCCAATTAATATTCTTAGTTGTCTTGAAATGAGTACGTTAACTTAAATTTCACAAATGCAGCATTTAAATTTTGTAAGGTAACTTCGTCTTAAACAACGAGAGTATCTTGAAACGCATGGTCTTCTACTCGTCTTATCTCGAAAACGAGCGCGGTGACCCCCACCCCCTCCCAGTTTTGGCTTTTCGGCAAAAGTTGATCTTTACCTTACTTCATCATAAATTTAAAAAAAAGATCTATTCGAGTAAACATTTTGGGTGCGAACGTCCTTAAAAAGCTACGTAATAAGCAACTAGTCTAACATGAACAGGCTATAATAGTTTATTCAAATCTCAAATCTCAAATCACACTAAAATTACTTATTAACCCGATTTAATTACCGCAAAATTTGGCAAAATTTGACGACTGAGATTTCATAGTTGTGGTAACGAATAGCCACAAAACCGATTAAAATCCTCATAGCACAATTTACACTTTGCTGAGTTGGGGAGGTGCTTCAATCAATTTGGTGTACTGAGGTAGAATGTAACTTACCACAGGCTGATGAGCCGTACATTTCCACTTTAATACAAGGCTGAAACCCCCGTTCCTCGCTGTAATCGAAAGACCGTATTCGGAATCTGAAGTGATGAGCTTTCACGGGCGGCTTTATCACTGCCATCTCGTTTGCTTTGAACATCTAAAGATGAAAAAGAAAGCTTCCATTGAGCGGTGCTCTGCATAATGTTTCGGAAAATTTAGCTGCGCTAAAAATAAAATTCCCCAAGGAACGAACGAGTTCTTCAGCTCGTTGTATCCATCAGGTAAGGTTAGCTAAAATATTCTTGGAAGTTTGTAATCCCTACATTAAATTCTTAATTTATCATAATTAATCAGAAGCAAAATTGCCCAGCAAAAGGCGCTTTCTGCAAGACTGCATATTCCATGTAGTTTCGCTCATTCGCAAAGAAAGCAACCCTAGCTTCACGTTTCCCCAAAATATGAAGCACCTCTGAAACTTCTCATCATTTTTTTCTCTCTTGGGTAAAATGTAAAGCACTTGGAGGTACCTGGGAAAACCGCTTTGTCGTGGGTTTCGCTCCTCGGTTTGAGTGCGATGCGCATGGCCTATGGGTCTGTCTTCCGACGAAATGCGCCGGCCTGAGGAAGAGGCAGTGGGTATAAGTTTGTTTTATTTGTGATACTTACTTTTAAAGTTGAATCATAATGAGTCCTATCCTTTGATGTTAGAGTCTTCCATTTTTTCTGGTCGTTAGAGTATTCTACGGAAAAACCCAGTGCATAACGATCTTTTCCCTCCACTATACGAACTGTTTGCGGGCATCCAAAAACCACAGTTACATACTCCTTCGAATAATCATAGTCAGCTCTAGTAGCTGGGCACCAGGGCTCCTTGGACGAACTGTACTGTTCACTCGGGAAACGTACGTTAGGCGCTGTTAAAGATTCATTGTAAGAGGAGCTGGCGCTGAATCTGTCTTCAGGTAGAATTTGAACAAGGGGCGTATCTGAACAAGAGATAAAGTGCTCACTATGTTAGTATTGAAGGCTCTAGCAAGTATTTCGTACAGTTTCCTTTGATTTCAAGCCTCGAGCCTTCATTATCTTAAAACAAAAACACTGTGCTTGCATGTGAGATACTAGCTTCGCCTCCATTCGTCATAAAAGAACATAAAAACAACTATTTTATTTAGCGTCAATAACACAGGGAGTGGTTGCCCAGCCTTCCTAGCCAAAGCTTGGTAAATGTGCTTGACAGCTAAAATCATATGAACACTGTCAGAAAATGCAAATTAAACAACCGCTGGAAGTCGGCAAGTGTCTTAAAGCCGTTTTCTAATGCTATCCAGTAACATAACTCTACGGAACCTAAAGAAACAATTTCAGAAGTTGAAAGCTGAAATTTCCCATAAGAACCATTCCAGGCTAAATCTCAATACAGGTTCTTTGTTTCAAAATATAGAGTTAACCAGATTATTTCAGCTGCGATGTAAATGTTTGTTTTCATTTAATTACGTAAGTTAAGAGGTCGGCGTTTTACATGTAAAGTTTTAACTGTTTAAACAACATCGCTCGAGAACCTCTGCTGAGGATAGAGGATTCATCCACAGTAAAAGAGCAACGGGAGTGACCTTTTTCTCAGGTTCTCTCTCTCTCTCGAAAATGGGCAGGAAGAAGAGCGACCCTGGGAAGGAAGTTGCAACAGGCAACGACAAAAGCCATGGCGATGTAAAAAATTGATCAAAAAAATGTTGTGACTGCTCCACTTAAGCAGTAATTGAAAAATATTTTTTATAAGAGTCCTTATTGTCAGCTGGAGTAATTCTAATATTCGACTAGGAACTAAAAAACATCAAGATGTTGACAAGAGAAAGACTTCAAAATCGGGTGCCAAATTAATGAGGCGCAACCGTGAGCATGACTGCGAAAATTCAGAACTCAAAAGATAGATTTACAGTTAACGCAAACCTGAAAATAATGGTCTAGTTTTGAATCGCGCGATTTAATAATTTGATTTCCTTGAGTCACAACTTACCAATAGCCAAGGACAAAGGAACAATTATAAACAGCGAAATGGCCTTTGAGAACATGATTCTGACGATCTATGGAGAAATAAGCAATTATTTAAGCCGTAACTAACCACTTTTTACGCCGCTATCTATGTCTGAACATTTTAGATGACACCAAGATGCACATCAAAACGTGTACATGTACATGATTGCGAAAACTCATGCGGCGCAGGACAATCGCACGAGAAAGCTGTACTGAAACTAAGGTCATGTTTGTCGATCATGTACTGACCGGAACAGGGGCGCAGTTACAAAGAAGAGTTGATGTCATATCGCGACGAAAAGGGGTAGATTCCGCTTTCCACGCCTGTTACGCGAAAGGGTCTTTTTTCAGAAAGCTGCCTTTCTTACACCTACTTTGAATAAAACCTATTTAATAAATTTAAACAGTTGCTATATCTAATCCGAGAACTAAAAGAGGTATAACGTTCTGCAAACGCTGAAATAGAGGCTTTCAAAGTACTAGTGATTTCTCACCTGTGAGTCTCTCTTGCGCACTTGAAGTTCTGTTGAAAGCGCCTAAGATAGCGGTGATTCGTTCTTCATATATATACTTCACTGACGCAAAGAGGTAGTGAATGATCGTTAAGGCAACCGCTATATCTAAGCCAATAATGCAACTTCTATGTGGGTGCATATCATATTATGACAGGAATAAATTGAAGGGTGTGACTGTGGGTGTTATGAAAGGAATACTGTTGAAACAAAATGTGTAATGAATAGAGAACATTGACTTAGAATCCTGGCTTAAAAGGGATATCATTTTTACACTAGCAAAAATAAAGAGAATGCCAGTTTTCTAATAAAATAAAGCCTTGTTACTGAGAGATTAAAAAAAAATCATAATAAAACAATTATTAAGCCAAAAGGTGAGATTGAATATTCATGGATGGTTTATACCTCAGCATTAATCTCCGGAAAACAACCTCTGTGGCTATGATTATTTAATCTCTATCGTACTTGTCTTCCTTAAAAACACGTGCGAAACGTACAAATTATTCTGTGCGAGCTAAAAGAGGGAGAAAAATGAAGAGCACTTTGATTTCCAATCCACTTTAAATTACCGAGTAATGAAACACTAAAGTAATGAGAAGATTCGATGTGACAATCAGTGGCATGATTTATATTTTCATTTTTGCCTTGATGTTTGAAACATCGAGACGTTGCAGTGTAATTTTAATATTTCTTTTGAAGGTTTTTAGCAAACCTTTTATCATAATTAACATGGCGAGCTTTTTCTCTCGCGAACCATTATTAAAAAGACGTGAAAATTTATATCTATTTGTTTAAATTGTTCGCTTGTTCAAATGCCTGTATAAACATAAAATGATGAAAATGTCTAATAGCTAGTGCGTACACGGTAACAACAACCACGTGGGTTGTTCCATGTATTGGAGAATAGACCTTATCACGATTTTAACAGCATCAGAAATTACAGTCTTTTTATAATAATCCGATCGCAAACAGTTTTCTTAAACGTTTAATTCTAAAGCATTTATGCCTAGCAAAGTTTAGACACTAGACAAGGATTGGATTGACAAAATTTTTAAATACGGCACAACTTGTAAAAATAGTCAGCGATACTATACACAACAAAACGGCTAATAAGATCAGTATATTTACTCTCCAAACATTTGTCTGTGATTTTTTTCGGGAACTTGTAGCAAAGGAGAAAGAAATTTTACGTGCAGTCAAAATTCCTGAAAAGACTAAAACAAATAGCAACAGCATAATCATGCAAATTAAGCAGGCTCACTGTCGCCGGCTTTCGCAATTTCTTTAAAAATGGATTCCGCCCTTTACGAAAACGGCACTATTTTCTCTTCTTATAAGGACAGTCGTGGAGAATTTCCACTCTTTATTTAACTAGTATAACACATTTTTTAAATCAGGGGATAGAACGTGCCAACATTTCTGAAAAGGTGACCTTCGTTAGGGTAAAAGAATAAAGGGTGAAAATTTCTAAAGAAACTGTGGTGCTGCGTCGGTGGGGGTAACAAGGTAATTTATATCAACTAAGTTGAAAATGTAAATTGGTACCATAGGTATCAACGAACGCTTTTCATTCTACTAATTTATTCATGTTTTTCTCGTCACTATGTTCTAACCAATAGCGTAGCTCCACTTTCTACATATAAACCCACACACAACCCACAATCCCTCTATTCGCTCTGACGAAGGGCTAACGCTCGAAACGTCAGCTTTATAACACGTTACGGTGGCCAATTTACATTTTCAACTTAGTTGATATAAATTACCTTGTTACCCCCACCGACGCAGCACCACAGTTTCTTTAGAAATTTTCACCCTTTATTCTTTTACCCTAACGAAGGTCACCTTTTCAGAAATGTTGGCACGTTCTATCCCCTGATTTAAAAAATGTGTTATACTAGTTAAATAAAGAGTGGAAATTCTCCACGACTGTCCTTATAAGAAGAGAAAATAGTGCCGTTTTCGTAAAGGGCGGAATCCATTTTTAAAGAAATTGCGAAAGCCGGCGACAGTGAGCCTGCTTAATTTGCATGATTATGCTGTTGCTATTTGTTTTAGTCTTTTCAGGAATTTTGACTGCACGTAAAATTTCTTTCTCCTTTGCTACAAGTTCCCGAAAAAAATCACAGACAAATGTTTGGAGAGTAAATATACTGATCTTATTAGCCGTTTTGTTGTGTATAGTATCGCTGACTATTTTTACAAGTTGTGCCGTATTTAAAAATTTTGTCAATCCAATCCTTGTCTAGTGTCTAAACTTTGCTAGGCATAAATGCTTTAGAATTAAACGTTTAAGAAAACTGTTTGCGATCGGATTATTATAAAAAGACTGTAATTTCTGATGCTGTTAAAATCGTGATAAGGTCTATTCTCCAATACATGGAACAACCCACGTGGTTGTTGTTACCGTGTACGCACTAGCTATTAGACATTTTCATCATTTTATGTTTATACAGGCATTTGAACAAGCGAACAATTTAAACAAATAGATATAAATTTTCACGTCTTTTTAATAATGGTTCGCGAGAGAAAAAGCTCGCCATGTTAATTATGATAAAAGGTTTGCTAAAAACCTTCAAAAGAAATATTAAAATTACACTGCAACGTCTCGATGTTTCAAACATCAAGGCAAAAATGAAAATATAAATCATGCCACTGATTGTCACATCGAATCTTCTCATTACTTTAGTGTTTCATTACTCGGTAATTTAAAGTGGATTGGAAATCAAAGTGCTCTTCATTTTTCTCCCTCTTTTAGCTCGCACAGAATAATTTGTACGTTTCGCACGTGTTTTTAAGGAAGACAAGTACGATAGAGATTAAATAATCATAGCCACAGAGGTTGTTTTCCGGAGATTAATGCTGAGGTATAAACCATCCATGAATATTCAATCTCACCTTTTGGCTTAATAATTGTTTTATTATGATTTTTTTTTAATCTCTCAGTAACAAGGCTTTATTTTATTAGAAAACTGGCATTCTCTTTATTTTTGCTAGTGTAAAAATGATATCCCTTTTAAGCCAGGATTCTAAGTCAATGTTCTCTATTCATTACACATTTTGTTTCAACAGTATTCCTTTCATAACACCCACAGTCACACCCTTCAATTTATTCCTGTCATAATATGATATGCACCCACATAGAAGTTGCATTATTGGCTTAGATATAGCGGTTGCCTTAACGATCATTCACTACCTCTTTGCGTCAGTGAAGTATATATATGAAGAACGAATCACCGCTATCTTAGGCGCTTTCAACAGAACTTCAAGTGCGCAAGAGAGACTCACAGGTGAGAAATCACTAGTACTTTGAAAGCCTCTATTTCAGCGTTTGCAGAACGTTATACCTCTTTTAGTTCTCGGATTAGATATAGCAACTGTTTAAATTTATTAAATAGGTTTTATTCAAAGTAGGTGTAAGAAAGGCAGCTTTCTGAAAAAAGACCCTTTCGCGTAACAGGCGTGGAAAGCGGAATCTACCCCTTTTCGTCGCGATATGACATCAACTCTTCTTTGTAACTGCGCCCCTGTTCCGGTCAGTACATGATCGACAAACATGACCTTAGTTTCAGTACAGCTTTCTCGTGCGATTGTCCTGCGCCGCATGAGTTTTCGCAATCATGTACATGTACACGTTTTGATGTGCATCTTGGTGTCATCTAAAATGTTCAGACATAGATAGCGGCGTAAAAAGTGGTTAGTTACGGCTTAAATAATTGCTTATTTCTCCATAGATCGTCAGAATCATGTTCTCAAAGGCCATTTCGCTGTTTATAATTGTTCCTTTGTCCTTGGCTATTGGTAAGTTGTGACTCAAGGAAATCAAATTATTAAATCGCGCGATTCAAAACTAGACCATTATTTTCAGGTTTGCGTTAACTGTAAATCTATCTTTTGAGTTCTGAATTTTCGCAGTCATGCTCACGGTTGCGCCTCATTAATTTGGCACCCGATTTTGAAGTCTTTCTCTTGTCAACATCTTGATGTTTTTTAGTTCCTAGTCGAATATTAGAATTACTCCAGCTGACAATAAGGACTCTTATAAAAAATATTTTTCAATTACTGCTTAAGTGGAGCAGTCACAACATTTTTTTGATCAATTTTTTACATCGCCATGGCTTTTGTCGTTGCCTGTTGCAACTTCCTTCCCAGGGTCGCTCTTCTTCCTGCCCATTTTCGAGAGAGAGAGAGAACCTGAGAAAAAGGTCACTCCCGTTGCTCTTTTACTGTGGATGAATCCTCTATCCTCAGCAGAGGTTCTCGAGCGATGTTGTTTAAACAGTTAAAACTTTACATGTAAAACGCCGACCTCTTAACTTACGTAATTAAATGAAAACAAACATTTACATCGCAGCTGAAATAATCTGGTTAACTCTATATTTTGAAACAAAGAACCTGTATTGAGATTTAGCCTGGAATGGTTCTTATGGGAAATTTCAGCTTTCAACTTCTGAAATTGTTTCTTTAGGTTCCGTAGAGTTATGTTACTGGATAGCATTAGAAAACGGCTTTAAGACACTTGCCGACTTCCAGCGGTTGTTTAATTTGCATTTTCTGACAGTGTTCATATGATTTTAGCTGTCAAGCACATTTACCAAGCTTTGGCTAGGAAGGCTGGGCAACCACTCCCTGTGTTATTGACGCTAAATAAAATAGTTGTTTTTATGTTCTTTTATGACGAATGGAGGCGAAGCTAGTATCTCACATGCAAGCACAGTGTTTTTGTTTTAAGATAATGAAGGCTCGAGGCTTGAAATCAAAGGAAACTGTACGAAATACTTGCTAGAGCCTTCAATACTAACATAGTGAGCACTTTATCTCTTGTTCAGATACGCCCCTTGTTCAAATTCTACCTGAAGACAGATTCAGCGCCAGCTCCTCTTACAATGAATCTTTAACAGCGCCTAACGTACGTTTCCCGAGTGAACAGTACAGTTCGTCCAAGGAGCCCTGGTGCCCAGCTACTAGAGCTGACTATGATTATTCGAAGGAGTATGTAACTGTGGTTTTTGGATGCCCGCAAACAGTTCGTATAGTGGAGGGAAAAGATCGTTATGCACTGGGTTTTTCCGTAGAATACTCTAACGACCAGAAAAAATGGAAGACTCTAACATCAAAGGATAGGACTCATTATGATTCAACTTTAAAAGTAAGTATCACAAATAAAACAAACTTATACCCACTGCCTCTTCCTCAGGCCGGCGCATTTCGTCGGAAGACAGACCCATAGGCCATGCGCATCGCACTCAAACCGAGGAGCGAAACCCACGACAAAGCGGTTTTCCCAGGTACCTCCAAGTGCTTTACATTTTACCCAAGAGAGAAAAAAATGATGAGAAGTTTCAGAGGTGCTTCATATTTTGGGGAAACGTGAAGCTAGGGTTGCTTTCTTTGCGAATGAGCGAAACTACATGGAATATGCAGTCTTGCAGAAAGCGCCTTTTGCTGGGCAATTTTGCTTCTGATTAATTATGATAAATTAAGAATTTAATGTAGGGATTACAAACTTCCAAGAATATTTTAGCTAACCTTACCTGATGGATACAACGAGCTGAAGAACTCGTTCGTTCCTTGGGGAATTTTATTTTTAGCGCAGCTAAATTTTCCGAAACATTATGCAGAGCACCGCTCAATGGAAGCTTTCTTTTTCATCTTTAGATGTTCAAAGCAAACGAGATGGCAGTGATAAAGCCGCCCGTGAAAGCTCATCACTTCAGATTCCGAATACGGTCTTTCGATTACAGCGAGGAACGGGGGTTTCAGCCTTGTATTAAAGTGGAAATGTACGGCTCATCAGCCTGTGGTAAGTTACATTCTACCTCAGTACACCAAATTGATTGAAGCACCTCCCCAACTCAGCAAAGTGTAAATTGTGCTATGAGGATTTTAATCGGTTTTGTGGCTATTCGTTACCACAACTATGAAATCTCAGTCGTCAAATTTTGCCAAATTTTGCGGTAATTAAATCGGGTTAATAAGTAATTTTAGTGTGATTTGAGATTTGAGATTTGAATAAACTATTATAGCCTGTTCATGTTAGACTAGTTGCTTATTACGTAGCTTTTTAAGGACGTTCGCACCCAAAATGTTTACTCGAATAGATCTTTTTTTTAAATTTATGATGAAGTAAGGTAAAGATCAACTTTTGCCGAAAAGCCAAAACTGGGAGGGGGTGGGGGTCACCGCGCTCGTTTTCGAGATAAGACGAGTAGAAGACCATGCGTTTCAAGATACTCTCGTTGTTTAAGACGAAGTTACCTTACAAAATTTAAATGCTGCATTTGTGAAATTTAAGTTAACGTACTCATTTCAAGACAACTAAGAATATTAATTGGGTAAACTTAATTTCGGAGCTTGGGATTGAATAGACCTCAAAAAGAATAAATATATCATAATAAATTAGCCTTGCCCTTCCATATTCGAAATATTTAAAACTTTTCACGAATAATTTTTTCTTGTTTTTTTTGTTAAAATGGATAAAATTGGGAAAGAAATTCGTGCGCAGAAAGGATGCGCAGTAGAAATGAGTGCGAACTTCGTTAACCACTTGATAATTTATCACGATAGCTACTTTGAGAAGCTGACCTCTATAGCGTTGACCTTCCGTTGAAAGCGAAGCTGCCTTTTTTAGCTCATGAGAGACTTTTTTCTGCGCTCTTACGTATACCCCTGGGAAAAGATTGCTTAGAAATCTCCCCAATCTCTGTCCACAAACTTGGTCCCGGATTTGTCCGGTAGAATGTTTACAGTAGGAATTGAATGATATGGTTTCGTTTCGTCCTCTTTCAGAACGAGAAAACCCTGAAGAAGTTGTGACTCCTGTTAAACCAGAAAATCCTGTAGAACCGAAAGGATGTTTCACTGAGAAGGGAAATAAACGACTCATGCCTAATGTTTACTATACAGTTACAGGCCGTGTCGATAAGAAGTGCCCAGATATTTTGGCCGTTTACGAGAAATGCAGGCAAAAGGCTGTTGAAGAATCCCTCGAAATATTCGGTATCTGGAATATGAAAAAATGCGTAACAACCAAGACTGGTAAATTTGATGAGTATTTTAATAAAGGTCCTAAGAGCTCTCGTAATTGTATAACTTGTGAAGACAAAGGAATCGGGTCTAAGAAAACCGTATTTGTATACAAAACATAAAATCTCTACAAGTTAAGTTTTTAAGGGCTTTGTCAAATAAATTGAAACATTTAGGCACGTCGTGCGCAAATCTGGAAAACGGGTTTCAGGGGCTGAAAGTAGTTTTTTTTTAGAATCACCAAGAGGGTCATATTACACATTTTCACTGTTGCTACAAAATAACGATGCCTCGTGCAATTACCCTTATCGGAAATATAGAGAGCGGTTTTCCATTAAGTTCCAAAGCAATCACTCTAACCAATCTCAAAGGACAAATAATTTAATGAGCCAATCAAAACTCGAAGTGCATGTAGCTGACGCCAAGCGCGGGAAAACATGTGCGAGCGCGTTTTGATTCTGATTAGATGAAAAAATCGCGCGAGTTTTTCTAGCCAATCGTAGAGCGTAATAATGCAAAACCAACAAGTTTCGACTCAAGTGGAAACCTCTCTAGAGATTCTTGTGTTGGGCCAGTTTACAGAGAGAGTGCGTCTTTTACGGGCAGGAACGAAGCCTCCTTGTTTTATTTGTTAGTGCGGTTTACCCATGAACGAAAATTGAAATTAATTTTGCTATGATCGTGCAGAGGTAGGGCAAGGTAAAGGAACTCTGGGAATATCAATTAAAATAAAAAAATCCGTAGCACCTTTTAACTTGTGTCCGTATTGCAATCAAATTAATATGCATTTAATCATTTATTCCTCGACTCTGTGTAGGATACCATGGAACAAGGCCATCTTAGAATACATTATGACTATCAAACAATTGTATTAACTTTACACTAATTGTGGATCATTTACTTAAATGTAACGTTTTAAAGGTCTCTAAATAAAGTCAACTTCTATTACTGTCCTCCTTCATTTTCTTCGTCGAGGGTCTCGACGGATGGAGGGTTGAAAACTCAGTAACCAGATTTTTGGCGATTTCTCAGATACGGAGCTTAAGTGCCCATAATGTCAAATTTTTTTCGCTCATCTAATTCTACATTTCACCTAAAGAACTTCTGCGAAAAAAAATAATAATAATAAAAAAAAAAACTTCTGCGAAAAAATTTTTCAATTTGGATAAAGCGCAATTTTGTTACGAATCTTTACTAAGTTCAAAATTCTATTTTCTTGCGGTGGACCCCTGCCGCTGATCACAAGAGTAACGTGCTCAGAATTACCACCTGCATATAACTACATAGGTCGTGTGCGAGTCTTTTACGATATTGTAAGCTTATTACGGAGACAACTGTGAAGCAAAATTCCCACTTGTTTTCACGTCAGGTAAGTCACGACCCAAATCACGTGTTCCTGAATCTACGTCACGAC
>OMLO01003148.1_pt1 | contig 13604 bp, 15 predicted proteins | sample 1674811 | NCBI WGS metagenome assembly OMLO01 (sample SAMN06265003, study PRJEB25207) | coral metagenome | isolation source: Coral host | place: Mexico:La Bocana,Puerto Morelos, Mexico | collected 2008-11-13
CCCATTGATGATGCAAGGAGTCACTCCAGCAAGACGCTGCCACAACGTCGCAGCTAGCCAAGGGTCCTTGGAAACCAAACACCTTGGGGAGCCACCAGCACGATCTTGCTCAGCAGGAGAGAAGCCCAAAGATTCCACAGTGGACAGAATAGCCGTACATTCGGTTTCAGTCAGGACTCCCAAGATCTCCTTGCAATCCTTGCTGACATTCACAACTTTGGGGGAAACTTTGGAGACAAAGGCCGCGCTACAGGAGTTGCTGATCGCTGGTACCACTGCCTCCTGCTTCGATTCAGGAACTGCTTGCTCCACTTCTTGCACTCGCCCCACGGGGCTGGGTTGCGAAGGAGAGCCTCCAGCAGCTGTGTCAGCATCACGACTTGTAGACTGCAATCCTGGAGACATGGGCTGAGAGGGGATGAAGCCAGGACTAGTTGGATGTCTGGGCCTGGCAGTTGATGCCTTTGCTTTTGCCTTGGCTTTTTGCTTAGGCATGACCATGGCACCTGCCCATGCAGACACACCTGGGAAGAACTCTTGTGCATCAGGCTTCATTGCAATGTTGCTAGTTTTCCCATTGGCTTTGGATTCTTGAGCTGTCCATGCTGCCCCAAAATCTTGGAAGGGCAGGGCTGCCGGCACCGGCATCTGGGGCACTGGAAACAGCGGTGTCGGCAGCGTGGCTTGAGGCACCTCTGCCGCAGCTCGTGCGGCAACAGTGGGAACAAACTCTGCCGCATCTATCCGCAGGGATTTGCTAGCCACTTCTGGTGCAACTTTTCCCACTTCTGGAGTCTTCCAAGGTTTGCCAGGAACAAATTCCGTAGCTCCCTTGTTGAATTCCTTTGTGGATGGTGCTGAAGCTCCTTGAATTTCCTTGACAATGGCCCGCCTTTCGTCCTCATTGCAGAATAGCAAGGCACTTCCTTCGGAGGTTTCCTCCTCGATAACATCAAGCTGCTCAATCCTCACACCTGCTGAGCTCTCGTTTCTGACAGAATCGCCTGTCCAGGTTCCAAACGCTTCAGTGACTTGGGTTGGGCCTTGCCCGGTCATTTCTGTGAAAGAACTCCCCGTCTCTGAGCCCAGAGCTACCCTCCGAAGTTGGTTGGTCCCCGCAGTCTCATGCCACTGCTCCACAGCCCGTGCCAGGTGCAAAATCCTCCGAGCACAGAAAGGGCTTGCAGCCAGGCCCCATATCATCATGCCTGTAGCTTCATCCCAAATGGCCCGGAACAAATCCACCGGATCACCGGGCAATTCACCAACATCTAAGTCCAAGTTGGCCTCAGTCTCAGTTGGCAAGCCCAACTCTCGAAGGATGCCCCTGGCAAGGTCTTCAATCCAACGCGCTACATCTGTTTGATCTTCATAATCCCGCCCATGCATTTCTTGGAAAGCCTCGTCGCGGATCCGACTGAAGTCATGTGTCACTGATTCCTTCACAGGTTCCATCACATTCTTCAAGCTTTGCTCAAAGATAGTTTTTCCTCGGTTTCCGAGTTCCCAACACCCTACTAAAAGCCAACACTTGCCACAAAAATGATGAACTAGGACACTGTCTCGTGGCTAGGAAACCTCCACAAGTCTCAGGTGAAGTTCATCATTTTCACCAGCTTCGAAAAGACAAAACAAAACTTCCACTTTTCTTGACCCAGCTTCCGGCCGAACTCACCAGTGACAAACGCGCCACCATCTGAAAAGAGCCACCATGCTCAAACCACTGCCACACTTTCTGATTGTGAAGCACCCGCAAGACACGATTTGTCTTCTCCGCAGTGGACTCCATCGGATTCGCCGCCAGCGAAATGCCGGGGGAACGAGGTGAAGGGGTGTGTCAAAATCCTACAAATTTGAAAGTGGTCATGACTCCAGCTTTGGCATTCTTTGGCACCATGAATGACATGCACCAAATGAATGGTTAGAACGCACAACTATTGAGGTACTGAACGGTCAACCATCCTGAAGAACAAGAATTCGCGTTTTGCCCTCTTTGGCAAGATGTGTTTCCTCTCCAAAGATCACTCCTTGAATCTCAAATGCCAAGGTGGACAATGACAATTGGCTAATCCAAGGTTTGTATGTGATTGGTATGTCCACGAGTCCGCGAATCCAGCAGTTGGAGAAGGTTCCAAAATTCAATACATGCCTCCACGTGCAAAAAAGAAATCCAGTTCAAAAAACTTCACCAAACTTTTGAATAGATCAGATGGACAAAATACATGGAAAAAAAACGAAATTTATTTGATGACATCGGATTTAAAAAACATCCATATGAAACCCGTTGGTAAAACCTTGGTAAAATACTTAGATGGCACAGTTTTTCTTCCACACAACGACCGCCGTGGATTCCACGAACAGCGCCTGAACCGAGTCACCGGTAGTGAGTTTCCACCAGGAGCCTAGCAGGGCCCGGTGTAACCGGTGTAACCGGTGTAGGCGTTTCTGGGGGACACTGATTGCACCCACAATGTTTTTTTTTGAAGTTATGATGGTGATGTTTAAACTGATGCTTTGAAGGTGTTGAGTTGTGATTGGTGATAGCGCCGGCCCAAAGAGGATGTTGACCATGGCTGGTTTTCACATCCTCCAAAATGGTCTCCACTCCTTGTTTTTACGTCCTATGACCTATACAACTCACTGGGTTCAAAAGGACAAACATTGCTGATTTTTTTTTCAGATCCCGACACACTTGTCCACAAGGCAACACGGCTTGGCCATAATATTCCAGCATTTTTCGACATTAATTTGTTGATTGTGGGGGGTTCCAGAGGTTCCTGTAGTGATCATGTCCCTTGCTTCACATCCCATCCTGCCTCGGAAGAGGAACTCCAAAGGGGGACCTTTGGGGCAACTCCAAGAGCTGACCCTGGTATCAAGGTCTTCAAAAAATGGAGGGTAAGTTATATAAATCATGTATGTATATATATATATATACATAAATTCTTGGCAATTTTTTGGGGAAGCAACTTACAACTTCGAACTCCAAGAGTCTATGCATATGGACCTGGTCTGACAAATTTGTCAGCAACTTCTGCTTGTTGCCATGTGCAGCTGGCTGCCACTTTGGGGGATAAGAACACGTCAGGCATGGGTGGAAACCACTGAAACACGACCCCGAAGCCCTGGTTCTGAGGAGAAAAGGTGCAACGTCTTGAGACTGTTCGGTGACCCAGCTGAACCACATGTTTGAGTGAGCTGTCGATACTCATCCGCAACTCCAATCTACCTCAATGCCACAATCATAGTGAGTTCTATCCCAATTTTTCTTCTGAAAAAGGACTGCAAGTATGTCTAAAAGTGTGATAAATATGTTTCATAGATGTCCTCAATCATATCCCAACCTTGTCATACCTACACACAAACACCACCAGCAAGCCACCCACCGGAACACCACGCCTCAGCCACTACCTGAAGTCTTCATCTGTCTGAGCAACCTGCCCAAGTGGAAGAAGTCGAAGTGGAAACTTGCTGTGACTATACTTCTCACAACTTGGACCAATGAGGATAAGTGTACTCAGAAACTAGGCTGGACTAGGTGCCTTTTATTGATTGTTTTTACATCATCTGCTCATAAACCCGTTGGCCCATCATGTCACCTCACAGTCTCAACCGTCAAAAGTCTCGGGTTTTCCAACTCTTGGAAGGCGACGATGTGACCCAAACCTCATCTCTCTGGCCTGCGGCCTCCTCATGACGTTGCCCCAGCATTTACGGTGGATGATAGGCACCACCACCGGAACGATGCAGACACGTCCTGGGGCAAATGTGGAGGAGCTATGAAGGGTTGGAGGGTGAGGACAAAGATGACTTTCTATACCAAATGATCCGTTTTTATTGAAGACACTTCAGTTCGAGAACATAATCACGCTTGAAAAGTTGGTGAAGTCGAAGCCCCTGCAACAAAATTATCTAGAAATGCTGTTCACTTGCTAGCGGATTCATTCCAAGGTGAGATAGATTTCTCCATTTAAAGACTCCATTGAGGCGCAGGCAATGATGTGTCACACTTGCACCTGAATTCAAGGAGCAAACAGCTTCGTATGATTGTCCAAAAAAGCCATCTGAAGTATTCCTTGAACATAAATGATGGAACAAAAGCGAAGTTGCATCAAAGAATGCACACGTGGTGAACTGAAAACATCACTGGGGAACCCAGACCAATGTGGTCAGGGTATGCATGTCCAATTCATGGTTGCCTGAAGGTGACTTAGACGTTCTTTGGCAACTTTTCACCAAACAACTCCGAAAATAAAAAATCCAAAAAAACAAGTATTCATCTGCATGTGCGTATGTAGAGTGCGTATATAGATACATATATATACATATATTGTATATAAGTATATATGTATTATATAGATAGAATAGATATGTTGACTAAAAAATGCCAATCGTAGATATGAATCTGAATTTATATAACATAATTTAATACCATCAAAAACATTGCCTTTCCCTTCTTCCAAAAAGCCTTTGGCTCCGATGATTTTTTTCACCCGCAAACATTCTACCTGATTGCTGCAAGGGTTTTCCCGGAATTGTGTTGGAATGAAATAATCTGATGTTTTTTCTCTCTGTCATTTTTGGAAGATGATTGGCATTTTTTTTCAACTAACACTTTCATCTTACAACCAGTCCGGTGATACCAAGACCTTGCTTCAGTCTTCGTTCCGAATCCAGCTGCTTTGAGCTAAACAAGCTGTCAAACTGGAGAAACGCATGTTGCAAAAGACACCAAATAAAAAAGTAGACCCCCTGACATCGAAATTCATAGAGGATGTTGATTAAATTCCGGAGGGAATTAAAAAAAACATATTCATCCTGATAAACAAATTTCGTGTCAAAAAAAAAAACTCCTCCACTTGAAACTCCCACACCATCGCACCTGCGTTCCCAGTTGTCACCACCCTGAGGTCCTGTGTGGGACAGGAAAAGCTGTCAATGAAAGGTGAAGTCATTTAGGATCATCTGCTAATTTCCAAGGGAACCCCACCAGGTTGCTGCCACACAGTAGAGTTCGCAATAGTAAGTGGGAATTGTCTTCAAAAGACTCGGTGAAACAATGATGTTCTAAGATCTGTGGAAGATTGTAGAACCTTTTAAAGGAAGAGTTTGTTTCTGTTTTTCCCCATTCTTGGTGACTTAGCTGCGTTCTTTGGCAACTTTTCACAAAACAACTCCAGAAATAAAAAATCCCAAAAAAAATGACATGGCTACCACCCTTTGTTCGCACAAAGTTTCACCCAAAAAAAACGACCCAATGTCACCCTGTCCACCACCCCCGTCAGCCTCGGTGCCAAGGTCACCTTTGGCCCGTTTGGAAGCCCATCCTATTTGGACAAGTTCGTCACCAACTTTGGTTTCCTTAAACTCTGATGTTGGCGATATATTGGAGGGAACTTGGAGCAGCACCAATCCAATCTTTGGTGTAGCACCGCTAGGTTTGAAGTTGAACTTCATCATTTCCTATTCCGGTTCAAACTTCTTCTTACAAACAACAACACCCAAAAAAAAACCTTGCACGTCCAACTGAAACTTGTCATGACCAATGCAAGATTCCACCATCGTTTTCCAAGATCCAGGCAGCAAACACATGTTGGTTGGCCCTTGAGTGAGATCGATTCTTGATTGAAAACGGTCCAGTCCCTCAAGCTGGAGTTGAACCCACCAAATCTACTGTAGTCTTGTGGTAAAATCACCTAGCTTCGCCGGCTCAGCCTTGTTCTTCCCGTTGTGACTAAAGTTCGACTCTGCCCACACCACACCTGCCAAAGTTTGGCCTTCTCTCGCCGCAAGCGATCTTGCCTGGCCACGGGGGTCACACCCACCAGTAGCTGACCAGTTTGCTTTGCTCCCTCAACCTTTGGAGAATTTGAAGGCTTATGTCTTATGTGTCCAACATATCTGCTGGCACATCTATCCACATCAACTGCAACGAAGTTCGGTGGTCACAAGCCACGCTACAGCACTTTTTGCAACAAAGCCGAACGAAGGCTTCAAGCCACGGTTTAAGGTCTAGAGCCCAAAGAACGAAATCCACAGAGCTATCATGGCTGGGACGTACCTGACATACTACCTTCCAGCTCCACGTTGAACGAGCAAATCAGCAACTTGTTTGTGGCCCCTTTGAACTGCCAAATAAAGAGGGGTTCTGCTGTGCTTGTCACGGGCCGCAACATGAGCTCCACGTTGAATGAGCAAATCAACCACTTCTTTGTGGCCCCTCATAGCTGCCACATGAAGAGGGGTTCGGTTGTTCTCTTGACGGGCCGCAACATCAGCTCCACATTGAATGAGCAAATAAACAACTTCTTTGTGGCCCATGCTAGCTGCCACATGAAGAGGGGTTTTGTTGAACTTGTCACGGGCTGAAACATCAGCTCCACGTTGAATAAGCAAACCAACAACTTCTTTGTGGCCAAACAAAGCTGTCCTATGAAGAGAGGTTTCGTTGTACTTGTTACGAGCTGAAATATCAGCTCCACATTGAATGAGCAAATCAACAACTTCTTTGTGGCCCCTCATAGCTGCCGAACAAAGAGGGGTTTCCTCGTGCTTGTCACGGGCCTCAACATAAGCTAAGTGATGGAGCAGAAATCCAACGGCTTCCAAGCTGCATCGCGGAGAACTGACCAAGGAATGGAGCGGCGTTTTTCCCGAAAAGTCTCGGCAGTTGATGTTGGTGTCAGGTGTCAGGAGGGACTTTAGACCCAGCACATCCCCTTCCTGAGCTGCCAAGTGAAGGCGCGTACCTCCAATCATCTCAATGACCATCTCCACGTCCATGTAGCAGGGACTTATTTCTTGCTGAATATGTCTCGATGCTCTCACGTAAGACACCCTCCTGTTTTCTTCCTGTGCCATCCACAAAACAGTCGACTTTGGGCAGGAAACTGGCGCTACCTCCTTGTAAGCAAATGGTGAAATATACCCGACTGAACCCCATGCCAAGCTCGAGGGTAATCATCCATAAGCTTGTCTCACCCTAGAAGAGAGCACCTCCCTCACAGTGAGTTCTCCCCCAGGGTGGGTGGGTGAGGAAAAAGAAATCAGCTGTAGAGGGAGGGTGTCTTATTTCCCGTGGGCCTTGTAGCCAAAATGGCCACGTTACGTTTATGCCTGAGAAACATTCACGGTGTTACCTTTGGCAAAACATGTGAATATGTCTCGATGCTCTCACGTAAGACGCCCTCCTGTTTTCTTCCTGTGCCATCCACAAAACAGTCGACTTTGGGCAGGAGACTGGCGCTACCCCCTTGTTAGCAAATGGTGATATGTATACCCGACTGAACCCCATGCCAAGCTCGAGGGCAGTCATCCATAAGCTTGTCTCACCCTAGAAGAGAGCACCTCCCTCGCAGTGAGTTCTCCCCCCGCAGCACTGAGTGGAATTTGGTGCCACTCTTCCCCCCCCGCTGTAGGAGCGCCATTCCACGCAGGAGGTGTGAAATGGAGGTCGCCCAAGGTACCCGTCTTGGGCGGTGTCCAGCTTGCCCCTAAAAATTTTAGCGATTCAAATGAATTTCTGGATGGCCCATCTGCTAGGTTGGATTTGGACTCAACCCGGTCAATGTATACGGAAGATTGTAGTTGTGAGATCATCAACCAAAAATCTCCCACGATGGGAGCGCTGTCCAATTGTGGGGAGTATCCTTTAACCAGGGAAGATGCTGCACTGTCATTGTCAATCCACAAGAGGACTGGACGCTTTTGCAGGCGATGTTCCCAAGTAGCAAAGGAACGGGGCTGCCAGGAGTTCCAATTGGCCCATATGGGTTTTCTTTGGAAGCCATTTGTCCACTGTGGATTGAGGAACCGGGCAGCATGAGTACATAAGAGCTTGATCCAAGGGATCGTAAAGGACTGCTCCCAGAAGCCTTTCCGGGGTACGACCTGGAACCTCCGAAGCATCTGTGTACAAGATGACGGGTTGTGAATGGAACAGGTCTCTCGAGGAGGGCAAGATTCAAGGAATTTGACCATCAGGTCCAAAGCTTTGCTTAGGACGGGTGTCAAGGCGGTAGCTAAGGACGGCGAGCACTGTCGGTGACGCATGCAGCGGTGCTGTGCAGCACCTTCCGACCTTGCCAAAAAGGGTGGAGCACAGAAACCCGAATTTGCCCACTATGCTAGCCGCCAAGGCTGGGCTTAAATCTTGCCGAGTCTTGATGGTATGAACCATCTCCTTGAGGTTCTGAACTCTCGAGGGTTTGGCCTTCAGAATAAGCTTGCGTTCCGTTTTGAGGACGGCGGTGCTGAAAAGAATTCCCAGGATTGCACAACACTCTGAGGGTTGTTGTGACTTGTCCGGGTCCAACTGAAAACCAAGAACCTTAAAGGTCTCCTGGAGACAAAATACTGCTGACGAAATTGTAAAAGAGGGCTCGATGATGAAAAAGTCGTCGAAGAAGTGATCCACTGCCATGAAGAACAGCCGCTGTAAGGCTCTCGCAATCCACTCGGAGACACGGCAAAAGTTAGGTACTGAATGTCCCGCTCCGAACGGTTGACCATACATAAGGTGAAGTTTGACCTCTTGAGCTGTTGGGTCGTATACCGCTGTGACGGCGTACCTTACATCCGAGGGAGAGAGTGGGACTTGGCGATAAGATCCCATCATATCCTCGGTGGCCATTTTGATAGATGAGTGCTGTTGGGCTATGGATCTCAACATCACACCAACGTAGTCAGCCATTGCCATGGGTACTTTCTGCAACCGATGGGCTGCGGGATTGACTCCTGAGGCTGTGTGGTCATCTATCCGCCTAAACTTGCGGTTTCCACTTTCGTCTCTCCCCTGACTCAAACCGAAGCTTGGGGTGACTTGAAAGTCCTCCCCAAAAAGTTTTTCGATTTGGGAGAGGGTCATATATAGTCCCATTTTGTACCTCCTTCTGGGTTTTATCCCAGATGGCTTTAGCTAAGTCCGGGTCGCCCTTCTCTGCCATGAACTTGACACGGTCAATCATCCTTAGGGAACGTTGTCTTGAATTTCTGATAAAATCCATCTTGGACATAGTGGGGGGAACTTCGAAGTCTTCGAAGAAAGGCGAGATAGCGGCTCTCCCTGTTATATTTAAACCCTGTAAGCAAATGCTCGGCACGTCCGTGTCCTCGATTTTCAGAAGCTCCTGCAACCGGTCCATAACCTGCGTACTGATCTTGGTGCCCAATTTCTGGGCCGTCCAGGCTGCAGACTTATTTGCCTTCAGTTGCGAGTCTGACAGCTCGCGCTTCCACTTCCGGATCATATCCAGATGAGAGAACCTTAGGTTAATCAACTGCTGTTGATCACTCGAGAGCTTCGCCAAGGCTTTGGCGTGATCAGGCTTCAGAGCGGAAATCGAATCAAACGGGTGTTCCAAAGATTTGGCTTTCATCAGGTGAATTCTTGGATCGTTCAATCCATCCGCAATGAGCTGAGTTCGCTTTCCGTAGCTTGGCTGGCTCCCAGCCTGGACTGATTGTCTATAGGTAGAGGAACACTCGGGAGAGAGGGTTACCTCCCCTCCCCCTGCCATCGCGGTGGGCGCGTAAGGAAGACTCGGCAGCCATTACTGCCATATCGGTATCCAGTTCTACCTTTCGCCTTTTGGCTGGGGGTAAAGTTGAAAGGACACTGGGGATTCCAAAAGGACATTCCTCACTTCTCAGAGGTACCGGAAGATTGACCACTCCAGGAATTGGCCTCTCCCTAGCCCGAGAAAATGTCCCACAATTTGGGGCCCAGTGTTGAAAAACAACCTGACTTAAAACACTTTGGAGCAAAACACCATCCCTAAATACATCAAAACCTCTCAACAAGTCCCATGGCGCAAAAACCGACCATTTTTTCCTCGCGGGGTCCAGTCGCTGCTGGTTCATACCAAGGTCCTCCCCTCCCACTGGTCGGAAGCGGGGCAGAGAGGTGTTGTCCCTACTCCTTTCTCTTTGGAGCTTCGGGCTTCTTTCCCTTCTTGTCCACCTGCTCCTTCTTCTTAGCCTTCTGCTTCTCTTTGAGCTCTCTGCGGAAACCTGGAGGGATTGCGCACCTGGGTTCATGGCGAACTCCACAGACAATACACATCCTAGCTTTGACTTGCTGGGACTTGTCTGTGCACTCCTCATCGCTGAGTGCCCGTTTGACTCGTCGAGGATCTGATTCCTTAGCGGCTTTGGTCACTCCTCGCTCCCGTCCCTGATCGGGGTGATGCTCTGGCTGTGGATCCATCAGCCGCCAGAGGGGTTCATCTCCCTCGTTGCCATAGAATGCTAGGCCAGCTTCTACTGACCCCTTCCCTTTGGCTACCCAGGAGCATATCTCCGTGAGAATCTCCCTATCACAACGGCGAGCCTCGTTGAGAGTAGGGGGGCGCATCCCGTCAGGTGTGGTGGCTCGGAGTTTGGAAATGATCCTATCTCCAAACGCGATACTCACCTTGAAGGGGCAAACATCCAACATATGGAAGGCTCTAGCCCTGAGGTCAAAGATATCCTGCAGGGCCAACACTGAGTCGATGACAGGCGACTCGGGGAAGTCTCGATCCTTCGAGCTCAGGGCTCAGGGACAACTTTTTCTCTTCGACCACCAGCTCCTGCTTGTCACGTGGGATTTGCCAGCACGGCGGAGACGGCTTTCAACCTCCATGGAAACAAAGGATTCCCATGGGATATGCTGGTAGCTTCCACCCGTACCGAAGGTGCTCTGCACTTTTGACAACGTGTGAAGGCTTGGACGGTCACGGTCACTGTGCGGTTCTGGCATACCAGATGCCACTGCACGATCTTCCATCTCTTGACTCAAGCTAAGAGTGACCTTGACCTTAACTTCACCATCGTCACCAGCAAGCCTCTCCAATTGCTTCTTGGCAATTTGTAAGGCCAAACCCCACAACTTTCGCAGGCAGCCGGTGTCCTCCTGGTGTTTAAATTCCTCCCAGGATACAGGGTGTTCCCTGGGGAAGGTCATGGCTGCCCCATTCGAGTCGCGGTATCCGGCTGTAGTCCTCACGACCCGCTTGAGGTACTCCTTAAGTCGGTAGATTGTGGGAACCGGTATGCCATAGCTTCGAACGTGGTAATGCGGTCCTGGACCAACACGAGGAAATCACTCTCGTGAACTTGGAACTGCACCGCTGCTCGACCAAAGGCCACTGTTGACCCTGCGTCGGCCATGGCTAAATTTACTTCCTTGCCACTTGGCAAAGAGACACTAAGGGAGTTACTGACCCTTGGGGTTCCCTGGGCCGAAAAGATCCATCTTTTGAAGGATCAGCCCCACTGGAGTCGGAATCCTCACCTGAGGAAGGGGGCTGTTCGATATCCACCACCAACTCGGCATCGATCTGCGGGTCCATCTGCTTTTTGATCCCGACCTCCCTTTCCACCGTGTCGTTGAGCTCGTTGGCATCACTGGCTGTCTCTTCCTTGAACTCGGAGCGCAGGCTTCGACCCATCCATTGTCAGATCCCCGCTCTCGGGGTCTTTGTGACATATCACAGCCGCATCCATCAGCTCATTCGCCGCCGCGGGATCTGCTCCAGGGGGCGCACGGGAAGCAAAAAGGCGAGCAGACTCCCAACATGGCTGGTCGGGGATGTTGTCAAGACTATCACCCTCCAACACTTTCAAAGCGACCCCTCGCCTCAACTGGTCTAGCACCTGGATTTGCGCCTGGACAACAAGGGTCTGTGCCTCTCTCAAGTAGACGTCGACCATGCTATCCGTGGCTTTCTTCCAAGCGCCCTGGAAGCGGATGGTTCGGGTCTTGACTCCGAAATGGGTCATGAATGTTGGAAAGGTGTTCTTGCAGGAGTGCCAACGCAGGGACTGAATGTCCCGTCGGTCAAGAGGAACTCTAAGGAGAGCTCTCTTGACGATAAGAATATCTTCCTCGATCCTCGGTGGCACAAAGCGGAAGCCACCCCGACCATCGTGGGCACATCCCACAAACTTGTGGGTCTTCCAGGTGGGACCGTGCGATTCCAAAAGCAACTCCACCCATTTGAAGAGCCATCGGTCATTGGCGGCGCTCACCCCTAGCCAGGCTGCTGCGCAAGGCCTGGGTCCGCTCTTGGTGCCCGTAGGCCAAGGACCGCTTTGCCACCAACCACCCGACACCATTCCAGCCTGGACATTTCTGTCCCTGCCAGATCACTGTGGCGGATGGAGGCTTGGATACATACTCTCCATTTTCCCAGAGTGACCCTCTCGATAATGGGCCTGCTGTCATCCAGCACTGCCTTGTCGAGGTAGTTCAAGACCGAGACAGGGAGGTGAGGAGCTTGCGTAGACTCCGGACTCTTCTTCGAGTAGTCCATGGCCAGCTTTCTGTTCCTGGGGCGCCTTCCTCCAGGACAACTGAAACCAAAGAGATCGGAGAAGTGGATGAGGGAGTAAACAAGACCGAGAGGGGTCTTGAAGCCAACCTTCTCTTCGATGAGACCCAGGATATATTTCTCCACTTGACCTAGAGCGAAGATCTTGTGGGGTTCGATGCCCCCGGCAAAGCCTTCTTGAATCCAAGAAAGGTACTTATCCAAGAGACGTGCATACCTGAGGCCTGTGCCGGCTGATCTGGGGTCAGTGAGGGCGAAGAACTTGGCCTCATCCACATCGCGAATTGGGACGACCGACTCCAGGATGTCCATGCTGACCCTCATGATCACCAGATCATCAAAAATTTTCCTGCAAAGAACTCGGAAAGTCAGAAGCTTCTCTTGCTCCAAGGGATTGCTACGGCAGGGCAGAGCCGCTGGGATGAAGCCGGAACGTTTCTCAGCCTCTGCTTCAGCTTCTGCGGTAGGTGGTGTCGCTTTCTTACCAAAGTCCCCAAAGAGACCATCCATGGTCAAAGCATCCAAGGCACTAGCTAGCTCTGCCGCTCTCTCCTTGGGCTCAGGGATCCTGACCTCCTCTGGAGTGGTTGGGACAATGTCGTCCTCTGAGTATTCTTCCACATCCTGTGGAGAATTCCTGGGGGCCATATCTGCCTTTTTCACGAAGGTTAGATTGGCAAAAGGGGCCGCTGCAATCCACTTTGGTAGATCCTTGGTGGATCTGTCTGTTCCACGGGATGCGGTGCTGTGCAAGGAAGAATTTCGGTTCTCCCGGAACTCCGGGGATGTGGCTTGAGGCCTACTGGGCACTGACGAGGAACTCCCTGGGGGTCTTGAGAATCCCCCTGGGGCAGGCGTGGCCGGGCTTTCAGCATTCTTCAGCGGGATTTCGGACTCTTCGCCCTTCTTGATAACTCTCAAGACCTCCGCCGCAGAAATGCCATTCTCCAACATAGCTGCAATCTCCATGCGAGCCGACCAAGCTCCGACAGCCATAAGTCCTGAGGTCCTCCCCAGTTTGGCCCTGCCGGTGTCAGCTCCCTGAGAAGCACTGGCCCGCTTGCTACTGCCAGACCTGTCATCCCCACGAGCCGCTTGATCTCTCTCGGCCACAAAGGCGGTAAGAGGTCTACCCCTGGGAGGAGCGCCACTACTGCTACGCCCCGTATCTCCTGTGACCCACCTTGGTACTTTTGACATCACTCCCCCCGCTGAAAAAGAAATCAGCTGTAGAGGGAGGGTGTCTTATTTCCCGTGGGCCTTGTAGCCAAAATGGCCACGTTACGTTTA
>OMLO01003149.1_pt1 | contig 13600 bp, 6 predicted proteins | sample 1674811 | NCBI WGS metagenome assembly OMLO01 (sample SAMN06265003, study PRJEB25207) | coral metagenome | isolation source: Coral host | place: Mexico:La Bocana,Puerto Morelos, Mexico | collected 2008-11-13
TCGCCTGTGCTCTGTCCTTATATGCGGCATATTGTGAAACTTCTTACTTCGTGTTTATAAGAACACCTGCGAATTTATAAATAGCGTAAAGACATTGACGCCACACTCACTTAATCAATTCTTTTTATCAAAGGAACTTCATTCCACTGTAGCACAGATGAGATAAGAAGAATGCTGCCAGAGTCTACGAGTGACACTAAAGAAAGAAAGGTGGCCAAACACGTACGACCAAAAACCTCGATGCCTTCTTTTCTCTGCTTCCACAGGGTTTTTCTACCTCTCCAAGAAGTAATAGTTATTTAACACGTCACAATTATGGAAGAATAAGAAAGTATTAGCAGTTGAGCGGAAAGCTCATAAACCCTGAACATATTTAGTCTGCAAGTCTGGGGATTCAATTAGCGAATTGCTTTTTTGGTTGTACCCAGGCAAGCCTACATTTCTGAATATCAGATGTCCATTCATTAAGCCTCTGTGGGCTGAACCGCCGAAGGAAAAAGATAAAAAAAAATAATTGGATCTGGAAGATGAAAGGGGAGCCGAGATGATAGAGTAAACAGAAAGCTCATAAGAGAAACATGCCCCTTTACAGCTGTAGAAGTCAAGATATACCTGGCAGAAAACAGCGATTACAACTGAACTGATCTAAAGCAGTTGTTTTCTAAATTTTCCATGCTGTGATTTGCTTCGGGTAGCTTGACTGCAATTTGAAATCAACATGTGCAATCACATTGAAAGCGTCAACCAAAAATAGCCAAGGTACATCAGAATGCGTTGCAGTCTACAAAAGTACTCAAAAACAAACAGTGAATAATTAGCACAAAACAGATAACTTTTGTACATAGTCGTTTGTAACAGTGTAATGTCAATTCGTATTTTACGGGAAAATTTATAAATTATTATTACACATTCACGACAAATGAGTGACGCAAAACTAAGTCGACATTTTCAATGGGCCTCGTGAACAACCATGTGCCTTTCAGTAGGTGCATACAACAGCACAGATAAAACATAAGAGAGATACGTTGTTTCGTGAAAATCATCTTTCATTTTTATACAACTTCATTTTTAAATTGTAATATCTCACATATGAATAAAGCTGCAAAAAACAATATTTAAACAAAACATAACTTTCTGGTAGAGTTTTTTGACCACAGCTTACAAGGGCCACAAACATTTAATAACAAGACAACCTTGGCTGATTTTTACAAACGATATTAGAGGTTTGGGATGTAAAAAAAAACAACGTACAGATATTAAATGCGATTTTTTTATGTAACACAACTTACTTAAGCTACCCACGAACAATGTCGATAATGCAAGTGTTGTTTTTGATTCGTCTACAAAATGGATTTTCCCTTTGCTGCATTCGATCACAAATTAGGTGCTAATTGCTAACTAGTAGCTGAGTGTGTTTTTAGACCAAGGACTGACTAACTCTTCAAAGCAGTTCAAAGATCGATTCTGGCTGGCATCGCGATGTTCACGGACGAAAGTCGCACTCGACGCCGACGAGAAGCGAATCGTTTTGCTATGAGCAGCAGAACCACGCCGCAACGACGCATGTTTCATATCAGTAACTTCATACTGTTGTTTCGTTCGAATTCTGTCCGCCATGCCTTTGCGTTTGTGGTCGGGGAGGCCTTTTCCCAGTTGCTAAATAGTAAACCTTTTTCCACGATTGCACTGTTTTCGGAGACCAAATCCATATCCCAGAAATTGTCCCGACGAACAGCGACATGAATATTTTTAGCTGAAATATGCTCAGATTTGGTTCAGCGATCCTGTTTTCGCGTTTGCCGTAGAACCAATATTCTTTGTTTGCATACTCGTAAAAGTAACAGGCGATGACTGCAGTTGCAGGCACAGTCGAAAACACCGAAAATATACCAAGGCGAACGATCAATCTTTCTAGTTTATTCGTCTCGCTTTTTGTGTTGCCATCGCGCTGGATGGTCGCGCGAATGCGAAACAACGCCACAAATCCAGCGATCAAAAACAGTGTACCAATAATTAGATAAGTAAACTGAGGACCCAGAACGAATGCGGCCAAAGCGATCAAGTCCTGATTCCCAACAAAACAGAGTCCGGTCAACTCATCTCCGTCTATTTTACCAGTTATAAAGATAAATATTGTTTTGATACAAGGCAATGTCCATGCAATACCGTGGAAGAGATTCGAATACGAGCCAATGGCCTCGTATCCCCATTTCATGCCCGCAGCAAGGAACCAAGTTAACGCCAAAATGACCCACCAAATCGTCGCAGCCATGCTGAAAAAATACTGCACAAGAAATACAATGGCGCATCCGGTGTTTCGACGACCGTCTTGAATAAGAAACTTAGGCGTGTTGTACTCATGATCGCAAGAGATCGTCTCGCGGCCAGCTGCGAAGCGAACGATGAAAGAGATCGAATAAAGGCAATAACAAAGAGCGAGCCAAATAATCGATCGTTCGGGATATTTGAATCTCGTCGTGTCCACGAAGAAGGTGCACAAAACAACTAGCGTCGACGCAAGGCACAGGATAGACCAAGCGGCCATCCATTTATCCATGATATTTTTGTCCGAGGTCGTAAAAACACCTTCTTGATTACACAATACGGCGCACGATCTAGTACTCTCGACATAATAATAATTCCGGCTATTTTTGAATTTCCTGCACTCCTCCGAGCCAGTATATATATTTCCCGCTGGCGTCGTTGTAACAGTATCATTTGGCTGTATGCTGGTGCTTCCAACTGGCGGTCTGGAGCTTGAATCGTCGGTGAAGTTCGGCCCTGGCATACACATATTTTCTTGACCGATGTTCTTGTCTTTGAACTTAGTACAGTTGAGCTTTGCAGGCCAGGGTATGCCAAACTCTGAAAGCACGTGTAAACACTGTTTGCGAACGTACTCGCACAATGGCCGGCAGGATGTAATCAAAATTTCCACCATTTTGGTGCACATCGGAAAATACGCAGAACATAAGAAAAACCGTAACTGACTCGCGCAATTGTACTTAATCAACGGAAGGTACTGCCGCAGCTCTTGCTCAGCTTCTTGCTGTGTATCATGGCCAAGCATGTTAGGCATTCGAGTTGAATTATAACCCAAGTCGCTGCAGAGTGGCACAGTAATCGTTTCGCACTGCCATCCTTTTTTCCTGAAACCTTGACTGTGTATAATAGCGACGGAGCTCGCCCAGATCACCACAAAAACCAATGAATTCTTTAGCGGAGCCATGTATATTTCACGCCAGCTGAAATCGACACTCGAAGCTCTTCGTGTCTGCACAGTATTATCCCGAAATATCCCTAAGACTCCCAGATATGCAAACGCTCATCCGCTCTTAGGGGATTTTAGCTCTAAATTGGTTTGCGAGGTTGGTACAAAAGTTCGTTCACCTGAGCGGAATTCACAAATGCTAAATGTAAGCAAAAGTTCATCTGCATGTGAATTGGATGCCGTGTTGTTCATTGTGCCACTCTCGGGCTGTGTGTACGCTAGCCAATCAAAGAGCGTTTGGTTGATTAAAACCACGCCTATCAAAACCATCTGTCAATTAGTTTTAATTTTGTTCCGCAATGTCATTGGTTAATCAAATAAGCAAAGCAAACCCAGTAAAATGCACCGTGCTTGCTTTCAATTTACAAACTCCATTTCTATTTACACAGCATTTGTTTTCAACACATGAAAGCTTTCCTTTTTCCTTTGTTCACCGCAAAACAGAATAGTTGCATCGAATACGCCTCTATGTAGCTCTCTGTATTCCTCGCGTCTAATAGTCAGCATGTGAATGAGTAGAGATAAGACAAAGCCGACTGTAAAATTGTTTAATGTTCCGAAACTAATCTGTGTTTTTAGAGTCGTCTTCAAAGCTTGTGTAGAATATTTGCATAATTTAGCAAAGTTCACCAAAATCCGGGTGTGTGGCAGCGCAAAAACGACAAAAAATTTGGATAGTCGAACAAGCTTTGTTTCATTGTCCCCCCTGATCTCGTCTAGGCCTCGACCTGCTAACTTTTCATTATTTTTTGGATGATTTCTGATTAATCAAACCAGTATTTGTGCTCCTAAGTAAAAACTTCAAGTTCTTATAAGAGGAAGAGTAAATAAGTTGAGAATGTGTACGAGGGAAATTTGGATATGCAATCAGAACTTATGACCAAGAGAAGATCTTTCCGTTTCTCACCGCCAGTTCACTTACATAAATGCACCAGCATTTTGCTGTTGAACCAAATTAAATAGCTGTCTAGAATCCAAATTGCAATCATAATGACAGCTTTTAATATATGAAACTATAAATAAATACTTTGAAGCCGAAACGAAACATTTTTTAATGATCTGTTTCCACTCATTGAGGATGTGGATGATGATCTACTAAATTGACTTAAGAGTTTGCCACAATTATTAGTCCATTATCGCGTGAACAGTTGGAAGCCCTTTTATAACTAAGAGAAAAAAATCAGTTAAGCTTACAGTTTGCGGTTTGTTGATTTTGAGTCTTTTGTGCTCTTAGTTGTGTATCAAATTGTACTGGATTCACCAGGTTCGATTTTCAAATAATTTCCTTAGATCCCTGCAGTTTTTCGGCTCTGTTTAGCGAAAAGAGACTCCAGTTCTAGAAAAGGACCGCTTTTCCGCTCTAATCGGCAGTTAATTTGTCTCTGACGGCATTCGCAGCAGTATTCTTTCGAAGATCTTTTGCCGCGGGGTCACAGTTCTTGCTGTGTTATAGGTATATATAGAGAGGAAATAGATCCTCTAACGAAATTGCCGACGTTATGGAGACATCTCAATTCCTCAACAGCATCAATCTTGATTTCAGTGAACGTCTAGAAACTATGTTCATAGACGCTGTGCCTGGAAAGACAATCATGTTTCTATTTCTAAACAGTTTCTGAACAGTTGGAAAATCGCATGGCATTTCGTAACAGATGCGTGTCTAAAGATCTGCGGATTATAACGGAACAGGGCGGCTAGGAAACCACTGTTTAGATAACATAAAACTCACACAGTCGGCAGCCTTTTAGCTTAGGGGTTTCAATTTTCTTATAAAGACACGATAATGAAAAGTCAACAAGGTTACTGAAAAGACAAACTTAATACGCTCACCAGCTGAGCAATTTTAAGTGCCATTTTAAAAGGTGTTTTCTCCAGTCTCATTTTCACCACAGGCTGCCGGCATATTTCTGTTTGTCCACGCTCATTCCGATTGAGATTGGCAAATTATCCGACCCCAGGGGGTAATAGCAAAACGTGTCCATGAAAGTGCATTCCGATCAAGCCACTTATGTTTGATCTTGTGATCTACTTTCCAACCCGGAGGGCCCACGCTTTCCCCAGGGTCTGAAGGGGTGTCTTGATCCCGCATTCCCGCTCCTTTTCCGCGAGAATCACGCATCCCGCACATTTTTCACCAGTATCACGAATCCCGTTTTTCTTCTCAGTAAATTTATTAAAAGTCTAATTTCCACAAAAGCTAATAAATGTAAGATGTAGGTTGGCCCTCAAAAGAAAATTGTACCCCAGTGTGACGAAAGAGCACGAGTATGACAGCTTGATAAATCCTGCATCCCGTGCTCATATTTTGACGAGTCTAGCTTTCCGGGAGGCGGTCAAATCAGATCCCGAATCCCGTCAACATATTTATCGTTTTCCCGATTCTCGAACCGCATTTTGGCCCGAATCCCAAGAATACCCTTCCAGACCCTGTTTCCCCTTCCTCCCTCCAAATTGTTTATGTGTGAGACATACATAAGAGATGGTTTCCTGATAACTCAAAACTGCAGGTGATTTGTTTCCAAAGCAAATATATCAGAGATTTCAAAACTGAAACCAACTATATATAAATACAGCATCTAGAAACGCAGACCTTTTCGATATGCCCTTATTCAAGGAGGGTGTGAGTTGCATTTAATAAGATTGCAAATCACATAACGCCCGTAAAACTTTGCGGGTGTTCTTTTTTGCAGATTGTCGTGTTTGAAACGGAACACCTTTCCATTGTTCTAGTCTTCTTCTCCAGGGCTTTGTTAAGAAGACAAAAGTAGACTAAAAGTACTGCAATTCGTCACTTCTTTCCGGTCTCCTTGTCTAACCACATTCGCCGATTTACAAGATGCTTTGGCGACTAAGAACTGTTTTAATATGTTAAGGTTGATAATACTCGTCTCCAGAGCTAGACTTAAGAAAAGTCCTTTCCACAATACTTCACCTGTTGCTGAATAATGATAAAGGGGAGTCTTATGCCTAATAAATACATCCTTATTAAAAGTAGTTCTGGACTTCAGGAGTGATTCATCGTTTTATTGCTACAGACCTGTTTCGTAGGTCTGTGCTCCTCTAAGAGTTGAGCGCTTTTTGAAATCCATTCACCGCAAAGAAATAGAATTAATAAATATATCTATATTTCCTTGCGGTGAATGGATTTCAAAGAGCGCTCAACTCTTAGAGGAGCATAGTATATTCACTGAACGCAGTTCTGGACTTCAGGAGTGATTTTAGATTCATCGTTTTAGTGCTACAGACCTGTTTCGTATTAGTGACGACACTCATCAAAGACCGTAGTTAGCAGAGGAGACTGGTTATGAAACGCGGCAAAGATTGTGAACAGACTCGTCACGTGACTCTGACCGTGCACAAGTTAATTCGAGATGGCGGACAGTCCCCTATGCTAACTATTTCACGACCAACCTACTAACCTCCCAAGAAAACTCGCTAATGACATGAAAGAGATGTGAGAAGACAAACACATTTTCGTCAAAGCAGATATAACAACCAACCACTACAAGACCGAACCGAAGGACTACGTGACCCTTGTACACAAGAACGTAACGAAAGCCTACAGAAAGACAAGCAAAAATGTGCCAAATGTGATAATTTCTGTTGACAGGAAGGTGGGGAGAAACTTGGGCTAGACGACTGAATTGAAGTTTTGGCAAACGGAGATTTATTCATAACAATGAAAGACCACAAGCCAGATTTCCTGAACAACCCGACCTGTCGACTTACAAACCCAAGCAAATCAGCGATAGAAATTATCAGGAAGCAAATTCAGCAAGCAAACAAAAAAGTAATCAACGCAATGCAAGTGAACCAGTGGAAAAGCACATCAAACGCCATAGAATGGTTTAAAGCCCAGCACGCGTTCATCACCTTCGACGTCTGGGACTTCTATCCCTTAATCTCAGAACAGCTCCCCATGAAAGCACTAGACTATGCATCCCAATTCACCACTATCACCCAACAAGACCGCCACATTATCACCCACGCGATAAAATCACTTCTATATCTCCAACAGTTATCATGGACAAAAAAGAACACTGACAACATGTACGACGTAATTATGGGTTCTTACGACGGTTCAGAAACCTGCGAACTTATAGGAACATACATGCTATCCCTAATCACCGCCAAATTCAAAGACCAAGTAGGACTCTACCGTGATGACGTTTAGCTGTTTGCCAAGCCATGCCAAGACAGATAGAGAAGATAAAGCAACAAGTAAGCAATTTATTCAAATCGAAAACAAAAAAACAGTTCATTTCTTAGACGTACTGCCTTCGACCTCACAAGTTGAACCTTCAAACCGTTTATGAAACCCAACAACAAGACAACTGACAAAGTACTATACGTCCATCGATAGAACAATCATCCCCCACAACTACTAAAGAACATCCCAGAAAACAAAAGACTGACAAGCATCTCATCCAGCCAAAAAGTTTTCGACGAAGCCATACCCACGTACCAAAAAGTGAAGAGAATACGCGAGAGAAACCGCCAAAGAAACAGCACCTGGTACAATCCCCCTATCTCAAAACCAACCTAGGAAAGAAGTTCCTTCACATAGGAGGCAAACGCTTCCCAAAGAACCACCCACTTCACAAGATCTTCAACAGACACACGCTCAAGCCTAGCTACTCTGCTACTCTAGCATGTCGAACATGAAATCCATTGTCTCGTCATACATATCCTCCCAGACGATCAGAGATTTTGTAGTTGCCCGACCGGTCCCAGATTTTGGCGGGACGAATCGGGAAAATAGGAAGCGTTTCCATTTTCCGATTCGTCCCCGACCATCCTAGATTATCGAGGATGTCTACAATTTTTGGTTTTCATAGGTCGGGAAAACCTGGGACGGTCGGGAAACTGCGAAATCCTTGATAGTCTGGGATTTTCACGACATAAGAAAACCAGGCTTTATGAATAACTAGCTCCTAAGTGTCAAAAGTGGTGTTAATTATGAACACGGTAATGTACTAATCATTGGTTCGAAAAGCATGGAATTAAGTTCATCAATTAATTAGGAAGTTGTCAAAGGGACAAATCGTCCGTAAACAGGGTTTTGAGGTTTTTTTTCTCGTGAAAATGGGAAAAAGATTATTAAAATGAGTAGCCCTGGGGATGACACTGACTTGTGATCGGCACGAGTAAAGCATCTGTCTGTCAGGTGGATGGCGTACCGTGCGTACCCCTCCCCACTAATATGATCATCTTATTATCAGCGTGCCAGGTTTCAGCTACCTTATTTTTCTTCTCCTCGCACTTTTACGCCGCCTTTTATCGCAAACACTTCATGGATATAACAGACATAGGAGTTATAACCTTTTTTCGTGGAAGAAGGTGACAACTTTCTTTCCATCGGGGTGGGGTGGTGTCACACTTGAACCAATCTCCAGGTCTCTCGAGATCACTTCTAAAACAAAATGGCGGTCGTTTATGTGCAAGATCTTCACCCTAACATTACGTAACAACCATTGATCATTCGTTGATTGTCATGGTTGTTCTGTCTAAAATACTGCATCCCTTTTACACGACGCTTTCGTGTCATGAGTTAGCACATACATGGACTTCATCCTGTCCCTCTGCAGCTGCCGGGGTTTTTCGCTCGTGTATGGTGGAATCTTTGAAGATTTATGGCCTTCTTTATTTGGTAAGCAACATCAACATAATCACGCGAATGTAGATGTAAAGAAAATGAAACAATCATCATTTTTCACTAAGGAAATGTTCTGGGCTATTGCATGTAAACAACAATGAAGCTAGTACATGCACTTAATTAATACCCCTGCCTACCCAGTAGATTAAACCAGACCTCTTAATCTCACGATTTTGTCGTAATGTCATGGTCTTCAGTTCAATCTCACGGTCTCACGACGAGACACACAAATCTCGCGATAAATAATTTGTAAAATAATAAAAAAAAAAGAAATTATTTTATCAAAACAAATAAATTTAAAAGAGTTTCAATTAAAAGCAAAAAGTGATAAAAATTAAAATAAAAACAAATAAAAGTAAAATTGAAACAAAAATCTTCATGGCCTATCATTGCCATAGACCAGAATCACTTGCGGTCGCGGGTAAACAAATATGGCGGATAAAGCAGACAAATGGAAAAAGTTTAAAAATGCGATGAATGAGAAAAGAACCGGAAAACAGGGCAAACCAAGTGACCCTAGGAGAAACAAAGAGGAGACTGTCGTGCAAAGGCTGAGTGCTAATGGATTTGATGACTTGAACAAACTCCCTTGGTCCGATACGCGAGTATTTTTACACCTTGCCTGTGACATCAGCCCTCAACCTTTGCATTACAATCTCCTCTTTGTTTCTCCTAGGGTCATTTGGCCCTGTTTTCCAGTTCTTTTCTCTTTCATCGCATTTTTAAACTTTTTCCATTTGTGTGCTTTATCCGCCATACCCGCGACCGCAAGTGATTCTGGTCTATGGCAACAATAGGCCATAAAGATTTTTGTTTCAATTTTACTTTTATTTTTTTTATTTAAATTTTTTATTACTTTTTGCTTTTAATTGAAACTCTTCTAAATTTATTTGTTTTGATAAAATAATTTCTTTTTTTTATTCTTTTACGAATAATTTTTTAAAATTCGATGTCAATTTTTCTAAATTTTGCTATGGCAAAGGTAGGCCACCATAGAGGTGCAAGCTTAAAGGATTATTTCTGTGTTTAATGTCATTTTTGGCTTGCTTAGGTGAGTTTCGTCCGCCAACTCTATGCAAATCCATTGTTAAACATAAGAATTAACCAAGCTGTTCAGTTCTTCATCCGTTTATTCACTGAAAACACAGACTTAAGCTGTGAATATTAAAGCTGTAAAAATAAAGTTTATTTCTGTGTTGTTAGGTCCACACATTAAGTAAATTATAAGTAGGAAAAAAACACTTTCATTTAATTAAAAATGTGTTTACTTGGTTTTGGTCTCCTGGTCAGTTATACCCAGATTTTTACTGAAATCTCCAGATTTTATAAAGCGGTCTCCAGATTTTCAGTGTTTTGAGGTTGAGAGGTCTGTCAGAAAACCAATAATTGAATCATTTCAATGTACATAATTGATACAATTTTGAGAAAGGGTTTTTTAAAACAGTAGCTGTGAATTTTAGGGGGAATCTGGGATGAATCAACATTTTATTTGACAATAAATAATAATAATAATAATAATAATAATAATAATAATAATAATAATAATAATAATCACCATGCACCATGCCCAGTCTCCCCTCTAGTTAACAATTTGGTTTGTGCATAATTTTTAGGTTGGTGGTATTTTGAGGAAGGCCGGTGTGAAATACTTTAAGTACCAATATATACTTGATGTAATCCGGTCATCTTGTTTCCTGGCTGTTAATGGGGGAGGATTGGTTGTCAATGTCTGTCTTTTAAGGTTTGTCTTTTAGATGTTTAATGTATGCATGTAAATAGTTAAGATTATGATTCATTGTTAAATTAATCTTATCAGCTCATCTCATTACGCCTAAGGCCATCACATTCTCAAATGAGTCTGACACTTTCTGTTCTGCATCGCCACTTTGGCTATGTTGTAGTTAAAAATTAAATTCATGTAGAAATTAAATTCCTTTGTCTCTTAACCCTTCTGAGGGTTAGAAGACAAAGGAAACTGAGAATCAAACTAGGTTAAAATTATTTTTACCTGAATTTAATTTTTAACTACGACAGCTACATAGTATCCACCCCACAAGGCTTCCACCCTACCTTAGCTGTCTCTTTCTCACAAGCCCTTCTTCAAGGAGTCTTCTCTCTCACCCTTTGACCTCCTGATGTCCACCCAAATGCTGTGAAACAGTCAGACACCCTCTCTCCTTAGTACCATGTCCTAACCAGCCCTTTCATTATAATATTATTGTAACACTTACTCCCTCAATCCTCTCTGTGCCCTTGAGCACATGAGACCATTGCCAGAGATGGCCACTGCTCCCTGCTGTCTGCACTTCTTGCCTCTCATTTTCTACTGTCCATTACCAGTCAGTCTTCCTCTTGCTCTTTATTCCCTGGTGGAGTCCAATGCATGGTGACTATAGGGATAGCAGACATGTGACATGTTATTCTTAACTTTCTTGGAATTTGTCTAGAGATGAGATACACCACAGCTGTATGAAGCAACAAGATAATATAATTATGATGTGTTAACATCCTTGTTCCTTTCTTTTTTATAGGAAACTTCTAGGATGTTTCAATTATATCTCAGTAGTGTTTTTCCCTGGTCTCATAGCATCTTTTGCAGCCATTATAACTGAAAAGAAAGGCCGGAGGGGCACTCTAGCACTGTATATGACAAATTTGGTATGTGAAAATAATCCTAGCATCCCAAACGTTGTGATTTATGAGTATATTTTTTTAAGCAGACCAGTGATGACAGTGATGATATTGGATTTGTCCATTTTGTGAGTTTGACCCGAAGTTTTGAGTTAGAGATAAAATGTTGAGTTACTATTGTAGCTCAAGAATAACCTTTCTCAAGACTTGTCCACTGACTGTCAAAAAATGGTTCCAGCCCTAAAAATCTTCAACTATAACCATATTTTTCACTTGCTCACAATATTTGTAATAGAAACTCTAACTTATACCCATGAGTAGTTCTTGGTGTTGCTCCAGAGAAGTTAAGTTGAATCTGTCTATTTTGTTGATCCAAAAATTACATTGCACAGGTGCAGAAGATTGCAGCAGGCTGTTAACTGCCCAAGTATATAAAACGTTTTTTTTTGTTCTCTATCATTTCAGGCTGTTGAAACAAGTTATAACATGTTAAAGGAAAGAGGACTAATACAGCCAGTTCCTAATGGAGAGGTGATTTTCTTTTCATCATGAGGACTATTTTCACCAATAATTTTTAATATTGAACTGTTTTTTACAGTGAAACCTCTCTTTATAGACACTGCCATTATGTGTGGTTACAGAAACTATCCCTACACAGATCAAGGAGGGTTATTGGAAATTCCAGTAGGGAGGGGGCCTCAAAAGCCAAAATTGTTTAAGGAAAGTATGAAATACAGTGGAGACGGAGATAGCATAAAACCTTCCAAAGATGGGTTTAGATATTTTCTGGAACTACATCATAGGATACCTCTTTATGATGAACAGTCCCTGAGAAACAAAACTTGAAATATTCTCTTCCTCTCTGGAATAGACAGACATCTCCATTCCATATAACAGGCATTCAACTCTGTCTTGTGCTGCACATTTAAAATTGGATATGTTCTCTCATAGACAGCTTTCAGTTCTATAGTCTAACATAGGTTGGCCCTTCTCAATAATCACCACACTATTCAAACTATCTGTTGTTAATACCTCTTTTCGCCTGATGTGGGTTGAGTTTGTTACTGGTTCTCGCTTTTCTCCAAAGATTTTTCTCTAGCTACTATGGTTTTCCTTTCTCCTGGAGTATAACCAACATTTATAAATTAATTCCAATTTCACTTAAAAGGAACTTGGCGACTTACTCAAGCAACCTGAATTAGACTTGCAAGAGTAAACTGTACTCAACGCTTAGGAGTCTTCAGAGTGTTCTATCGCCCTTCCAATCTCTATAAATCATAGATAATTTCTCTCAAAGTATACCAAGTCTACTGCGAGGAATGTGGAAATGCATTTGCACTTGGCTCCTGACTTGAGGGAAGATGCGTACTTATATACCAACACTACCTCCTTATTTTTGTGGAGAAGACTTGCAATAAATCACCTGGTCCAGTAAAGGGTAACTTGCATTAGAAGTGTGGCTCCATCAGAAGTTACCGGTATTTGACTGACAATGCAACTCAGATTAACTGTGGCAGTAAGGAATTAAGGCAACTTTCATGAGACTGAGTTCTGACAGACCTGTTTGCAATTTAGATATCAAACAAGGAGCCCAACTTAGATGAAAAACAGTTTTTTAGACTTTCTTCTTTTTTTTAGACTTACTACAAGAAGTAAAAATACAAATTTGTGAATATGGTTTTTATTTATGTGATACGTGATTGTCTCAAATTTGGCATGGATGTGAAAGAATTTTAAATATTATTCATGATGCTTGAAAAGGCCAAATATTTTTACGTGACTGAGTTGTACAAAGGGGTATAGGGGACCCCCTCCAAGAAGAGTGCCCTGCAGCACACCTTGATTGACAAGCATCCACACACACCCTTTGCTGATGATCTTTTAAAAATAACCCAATTGACAATAATTGATAAGGGTTAATGTCAGTCACTTTCTTAAGTTCATCAATCATTATTCTGTATCTGAGTACATTATTATTGTTCTTTTGTTTTGGTAGATTCTTATATTCTGTGCAGCAACAGCCACTATGATGTATCTGTATA
>OMLO01003150.1_pt1 | contig 13599 bp, 6 predicted proteins | sample 1674811 | NCBI WGS metagenome assembly OMLO01 (sample SAMN06265003, study PRJEB25207) | coral metagenome | isolation source: Coral host | place: Mexico:La Bocana,Puerto Morelos, Mexico | collected 2008-11-13
TAGTGGGGGGGATTCCTATAAATCCTTCATTTGGTTTCGGGGAGCCTCCCAACCTGAGGCGTCGTGAGGAGAGTCCCCGTCGTGGGCTCCAAGCATTGGGGTTGGTTGACGCGTGCCAGGGGATTTCCCTGGCGGGTTGCCATCACTCATGACGGATCCCCATGGGACTGTCCACGGTATATTTACCGATCCATGGATAGTTGATTTTGATGGTAAATGAAGGTAAAGTATGCCAGTCCCATGGATCCTATGGGTCATGTCACTTCACAATATCATATTAAAGTTAGCATTTGGGTTTGTGGGAAATGATGCAGTCGGCCCAGTCTTTATTTAATGGAACCTTTGGGGCGGAAACCACTTCTGCTGTTGATGATTTACCCTGCTGTAGTTGGACAAGGTTGTAGAATAGAACAATAGATCATGAAATACGAATATTCAGTACCCTCCCTGAAACTAACACGCATCCTGAAAATGGATGGTTGGAAGATGACTTTTCCTCTTGGGAAGGTCTATTTTCAGGGCCGAGCTGTTGGTTTTTGGGAGCGTAAAAGCTGTTGGTCGTTATGACAAAACGCCACAGCTTTTTGAAGGGACGCATTTCTTTCGACTCGACATATACAAGCGCCGAAACAAAACAGAGGATGACTTCTACAAATGTATATGGACGGATCCTTGTATCCAACTAGTAGTATTTGTAATAAATATTCCTAAATCTGTGTAGTCGCAGCACCTGAGTAGTAGTTTCTAGGCCATCTGAAACTTGGTTTGACTTGAAAAAAGTGTTTGATTAGACATTTCTCATACCAAGTCCATTGCATATCCTGCCAGCGATATGACTTGGCCAAGCAACTAAGAACTGCATATTGAGGAGCCATGCCACTGGCCATCTGCCAGGCGTTGTGGTGGTGATTTGCGGGGGTTCAGGGTGTCTCCCTACCAACGGAGGAGAGTCATGAAGGCACCAAACAAGCAAGGCACAAGGCACCTTCAGATTGTTCATCTTTTTGTCTTTCAAGTACACACTCCCGAAGAAACACTGAGAAGCTGGAAGCTGAAAACTACCCTCAACACTGAAAAAGACACATCATCTACAGACTACAAATGATCAAATGGGTCCCAGCCCTTCCATTTTCAACTTTGTACCGTTTTCAGGGATGACTGAAGGTTTTCAAAAGAAATCGCTGCAATCACCACATGACCCCAATAAACTTAGCTATCAGTGAAGATAAAATTCGTTAGTTTCCCGTGTTTTTGTTGCTTCAAAATGCGCGGTTGACAAGCAGTTCGAAGGCATTTTGAGCACTGGCTGGTTCACGGTGATAAAGCCTCTTGGTTGAGCAATAAAATAAAAAGAAGTTGGCCTCCATGCCACTCTTGGCCAATGATCTACAATATTTTATTTGAGTGTTTCTCAAAAGAATGCTGGCGTTGGAGGGTGAACCTACTTTCTGAAACACTCTCAAGAAAAAAACAGCCCGCACGCCATCATTTCTGTAGAAACGAATCGATTTTATTCGGCAGCCATCCGGAATCCTTGCCGCCCCCTCATCCCTTCGCATGGGCACCTGGTCCATTCTGACACTATTCACCCTCAGGTTGATGGAAACCCCTTTTTCCCCCAAAAAACAGAAACCTAGCGGCCGGTTATAAGTATGTTTCGAACTCCACTTATACGGGTTAGAACTCCGCTTATAGGGATTGGGGTTACCCAGCTCCCTCGTGAGGCCGAGGCCACTAGGGGCCCATCTTGTAGGACCTGTGAAGACATGTAAATTTGGGGCAACCCCCTCAGAGCCTCAACCCAGAAAAATATGCACAGGAAGGTATAAAAAGGTCAAGGTTCTTTACTGCAAAGAAAAATGCCCCAAGTCACTGGGTTTATATGGAAAAAACACGCCCAAAAGATGCGTGTTTTGCATAGGCTTGTGGTTGTGGGAACCACTATTTTTCAAACAAAAATCACAGGATGACTCCGCAAAACTCCTCGAGACTCTCGTTCGTTTCCGAAAGTACCACGTGGTGTATGCTATGATGTAAAAAAAAAACGGCCCAGGCTATGAATCTAAGAAAAAAAACCTTTGTTTGGTGATACATGTGGTACGGAATCTACACGTATATAGATTACCGTCATGTTTGTTTAGCACGGTCTTTTTACAAAATCGCCGTGCAATTCACATCCTCAAAAAACAACAACAGGTGCTGAACACAAAAGGTTGCCAATGATGGAGGTTCGAGCCTGGCAACCCACGTTGGAAGTTGCCAAAGTTCATTATGGGAGTTCAGCAGGGGTGAAAAAGCTCCCAAAAAATGAGCATGGCTCATTTTTTTTCTGAGGAGAAGATCCACTTGAGGAACAATCATGTCAATATGGCCAATAGGGTTGATAAATCACGTCTCTAGTTTGAAGAGATTCAATGAATACCATTTTTTTGCGATGTGTTTGAGAAGATTTTGTGGTAAAGTTCGCCCTTTTGAATCTTGAACTATACTAATAGTAGTCTAGCTACTCACCACATCCACATGAAAAGATTCACCAAAGCAAAATACCTCACAGCCGAGCATCGACCCTATGCTGTGAACCCGCTCCCCTGGCAAGTTTCACAACTGTTTCAAACATGAAAACTGGATCGTTTCCTTTTTGGGGACTCGGAAGGCCTGTTTTACAGGGGCAAGCTGTTAGGTTTAAGGGAGGGGGTAAACATCCCTTTCTGATTTATAACAAAGGTAAGGAGCAAACCAGGAAAAACTGCGAATCTTTTATTCCACAAAGGGGCTCCGGGCGTACATGCACTGTTTTACATGTAGTGATACAAGAACTGTACATGATACATCCATGAAGTGTAGTGATACATCTTTCACACACCTCCTCTGGCATACGAGCGATTTCAAAGCTCTTTTGCCAGCATATCCAAATTGCTGAGATCGCTTTCAGCCTTAAGCATTGTGTGCTCTGGGCAGCTGATCCATCAGCATGTAAACATTGTCTAGCTCATCCTGGATGTCGAACATGGCTTCTTGATCTCCATGGATTTCAGCTTCACGCAATCTATCTTCATGATGGTTTGCCACAATCTGCATCCTTCTTGACCAGTCTGACAGGTCCATCTCGATCCTGTCACTCTCAGTGAATCCAGCCAAAGGGTCTTCACGTTCAGGTTCTGTCATCGCTTCCTCAGTACGAACGTGAGTCGGCTCTGGCTCGTCCTCTGAAGAAGTTAAAGAATCTTCTTGTTCTTCACCATGTTCTTGTCCAGCTTCATCATTGTTTCTTGGAGTGGCAATTCGATCTGCAGTCCTCCTTCTCCAATCTTGAAGGTTGGAACTTTCAATCAATTCCAATTCAGTCCATCGGGTTTGACGGATCATGTCTTCACGTTCTCGAAGAAGACATCCACCATTCTCCACCAGGCCTTCCCATAGAACATCCGTGTAGGTGTCCATCCTCCTGGCCATAGCTTCGATGTTTGTTCTCCATGGGACTGCATTTACGTTTGCCTCCTCCAAGCTGGCAATTCTTGCCACCAAAGTGTCGGTTTCTTCCTTCAGCTTCTTGTTGACATAGATCTTCACTTGAACCCATGTCCATGCAAATCCAGCTACCACAGCAATGATTGCGAGCACAATGCACATTGATGACCACCAGAATGTCAAAGTCCAAGAATGCTCAAGCCCGAACGTCTCCTTATACACCAAAGCCTCCTTGAAGTCTTCCTCATAGCAGACCTCGTTCTCAGTGAAGCCTTGAGCTCCATCCAGACTTCCTGCTGCAAGGATACCAAGTAGAGCTTTTGACAAGCCCTTCACCTTTGAAGAGGCATCCTTCTTCTCCATCATGTCCTGGTACTCGTTCTCACCAACGGGCCTGTTGCTCTCAGACTCCACCATTCCAATCATTGACAGCAATGCTCTTGTTCTGGCACCTGTCAAAGGCTTCGTCTCAATGTCTGAGACGTTGACCAACGTAGGGACCTGGATTACACTCAGAGATCCATCATTGGTCTTGTTCTGGACCCATAGCAGCTTTCCAGAAAGATGTCTAATTTTGCCAACACCTCTCTTGTTTGCCAATTGCCTTGCTGCTGCATTGTCAACATATGCCACGTGATCCACAGTAGCATTAAGAAGAAATTCCAGGCATCCTTTCATGTAGATGCCATCAGCAGCACTGCTCACCAATGAGTGTAGTTCAGCCTCCGCACTCGACAAGGAAACCACTTTCTGTGTACGTGAGCTGGCATAAATGGTGCACCCATTCAGCATGTGAACTCCTGCTGAGGCGCTTCGACGATGCACCTTATTGCCAGACCAGTCTGCATCACTGTACGTCTCCAAAACCATTGCCTTAGAGCTCCACAATCTCGAACCTTTCCCCGGGATAGGGATGTTGAGCTTCATAGCATAGTTTGAAGTTCCTTTGAGGTACCCTAGCATCTTTCTAAGGTGCCCCATAGCCATCTTTGTGGGTCGACTCATCTTGCTTGCCAACTCCTTCGTGACAAAACCGATATCCAACCTCTGTTGACTCAAGTAGATAGCCATGCCCACCATTGACCTGAACATAGTAGCTTCTTCAGGTCCAAGTGGCATCGACTCGTCCTCAATCTGAATCAAGTTGTCAGCAGGGATCTTCTGAACTTTCACCTTTCCATAGGCCTCCTCGAAGACCTTCAGCATCGTCTCAATGTAGTGACCCGGGATGATCACTATTCCATCACTCACCCTCCTGTAGGTTCTCTTCAAGAAAGATATCTCATCTCCCTCGCACTTCATGAAGGACAAGCTTGTCTCAAACTTCTCCTTGATCATGGGGACAAACACCTTCTCGATGTAGTAAGACGAGCCGGTGATCATGATGTCATCCACGTGGATCAGCAACATAGCCAAATCATTCCTCAACAAACAAGGGTTGAGGTCACAACTTTTGAAGTCTCCTTTCTCTTTCAGGAAGTTGCTGATGTGGTCGAACCATGCTTTGGCACCAAGACGTTGACCGGGAAGATTCTTGTGGACGATGAACTCCCCAGTCTCCACCACTATTCTCAAAGGTTCTTCCTGCTTCACTTGCAAGAAGGCATCCTTGATGTCCATGCTGCCAATCGTCACGTCATCCTGCTTTCCTTGTTGTGACTCCACAATTTCACCAACTCTCATCAAGTAGATGACAGGCAAAAGTCTCAGCAAATGACTTGAAGAAGCAGGACTGAAAACATCATCTCTCTTCGTAGTTGCGTATTCTCTTGCAACCAGTCTCGACCTCCTTAGCCACTTCTTTGATGAAGATCCATCTGAAGGTTCAACAAAATCTTTCAACCTCCAATCACGAACCATCTTTGTCGTCAGCATTCTCTTGATGCCACTGTCCTTCTCTGATGCCATAGTGATGACTTCCATCTTCAGCAATCTCTGAAGTTCCACCTCATCTGCCAAGTCATCAATCCACTTGTCAGGAGATGGGGGTTTCTCTTCACCAAGAAAATCCCTCCAAAGCTCTTTAGGGACATCACCACTTCCTTCTTCATCCATCAGGGCATCATCTTCACTCCACCATTGCTCAGGGATCACCTCGTCCTCGTCAATGGTGTAGTACTCCTCATCACCAATCTTGATCATTCTCACCATGTCCTCGTGATTCTCCATGAGGCGTGAAATCTTCTGCTTCTTGGCGCTCTCAGACTTCATCTTCTTATCAACATGTCCATCACCCTGATCCTCCAAAACTCTTGTTGGGGTGCTTGAAGGTCTACTGCTTGAAGCCACTGACTCCTTGGCACCTGTTGTCGATGAAGAGCTCCTCAATCTAATTTGAACTTCCCCAGGATTCATCAAAGCTTCCAAAGGTGTATCATCATCAACCTCTAGAACTCTGGGTGTTTGGCTTTCCTTCTTCTTCAACACATTGAGGGGCTCCGTTTTGGGGGCACTTGGTGGTGGATTTCCTCGTGTTGCATCAACTTGGAGTTGCAGGTCAACGTCCCGGGACACGTCCTCCGTGGAGCCTAGTGCGTCTCCCTGCAACTCAAGCTGCTGCTGTTGTCCACCAAGAGCAACTACTTCTTCAGGTGCCTCTGCAAAACTCACAGCCTTGGGATCATTCTTCTCCATTTTGCTTTGTTCTGCCTCCTCTCTCGACTCCTCAATTGCTTTAAGGATCACGGCCTCTGCTTCAGGGTCCTTTGCTTTGGCTCGAATCTGGTCCATGGGAATCAAAACCTCAGCAGCTGGCAAAGCAATGGCATCTCTCTTTGTGGGAATGATCCTGGAACCAAAACCTGTCTGGTAATCGAACGTAGGGCACTTGAACTCCTTGTAGAATGCCAGACTCAAGCCCCAATCCTGACCAATCCTTCTCACCGACTTGGTCAGCAAAATCCTTTCACCATCATAGACCACAAAGGAGTCTTGACCCTCAGTCTTCCCCAGAAAAAGAGACTTGTGCCACTTCTTCTCACCTTTCAAGTGTGTTTTGAGGTAGCTAAAAACAGGCTCCCCAAACTTTGCCAGCACTCCTCGGTATGGCTTGCCATAGATCAGCTCATAGGGTGTTGCTCCTCTCACAGCTCTGTACCTGTTCATGATCCAGGCAGAGTGCCTGGAGGCCCATGACCACAGCGGGTTGTCAGTGCTGAGCTTAACCATGATCTTTTGTTGCACCTCCTCCATCAAAGTGCAGGCAAGTCCTCGAATCCTGTTCACTGCATTCTCGGCCAAAGCATTGGAGTGATCAGCAATCTTTGAAGTCGAGATTCTTGTTGGTAAACCCAAAGCATGTCGAGCATTGAGAAGTCCTCTAAGAATCATCCTCGTTGTTGGCTCATTGTCTGAGGAAAAACAAACCGTAGTGTAGCCTAGGCTCTGAGTAAAGGCCATCAGCTCGTGGGTTGCCAACTTGATCTGACTCTTTCCCTTAAGTGGGCAGCATCCAAGATACCCAGAATGGGAATCAGCCATCACCATCCACATGGCTGCATTGACATCTCTTTCAGCTTCACCATCACCAAGGGCCTTCGTGTAGCAGAAGTCGAAACTGATAGTGGGGATGCTGCTCTCCTTAGAAAGGTCATTTCTCTCATGACGATCAGGCCTTGCACGATGAGCCACACAGTATTCACACCATCCTTGATAAGGAGTGTGGGTGAGGCAGTGGAGTTCCACTTCCTTCTCACTGGGCCTGTTTGCAGCCACCTGCATCCTTGGTTCTCGATGATGAGCTCGATCAGCTTGAAGTGCAGCTTCTCTTGCTAACTCCAACTCCATCTGCTTCATGTGGTTCACCAATCTTTCAAACAGCTTCCTCTTGCTGCCTGAGGTGGACTTTCCATAGTGCCTCAAAGCAGCTTTCAAAGCAGCTTGACTGCTGCTTGCATCCAAAGTGACACCACTCACCACAATCTCCTGGGCATCAAATGGAGCAACCACAATCTCATCCAATCTCGGCCTCTCCACGGGTTGGACTGCACGTTCTGGTCGTTGTTGGCCTTCTTGGACTCCATCATCTGGTGGTTGTTGAAGTTGCACAGGGTCTCCTCCACCTTGTGCATCTGGTACCTGAGCTCGACCAGATAGGTCCTCAGCAAAGATGTTCTCATCTGGGGCTTCAGGGATCTTATCCTCCTCGATGGTATTGGGCTCATTTCTCTTCTCCATGTCAAAGTCACCTATCTCTTCATCCATGCTGAAACCCATGAGCTCAGGCTCAACCGTGTCCTTGGTTAGGATAGTGATGACATACCTCATGCCAGGCTCTTCAAACTCACCTGTAGCACTTGACCAAGTTTGCAAAGGCTCACAGTACTCCACCATGTCCCATAGGCCACTCGAGTGTTGGATCAAAGTAGTCCTCCTTCTATCCACCAAATCCTGAGAGACCAAACTTGGATCTTGGTAGTGGTTGCTGAGGTGAAGACCAACTTCCATGCCTTTATCGTTGAGATGCCAGCCGTGATTCAATTGTCGAAGGGAATCATCTAACGTCACTGACATCATCCTCACCATCAGAGGCTTCTCTTCAATCATCCTGATATGACCCAAAACGGTCAAACTCCTGTTTTGCATCTCAACAGGAATCTTCACCTCCTTGCCCTCAGCCTCGTGCACCAAAGCTTGTTCTCGCGAGTTGATGCTCCAGCCTTGCTCCATCAATCTACCAAAGCAGAGAATAGGTTGGGAAACAGCCTCACTGATGGTGACCCTCTCACGAATTTTCACCATCTTGCCTTGATCATCTCTAAGAAGAATCTCAATGTCTCTCCTGCCCAAGGTCGGAATTGGCTTGCCTTGAGCATCTTGGAGTCCACTCCTCTTGTTCTTCTCCACCACTTGTTTGCCAGATCTCTTCCATGTTGCTGGAAAGATGGGTGCATCAGCTCCTGAATCTATGATGATGGCCGTCTTCTCCTCATTTTCGAAGTCACTATCAACCTCAGCCACCATCCTAACTTCTCCTTCATCTATCTCACTCTCATCGCCAATGTAGAACTCCTTGACGACTCTGATGCTCTCCTCACTTGAAAAGCCTGAGGACAAATCTCTCAGGTCAAAGGTCGAAGGAACAGGTTGCTCAGCATAGCACTCTGTTCTGGTGATACGTGCAACTCTTGTAGGCAAAGCGGCAGAAGAAAACGAGGTGATTCCACTAACTGCTGAAGTTCCAGAACCTGATTGGCCACTTGGTACTGGTGCTTGAGGAAGTTGCTGGACTTGTGGAACTTCTGAAACTTGACGAACACAGTCACGAGCAAAGTGCCCCTCAGCTCCACACTTCCAACAAACGCGTTGGTCTTTTCCTTTTGATTTCCCAGCACCTTTGTCTTGACTCCATCCTCCTTTGCCCTTTTCAGAAAAGGCACCTCCTTTCCACTTGCCCTTTCCTTTCCCTTTCTCAAATCTGTCACCCTTCTTGCCCTTTCCTTTTCCTTTATCATATTTTCCTTTTCCTTTTCCTTTGCTCTTTCCTTTGTCACCCTTTCCTTCAATTCTATCTATCTCCATTGCGACCGCCTCCTGGGTGTTGACAAGGTGACTCCACTTCTGTTGGGCTCTATCCCACTTCATCAAACACTCTCTCAACTCAGCATAGGACATGCCCTCATTGAGCTGAAGGCTAACATGAGTTCGAAGTTGGCCAGATATGCATCTCAAAACCACAGCAACTTTGATCTCGTCCTGCAACGTGACACTTGCTCGACGTGCCTCCTCAAATGCATCTTCAAGCTTCAAAAGTTGCGGTTGAATTGCTTGGCCCATCTGAAAACTAGGCCATCCCATCACTGCAGAAAGAAGGGCTAAACCACGATTCTTGTTTGTTGGCCTCAGCGTCAAAAGCAATTGCCTCCACGCCTCATAGCCATTGGAGTTTCCAACTGCCCTCAAAGTCTGCAAAGCACGCCCCTTAAGCAGCCCAGCCAACAGCCCGTAAAGTTTGTTTGACCTCTCACGTGTTGCTGCATTAGCTGTGCTCATATCCATCGGCGTCTCAGGGTGCTCTGCAAGATCCTCCATGTCCTTGGAAAAAGCACTGTCGATGGCGCTGACATACTGCACCACCTGCCAACTCCAATCCTTGAAATGCTTGATCTCCTCCTCCTGACTCTTATGATCAAAGCATGAAGGCTTTGTCAAAAGTTTGCTCCAGTCAGGTCCTTCTCTCGGCTTAGCTTCTCCAGCAGTCTTAGCAGCGTCTGCTGCTGCTTGAGCTGCACTGGCCACCTGCGTCAAAAGGGCATTCAAAACACCAGTATCGATCGTTGCCATTCCTGATGTTTCACTTGTAGTAGGGCTCGTACAGGATTAGAAAGGAAGTTAGATCACCTTCTCAAACTCAAAGGAGAACTAAAAGGCCTCTTCAAGAAAGTCCGGGTAGTCCAGCTTGCTTAGCAATTGCCACCCTCGATTACAGAAGCTTTCTCCTTGTCCACCGAGCAACTGCAACACTAGTTCCAAGTGTAGAAAAGGAAGAAGATGGCAAATGGCTGGCCCCGGACAGATCGATCGAGCGAAAAAGGGCTTTTCTAGAAAGGAGTCTCCTGGTTGTCGACCAAGAGCTCCGCTACCATGCGAATCTTTTATTCCACAAAGGGGCTCCGGGCGTACATGCACTGTTTTACATGTAGTGATACAAGAACTGTACATGATACATCCATGAAGTGTAGTGATACATCTTTCACAAAAACTCATCATGTTTTGGCCCCTTTTTGTTCAGGTGATGTTTTTGTTGGGAGCTGACACTCAAAATTTGACTGGCAAGTCTTGATCACCAATAGCACCTGAAATGTTACACCATTTCAGGAGGAGGTTTCTCCAAATTTCATACGGCGTCATTCATCCATGTTCTTGCCTGGATGCTCCCCTTGAATCTTAACATAGTAAGTAAACACAGCAATGCAAAAAAAAACAGTTTGAGATGGAAAAAAACGGTGTCTCGCTGAAGATTGGTTGAAAAAAATTGAAGAGATTATGAACACCATGAAAAAATTGGTGTTTTTAACATGGCGGCCCCACCCAACAAAATTATAGTTCTAGTCATCCACCCTCAACCCCCGGCACCAGCGAGGAAAGACTTGCGATCATGTGCTTCGGCCCGCCAAAAGGCATGATAAAAGTTACCTCGGGAGATCTTTCGACGTGCTTTTTCAAACGAAAGGAGATCTTGAAAACGTTTATCCCAAGGTTTTTTGTTGGTGTAAAACTGATTAACAACAAAACTGTGATTCTGCGATTTTTATTCCATCTTGGAAAAAGAAATTCCTTGGATGTTTCTGGGGTTTTCTCCTGAACGGGTTTTGAAAATCCCTAGTACCGAGAGTAATCCTTGTATGAAAAAACAACAAAACCAGGGTGTTTTCGCGCCTCGAGCAGTGATAGTGTTCAAGATGTTGATGCCACAAGTGACGTTCCATGAAATACTGGTTGGGTAAGAGGGATCCTTACACTGACTAGTGTATGTTGTACTAATGGTACTAGTACTACTAGTAGTATTAGTAGCATCAGTATGAGAATCGGTATCAAAATTGTTATTGGTAGTGGTATTAGTATTGGTCTGCATGGGACCAGACTCACTTAGGTCACCACAAAACGACTCACTTAGGTCACCACCCAAAGAGACTCACTTAGGTCACCACTTTTCGACTCACTTAGGTCACCACAGACAACAAAACTGTGAGAGGGTTGTCACTGGAGGCCACTCACTTAGGTCACCTCACACGACAGACTACATACCTTTAGGGTGAGACATGGGGAGATGGGGACAACCCTTTAGGTTTTGGGGGCTGGGACACGGGAACTTGGGGTTTAGGGGTGGGACTTGGGGACAACCCTTTAGGTTTTGGGGGCTGGGACATGGGAACTTGGGGTTTAGGGGTGGGACTTGGGGACAACCCTTTAGGTTTTGCGGGCTGGGACATGGGAACTTGGGGTTTAGGAGCGGGACGGGGCTGGGACATGGGAAGTTGGGGGACCTCTTTAGGTTTTGGGGGCTGGGACATGGGAACTTGGTTTAGGGGACATGGGGTACAGGGTTCAAGGGACATGGTTCCATTGGATCAGAAACACACCTTAGGAGGGGACAACCCTTTAGGTTTTGGGGGCTGGGATATGGGAACTTGGGGTTTAGTAGGGTTTAGGTTTTTCACCTGCACCTGCCAGGTAAAAATCATGTCATGATTGAAGGCATGATTGATCCTTGTGCGTGAGGCCATCATAGAAGTCTACACGTTTGCTAAGTCTTTGCACGCACTCGCGCAAGCGTAACGAAGTCTGTCACATGGAGGCGATCAGAGCGAGTAAAAAGTCGGCGCTCGGAGCGAGCAAATTCGCGGCGCTCAGAGCGATGCACTTCCCTTCCAGCGGTATGTGGGTGGGATCTTAGATTAACACGAATGGATTGCCAATGCATGACATACTTTAGTTGTATCCCAGACTGAAGATGCAATGAATCCAACATGAGATTATGATTATGATTCAACAGAATTTCATCCTGGCACGAGGATACACCCAACCTATGCATATATCTAAATAATGGTTATCATTTTTAAATTCACCAAATGACCAACCTAAAAAAAATAATAATCATTTTGGGTCTACTCTACTGCCCAAAACAATGATAGAAATTTGGCCCGACATGAGAACCACCTCTACCATCCAACCTTGGCACTGCAGCGATGAGTTTGTAAGTGTGAGATCTCCTGAGGGTGTTTTTCGGTGGTAGTTTGTTGTTGTTGTTGTTGTTGTTGTTGTTGTCGTCATTTTTTTGGGTCTTTAGGTCGCGTTTCTGTGGAAGGTTCATCACTAGTTCTACTTCATCTTTCTTCGCCGCTTGATGGTGAGCGGCCAAACGAAATGCCAATCAAACAGGAAGTGTATGTACTTGGAATCAGATTATCTGGCCACATTATAACATTTCACTGATTTACCTTCCTCAACTACCTTTTGGGGACCAGGTCGTGTGAGTTCGCTATAATTTGACCAAATATTCTGACTCAGGGATGCTTAAACTTACCATTGGCTCAAGTAAATTTGGAAAATCAATGCTCTAAACTTTTGGGGGGTCTCCTTTCATATCTAAGCGGTGAAATGTTCTGGAAGTTGTTAAGAACAAAAAAGTGTGTAAACTCGTTTAAACTCTATATATAGAGCCATACACCCCCGAAAACTAACATGACAATGGAAAAAACAAGCATTTGAAGATGGGTCTTCTATTAATAGCCATATAAACATCAAACTAAATGTAGGTAACTATAGCAGTCCCATGAATCTTATGGGATTAATAGTACCCAAATATTACCCCAAGCACTTTTCAGAAGTCATCCCAGGAACATCTGCAGCATGGGCTTCTGCATCACCATCGGCATCATCGGCTTGGTCGGCCTGGCACTTGAACAAAAACAATGGATCTGTGATGATGAAGGTTAATCTGGGTGTTTCCAAAATAGGGGTGTTTCCCCCAAAATGCATGGTTTATAATGGAAAACCCTATTAAAATGGATGATTTGGGGGAAAACCCCACTATTTTTGGAAACACCCATATTGCATCTTTAGGGGCCCGGGGTACTTTTAGATTCCCATGAAGGACCAGCTTAATCATCAATTATCACAGCTACTGGTCTTCACCAGCTAGCTGTTCATTCCCTAAAAGATTCTCAAGTTTTCTAGTTGGTGGTTTCAACCCATTTAAAAAATATGCTCGTCAAATTGGGAATCTTCCCCAGGTAGGGGTGAAAATAAAAAAATTGAAACCACCACCTAGGTTAATATGTTGGTTGAGATTGTGGAGATCTTGCATGTGTTGTAAGTTTTAGAATCCGTTGGAAATGCAAATCATACGAATATTCTGGGATTGATCAACCCCCATTTGGCATCTACAGAATGATGATGATGATGATGATGATGATGATGATGATGTTGTTGTTGTTGTTGTTGTTGTTGTTGTTGTTGTTCCCCCAGTGTCATTTCATCATTTCATCTCGGCCTCTGCCTCTGCCTCTGCCTCATCCCCTTTCCTTGGTCAACCCGCTAAAAGCGGCGTCAGTGCCAACATTTCAAGGTTTAGTTTGGCAGAATTCCCTACCAAGAATGCAATAATCCTGGTGGTGACTGTTACTGGGT
>OMLO01003151.1_pt1 | contig 13597 bp, 12 predicted proteins | sample 1674811 | NCBI WGS metagenome assembly OMLO01 (sample SAMN06265003, study PRJEB25207) | coral metagenome | isolation source: Coral host | place: Mexico:La Bocana,Puerto Morelos, Mexico | collected 2008-11-13
AAAGTTGGGAGTTGTCGTGTTTTTTTTACGGCTAGCATTTTCCATTTTTGGAACCGAAATTTTTGTGGGCTCCCAAACCTTTTGAGGATGATGTTTTAAGCCCTGTCGGAATTTAAAAAAACGGTGAAACTGGTTACCACCAACCTATAAAAACCATTGGTAACTTACCTGCCCACTTCACCAATTCCAAAAAAAAAATGGGGAAACGCTGTATGCAAAAGTTCAACCATTTCAGCAGGTAAATATCTCGAGGTAACCTCCAGTTCTCATCCCAGAAAAGAAAAACTGAAGAAAAAGCTCACGCCCGGTGGGCCCAAAAACTGATCCGTTATGAATGGAGTTATAACCCAACTTATAGGGGTGCAAAAGACTCCACTTACAGTATATAATCTTGTAGGGGCCAACCTTGAAACAGATTTCCGGGGGATCTAGAGTCCCTCATATGACTTATAGGGGACCCATACATAACTTATCCCACTTATAACTGGCTTTGTAGGGGGGGGCCATACCTTGCAGTCATTCCCAACCCCCCCGCCCCCGTTTCCACCCACCTGTTCCTTGGTTTCAAAGATCCGCCCATCCACAGTACCAAAGTCATGATGGGTGATGACTGCATAACCACCAGGACCTGACAGGTTCGAGCCACGGAAAAGAAAAAAACATCGGATACTTTCCATGAAATACTGGTTATTCAATAGGATCATAAACCATTATAATAATCTCCGCACAACTAAGTAGTTTGTCATCCCGCTATATACCCTAAACAACCAGGGGGCCCTTTTTTCACCATTCAAGTGATAACAGCCGGAGCTTTTTTGGGGTTTCAAATTGCTGTTTTTTCTATGTACACAAAACTTGCCCCTGAAAGTCGTTGCCACCATCTTACAAAATGGTGGTTCCTTTGGATGATCATAAACCCTAAACAGGCGAGCGCGCAGCGATCAAACCTGAGCGCGCGAGCCTTCTGGACCGAGGCTGAGCCTTGGCTCCATAATGAATCTGAGGGCCTGGGAGGGTAAAGCCTCCCAGGACAGCCACAACGGTGGACACCCAGTGCCAGGAGTCACACCCTCTGACGTTAGTCAGTAAAAGATAACCCCAAAGTCTCGACCATTTGCCTTTCTGGAGGTGGTCCAAGCTTTGTAGCCTTTTGGGCCTTTATTTCTTTCATGTTGGCCTTTTGGGCCTTCATTTCCTTTCATTTTGGCCTTTTGGGGCTTCATTCTCTTTTATTTTGGCTTTTTGAACCTTTCAAAAAGGCAACCCGGCAAGGATCTGGCCCAAAATTGCTTTTCCCCTTTAAATTTTGCAGTGTTTCCTTTTCCAAAATTGCCATTTGCATTTTAAACTTTCAAAAGACCCACTCGGCCAGGATCTAGCCCAAAATTGCTTTTTCACCCTTTAAATTTTGCAGTTTTGCCTTTCCAAAATTCGCCACTTGCAGTTTGAGCTTTCCACAAAGGCCACCCGGCCAGGATCTGGCCCAAAATTGTTTGTTTTTCCTTCAAATTTTGTATCATTTCCTTTCTTTGTGGGCTTTTGGGTATCATTTCTTTTCATTTTGGTTTTTTGGGGCTTCATTTCCTTTTAGTTTGGCCTTTTGAGCCTTCCAAAAGGGCCACTCGGCCAGGATCTGGCCCAAAATTGCTTTTTCCCCTTTAAATTTTCTAGTTTTTCCTTTTCCAAAATTTGCCATTTGCATTTTGAGTTTCCAAACGGGCCACCCGGCCAGGATCTGGCCCAAATTTACGTTTTTCCGTTCAAATTTTGCATTTTTGTCCAAAATTTGCTATATCCGAAGCCAAAATGACCGGAAAGCTGCATTTTAGCCAGTCTGTCCCTGGGAAGGCCCTCTGGAAACTATACATTTTGGTCATTTCTGCCCCGGGAAACCTACATTTTCGTCAGTTTTAAATTCCAAAAAGGCCACAAAATTATTGCTATTGCCCAATGTTATTTCGTCTTTCCCTTTTCTAAAATCTGCTCTTTGGACGGCTAGCCGCTAGAATTGCTGGCAAGGTGCATTGTGGCAATTTCTGGCTTTGGAGCGCCTATCATACCATTCGCTGCCTCGGCCATCTTGACAAGCACCTGCCCAGGAAGCATCACAACATGAAGGCACGCGCATGGACTGAGAACATTCCTCATGCAGCTCTGCATTGGTCCATGCATACGCCCTGCTGCAAGCCTGAAATCTTTTTTGGCCTTTCCTGCATCTTGCGAAAATATGCTGCCGTGATGTTGGTGTTGTTGCAGCTGCTGTTCAGGCGCCAAAACGTGTGACAGACATGACAATTTGTTTCTCGTGAAACGTGTTTTTCTTTGGCTTTGGTCAGCAGGGCAACACCAGAACAAAAGATCTTGCAATGTGTGGGCGTTGTGGCAGCTGCTGTTCAGGAACCAAAACCGGTGACAGAATCAACACTTTTTTCTTTCTGAAATGAACAACTTTGCCTTTTTTAAAAAATCTTTCGTTTTGGTCAGCTGCTTCAACACTAGAAAAAGAAGTGTCAGTCTATGCCATGGTGATCGTCCTGTACGGATTGATTCACTTTGCAGGCATAAAGTGTTTGGGAGTCACAGGGCCAGCGATCAGGTAGTCCTGATCCTTGCTCACCCGGGACATGGCCACATACGCTCCTGCACGGCAGCAAGGCGTGTCTAGCCACAACGTTATATGTGGCAGCGTCATGCCCTGCACTTTCGGAATCGTGCAAGCATAACCTAATCGAACCGGGAAGCTACTCACTCGCCTTCCATCTTCCAACTCAGTGGTGACCATGTGGACCGCAAGACGTTTCCCTGTGCGGGTCAGCACCTCCAGGCACTTGCTGTGAGCGTCATATGCCTCGATGGTGGCTGCCATTCCATTGACAAAATCTGCTTGCTTGTCCATATTCTTCGTGAGAAAAACACGGAGGCCACTGTAGATGTTGGTGGGTGCGCCGAGCAGGCGCCCGGTCTTCAGCTTGCCCGCGTCGTCATAGTTGTCGAGGTTGCTTTCATAGTCCAGCAAGATGTTGCCGATGGGGGCCTTGTGTCGGTCCTCGAAGAAAGCTTCCACGGCCAAGATGTTTGCCCTGCTGCAGGCTTTTCGTGTGGGGGTCACCACCGTGGTGTCTGGGTGGTCACGGAAGAGCTGCATGATGTTGTATGCTGTTGGCTCGTTTGTCTTCCAGGCTCTGTGCCCCCGTAAGATTTTCTTGACCTGTTTCATGCTGGGCTGCGCGGTTCGCAAAATATTGAGTTTCTTTTGCAAGGTGGGATCCTTGCAACGCACTTGCTCCAGGAAGGGAATGACCTTGACAGTACTCAACCAAGCGGCGCTCTCTTCACAGCTCTTTGCTGCTGCATCAACCACAGGCAGCTGCCAGAAGTCGCCCAAGAGGACCATACATGGCAGCTGCTCGGCGTACTTCCACATGGACACGATGCGCTCGAAGTGCGGCGCAGTCAGCATAGACACCTCAGGGACGATACACTAACCTTAAATCCTATGTCATGGTACAACAGCAGAGCGGAAGTGCATGTTTTCGGAAAAGGTATCACCAAACACGACAACTGCCTTGTTGGGCCCTCTTTGCCTCGTCTATGATCACCAGCTCGTACTGCGTCAGAATGGCCATGGCTTCCTGCAGAGGCCTGTGGAGCAGAAAAGCTCCGTGACTGGTGTCGACATCCACGTCGGGGTGCAGAGCCCTGATTTCCGAAGCCAATTGCCCTGTGGGAAGGGCGAAGAGAATGCGAGCGCCAGCCTGCTTCCAGCGTCGAATCTGCTCATGCACGACATGGGTTTTTCCTGTGCCCGGCGGCCCACTTGCAAACAAGAACTTGGCTTTCGAGGCTTCTTTCACGCATGCCTCCAACTCGTCATCATTGTTTGCCTCACTCGCAGCCATGCTGTTTTCCATTTGCTTCTGGATGGCCTTTGCCAACCGCTTCTGGGAGTTCGTGAGCTTCTTTTTCTCGATGTGCCCTTCAGCCCGGATGGCGGAGGCCGCCGAGTCTTGGGAACTTTCCACCTCTTCTTCTCGAGGGATCGCTCCCGCCAAATATTTCTGCACGATGTGTGTGTGGGCCTTCACTTTGCTAAGAATGGTGTCAATGAAGGCCTTGTTGTGAGCTTCCAGCTCCATGGCTTCTTGGATGGCGGCCGCATTGCCCCAAAAGTCTTCGGCGTGGTGGAGGCACAAAGCGAAGTTGATGTACTTCTGGTGTACTTTCGCCTTGATGTCTGGGGCGGCTTCCGCAAAGTCCTCCAGCCGGCGAAACGGCTTGTGCATGATCAACCACTGCCCATAGTACTTGTCGTTCAGCATGGAGTAAGTGCCGGCGGCAATGAGCTTCTGGCCACGGGTGGTGTATGCATTGGCAAAGTCGTCCAACGACGTCAAATCTGTATGGCCGTAGTTCTGGGCCAAAAAGTCCGTCAGGGACAGCAACTCCTCACCTTCTCGCTTCTGCTCCTTCTTGTGCCTGTTCCATGCCCCAAGCATTTCTCGACGGGTGACAGCAAAGGCTTTGTCTTCTTGACCTGTGAGGGCTTGAACTTCTTGCGTGACCTTCTGCTTGTATTCCTCCTGGATGTAGCGGATGATTTCTCCTTCGTTGTTGCTCTTGCGCAGATATTCCAAGAAGGTCATCTCCTCCGAACGCCAGGCGCACATCTCGTAGTTCACCACTAGCTTGGGCTTCGCTTCCACGTTGGGGGTCGGGATCATGATGTCCACCACGCTACCGCTCAAGCTGGCTTGGGGAAACCTTTCTTGAGCCAAGGTCAACCACATCTCCGGCTCCAGCACGCGCATGCGACGCAGCACGCCCGAGGCCGCGCTGTAGTCTGAGCCTTCGCCTTGCAGCCACTCGGTGTTCATCGAAGAGCTGAATTTCATGTCGTAGGTGGCAACGTACCTCAAGGTGGCTCCGTTGCGCCGACCACCTTCTGCAGTCCCCTGTTGGACGTCCTCATGACACTTGGTTACCTCCATCGTGGCTGTGAGATACGCTCGAATGTGTGCATCCTTGTCCTCTTGCCTGTGCTGCAGGTCCACAGTCTGGTTCCAGGCGGATGGCTCAGCACGGACGGGCAACTTTGAGTCCTTGTAGCCCTGCTGGGAGTCCAGGACAATGCCATGGAGCAAGGGTTGGCTCTCTTTCTCTGGGATGGTTGCTGCAAGCTTTTCCTCCAAGCCGACGCGGTCCACATTCTGCAAGAAGTCCAAAGAGTGGCTGTGGACCGTCCCGCGGCCATGATATCTCTGACTGGCTTGTTTGCGCTTGCCGTCCTGAAATTCCAGCCGGGTCACGTGCGCCAGGACCGTCTTGGTGCTGTCGTTGGGATCTCTGGGGCCAGGACGTGGCCTGTCCACTGGCGGTCTGCTCGACCCGTTCGACTCATGTCACCACAGATGATGCCTTTGTCCAACTGCAATAGGATGTGAGCCGTGTGGAGCGTCTCGGCTCCTGCCAAATGCTGCCGTGGCCTGCCCAAGGCCGCTTGCTCGTGCATCACCCAGACATGGTATGGAAACGTTCTTTCGAACGGGGCTCGAGTTCGAAAGAGGCCGGCATGGCCGCACTGCCGTTGCATGTCTAGCATTGCACGGCGCCTCACGCGCCAGTACTCCGGTGTCCAGGGTGACCCTTTCAGCAAATGGCGCAAGGCTACGTTGCTCCGTGCGGCAATGTTCTTCTTGGTTCCAATGGTGGTCCAGAGGGATAGGTCATAGACAAAGTGAAGTAGGGAGTAGTCGGCACCATAACCAACCACTGGGGACAACACCTTCCTGAGGAATCCTCTCTTGATACGGCCCTGCTCGGCCACCAAAATCTCTGCCTTCTCCTCATTGTCTTCTACATCTTCGTCTCCTTCTTCTGCTTGTTCTTCTTCCTCACTGCTGTCGGCCACTCGCCGCTTGGACACCACGGGCTTGCAACGGGCTTCGTGCGAAGCCCTTGCCACTGTTTCGCACAGGTTGCGATGCCAATACAAATGTGGCCAAAGGCTGCACTCCAAACCTTCTGTTTCGATGAATCTCAAAGGCCGCTTCCGCAGCTTGAGCTCCGCAAAGGCTCCATGCTTCTCCAAGAAAGCCAAATGCTTGTCCACGATATCCTTGTACAAGCTGTCTTGACTTTCCAACAAATAGTCCAAGGCCTCTCGGCCGGCTTTGCGGTCCTTGTGCTTTGGCAGGGCCTCCACTGCCGTAGCAACATCTTGTTCTTGCCATGCAAAAGATATCATGGCTGTGTGGACACGATAGCCGTTGGGGACCCGCTCAAAGTTGCCTAGATCCATTTCCAAAGGACGTAAAGCTTCCAGGACCTTCGGCTTCAAATTCCGTAAGGGCACCGGAACATCTTCGGGCTGTGGCACGTATTCTCCGTGCCTGCACGCGGTGCACTGGTTGGCCGGCTCCTTCGGCTTGTTGACCCGACGAAGGTCCATGGGGCAGAGAGGTCTTGGGCAGAGACTAGAACATTTCTCACACACGCCCCAAGAGCCGAACTTGCAATAGTCTTCTAGCATCCTTCCCTGCGATGTACTTGGACGTGGCAAGTTTGTGTCATTGGGTGCCACGCTGCTTGCGGGACCACACAATTCTTCTACTGCAGCCTTCTCGTGCTTCTCCTGCTCTTCACTGGCACGCGCCATGATGTTGTCTGGAAAGAAAAGCTTGCGCCGAGCGACACGCTGGTCGCGACGGACCGCTGCATCATATTCTTCTTGCTGCTTTTGCGCCAGTGGCCGCCCCACCAACTGCCGATGGCCCAGAGCTTCCTCCCAACCTGCTTCTGGCCGTGGCTTCCCACCAGCCTTCTTTTGATAGTCCTTGGCAGCCTCTTCTCCTAGAAAAAGTTGCATCCTTTGTAGCGCCATATCAAAGATGCCTCTGTCGACTGCGAGAAATTTCTTCAAAGCCCGTGTCAAAACCCCCCGTCGGCCACCATCCTGACACATTGCTTCCATATGTTCCTTCTTGCAGAAACTGCAATGCCGCATACCTCGCTCTGGCTGCACACGAGCTGGCTTTCCAGGCTCCATCGGGCAGAATCTGCAGGCTACACCTTGAAACCCGCCACAGGATTCATTTGGCCAAGGGCTCCGTCCTGCTGGTCTTTTCAGCATGCCGGGGCGTTTCATGACGGGCAAGCTGTCTGGTGCTGCTCCGTGCTCAATTTCCTGCAGTCGTAGCTGCACCTCCCTGCTTGGAGGCCCGTATTCTTCTGCTTCCTGCTTGCTTCGGAGGCGCCGCCGCGGTTGAACAGGCTCGGCAACGTCTTCCTCCTCCTCACTAGTATCCTCTTCTTCTGCATCTTCTGACATGTTGTCCTTGTCTTCTTCCAGGTGACCGTCTGCTCCAAAGACTTCTTCTGTGGGCCTTTCAAAGCTGTCCAAGTGGTCTAACTCAGCACGCCCTGGAACGACTGATGCTGGCACGGCGCCGGCTCTGTGAGCGCCAAGCTCGTCATCGCTGCCTTCTGTCTCCTCTTCTGCAAAGAGCATGTCTTCCATGTCCTCTGGCACTTGGCTCTCTGCCTCTGACTCCTCTGCGTCCAAAGCCTGATTGTTCGAATACAAGAAGCGTACACACAAGCTACCGTCACACCATGCCCCCGAACCGGCAGTTCTCCAGAACGTATGCGGCGGACATCCCAGCCTGCGTGTTTTCGTCATCCACGTCCATATCTTCTGACAGGTTCTGCACTTCCTCCACTGCCGCCTCAATGTTTCAAAGTTTGGACAGCGCAGGCTACACAAGCAACATGCACACAATGTATGGCATGTCTTTCGTTTCTTACATAACTGTTATATACCACCAAACCATATACAGTGACAACAACTGATGCTATCGCCGCTGCGACACATCTTTGCCGCCAAGACACATCTTCCGTGGGTTGTGGCATGTCCGGCCCAGCAGCCGCGGCAGCCTGTGCGGGTGCTGCCGGGCCAACGGGCCGCGTTGCCTTCAGTAGCTGTGAAATGCGGCCGCTCTTATAACCATCGTTCTTGAGCTGCTGACGCACCTGGGCGCACACAGCCACGACAGAAGCATAAGCACGGAAAGGAACGTCTCACACTCACACTTCCTATCTCTTTGGTTGGCCGGCCTCGGCTTCTGTCAAGCCCTGCTGCCAGAGATCTGTGACGTAGTTCTGGGCAGATTTGTTGCCCGCACCACCGGACCCAGACTTGGGAGGCATGTTTGCAAAAGCTTCGTTGCTCCAATCGAGTGCTTGAACCAGCTGTGAGCCCCATGGGACGGCCGACAAGTACCAAGATCACGACAAACCAAAAAAACATGTGCGCCGAGCAGTCTCCATGGCGTTGCTATTAATAGTACATCCTGGAGCTTAGCAATTCATGCCATGTCAACTTGCATCATAATGTTGCCTTTCCACATGTTCTATAAGTGCTGTTTACAGTTAAATGTCTTACACTGACGCCCTCAAAACAGCATGCAAGGCATTTTTCTTCTCACGTGCCTGGTAGACTTCGTAGTCTTCAGCAACGATACCTGGCGCGGTGCGATTCTGCCGCATGTATGCATGCCTCTATGTCTGTTGTTTTTGCCCATAGACCTTTTCCGCCACCCTGGCAGGCAACACGCGTGCCTGGCGGTTCTGCTTGAGCTTTGCGCGCAACATCAGCACCATGACCACCTGACACAAGGCCACTTTGCAACCACACAAGATCTGCTCACAACAGGACCAAAGTGCAACCGCCTATGCACATGTTAACATGTCCGTCTGCCTCAAACTCTCCCACACCTTACGGCAGACCGCTCCCGGCCGGTCTATTTTTCTGCCTTTGGGTGACATCAGTCCACGTCTGCGGTTACGAACTCGTGCTGTTCAGGCACCGATTCCAGGGGCGATGGCCAATGCACAACCAACAACAAAGCGAAGTGGTATACGGACACGATATACTTACAAATTTATGTTTCTGTTTTTTTGCGGCCGTATGCCCCTAGGTTTGGCCACAAGTCTGCAACTCGACTTTGTGGGTCAGATATTTTGTCTCTGTGCTACGCAGGTTTTCTTCCGAGCCACGTCCATGCCGCTCACTTCTCCTTCATGTCTTCTTGTGGTTCTTGCTCTTCCTTTTCTTCGTTCTCCTGGTTTTCTTTTTCTTCCTTCTCCTCGTTCCTCTTGTCGGACGCGTGCTCTTCGGGTGCTTCCTCTGTCGGCGTCCTGGTCTCCTTGGGCGTTTCCGCGGGTGGCGGTTGTGCGTTGGCTGCGTCTGCAAGGGCTTGCAAAGATGCGAGGATCGTCTGAACCTTCTCTTTTCTGGGTAGCCTGTCCATTTTCTTCAACGTGCCCAAGACCGCGTCCAACTGGTGATGTTTCAAAATCATCTCGGGGATGTTGTCCATGACAGAGACGAGGCCGCTGAGTGTGAGCCTGTCTTTTTTGTTCGTGGCTTCCTGGGCCACCTGTGCATTTTGCACGGCTTCGGCAAAAACGACGCGGTCTGGGTGGGGCCAGTCGGCGTAGACGCTGTCGCCTTCGGCCTCCTCCTCCGAGACATCGTCCATTGAGAGCATCGGTTCTGGCACTGCCTGCTTCTTCTCTTTGTCGACCCTTGCTTTCTTCCTTGCCGCCTCCTGCTGCTCTCTTTTCTTCTCCTCTTCTTCCTTTCTCTTCTTGTTCTTCTTCTCTTGTTCCTTCTTTGCCTTCTCTTGCTCCTTCTTTTTCTTCTTGGCTTTCTCGCTCTCTTTCTCTTTCTTCTCTTTCTTAGTTTTGCTCTTGGTGGAAGCCTTCTTTTTCTTCTCATCGGAGCTGCTCGAGTTGCTGTCCGCCGTCTCACTCTCGGCTGCAGCGCTGGTGCTTCCATCTGACTCCGCGACTCGGAGCGGTGTCTGGGTGGCTGTCGCCCGGGCTGGACGCCTTGTCTGTCTCGCTGGATGACTCGGAAGCCTTGCGTTTTTGCCCTTTGCTCGGCTGGTGGCTCTTGACCTTTGCCATGACCTCAGTCACCAACGCCTTACGGAGCTTGTCCACGTCCGTCGGGCGACGCATCCATGCTTTCACTGCCTCGCTTTGCTTGCCTTCCACCTTTTTGGCCCAGTCCCTGGGATGCTGTAGGGGCGCCATGTCCTTCAAGAGGGTCATCGCACAAAGGTAGAGGCATGACGCGTCTGCGGCCAAGCGGGCCAATGCCACCCGCAATTGGTCTGGATCATCCTGCAAATATGCCACAAAGGTCTTCATGGCTTTTTTGATGTCGTCTTCGCGAGGATGCCCTTCTTTCCCTACGTTGAGCACCTTGACTGCCGCAGCAAAAGCCTTTCCTTTCTCTGTGCTCAGCGCTGCCTTGATCTTTGGCAGCCCCGACTTGCGCAGCTCTTTTTGCACTTCTTCCGGCCATTCGCCACTGAAATGCTTGTCGAGGACGGCAACACCACAGGCAGCGGCCGCCGCATCGAGGGCGATGCCCATGCCCATGCGCCGACACAACTCTTCGTTGCGTCCACTGCGCGACTTCACGATGCTCTCCAATTCAAAGAACTTTTTCTCGTCCTGCCCTTTCTCTAGATGAAGGCAGCCTCCATCTTCGTTCGGATATGATGCCAGCTTTGCTTTCGCGAAGTATTCATACTTCGGCACAAACTTCGCCTCGCCTTTCACAGCGGTTGCTGGTTTTGCCGGCGCGCGCTTGTCCTTATTACCCATGATCTCGCACCGAAGTTGCGGTCACTGTCAGAAACGTTTGAGCCCAGGATGCACTTGGACTTTCACTTTCACAGGCATTCCTACGCCCCCAACTGATACAGCAACTAACCTACGGCCAGACATCATATTCAAACGCAAAGGCATGCCACAACAATTGCTTTCATGTCTGTATTCTAACCCTTTGTGTCTCGAATGCCGCACCTTCATGCACTGCATCTCCATGAGCAGCAGGCGAGGAGTCAAGGTACCTGGAAAGAAGAGGCATGTAAAGGTATGTAAAGGGTAACTACATGATTGTACGTCCGTCTGCCCTGTCTCTTTGTCGATATGATATGTGTGTGTATCCCAGAGACATGCCATAACACTTGCTCTCATGTCTGTATTCTAACCCTTTGAGTCTCCAATGCCGCACCTTCATGCACTGCACCTCCATGAGCAGCAGGCGAAGATAAAAGGTACCTGGAAAGAAGAGGCATGTAAAGGTAAGTCAAGGGATGCCTGCATGATTGTACGACCATCTGTCCTGTATGTTTGTCTGTACGTATGTATGTGTGTCGCTGTGTCTGTAAATTTGTTTCTTGGTATGTATGTATGTATGTATGTCTGTATGTATGTATGTATGTATGTGAATATATAAATATATATGTGTGTATTTGTATGTATGTACATTTGTCAAGTGCAGTTGCTTGTCTTGAGTCTTGACATCTCAGCGCTCCAAGTCACACGGGAGGCACTGCGTCGCGCCGGTAGATTTCGAGGAGTGACTGCCGGCTCTGCTTGAAGTCTTGGAGCAACGCCGCAGCCACACGCACTGAACAGCCAGCTGCACTGAACACCAGCTTCATACCTTAGCACCGGATGAACGAATAGACCTGCGTCCGTGTTTGATTCGAGTATGTTCTTAGTGAGTGTGTTGAAGGAATGTACGTTTGTATGTATGCATGTAAATATGTATGCATGTATGTATGCTCTTATGTACATATGTTTTGTATAATTGTATGTATGTATGTATGTATGTATGTATGTATGTAGGTGGGTAGGTAGGTAGGTAGGTAGGTAGGTAGGTATGTATGTATGTAAGTAGATATGTATGTATGAATGAATTTATGTTTGTTTGTATGTCTGTAGATCTGTATGCATGAGGACAAATGTTGAAGGACAAGAATTCAAAACAACATCAAGCAACATATTCCCTAATCCTGTTCAATAAAAGAAACGCCTGCGGGCCTTTGATTCTCTACCTGCCCGCGGTTTTTCTCTATCTACATCTGCCGGTTTTTTTTCTTGGTCTGCTTTTCTTTTTGTTCTCTTTACTAATGGTTCTAGATGCAATGAAGGTGCAATGCGGGTGCAATGCGGGGTGCAATGCGGGGTGCAATGCCGTTTATATTGTAAATATGTAGCCGATACTTTCGCGACCCCCTCCGGAACAGGGGGTCGCGAAGGTGTAGTTTCGCGACCCCCGCGTGTACTTTCGCGACCCCCGTGCGCCAGGGGGTCGCGAAAGTATATGTATTGTAGTTTAATATGGGTGCAATGCGGGTGCAATGCGGGTGCAATGCGGGTGCAATGCGCCTCTATTATGTATTAAGAAATAAATATATATATAAAAATATTTATGGATATGTATGTATATTTTTTATACATAAATGTTTGTAAATATTTTATGTCTATATTGTAAGTATGTATGTATGTCTGTATGTATCATGTATGTATGTATGTATGTATGTATGTAGGTATGTATGTATGTATGTATATGTATATGTATGTTTTTATGTACGTATGTATGTAAATATGTATGTATATATGCCAAGAATATTTATGTATGCACAGAAACATTTGTAGTTTCTCTGTTTGTTTGTATTTATGTTGATATGAAGGCATCTATGTATTTATGTCTGTATATTCGTAGTTACGTACCTCATCTGTGCGTGGTATGTATGTCTGAATTACGTACGTATGTATGTATGTATGTTTTTTATATATATATATATGTCTGTATGTATGTATGTACGTATGTATGTAAGTTTATATGTATATATATATGTCAAGCGTATTTGCGTTACACAGAAACATATCTAGTTTCTCTGTCCGTATGTATGTATGTTGATATGAAGGCATGTATGTATATATGTCTGTATTTACGTATGCACGTACGTATCTCATCTGTACGTATGTATGTATGTCTGTGTTATGTTTGTATGTATGTATGTATGTATGTATGTATGTATGTATGTATGTATGTTTTATGTGTGTATGTATGTATGTACGTATGTATGTATGTATGTATGTATGTATCTTTGGACGGATGGATGGATGGAAGTATATATCTATGGATGCATGTATGCATGTATGTATGAGGTATGGACGGATGGATGGATGTATGTATGGGTGTCTGCATGTGTCTATGCATCCATGTATGTCTGCATGATGGCCCACTTGCCGGCCACAAGAACGAAACAAAAATAGAAGAATCTCAAAACGGTGCCATGGACTCCAAGTGACTGTGGGGGAGGCTTACTACGGAATACGGCCCGCTGTAAGATTCCTAAAGGGTTCACAAAAGTTCATCTATTCTTCCTACTCCCCCCCAATAGAAGGGCTTGCTTCGGCCCACCGACGGCCACTTCACTTTAGACGTTTTCTGGGCCTTGCTCCCGTTCTTGTGGTGCCGTCTGGCCTTTGCCAAGTCCTTACTCTGGGTTTGCTGCATTGCCTTGTGCCGTTAGTCAGTCAGTAAGTCAAGAAGTCAGTTCGTCACTTAGAAATTTCTCAGTTAATCAGCTAGTCAATCAGTCAATTAGTCAGTTAGCTAGTTAGTCAATTGGTCCGTGTTTTTGCTTTGACATCCGTGACTCACAACAACCAATCTCTCCTATAGTTTTCCTCTTCTTGAAACTTCCGCCACCGCCTTGTGCGG
>OMLO01003152.1_pt1 | contig 13596 bp, 7 predicted proteins | sample 1674811 | NCBI WGS metagenome assembly OMLO01 (sample SAMN06265003, study PRJEB25207) | coral metagenome | isolation source: Coral host | place: Mexico:La Bocana,Puerto Morelos, Mexico | collected 2008-11-13
CCAATTTATGACCAAAACGGCTGAAAAACCATACCCTTTGGGGCCGCACATACCTATATAGCCCATATAAAGGAGTACCCCCCCCCCCCAGGGCTTCTGCTCCTTACTGATGGGTAGCAAGTGGCATTTTCCACACCCTAGGTTTCATGGAGCTGAGGGAGCAACAAAGAATTATTAAGAATTATAATAAAATTATGTGCCCACCCTAAGTGGTACTCTACAAAGTTTTATGCTCTGCCACAAGTCTAACCTGCTACTCTTTCATGCACCTGTATGAGAAAAAGGTACCCCTTTCACATACTGCTGGAACTGTCCTATATTATGAATAAATCAGCAAAAGAGAAAGTCTTCTTGCAATTTTTATGTAGTCCCCAACTGCCCAATAAATGAAAAGACACAGCCATAAGGTACATCAATCAATCAATCAATCTTTATTTTAACGTTAACGTGGTTTAATATTTATTCATCTGTTTGAAAAATTGTACTTAAAGGCCATTTAAAATAACTAAATGAGACTTCTTTGCATTTTTGTACACATCGACTTGTGAAATCCCTACCCTTTGGCCTTTGGGCAGAGCCTCCACAAAAACTGTGTAATCACAGGCAGTCATATTTTAAAAGAGTACCCCCGGACTCCCAGCCTCCCTCTTTTAACAATGTCTCGGTAGCCTTTTGGTGGGGAAATAGACACGGAAGAATAATTAGTACTTTATTATTCCCCGGGATAAATTTAGAGGATTTCTCGGAAGCTGAAGGCATTGTGTTACGTGACCTACAACAAAGGATGCTGGGGCGGCATCATGGCGGAAGACGAGGAGCCCGCCATAGTAAAACGAGTAAAGAAAGAAAAGGATAGTGAAGATGTCAACTTGTCTGACGACGTTTTAGTCAGCCTGCCGGTCAAGGATTTAAACAGCGTTCTGCGTGGCTTCTCAGATGAAAAGATTTACCAAATTAAGCAGAGGAGGAGAACATTGAAGAACCGCGGTTACGCTCAAAACAGTCGGACGAAACGTGTACGACAAAAAGAGGATTTGGAGGTGGAGAGACAGCAACTTCGTGAAGACTTAGAGCATCTTTCCAGAGAGAACGATAATTTGAAGAGAGAGAGAGACGAAGCGAGAAAAAAATACGATTCGCTGCAAAAGTTATTGACTAACAGAACAAAAACGGTGGGTTTGCAGTTGATTGGGGTCGGCAACCGCGAGTCATCATCAACGGCCGAACACGAGATTCAGGTTGACGTGGTGGGAATCGAGGAAGAGCAAAGTAACTTCAAAGATTCGCAGGAATCTGATCATTCAGACGATTATCGATCAAGATCAAGGAAGTCTTCGTTTCGTTCAGAGGACGAAGGCGACGAATCTCGATGAATGAAATACTATCAAGTGCGATTCGTTGCGGCGGCGGACTTTGTTTACAAACTAGCAGATATCGAATGAATGCTGACTATACAATTTTCGTGTTTGAACTGTACTCGTGTTTATGATCGTAGTAAAAGCCCCTAGAGTTTAAAGAATGGCCGTAATCTCGACAGTTAAGAAATATTTTGGTAATTCGTTGGATTTTAATCCGTAAGTATATGTTTTATTCGTTTAAGCGTAAATATCGATATACCTGTATACTCGAGCTTTCTGTCTTTCTGTGATGTTTTAGTGTACAAATCGGTAAAATTCTACAAAATATTTTTAAACATAGACTCTTAGTTAAAAAGAGGCAATCTTTCGATTTCATATCTCGATTGTGTACACAGTCGCGATAGGAAAAGTGTCATTGTACATATTTCTAACTTTTACTAAAGGTGCGTGTGTTAGATATAAGTCCCCGACATTGTATTGACATATGCGATCTTCATTGAATCAATGAACTGTAATTGAATTTCAACTTGTACGAAAGCCCAAACAAGATATTTCTGTTTCCCTGTAGAGCAAATTTTACTTGTTCCTCTAGGAATGTATTTGTGAAGGAATATAACCATTATTTTCAATATAGGTCACGCTGACTTGGCAGATTTTAATGTATGATTTTGTGGGTGTGGTCTCGTGACGTGTAAATTAAACGACTTTAACTCATGTTTTTTAGGACACTGATTCAAATATAAATTTAGTTTGAAGGACTTGAGTAAGGGGTATTAAACTTACATAATAATTTGATGGATTACTCAAAACATTACTGAAATACATGAATACAGCTTTTAATTTTCCCTCCTAAACTAAATACTTACAACTAAGATGTCAACATCGCCACTGGAAATAAATTAAAGAAACTACACCATTTTACAGATTGGTGAAATTATGTAACTAAGTCCCTGTATTGGAAAAGTATATAGATCAGAAACAAACAAACCATAATAATATTTGTCATTGAAACACTGGAAGATCTGTATCACATGCAACTCAACTATTCAATTCACTTCAGCTCAAACAGCTAACATGGTTGCTGATGGCCCAATTGCAAAATGTGTGCTTTCCTGGTTGATTTGTGGGTTTAGATGAGAGTATGGCTCTTACTTGGTGTAGAAGACATGGTTGACGTAAAACACTGTACAGGACAAAAGAATGACGAATACAATAACAAGAAGTTTGCGAGGCAGTGTTTAAATTTGACATATCCTATGTCTTCTGCACTAAGGAGCCGAGACTGTAAACATGGTGTGTTTTAGGTTCATGCGTAATTTTGAGAAATATTTTTATAAAAGCAATAGAGGAATACTTTTGCCATGTTTACAGAGCTTCACACTTGGAAGGTTGGAGGAATTTGCCACAATTGTGCAAACTCTTGCTTGCATGACTGCTTAAATTCTCCCAACCCCTCTTGTGTTTAGATCAGGCTATGTGACCACAGAGTGCTCTGTTGGTTAACTTTTGCTGCAAATTTGAATTGAAAAAATACTAAAAACTAATTGCAAAAGCAAAACTCTTAATATTCCTAGCTAATATTATGTAGCCGGTAACCCTTTATGTTATTCGGCAGATTGTTAATGTACAATGGTTTACATCCTGGCATGACTGAAACAAAACTAGTTTGTTTCTGTACCAACTAGCCTTTAACATGGTTCTTGTGGTCCTGGAAATCTTTTTTGAATTTTTTTTGTAGCATTTTGCAGGACTGCATAGCCCCCACTGGTCCTGGATAGTTCTGAAAATCTGTTAAATTTACAAAATTATGAGAGAAAAGCAAATTCTCAGAACTAGCATTATAAAGAAGTATGGTAGACTATAAGGAGAATTGATTTTGAGATCTTGGGAGTGAAAGAGTAATGTGAAGTCACAAGGCATAGTTAACCACCACACTTGTGTTAGAATTGACATTGACGCAATCAACTATACTACCAAGTCCACAACTAAAATGAACACAAAATTTTCCAACTGTGACCAAGTCCACAACTAAAATGAACACAAAATTTTCCAACTGTGACCAAATCTAGTTTAATAAACTGGCACTGAAACCCAGAATAGCAGCATGTCACTAACCACTGACGGTTAACAGCTTCCAGTTGAAAAACCAGCTATTATCTGTTGTAAATTGTACTGAAATCCAACTGTAAACATGTACCTGCAGACTGCGTAATGCGCACGCAAAACAAGTGTGGGAGACAAATGTTTCACTCACTGGGGAGGCGACAGGAAAAATGCAACAGTTAACACCACAACACTTCTCAAAAAAGATGAATTACTTTAAAAAACGCATGGTTATCCCTACATTTTATGTAATGAAATGGAAGTGACAAGCCTATTCAACACGTGAATAAGACACTAAACCAGTGGGAGGCTGTCTGAGACGCAAAAAGCCATGTTCTAACCATTTTGTTATCAACAAACCAAAAATGGTTTTTTATGTTACTATTTACCACATAGTTTTAAGATCTTTATAAATGTGTTTGCTTTGCTCTAAGGAAATCTGTGAAGAAATATCCTTTCCTTTTTTTTAGAAAAATGCTGATTTCAGCATTTTTGTTGAGATTCAAGGTTAATTATCTCCAAAAAAATCATGGCTACCCCTACTTTTCATTTTGGATTCCAATAGCCCTTGCTAAGATCTACTTTTTCTGCATGGCCCCTATCTGGTGCAAAAATCTTTTTATTTAGTCCTTAAAGGGGTTCTCCAAATACAAAAATACCTGACTGAGCTTTTGTTACGAACGGAACAAGGTGCCTGTAATATTAAATCAATATTACGGGCACTTTATTCTGAAGGTGGCCTATGGCAGGTTTTCACTGTATGTTGTATTTTTTTGAAGGCAAGACACTAACTGTCACAGTTGTTCTCTGTAATCATGAGTTCAAATGGATGGCTGGTAAATATTCAGGGTAACCTGACATACAGGCTAATTTACCAGCCAGAGTTTCTGATTGGAGCCCAGACCTAAGAGCATCAGCAATGAAGCCTGACATAAAAGCAATTTACTACAGGGTTAGTCAGTTCTAGTGTGACAGACTACCTTCGCTTCAGGAAAAAAAGAAACCACAAAACATCCCCAACTTGGAAAATCTAAATATAACTGAATGGTGATGGCTTGGGTGACCCTCTCTCCCACTCCCCAACCACCCATCAAAAAGAGTTACAAGTTTTCAAACTGATGAAGCTCCACAAAGATCTGCAAAGATTGTGCAGCCTTCACACAAGGATCTCTTACAGCTGTCGCCAGTAAGAAAGTTTTCAGGTAAAATGGCTTATCTCTTTCTCAAGGAGAAATAAATGTCCACGCAGAGACAGACCAAGTAACAATAATAGGCAGTATGTATCCTTATGCCTAGCTCTGTGAACAGGCATGGTGAACCAAATCCTGTGCTCTGATTGGCTACCTGAGCAGGCAAGATACTGCTATCTTGCCCACTTGGGATTACCTACTGTTTCCTGCAAGTATATATTGTTCTTTTTCCATACAATAAATCCTTTACCTGTATAGAAATAAAATTTTCTATCAAGCTATTTACTTGTAGCGTTGTGTTTTGTATACCATAAAACCTCTATCAAAATGACCGTTACCATGACCAAGGATGGTGTGCGTCACTTTGCAAAACAATGGTACACTCAAGTTTTTTGTACTGTACCATAATTCATAAATCCTAGTACATGGATAAACCATACCTTGATTTTCCTTTTACAAGTAGGATATTTGTCTGGCTTATCATGCATTTGGAGAAGCAGTGGCCTCAAACTTATTGCACCTAGACTATGGATTGAGTAGTCCAGGTTTGAGCCCCAGCAGTGGACACTGTGTTGTATTCTTGGGTGAGACACTACTTTCGCAGTGCGTCCACTCGACCAATGTGTACAGATGGGTACCAGCGAATTTAATGGGGTGTAACACTGTGTTGCCTAGCAATCCAATCCAGGGGGGAGTAGAAACACCAGTATAAACTCTGGCCTGATGGGCCACTTGGCTCATATTCATCAATCAGCAATGAGAAAATTTTTTTTTGGATCATCAAGTTGTCCACCTCTTGGGAGAAACATTTCATGATGTCAAACCCGAAGAAGCAGCTAAAAGGAATTAGATTCTAATAAGAGACTGTCAAATCTACAAGGTATGCCTAAGCCATGACAGTTTTAATCCATCCCAAAATACATGTACACCATTGCAGAATACATAATAGCCTGGACTGCTTGCCCACCCTGACATTGCTCGTACTTGGCAATATCAAACACAAAAACTGCACATTATCATCATGGCATGACATTTCTTGTCTACAGACTATAGAATCTCTATCACAATCACAATGATTTACCTTTATGTCTTAGTCTGAGAGCAAAAGAACTGACAGTGACAGTTGTTTACTCTTCTGGTAAGTAATTTGATTTGTTGCCCACTTGGGTAATCGCAAGTGGGCAAGATAGCAGTATCTTGCCTGCTCAGGTAGCCAATCGGAGCACAGGATTTGGTTCACCATGCCTGTTCACAGAGCTAGGCATAAGGATACATATTGCCTATTATTGTGACTTGGTCTGTCTCTGTGTGGGCATTTATTTCTCCTTGAGAAAGAGATTAGCCATTTTACCTATTGCAGTTTTTGACCACATGTATGTGCACCAAAAGTGGCACAATGTTGCAGCATGTTGCAATCTTGAGACAACTGCACATCTTAAAATAAGGTAGCAATAAACTATCGCATTAAACACAACAGAATCGCAATCTTTTTATTATAAATTACACATCAAATAAAATGCAGTAACTACAGTGTAACTCCGTTGTATCAAACACCTTATTTTATATCGTTAAGAAAGAAACAGTACATGTGCTTGCCACAATGGAAAGATGTTCTCACGCTAAAGCCAGAAGGATCACTGCTTCACTACTATTAAACCGCATTAGAGATAGGTGTAGTCCTGAATGTGGTTTGATTAACATGCTGTAAACCACTTTCAAGAACTGCACAAACCAAAAAAGATGCCAAATAAATGTACATGTAAGGAGACAACAAAGACTGTTGTTATTGAAAAGATTATGAAGGTCACTTCTCCAGGAGTTAGGCAGCATATACTTCAAAAAGGTATTTTCATGTAAATACAAAGTAGAATAACTGTTTACTTCTCTTCGCACCACTCATTTTCTTTCCGAACCTACCATGGAAAATAGAAACACACAAATAAATAATTATTTCAATAAAAAATAAAATAGGTATTTCCCTAGACCAGCTGCTTTCAGACAGCAGCATACTTTGGTCAGTATCTTAAGCCCAAGTCTTGAAGTACACAATTTTTTCCTTTTAAGGGGGCCCTCCAAGGTTAAAAATAAAAGCTTCTATGCTCATGAAATAGCCCTATGAAGAGTGAAATAGGACATCAAGAATATTCCCTCCAGATACCCAGCAAGCAATGTTTTATGCACCTTTGATCATGGTCAAGCACCTAGACAAACCATCTGCCACCCAATTTATGATATTTAAACCAAAAACCAAACTTAGGGAAGAACTTAATGTTCTGGGCAAGCAACATGAGACATGTGCTTGCTCAAGATAGAAAAGCAAGGTGAAATTCAAGTTTGTTCACTCAGTTGCAGGTGGAGTGTCTGTGATTGGTATTTATTCCTGAGTAAAAGTATGATCACTCAAATTACAACTTTCAGTCACGTTTGGCTTTCAGTATTGGAACATTCCATTCAGGCTTTGAAAAGTGGGTATCCAAAATGTGCTACAGGTCTTCTCAAACACACAATTTATGAAGCAACAGGTGAAAAAAAAAAAACATTTAAAAATATTTCATACATGTAGGTGTGTGACCACAGGATGCCTGGACAGCCATCTTGCTGAAAGCCTAATTCCAGTGTGAAGCCAAGCTTCTCCCAAATTTTCATGCAGCACTCACATATTTCTTTTTCCCAGAGAAGTGAAAACTCAATAATTAAACAATCATATATTTTACCTGCTCCTCCTCTTCAGGCGTGAAATCATTCTTTATGTTAAAGGTCTTCCTGATTTCTTCCGGAGTTTTTCCTGGTTTGAAAACAGAAGTTGTCTTTAGTTATCCATGTTTCCAATTTTTATAAACAGTAGAGGTGGCTGGCACAACAGAGCTGTGATCTAAAAGTGCCCAGGAACTAATGTTTGACTTTGGATGACTGGAAAAACAGCTTATAAGTGGTAGACACACAGGATTTCATGGTTAGGATCCTTTGGGTTCCTGGAAAGTTTTCTTTGCCCAAAGCCTTGATGCAGTCATTTTAAGTCTTTCCCACATGATTTGGGAAAGTACAAAAAATCACAGGAAACTTGACAAAATTGTTTTTCACTTGAAAATGTTGGATTTGTTTGAACAAATCTAAACAAGATAAATTTTCTCTTTAAGATTTGTTGCTTTTGTTGTCATTTTATTACCACTGCTAGTTCAGAACAAAATACTCTAAAATGAAACGAGATGATGTCATAGTGTGAAACAAGGAAACTGCTCTTGGCTCATTTATGGAACTTGCAGTTGTTGTTTCAAATGTATGACTTCCCTATTGTGGCATCCAAAGAGTGCTTTACTTGGGAGATGACACTATTGGCATCAATTTGATAAAAGTGCTTCATGAGCCCTTTGTTTGTTTGTGAGTTTCTGAATACTCAGTGCCAGCTACTACAAATCAGTCTCCACTTTCCATCATAGTTACAATTTCCATGTTTACTACAGTTAATTATCCTGTAGTCTGCATATAAGCCTAAGTGGCCCATCAGACCAGAGCTTATCCCGGTTTCTGTAGCATTAAGTGACTAGGAATATTGCTACTCCCCCTGGATGGGACACTAGTCTATCGCAGGGTTACCCCCAGCATTAAATTTGCCGGTACCCATTTATACACCTGAGGCACTGTGAGAGTTGAGTGTCTTGCCCAAGAACACAACACAATGTCCCCAGCCAGGACTTGAATCCAGACCACTCAATCCGGAGTCGAGCTCACTAACCATGAGGCCACCGTGCCTCCCACAATTATCCTGTAGGCAACCACATAAATTGTCAAGCCAAGGTGGTCACTTAAGGAAGGAGGTTGTTTATGAGAGCATAGACCATAATGGGTCTGTGTTTCAAATGTTTTATTTGTGTGAAAAGTCAATTTCAAGAAAAATCCAGTACTTCTCACTGAGAAATTTGTCAGCTTTTGAACTACCCAGGTATGTGATAATGTTACAACTGTCTTATTGTCCATTTGCTGCTCTATTATCTGTCAAGTGGTCAGTTACAGGTTCAGAGGTTAAAGCCAAATGAAAATTTCAAACTTTCAGCTCTGAAAGTAGTTTGCGTCCACATGAGAGGTGGTGACTTACAAGAAGTTCCAAATGTAGTGATTTGACTTGGAAACATTTTGAATGACTGATTCGCAAGTTAGACTAGTTTGAGTTTTGTGTCTTGGCATACCTTTGATCATATTTGCCACAGTTTTACATGTGACATCTAGAAGTCCTTTGATATCCAGATAGTTTGCAGCCTACATTAAAAGAGAAACAAAACAAAGAAAAATTCAGAACAAAATCCCAAAGAAAGTGTAATTTTTATTTGAATCAGCAGTATCCAGATCCAGAAAATCCAGTAGATCCAGAAAATATCCATAACTACCCCTAGAAAGGTCACCGGACATTCCAAGGGGGAGTGGTTGTTTCAAAAGGTAAGGCTTTGAAACAAAAAAATCAAGCTAACCTGGAATTTTCAGAAGGCTTTGAGACAGAGAGGAGGTTTAGCCAAAAGCACTTCTGTAACATGGATTTTGTGGAACAAAACACATTGAATGCTACATATAAGCTTCTTTTAATTAATAGTTATATCAAAAATTTACCATGGTAGCAAGACCTAGTGGACAAAAAAAGAAAACTGAATTGTATTTATTCAATACTTGACATTTCTTTTATTTTTGTTCCTTAGGCCTCACATCCTCTGCCAGACAAAGTTTATATTTTCTCAAGATGGCAGCTTCAAACAGCCTTTATTTAGTGACGAGGACAAACACAACATTGGTTTCTACATGTACTATACTCACAAGGATAAGCTCAAAAAGGGTCCCTTGATCCACTTTGAGGAACTCTTGATCCCAAGGATCAATGTCATCTGTCCTTTTTTCTTTGTTTTCGTCGTCATCTGGTGGTGGTGGGTCATCCTTATGATGAGTAGCCCATTGAATGACCTTCAGTACAACAACAAACAACTGTTGAGTTAACAAATTTATAGATTTCCATGTTGCCGTGTGTCTTTTTGTTAACAGATCACAGATGATGTCAAAATGTGGTAAGAACAAAGAAGTGGCACAGGAGCCATTAGGTTAGTGTGTCGCTGATGTTCTTACATGTACCATACTTGGAGATTATCTGTGATCTTTTAACGGAACAGAGGAATAGCTACAAGGGATCTATCTGCACTTTATGTAACTAGTAAAGAAACAATTACAATCCAATGAGAATGCGAGAATAATAATTCAAAACAAAGATTCACACAGCAATGGGTGTTAAAACAGACAATTAACCTGTGCATACTCCCAAAATCATACAATTATTTTACATGTATTTATCTTCATAATTCATCACAATAATTATAGCAAACTATGTAAAGCATCTTACAACCCTATTACAGGAATCCTTTAATGGTCACTTTAATTTTATTGATTAAAGACTTAGACAGGTAATCAAATCTTAGTGCTTTTCAATTTTTAGGCCAGAAAACAGGTTTAATTTGTATCACATTCTGTCTTTGTAAGATCAATATTTATAGATACTTCAAGCACTGAGGTACAAGCCACATGGCAAAGGTAAAGTCTGCATACGAGCAAAGTGACTCGCTAGGCCGCAGCTTATCCTGGTAAGTAGCATAAAGCAACTAGGGGTATTTCTCCTCCACCCTGGATGGGATGCTAGTCCATCACAGGATTACCCCAAGCAATAGACTTGCTGGTACCCATTTATACACCTGGGTGGAGAGAGGAAAAGTGAAAGTAAAGTGTATTCCCCAGGAACACAAGACAATGTCCCTGGCCTGGACTCGAGCCCTGAGCACTCACTCCAGAGTCAAGTGCACTAGCCATCAGGCCATTGCACATTTCACCACTATATAGATGGCAAGCTACAAGCCACAAGCCTCATAGATAGCAATATTAGTTAGCAAAGTAACAAAATGGATATATACCTTCTTTAGAATTGCAGCATTTACATTTGGAAGAGGGACTGGCTCGTCATCATCCTCATCCATACCAAGATCTGTGATAAAAAAGAGGTAACAAGAAAACTAAAGAAATTGATAACTAGGAAAAGAAAAAAAAATTCTAGGAACATTTTGCAAGAGTTTTAAGTTGTGCTCTTTTACTCCCTTTAAAATGTTATAAGTACTTAAACCCTGGTATGAAATGACATACGTGTACTGACCCTCAAGCATGGTCTTGATTGTGACAGATGCTTTGGCAATTTCAACATCTACTTCAAATATTTCCCCATCTGAGCTTTGCAACTTAATGTTTGGCATCTAAAATTGAAACATATGGCAGGTTAAATTACTTTGAAGAAATGTCGTTAATAGACCAATCACTATCCCCTTTGCTACCCAAACCCACAGAAACACTTGCTACGCAGGCTAGGTAGAACCAGGACAAAACAGCAGGACAGAAATAGTGATATTTAGAGAGACCATTTAAGATGATCTGTTAGGTTTTGGCTGGAACACACCAGGTATTCTGCTCTAGCCATTCTTGTCAATAAAAAAATTAAAGGCATCCCTTGACAAAAGCATACTGCATTACCAGAGTTAAACATCATTTTATTGTTTCACACCAATTCAAAAAAGGGCTGCATGTAAACCCACAAGTCACTCCATGCAGGCTTTTAACCAGAATTTGAAAAGTGACCATACAAAATGTGCTATAGGATCTGCTCAAATTAGCAATTTGTAAGGCAACATGTGAAAAATAAAACAATTTTCTTTAGGAAGTGGCAATCCACAGGATGCCTTGACACCCATCTAGATAGAAGCCTGACACCATGATCATGTCACTTGCTATTCTTATTACTTATTATTTCCATTTTAACACTGACTCAGTTATTGTAAACTATTTATTTCTCCCACCAAGAGTTTTAAATAGCTGGGTTCATGTGTATGCTCAACATAACAGGGGCACTGTGTCTCTCTCGAGGCTGTCATGTCTAAAACACACCCCAATGATAAAAGGAGTGCTAGATCTCTTGATCTGGTAAAACTTATACACTTTCAACTAGGCCATTGTATAAAACCCTTTTTTAGGCTTACAGTGAACTGTCAAATGACTCTAACACTATTCTGAAAAGCAACTCATTAATTTACACAAACAAAACAAATTTACATTATTGTATTAATTATGCACCTTTCCTCTACTTTACGTATTGGCCTAAAAGCAACATTAAATCGTAAAAGGGGCACCACAAAGTTACATACACCTTCTTCATAACCCAACTGAAATACAAACGCGAAAGAGAAACGAAATGTAATTCATATTTCGGTTGAATTATCGCGATCTGAAAATAGTTACGTTATATGCATCGGCAAAACAAACTACTGAAGACAGATGCTATAGATTCAGATGAAAGAATAACTAGTTTAAGAATCATCTTTATAACTCTTAAACCAAAGGACATTTGGAAGTTGGTATCAAAAAAACAATTTTCAGCAATTTTGAAATGCGAAAAATTGCATGCTGTCCATGCTCGATGCCCAGAAACAACGGTTTATACAAACATGGCACGCTAAAAAAAGAAGAAACAAGTTGTCAACCAATACCTTACGGATCCAAGCGTGTAAAACAGTCCGGATTAAGGCAGTCGAGAAAGGAAAGACTGGAAAGCAACGCACAAACAGTAAATATGTCGGCAACACTCCTTACTATGCAAAACTTTTTCAAGGATACTTTTTGGAAGTAAATCACCCAGAAGCCTTTTCGATAAAGCACAATTGTTAGAGGGAAGCCTGGTAACCAGAGGCTTTTCATTAGTTCTTACATGAAGGAAAAACGGATAATAGCAAAAATAGGAGCTGAGCTAAAGCTAATAAACGGGGAAATAAGAGTTAAATGCCACGAAAAATGAGCGACGTGGAACCTGTTTCGAATAAGATGGATGCTTTAAATCCTTAGGTCATTTTTACCCATGGATCACGTTCTTGAGCCTCTCATAAAGGTTATGTTTCCCTGTTTTGGAAATAGGGAAGTAGAAAAGGTGAGATTAATTAAGTTAATTTGCTTACCTAGCTATTTGCAACTTACCTTGCAGGTTAATCATGATCTTTAATGATAATCGCTTAGCAAGAAAGAGACAAAATGTTTCTGCATAGTACTTAGGGATACAATTTCTCTCTTAGTCCTTCATGTACGAACATCTGAGACATAGCAGAACGTCACGAAAGTAAGCTTAACTATAGGGTTATACGGATTGTACAGCGGAAACGTGTGGTGGCCTAAAAATGGTTAGGGCACTGAACTGCAGATCGAGTGGGCCAGGACTGAGCCCTGGTGATAGTGTTTTTTTGTTTTGTTGTTGGAAAAGACGCTTACTGTATAAACTCTCACAGTGCCTTTGTCAACCTGAATCCCAGGAGTGTGCATGAGACTAGCAGGATGATGGCACAACACGACAGTACGCTTCCAAGATGCTTGACTGACTTGTCTTCCCAAGAGGCATCCATAGTGAAGTGTTGATCAATACCCTCGATCAATACCCCCAATCAACATCTCAATAATACTTGATTGACATCTCAATCAATACTCAGTTGACTCTTGATTGACACTTGATCAATAGTCAGTCCATAGTCGGTCCATTGGTGACTGGCTCGTTTGTATCAATCAAAATTTAGTTGACTTTCAACCAACTGTCAAATGAGATGCTGATTGAGTGTCAATCGTGCATCAACTGAGGTGTCAGTGGGGTGTTCATCGAGGGTCACTCCAGGAATCAATTGAGGGTATCAATTTACCCTTGACCACAGATGACTTTATTGCACATGATTCAAGTATAGTCTTGTATACAGCTCTCACTAGATGTAAATTCCAACATGGTAACCTTTAGGGCCAGTGCACTTTCTATGGTTATTATCCCTGACATTAACTCAACGCATCTATTTGATTTTATTATTATTTTTATGACTATTATTATTATTATTATTATTATTATTATTATT
>OMLO01003153.1_pt1 | contig 13594 bp, 10 predicted proteins | sample 1674811 | NCBI WGS metagenome assembly OMLO01 (sample SAMN06265003, study PRJEB25207) | coral metagenome | isolation source: Coral host | place: Mexico:La Bocana,Puerto Morelos, Mexico | collected 2008-11-13
AAAAGTTGAACAATTAGTCACTTACCTTTGGAAAAGTAACTTAAAATAGAACCTGATCGTACGGCTGATCGTTTAGAAGCCATTTTTTAAACTCTATATCTCATGTAAGGTTCTCGAATTTCACTTGTAGCCATTCTCCTAACAATTTTATACTTTCCCGATACCTTCAGCGTTTTCTTGCAGAGTAATTTAAAAGCTGCAACACTCAAAGTTTGTTTTCCATTCCCGCACTATTTGCTAAAAGCTGAAAATCAACAGTTTGTGTTTTCAGTCCTCCATTATTGCCCTCCAAAGGGGGTTCGTTCGAACCCTTTGAACCCCCCCCCCCCTCCTACGCGCCTGAAGACTGTCCGATTCTTATTCTGCAAACATAACAGAAGTCCTCCGGCAGTTTTCTCATTTTGCACTTTGCAAAGCAAAGTCCATAGTCAGTAGTAATTTCTTTAGGTAAAAGGAATGAGACACGAGCTCATCGCAGCTTATCCATCCCAAGCCGGAAAACACCCGGGTTTCTGACGTGAAGCTAAAGCCAGAAATACGGGTGTGTTCGCAAGCAGGATCGTCCCATTTAATCTTTTGCACAAACCACCAACCTGTCCCCAGGGCGCTTTTCCCTTCACACAAGGGAAAAGCGCCTTGGGAACGACGTTGACTAATGGTGTCGAAGTACCGTCAAGTGCTTCTGATTGGTTGTTCCTTGTGTGCGATTGTTTGTTGCCTAGCAACAGGCCATCGGGAACACTGGACGGATCTCGCATCAGCCACGTGATCAGGGTCGAATGTGGCGCACATTGCACGCAATTTTAATAGCCCTTTCCGCGTTCAGCTTTTTTAATTTGCACGGCAAGGTAATCCAACGTGGATGGAAGGCAATTTCGGACAGAAACTACAAAAATTCCCGAAATTGCCTCGTATACATGTTGGCTTATACCTATGCAAGTAAGAAAATTTAAGCATGAAAAGGGCTATTGGACGGGTGTAACTCAAGAGGAATTTTGTTGACAAGACGAAATGCGAGGTTCTAATTTCAATTTTTCAGGAGGGATTCTTTGCGCAACAAGATTGTCCATAAGTTATTAAATTAATGACATAATGTACATTTCCTTTGTTTATTTACAAAAACACCAATTTACGCTACCGATCCTCAAATCTACGGCGTTTTATTAAAACTATACAAACGCACGAGATTAAAACAGTCACAGAGAATTATAGTGAATTTCTTTGCACGAAAACACTCTGAAAGAACGGCATATTCTAGGGACACGCCCAAATTTCAGGCTAAAAAATATACAAATCATCAAAGTTACATTTTGTATCTACATCTCGTGCTTGTTTCTGGTAATAAGTATTCGTTCTTGTTTTAGTTCATTTGAATTTGTATCCGGAACAAAGACCTTTGAACAAGAAGAAGGATCCAAAACATAAACACCGATCAAAGTAAAAGTTAGGTTAATTTAGTATCATTACAGACTATAGGCTTGTGAAATAGATGGTTTTACACACAACGCAACATCCGATAAATAAATTATGGGATACATAAAGAATATAACTACACGTTCCACTCTGTTTACTATGCCGATTAATTGCAGTACTTTTAAAAGGAGCTTGTTGAACATGCTTTGTCTATCTAAATAAAAACTGTTTTCAGTTCTCCTAAGGAAGAATTCATTAACGATAAAATTCATCACGTAGTTCAATATTGCTATACGACCCTAAACAACTCCTTGTTCAAGCATTGATTGAGCCACCTTGATGAAGCCCCCGATATTCGCGCCCTTGGCGTAATCGATATAGCTGCCATCTTTCGATGTGCCGTACATGACGCATGTATTGTGAATGCTCTCCATGATGTCATGTAGTCGCTCGTCGACTCCCTCTCGGGTCCAGGCGTGGCGCAGACTGTTCTGCGACATTTCCAGTCCTGACACGGCCACTCCTCCGGCGTTGGAGGCTTTACCAGGCCCATAGAGGATCTTGTTCTGCTGAAATACTTCTATAGCTTCAGGATCAGATGGCATGTTAGCGCCTTCTGCTACACAGTAACATCCATTGTTGACCAGCATTTGCGCATCTTCGGCGTTGACTTCGTTTTGAGTGGCGCAGGGTAGCGCCACATCACACTTCACGAACCAAGGACGTTTCCCCTCGAAGAATTCCGCGTCAGGAAATTTTTCCACATACTCACTGATGCGGCCACGTTTGACGTTTTTAAGCCACTTCACGTATTCTATCTTCTCCTTGTCCAGACCACCATGGTCATACACGGTGCCCTGCGAGTCAGATAGCGTCACAACCTTGCCGCCTAGCTGCAGCACTTTCTCCGCAGCAAACTGAGCCACATTGCCAGATCCCGAGACCGCCACGGTTTTTCCTCTAAGGGTCTCGCCCCGCGTGTTCAGCATCTCGGCCGTGAAGTACACCAGTCCGTAGCCAGTGGCTTCCGGACGCAGCATACTTCCTCCAAAGCTGAATGATTTTCCCGTCAGTACTCCGGTGAACTCGTTGCGTATTTTCTTGTACTGGCCAAACAGGTAACCGATTTCTCTGCCTCCGACTCCAATATCACCAGCAGGAACATCCGTATTCGGGCCGATGTGACGCTGGAGCTCTGACATGAATGACTGGCAGAAATTCATGACTTCGTTGTCGCTCTTTCCTTTGGGATCAAAATCTGAACCTCCTTTGCCGCCTCCCAGGGGCAGAGTCGTGAGACTGTTCTTAAACACTTGCTCGAACCCGAGAAACTTAAGGATTCCTAAATTGACGGTGGGATGAAAGCGCAGTCCACCCTTGTAGGGACCAATCGCTGAGTTGAACTCTACACGGAAGCCCCTGTTGACATGGACCTCTCCATGGTCATCCCTCCAGGGTACCCTGAAGATAACGACCCTTTCTGGCTCCACGATGCGCTCCAATATGTTATTCTCGAGATACGCGGGGTTCGCGTGAAGGAAGTCCCACAAGGAATTTACTACTTCATGGACGGCCTGGTGAAACTCATGTTCCCCGGGGTTCTTCGAGACCACGTGGCTCATAAAGTCATCTAGGCTTTTAAACTTCATATTTCCCTCCTGTAGAGAGTAGCAAAACATTTTTTTAAATCAGAAAATAATATTAAATAATCGCGTGTATATCTTCTCCTTACGAAGGATCTGCTGGAAAAAAATATTTTGATTTCCAAGCAAAATTACCTGGAGCATGAACCAAAACAAAATATTCTCAATCCATAAAAAACCCGCTAGATGCGATTGAATTTACTGATCAATACGGAATTCATGATAGAAATCCAACCATGAATCCTTAAAATAAGAGAAACATAACCTCACTATGTATGTCCAATTCACTTAGTTGACATTCTTCTGATTCTTGATTTTTTTATCGGCAAATGAAGCCAATTTACCTTTCTGCATGGAACTCCGAACTTCGAGGCAAGAAGACATAAACTAGATTTCGCGAGAATCCAATTATTTCTCCTAAAAATATTTACAAAGATTATTCCACTGGGATAATACATTCACCAGATGTCTTCCTGGAAGACCCGGGTAGAAACTAATTACACTGTAAACCACGAATTACGTAAACAAATGATCTTCATAAAATGCATTTTCCCGCGCGCTACGATCAATCAGAGAGCCTCATTTTTGCCCGACAGATCGGCAGAAAAATATTCATTACCTGAGAAAGTTATAAAATTATAAATGAGACAAACTGAAAGGTCTTTTAGGAGCAGCAATCTAAGTTGTTGTTTTTTTTTTATAAATTGTTTTCGTCCACGTCTACAAGTAGCACGAGTGACGTCATGCTATCTCGCTTAGCCGGTAGCTCAGTCATTGAAATGACCTAATAGTTAACGATCAATCATCCTGACGTTTTCGTAGAATCTCGTGGACTGCCTCATGGTCTACCAGAGAGATTCTTATAGTTTTCTCCGTCGCGACTGTAACTTAGGTCGTCACGCTACACTTCTCCAAAAGACGCGTTGCGTGACAACACTAATGCCCGCTAAAGTAAAACGGATAGATATGTTTTGACTAGCAAAAACGAAATACATTCGTGGAGTCAATGACGTCAGATGAAAACCAAAGGAAAAGCCAATCAGTTACCAGATTCGATGTCATCGGTCAAGGTCAGGGATTCCTAGATAGTCACGTGAGATAAGAGCACGTACGCACGTAGGACCTTCATTTGCATAAACACAAAGATTTGCTCCGAATTCCCGGAAATGACCATAAGGAGGAATAAAACACAAATAGCGGTGATAAACATATTAAACTTAAGGATTTTCTAGAAAGAACCATTCGCATGAAAATAGAGGTTCGTGCGCAGCTGGAGAACAAAGATAGTTTGGGGACAGACCTAGATCTTATGGGACCATCCCTTTTGTTCTCCGAATACGTTAGTTTGGTAACTGGCCAGATCCCTCCTTGACGTGTCAAAAAATGTTGCAACTGCCCCTTCCAATTTTTGAGCATCCGATCCGGCTAGAACTTGTTTTTAGAGATCCTGGCACACTGATTGGACAACTCGGCAGACGGTGTTTCCGGGCGATCGGAGCATCGCTTTCGCTATCAGTGGGAAAATGCACTGTCCGAGAAAAAAAATAGAGTCCACCAGTGTTGTTAACTGCTTGTTTCTCCGTTCGCTATTGGCCTCCCATTCCTTCATTTTGTATAATAACTAATCACAGATGTTTCTTTATTTTCTTTCATTTCCATTAGTAAATATATTTGGCCCGTCCATAACGTTCTCTTAAAAGAGAGAATTCGGCCGGTTTCTAAGAATTTTGTGAAAAACAAAAACACATTGTTGTAATCGACGGTGACAGCTGAGTATGTCAACGGCAGAATCAAACCGCCACCCTTGCAAATTAAGCCGCCATATTGTGGCGTCATCGAATAAGAAACTGACATGTTGCGTAGAATTTGTATCAGGACTAATCGACGAGAAATCGGCTTTCCCAAACATTTCCAGTTGACTTATGTGTACATTCTGATCGGTTAAAATTCGTCAAAATTTAGGTTTATGGATTACGCAATCTTTCTCTTGGTGGAGTGATCGATTCGCGTGAGAGGATATTAATAAACACCTTCGTTTTGGTGATGATTGTCACGCTAGGTTCAGGACAACGACATGCAATGTTTCGCTTTCCCGAACGAAATCAAGCGGCATATCCTGGATTACGAGTTAAAAACTTCAGTGTTCCTGCTAAATTACTTCTGTGAATAAAAAAATATGTCTGAGCAGGCTAGTCGGAGTAGTGCGAAACTGTGCTTGCTTAATTAATACGCAGTATTTTAAATTACAGCACCAGTTTCAGTTTGCCGTTAATTCCTTTTTTGACTGTCTTCTCTGACGTTTTCTTGATACCTTTCTTTCCTTCAATTGTGTTTAAAATTTGCAGCATAAGAATGTCGGCATAAATTGTCAAGCTGCAGAAGCGATTGCAAACATGAGCCAAATCGCACAGCATGTCCATGCATGGCGAATTTGATATTCACAGAAATTTGCGCAAATACTAAATTACTCATTGATAACTAATTCCCTACTTTATGAAGCCATATTTTCGATTCTATTCGAACTGAAGCTCTCAAGCTTGACAAAGCTGCTAGTTCTAAGGTGCTTTCTTCTGTAAAGAAGAACGATAAACTTTTCTTTCGAACGTGAATACAATTCGAAAAGATGAAAACCTTAGTTACCAGTTTTGTATCCAGTTGTAACCACTCTTTGTACACTACCTTTTCTCGCTTACCAACGTTCGTACCGCCAAAAGTAATTTTAGCAAGAGAATTGTGCGGTTTAAAGAGAGCGATGTCAGTTATGTGCCAACTTCAGGCTTGGAGCAAAAGCAAAAACGATAAACAATTCTACCTACCACTGAAGTGTCGCCATTTTCTATAAAGGGAGACTGTTGTACTCCAGTTATACATCTAACAGGGATTCGTCTTAGAAGCAGTGAGCCTCTCTGAATTGAAAATCTACTTCCTATCGTTCGTAGAAACATTGCTGTACAGAATGATGTCCTTCGCAAATAATTTGTTTTCGACACCGCTTTGTTCTATAAAATGTATGTCTTATTTCCCGGCTTGCTTTGTCGAATTGCTGATGTGTTATGGGGGAGTGTTGTGGGCGTCGGCAGGACGCCGATTTTGATTGGCTAGCAGACAATCGAAAAACCAGCATGAAAACCGACAGGCGTGCTAGACATCACATGTTTTGAGGAGTCCAAACCAAACATCTCCAAATTCGGCCTCACGTGAGCCAAAAAACGCAACACAACTTTTCCATTGTGATTTCAAATTGGAGGCAAAAATTCTACCACAAAAAGCCCAAGTGTATTTGTTTCAAAACGAAACTAGCAAAGTGATAGAAGAACTCAACATCGCCTACAACTAATTTACGATAATTTTGATCGACGCTTCGAAAGCATGAAGCACTTCTCACAAAAACTCATGGAATCTATTCCTGATAAAATATTTCACTTTCCTTTTTGCCAATGGAACAGCCCAAAGTTTAAATTTAGTAATGGTTACGCATTTCTGACGGCATGCTTTGCCGATTCCCAGGTTGTGACGAGTTTCCTCGTGATTTTTGAGTCGTGCAGTTTTGGACGTTTCTGCAATTAGTCATCCGTTTAAGAGGAGACGATTGCACTGAAACTAAATAAAGACAATACATTATTGAAACAGGAAACAGAGAGCATTCTAGAATTCAGTGATCAGGAAGTCAGTGTGGTACGTTCCAGACAAACAACAAAAAAACAATTAATGAAAAGTTACAATGTTTTATTAATAAATTAGCCAAAATCATAAGAACTAAGAACTTAGAAGTCCTACAATTTTCTTAAGGACACTGCTAGTCATTACAGTACAGCAAGATTAAGTGAAAAATATTATCAATAAAAGAGTTCTCACTGAAACAATCCCACATGCATAAGCTAAATGCTTGTCACTAACAACCTCATCCATTTTATCTAAAAGTTAAAGAAGGCATCTACAGCTTGCCTACCTTATTTTGAAATTAAAACAATGCCTTATCTCTGTATTCTTTTTCCACTTAAGAGCCTGTTAACAGGTTACAACAAAATGGTTCTTTTCCACCCCCTAGGAGGGTCCTAGCAGGGGCTCCTTTCCTGAACAATGGCTGGTAATCAAGCCTAACATCTGCCAAGGTTACCATATGCCAAGTATAGATGTATTTTCTGCGTTGCTGTATCAGTGTTATAAAATTAGTTCTGAGATGTTGACCACAGGTTATCATGTAAAATGTAAACCAAAAGATTGAAATACTAGGATAAACAAAATCTTAGGGATGGTACATGTAATTTCTTTTATCAATACAGCAAATGTCTCTTTTCTCTCTTATTCTCTCAATTCCTGCATCAAAACAGAAGGAAACTTATTGCAGCTTATTGAAAAAAAAAACAGTCTGACATACTATTTAATGTTTCTACATTGCTGCAATGTATAGAGAGATAAAAATCACCATAGCAATGCATAATCAATAAAAAGGCAGCGTCGGATCCTACTGGCACACTGTTAACCTCTTATGCAGAATGATACCCTTGTAGCCCATCATAATGAGGAAAGATTGCATGACAAGCTGTAAGAATGTCTGCATAGGAAGCTAGTACACTCCTACTTCAGCAACTTATCACAAAAAAGGGAAAGAAAAAAATTAAAAGGTAATCCACTGTTCCATCCCTGTGGTTTGTGAAGCCCAAGAGGATTTTATTTTCAGGTTAAAAGATCATGTCCAAAATGACGATTGCAGATTATTGTGAAAAACTATCCACTTCAATCATAGTCAGTGCTGGCAGTGTGGTTAATGTTAATAACCAGGATTGATTCGTCGATGTTTCCCCTTTTTTACAGTGCTTGACATTTCTTCATCTTCATCAGCTACATCAGAGTCTACTCCAGCACCTTCAATCATAGAGTTAGCTAGCATCTCAGGTATTCTGGCAATATCACCTAGTCAAAAAGACAATGTAAAAAGGTTGTAATGTCTCTATGCATTTACCACGTTCAGTCCTTTGAAAGGGACAGACTGGTTAAGAGCATCCAACTGGTATTTTCAGAGGTCACATGCTCCTATTTACTAAATATAGTTGACCAAAAACTTTTCCTGATTCTTATTGGTTTAAACTGATCACATGATGCAATGGTGTTCATCCACAGAGCAAAGAGGAGCAAAGAGGAGCAAAGAGGAGAGGAACTCTACATTAGATCATGAGAAGTGGTATTCCCAACACGGTAGGAAATGGGACCAAAAATTGCAATATTGAGTAATATTTTGCAACAGCAAATGTACATTGTACCAGGAAGGAGGGAAAACCACTAATTAAAGGGCATCCACAAGATTTGGACCAGTATAAGGCACTTCAGATGTTCCTTTCCCTACCACCCACCTTTTGCATAAGAAAAGCATGAAAGAGGAACATAAAACTGAAGAAACAGTTCCACGAACAAATAAAGACTTATTACTTACATGCTACTGATGCTACACAGAGGCTCCTGGTAAAGCGTCTGCCAAATTTACTTTGTGTGGCAAGCCTGTTACAAAACAAGACATATATTTTGAGTTAATGTATGCAGATTGATCTCTCACTCAGGTTTGCAGACTTATTTTCAGCAGAGACAAGCGAGAGTCAGAAATATTTCTGCATTCACTGGCTAATTTGCAACAGATGATGCTGTCCACTAGACAGGGATTTATCTGGCCCTGGTCACTCCAAGAAACTAAAGGATAATGTTAATTTTACTAGTAGATGCAGGGATTTTTATATCACTTTCCACTTTGGAAAAAGGATTTCAAAGTTTACTTTAATTTTACTTCCCAGACCTTACCCGGCAGCTCTCTCAATACTCTGATATGGTGGACTCTGTTGACGATAGAATTGGGCAAACATGTCCTTTTGAAGACAGCACATCTTTCGCAGATGGTTATTTTTATCATTCGATTACTTTTGTATGCACATTTTTCACATACTTCAGCCTTTTAGCATAAAAGTTACTTTCTAGCATAGCCCAAAATTTACCTTTGGGATTGAGAAAGTATTTCATTTATAATGTTTTGATTTTTAACTTTCTGAGAAGTAAATTTACTTTCCAATGGAAAGTGGGTAAGTGTTAGTGATTTTAGAGAAAGTCAGCTAGAAGATAGTAATTTATCCAATGAATAATGCTATATTTTACTGTTTAAATGTCCAAGAGGCAGGTGGCCTCATGGTTGGTGTGCTTGATTCTGGAGCAAGTGCTCAGGGTTTAAGCCCTGGCTGGGGACTTCGTGTTGGGTTCTTGGGAAGACACTTTACTCTCATAGTACCTCTCTCCACCCAGGTGTATAAATGAGTACCGGTGTACCGGTGAATTAACTGCTGGGGGATAACCTTGCCATGGACCACGGATCGGACCATGGAGTAGAAATACACCTAGTCACTTCATGGTACAGAAACCAGGATAAGCTCCCAGCCTGATACATGAACACAATTCACCCCTTAGGAGAGATTGAAAATTATCAACAGTAACGGTGGTATACAGAGAGCTGTTTACTACGGTGCATGGTTGGGTGATACTAGTGCTGCAAACATCATAACAGACCAATTAACGACCAATCTCTGAACAGCAAACAGAAAAGCCGGCTACTTGTTTGGCTGCTAGTTCCAGTCCTTTCTAGAGCAACTTTGCTATCACTTACAATTGACCACTCGTTGATGTCCTTCCTAACAGTCCAGTCTGAAGAATCAGCCCTGTGGATGTTAATTAATACAGATCAACAGTTATTAATATTTTACAGATCTAACTAATAATGCAATTATCACACCGAAGCACGTGCGTTTTGAAATTCATAACATCAAGCTCATGCAACTTCTCACCTTCTTTACAGCTTCCTTGCTGCAGCCTCGAAGCATGGCGCTGCAAGAAGAAAGATCTTGTTCAGCAGAGTGCAAATTTTAACTTGTTGATAGAAATTTTTACTTACCACCAAGCGTGCTGAAGAAGAAAGCTTCGAAATCGAACGAAAACACCGACTCGTCAACATGGCGGAATAGTCTCTACTGCGCCTGCGCACATGATAATAAAGCGCGCTAATAGCCATGGGATCGTCCTCTTTTAGCGGCAGTCATCATGGCGGCTCAAATCAGCAAAAAAAAGAAGGTTGGAAAATTGGCAAAGTCTGCATTATAGAGGGATTATCTCGGATGATTGTTACGCTACAGGAAAAAAAAATTATTTGGGACTGTATTCGGGGTATTTTTGGGAAATGATGTTCAAATTTCAATGAAGATTCAAATGGATTTTGCTGTAGTCGAAGCATCCGTGATCTATCCGTAGTGCCTTTGTATCACGGCTTTCTGAATATCAAAACTCAAACCATATATGTCTGGTCATAGCTTATTTGTACTCAGATAAGTACAATTATTGCTCGTAAACTTAATGTTTTCTTGTTATAAAAATACTGAGTTGTGGAAAATTAATAATAAGCCAAGCTTACATGATTCCATACCTTCCACAAACGGAGATAAGCATAGCCTCCCGAAATTTTCCATCTTCTTTTTCCTTCAAAGCCCCTGGCCGAAGAGGTTGTAGAAGTTTCTTTTTTTCATAGATTTTTTTTAAATTTCAATTTACATACAGTTTGTTGCTGATGGCGTATTCAAAGCCGAATTGAACGAATTTTTGACTCGTGAATTAGCAGAAGATGGTTACAGCGGTGTGGAGGTACGGGTTACTCCCATCCGAACTGAGATCATCATCCTGGCCACCAGGACACAGAATGTTCTGGGAGAGAAGGGACGGCGCATTCGTGAACTAACATCTGTTGTACAGAAGAGGTTTGGCTTCCCAGAGGGAACTGTTGAGGTAATATTAATTACTCAAGATATTTAGAGTTAATTATACAAATAAGGTTAGACATTTTTGAACATAACATTTAGAGGCAGGGCGAGAAGAAAAGATGTAATTGTGGATTATCAGCTATTCAGGCCGCGTGCACCAGTTTGAATGCCTCAAAGCGTACACGAATACAAATGGTAACAGTAAATGGTTCCACCAATCCATTGGGACAGACTTAACGTTCCCGTTACACACCAGACAGCTTTCAATGATAAAACAAAAAGCAATAGAAAGAAATTTGTCTCCCTGCTTCTTCGACCAGTTTCATGAAAAATATACTAAATTTCTACTCAGTACTGAGATATTGTCTACAAAATTTTCCGATCATAAGTTCTGATTTTCTTTTAGTTGTATGCTGAAAAAGTGGCAACAAGGGGTCTTTGTGCTATTGCCCAGTGTGAATCTCTTAGGTACAAGCTGATTGGTGGGCTTGCAGTACGAAGGTAAGATCTCGCTAAGCTGTTCTGCAAGTGAAAACTTTTGTAGTATTTGCTAGGAAACTTGAGCTTCTGTAGGCTAAACCTTTCATCAAACATAATTATGTGGCGTCTTATTTCTTTTCATATGAAAGTTTCTTGTGATTGCTTGACAGGGCCTGTTATGGTGTACTTCGATTCATCATGGAGAGTGGTGCCAAGGGTTGTGAGGTTGTTGTATCTGGAAAGCTACGTGGTCAGCGTGCCAAGTCCATGAAGTTTGTCGATGGTCTGATGATCCACAGTGGCGAACCAACCAATCACTATGTGGATACTGCCATCAGACATGTTTACCTCAGGCAGGGTATGCATACATATATACATTTTGCAAACTATTTGTGTTATGATTTTCCTTGAAAATTTGATGATCGAAAAACTAGCATGTTATGGACAAGTACATGTATCAGTTTATTTGCATAACCCATTAGCTGATACTCGCCAAAGTTATAATTTGTATTAGCTTGACAGGTAGCTACAGGATAGTATCAATACAAAGCAGTAGCCATGTACATTTATTGGGAAAGAAGATTGGTTTCGAACACCAAAATAACATTCGTGACATCATGTAAAACATTCTGTAGTTTTGCCATTATGGTATGTTAGAGGTTTTCATTGGCTGAATCCTGATAAGGACCTCAAATCTTGCTAGTCATTAAACAAAGACATGTATTGAAATACGCTTTCCGAGGATTTCACAAAACATCTTGTACAAGTATTTTGAATGTATGTTTTTCATATTATCAGGTGTGCTTGGAATCAAGGTAAAGATCATGCTTCCATGGGACCCCACTGGAAAGACTGGGCCTAAGAAGCCTCTCCCAGATCATGTCAGCATTGTGGAACCAAAAGAGGAAGTGGTACCAGCCACTCCCATGTCTGAACACAAGGGAGGAAAGGCTGAACAGCCTGCAGTACCTGTTAGTATATGAAGTTATCAGGTATGTTTCAACTGCTAGAATTAAGGGACAGACTACTTTTTGTGGGGTGATTGCTGTGACATCCAGAGTAATCAAGGTCCCAGGAAAAAGTATCAGCCTTTGGCTTCAGCTGATAACCCCCACCTTGACCATGATTATTCTGGATATCACAGAAACCTCATCCAATAGTTGTTTATAACATCAAAAATAGAACCTGGATAGTAGAAAGCACTAGCTTGATATTTATTTTTTGCCATGGCTCTGCTTCTTTTTTTTTCCAACAGTTTAAGCATTGCAGGAATTTTTTGGAAATAATGGTCTGACCTTAAAAGCTGTCTTTTTAATAGCCAGTAGAAAAAGTGGCATGTGACTTGCCAATATCTTAACTGAATTGTAACAAAAACAATAGGAAAAGAATGATGCATGCTCCACAATTTTATGTGAAATTTGTTTCACTGGCCAGTATGATTAATAACCTGTCCCATTTTGTTCAAGAGACCTTGGAAATCTCTCGTTGTTGCCCAGTTTCTCATTTTGACACACTGGATAAAATCTATAGGAGACACTGCATCAATCTTTACAGAGCTTCAACAAATAGAGGCAAGAGTGAATGTTGCGAGGCATCTGATTCTTCAACCTATCCAGTGGTTTGAATTTAACAAAACATTATTCCTGTATGTACCAGATTTTGCCAAATTCACACGACCCATAAACTAACTGCTTTCACAGCTGTAAGAAGTCAATGATATGTCTAGGCCATGTGCTTGAAATAAACAGTTGTTTTTTGTTTTTTCAGGTTTCAAATGATACAGCCAGCTGTTTTCCATCTTGTTGTGTAAAAATATATTTCCAAGAATAGAAAATAAACAACTCTCAAACATACTAAAGACTGACTTGTTTATTGTGCTTGATACACAACCTATGCAAAAAGTTTGGAATTGATAAAAGTCTGTAATGTCTCATGGCTTCTTTTAAAATCTGTTTTAAATTGAAATCATTTGGAATCAAGTATAATAAAGCTACATACACTTGGACTACTTAAGTACAGTTAGTTTTCTTTTTCTGAAAATCGTGATGTTTCCTGAGCTGAAATCAAGGGAAGCATCAAGATTCAAGGGAAAACAGAACTATGTTGCTATATAGCTGGAGCGTAGTGTAAAATCGTAAGGCAATTGCCCGAGTTAAACTTGGGAGAGCAATTGTTAAATCAAAAGAAATATCTACCAGCACCCAGAGAAGTCTATAGGGGTCTTTAAAAGTCCACACAAATTAAAAAAAATGTTTTCCAGTCATTCACACCTATTCT
>OMLO01003157.1_pt1 | contig 13589 bp, 12 predicted proteins | sample 1674811 | NCBI WGS metagenome assembly OMLO01 (sample SAMN06265003, study PRJEB25207) | coral metagenome | isolation source: Coral host | place: Mexico:La Bocana,Puerto Morelos, Mexico | collected 2008-11-13
AAAACCTGCAATAATAAACATATGTTTTTCTTATTCGTTTTTGCTGACTTTGACACCAAGAAAACATGCACGCAGAAGATGGATTACCTGGAACAAATAGTTTTCACAATGCAAACAAATTGCCCCATGAGACAAAAATGCAAACAAACAAACTAAATGCCATGATTTGCAAGGAAAACTTTTGTTGACATAAAAAACAATAGTATAGAGAGACCTGCAATAAGCAGAACTGTTGAAATCATAAATGAATGCCATGATTTGCGAGGAAAAAATTCTGATCTAGAGAGATGTGCAAGAAGGACAATTGGTGAAAACACTCACCAGTAGTTCCCGGGCAAGCCGAAGGCGGGAGTTCAAAAGGGAAACTGCAGATATGTCAAAAAAACTAGTTGGCCTTTTGAAATGCCTCGGCACTTCGACCATGCTTTTCATGCATGATGAGCAGCATCATTGCGCGAAAGATCTCCATCCGCCGCCGGTATTCTGGCAGACCTTTCCATGACAACATCGTGTCACATCCACTGACCAGTTTAGAACCAAAACAAAACAAACACAGCCAGTAAAAATTGACACATATCATATGTCATCTTGGCCAGTGAACATAGACACATTTCTGCAAAAAGTGGCGACACTTGCCTGGCTACTCCCACTGGTAATTGCGCCTGAGCTTCTCCTCCCAGGCCACTTCCGCTTCGTCAAACGCAGTGCCTTAGTGCACAGGATGAGTTCAAAAAGACAGAAAACAGCAACGGGATAAGAGCAAAGTCTAGACAGGACAAATGTTTCTCAAGTCCAAGCTTTTTGCAATCCAGCTGTTGACACAGTTGTTGAAGTAGCTGTCAGTTCATCGATCGCCCAGGTTCGGGTAGAGCATCCGAACCCTAGGTTAACACTTGAAAACATTTCTGCAGGGACCTCAAGAAATTCCAACCACAGTACCCACGCACGAAGCTTTGAATGTTGTCAGACAAAGCACATTCACCATGCGACGCCTGCCCTTAGCACCAAACTGCGTGATCGTCCAGAACTGCTGCTGGACCCTGTGGCTGATGCGGTAGTCATGAAGTATGTCGACCCTTAGTCCAAGACATATAACAAACAAGGTTTCATCATATGTACCAATGAAATTACTTGACAACTGTCCATTGATTTTTTGCAGGCAAGAAACATGACAGGGTCATGCCACTGGAAGTGAGAACTGTCCAGTTGTTGCGCCACAACAACTGGCTCTCCGCAACTGGTTGGGCTTCAGCTGCGGGGGACAGCTGCATTCTTGGAGACAGAAACTTGTATGCAGCATGTTCTGTGAAGAAGGGCAACCTTTGTTTTATTCCGATCACCACTGGACAATCTCAAATGCTTTGTGACCAACGCACAGGTGAGCATACAGCTTACATTGAATGTCCAAGTGGTGAAAAAATGTTATGGCTGCCCCCAACCTTTCAATGCCCAGAAGCCTGCTGTTGGAGGCATCATTGCTCCAGATTTCTTGCGCAAGCATAATGCTGAGCATGGCCCAATGCAGCAAACAGTGATTAAGTTGAAGACCTACAACGTCCTCCGCTCGAAGAATATTTCTTTTCCAGCGCAGCACCACTGCATGTGCAGAGGTACTAGCTTCTTCTCAAGAAAAGGACGGTAACTAGCAAGTAATGGAACTTTGGAAATGTTTTTCTGGTAGCAGTGGCAGCTACCAAGTTTTGATGTCAAGAGGCCAAGACGAAGTCAAAACAATGCCATTTGACATATGCATTTTGCTGGTCGTGAAACTCATCAACATTTCACATCCAGTGGCTTTTTGAAACTGTAACCATCAGATTCACCATCTTCTTTTTGCATCTTCACACAGCATGCAATTGCAAGTTGCTATCTTGATGTGCTTGCAGTCTATAAGCACCTTTTTGCTCAAAACACTTGCTTGTATATACAGCTTTTGTTGCACTGTATCATGGCTGTGTCCTTGGGGTGGAATGTGAAGATGGTCAGTGGCAACCCAAGGGTTGGAATGTGCCCACTCCACTTTTGAAAAAAGTCCAGAAAGCGGGCCTGGCTTGGAACTATCGGTTACAGATCAGGGCCTCATCACCTGGTTTGCTTTCCTTCCTCTTTCCGGGCAACTTGCTTTGGAACTTCAGCATCAACCAATGCCAATGCATATGTATATATACAAACAGTTTCTTCAATATTAGCATTCCCCTTGCTGCATGGTCCCTTAACATTGAGGCGCAAATTCAATGACTCAAGCAGTTGCTCACGCTGCGCAACAACAAACAAGCTGAAGGTGTTGATCAACTCTTCGCTGATAGTGCTGCAGGCATTAAGGCAAAGAGAAGGAAGGCTGTGGTAGATGAAGATGATGAAGATGCCTTTGTTGCTGTGGATGTGGGTGGCAAGAACCTGATATGTGTCCCACTGGAGCCAGAGCAGTTTTGATTCAGCCTCGCACAAATGCTGTGAATGATCCCGCGCCAGGGTCTTACCAGAGAACTGGCCAGTTTGCTGGGTAATTTGAGAAATATTACAAATGATCAATTAGTGGTACAGATTTGTCTCAGTGGTGAGCTTCGGCGCGCAGCAAAGACAAGAAATTGCAAAATTGCAAATACCAGGCAGCAATGCTTGTGTGATTTGTGGCAAATACAACTTTAATGACTATAACATATTTACAAATATATTTATATATAAATATTTATATACGTATATATTGAAAAAAGTATATATTGAAAGTGGACAGGCCACTTGGAATCAAGAGGGTCTATTTATTTAAGCACAACTGAATAGCTATTGAGATTAAAAAGCCTTGTGCTCTATGGGTATCTGCAAAACAAGCTCCTTGCCAATGCTGCCAAGCAAACACTGCAATGATCACTCTGAAACTTGTTTGAAAATGCAAATGATTCTAATACTGTGTCACTTGGTTTCCCATTGAAGGTTTGCAACTTAGTTCAGGTTGGTCACTTTAAGGCTGTATGTATAAGTATCTGTAGGAACACTTGATATATGGGTGACTACAAAAATTTTGGATATTTGGTATGTAGACATGTATTGCTGCGTTGGAGCTCTGTGGGGTCAAGCTTTTGCTTGCGTGATATCTGTATATAGGAAAGAAGCTTGCAAGCTGTGATGGAAAGAATGTTGTGTGGGGATATGACAGGTTATCATTACCTGCGGGTGATGAATATATGTATACGACAGGTTAACCTTGCGCCAAATGGTCTGTTCATAATCACACACCTCTCAATCCCAGTTTTGGTAGTGATGGCGCTGCAAAGTTGTGTAGGTAGTGGCAGCTCAAAGTTGGTGGGTGATTCTCAGAGTATGAAGAGGAAAGCTGAAGCACTGAATGTTTTTTGTTTCTTCAAAATCCACTGCTGTAAAATCAAAGGTATCGGTGGGGTATGCTCAAAGACAAATGAGGAAACTTTTTCAAAGACCTTGGTTAACATTTCAGAACTCAAGAAGGATGACATATCATATATACACAGGCTGATGTTTTGTTTTGTAGAACAATGATGTAAAATGAATGCCTGGCATTCCCATAAAACAGAAATCAAAGTTGTGTTTCCTGCCAAGGTAAAAACTTCTTCTTGCATCTGCACCTGGAAGAATCAGGCCTGATGGAAGGGGGTCTCACTCATACCAATGGCAGTGGAGTCTTTACTGTATAGGATTGCATGATGGAGTATTGTCATGGAGAATTGTCACGCTATGTAGATTGGTTTTGTTGATTTATGTTGTATGAACTACTTCTCCAGGTCTACATCCTGTACTGCAAGAGCAAGATCTTCTTCAGGCAGAGCCAACTTTTTCTGGACATCATGATCAAGATCTTCCTGAACATGGTGCTCAAGACTTCTGCATGATGCTGGATGAGAGTTTTGGCCTGTGTGCGTGGATTGTTGGCTTTAAATCTTGCGCACTTCAGAGTATAAATAACCACTGTCTTTGGCATTGATTCCTCAAGCAAAGATATCTGGCCTATGTTGTTGGTTCGTTGGCACTTGGTGAAAATATGAAATGGCTAGCTGGTTTACGTAAACTGTGGGTGTGTTGATTGTCAAAACCATCCAAAGAACATATCCAATGGTCATGGTGACTGATATGCTACATACAGCTGAGGTGATACTTGAGCTCGCACATACGCAATGGGCCTTGGCTGGAAAGGTCTGTAGAGTCTAGAGCTGGGAATGAGCTGATAGAAAAGCAAAAGCGCTTAAAATTGCTGTGTTCGTTGATTGTTGGCTTGCTGCCTTAAACCAATGGAAAGCCAGTGAGCGCTATTCTGAAAGCTGGTGCGTGGACAGCATTAAGCTACAATGGTTCCACTTGAAAATTCTTGCGCAATACATTTATGTGAATTCGGAAAAACCTAGAACCAATGAAGCGTGTGCCTTTTAACAGCAACCCTTTGGCCCAAAGTGCTATACAAGTGTCCCAGTGTACAAATGGCCATCTTTCCTCCTGACTGGCCCATGGATGAGAATGTAGATACATGATATGACTTTGAAACAGTTGCTGGACATACACAGCTATTTAGAACTTTGATTTGGAGCTCTGGTTGGCGTACCAAGTGTTTCAGCCTGAAATAGTAATGTTTTATGTATTTGCGGCTGCTGCTTGATAAGTTGCGAAATTGTTTCATACTAGGTATTGTGTGAAAAGAATTGTCACTCCAAGGTTCATGGCACCCCAACTAACACATCGCATTTATGGATATGAAGTTCTGAAAGTCGAAACCAGGGTGATCAAGGGTGAGAGGTGGAAAATTCTATTTTGGAGTAGTGGATGACAAGATGGGAAGAAAATGTCTGATATTGAAAGATTAATCCCAAAAGGTCAGTGGTGGTTGTCTTCTGAAATTACATCCTTCTTGAACAGGTGGTTCCCTTAAAGGAGCTGAGCAATTGTCACCTAGATGCATTTTTGGTTTGGACACACAAGTACTGATGATTCAAGATCCATGAATGATGAAATATCTAGCCAGTCTCAAAAACACAAATGCAATTAAAAACAGTCTATACTTTTCAACCACAGTTTCAAAAAATGCAACATATTATTGTTTGACTTGTTCACATTAACTTTTTTTTACAGAATTAAAATGTCCAAATATCGATACTTCAAAATGCAGAACAAATGAAAATTCACAATTGTGGCATTTTAATTTGAACAGTTAAAGAATCAGTTTTTCGACATTTTAATTTCAAAAACAAACTTAACGAAACTTCTCATTCTGAACACATGAGGCTTGAATCGTATATATTGGCTCTTCTTGCCTACTGGAACTGGGCTGAGTTTGCCAAACTCTCAGGACACGTGATGGAAAAAAATTGACACAAATGTGGAATGACACTGATCAAAAAACCCTGATTATATGATACAAAAAAAACTACATATGAGCACCAACTGAAGAACTCTGCATCAATCGCTGAAAAATTTGTAGATCCGAATGCTTTGCTATTTTACGTGCATTGATGCTTGGGAGCTGTGCTTGGAATGTTGAAAACAAACATGTATATGATGTGAAAATGTGGCTTACAGTGCATGGAATATTGTATATTGGAATAACACAATTTCAACCAGCAAATTGCTCAACAATAGGCATAGTTCTCAAGACACGTACTATATTTCAAACAGCTTGCAATGGAACAGATGGCTGGCGCTTTTGATCTGCCTGCTGGATTGTTGGAATATAAAGCTGGCAGGACCTTGGCATTACAGCTAGCATGACTATCGCTACACTTGTAAGTGATGATGGCACTTGGAATGAAGAAGAGATACTTGTCTTGAATTACTCTGGCAATATTTGTTTTGATGCGAAGCATTCTGCTTTTGGGAACACATATGAATAATTTTGAAGCAGCAGTGCTTGGCCTTGTGCTATCCTTCAGCAAATTGCTTTGTTTAAGGCTATTTATTCGCAAGTATGCTACCAACCGGTGGTCCTGGAAGACAACCTTCCAGATTGAGTTTGAAGCCGCCTGGAAAACTCAGGAGTCAGATGGAAACCCTGCTTTTTCCTTTGCTGGAGCTCAGTGGAGTCAAGGTTTTGCTTGCGTGATGTCACAGGTAGAGAACTTGTAAGCTGAGATGGGAAGAATATTGTGTGGGGATTTGACAGGTTATCATTACCTGATGGCCACATGAAAAGCCCACCTCTCAATCCCAGTTTTGGTAGTGGTGGCACTGCAATGTTTTGGGTAGCGGCGGCAAAGTTGGTGCATGATTATCAGAATGTTAAGAAGAGGAAAGCTAAAGCGCTGAATGCTGCCTTTTGAAAATCCCCGGCTATAAAAGTCATTACTCCAAAGGGATCAGTGAAGTTTGCTCAAAAACACATGAAGAAACTTTCCCAAAAGCGTCCAGAGCCTCCCTACCCTCCAGCCCATGGCTTTTGCAGTTCCAACTGCAAAAGCCGCACCTCCCCAGCCCGCTCGAAAACGTGAACGACATGGTTGGCTTATGGAAGCCAAGTGCTTGGTAATTGCCTATAAGAGCAAGGACTGGTGGAAATTTGGGGAACTGCTTGGTGAGCAACCTGCGAATGTAATTGTAGAAACCTTTTCTTGAAAAGATATTGGTTAATGTTTTGCACTTGAACCTTTAAAAAAGAAAATGCCTGCACAAAGAAAATGTTGCAAAGGTATTTCCACACTCCTCAGAAACTTGAGGGATGGCATCAAAGAAGCTGGGAGTTCGTTGATGCTGACCAAAAAAGATTGGGCCAAGTGCGAGCGTTTGTGCTATAAGTAGCTTGCAATTATATCAACATATACTCACTAAAACTTTATGTTTGTTCAGAAGAAACTTCATACCAAAGAAACAAACTGAAACAAACTAGTATATGAAGCAATTTGCTGAAGCCTTCTGCTTTTCTCATAAACTTTGTGCTTTTACCTCTACCTTTTGAAGCAATATGCTCCTGACTGTTCGCGCGAATCAAAATGTGAAAGTCATAAGTACTAATGTGTTGGGCATGGTGTTCAAGACTTCTGCATGATGCTGGATGATGTTTTCAGAAAATGAAAATGCGATAATGGTTGGCTTATGAAAACCAAGTGCTAGGAAGCTGCCTATAAGAAAAGGACTGGTGGGAATTTGAAGAACTGTTTTAGTTTTTCTGCAAAAAAAGTTAAACGTTCCTGATGTTTTACCACTCATTGACTAAGGTATCTGCAAAACAAGCTCCTTGCCAATTCTGCCAATCAAGAACTGCGATGATCGCTTTGAACCTTGGTTACGTATATCAATGATTCCAACACTGTGTCATTAGGTTAGCCATTCAAGCTGCGCAACTATAGAGTCTTGTGGCCAAACCAGACTTAAAACCTCAAGCTACAAGTGTTCTGAAAGTGATTTTTTTACAACCAGAACGCCTGCACGAATTGATATGTCCAAACAAGTGTACTTGTCACACTCCTAAGAACAGATACTACAAGCTATATACTGGAGTATACGTATGGTTCATAAGGAAGGTAAATTATTTTCACCCCGCCTTGACATCACCAAATCTTTCAAAGATTTTGATGTCACACTACAGACAAAGCCACAAAGCTCGGTGCCAATTATTTTCTTTCTCTCCATCCAAGCTGCCATCACAATGACACATGGCATGGTAGACTAATGCTTTCACCAGCTGTCACTCCTGGACCCAGGCGCAAAGCACAAACACAAGTGAAACTTCGGGCTAGAACAGCACTCATTGGAATACCACTGTAAGAAACGCTCATCAATAGATACCAGCTGTGAACACACATACCAATATAAGTGAAGCCAGCATAAAGTGAGCATTTGTTAAGCAGGAGTAGCTCGCATTCCCGCAACCATTCAATAGCAGAACTGTTGCCATCTCCAAATCAAATCACGCTACACCGCCAGTCAATCTGAGCTTGGAGGTTCCATACCAACTCTTCAGGCCCAGGATCGTAGGCATCACGCAGCCTATTGTTGAGATCCTCCAATGCTCGTGCTCGCCTTCCACGAATATTATCAATCATCGCATCTGCTCAGGTTCAGCTTCAGCTTCATCTTCATCCATAAGCTAGAGTTGGCCATCAATTCCTCTACCAAAGTGTAGCTGACGTGATGAAGACTTCCATCTGGATTGTAGTGCTCTGTTGCATGCACTTCAGACTTGGTAATCTCCTCTCGCATCTGTGCCACACTCAAACTTGCAGAAGGTGAATTTTCTTCATAGTTGAGATTGGAATGAGCCATCACAATCTCTCGAACTCGCTCCAAGGGGGGAAGTTCATGTCCATTGGTCATATTGATAAGGCAGACAGTCAAGGAATGGTGCATCCAGTGCAGATAACATAGTCTGCCTCATCAGTGGCATTATTCACTCGCCTGTTGACTCTTCCAAACAGCAAGCTTGCAATAGCACGATTGCTAATGTAGTCAGTCTATCTCTGACTGGATTGGGGTCAGCATCCACCTCAGACTCCGATATGGTTCAGCTCCATCCAATATTCAGGGTCTGAACACTCTTCCATAGAACAATTCTTGCAACGATACCACCTATCAGATGCAGTTTTGTCACCAATATCTGCCTCATCCACAGCAAAGACTTGCTGTTCCATCAATTCTTGGTCATGAGCAACTGGAACTTGTCGTCTTGCAAAGCTTCTTGCCAGAAACACCATTCCAGCAATCAAACAAGCTATCAGTGTCACAATCTGCAGTACAGGTGAGCCACCACGTGTACTCAGCATCAGGAATGTCGGAATGGAAACACTCGTCACATTATCATCATCTCCACGCGCCAGCTCAAGGCGTTCATAAACATAACCAACTGTAATGCTGATGACTGATCATCAGACTTCATCAACCTGCGTAGTGAACTCATGGCCTGCTTCAGCTCTTGAAGTCGCAAAATTGAACGCGCTTCTGTTTCACCTACCTGACAGTTGTTGAAGCTATCAAACATGCCAAGTAAAACATCAATGCTTTCATCCTTTGCACATTCAATCTCTTCGTGCCTATATCAGCTGGATTTTTCAAACCTGAAACAGGACTGACGTTCATGGAGCCGACTGCCAAACATTGCCCACGCCATGTCTGTTGATTATGCCCCTTGCAGCTGCCGAGTCCAAATAGAAGCAAATCTGAAAGAATGAATCAAACATCCATGATAATAGAGGCTCACGATCTTTTGTGTACGACTGGATGCATGCAAAAGGCATCCTCCATCAAAGATTGCACATGAACTGATGCTTCTCCTATCATTCTTTGATAGTGCCCAATCAGCATCTGTAAAAACTTCAACCATTGCATGTTCAACTGAAGTGTAGTCATGAAACACTCCTCTCTGCTGCCCCTTGTAGTTGAGGCTCCAACAAACATCTTGATTGCCCGCCAAATACAGGACCAAGTGCTTCAACACTTGCCAACAATGCTGAATTGCTGACGTCCTCTTGGTTGCCAGGAAACGAATGCAGCGCTGACAATGTGGCAAATCTGCTGCCAGGAAAAGCAAGATACCTGCTGCACTTCGATACTTTGACATCTCTGAATCATCCAGCAGCGCACTGTTGTCGTCATCGTCGATGGCAGGATGTGAAGGAGTCTTCTTAGGATACGCCTTTGGGCGCACGGCCACAATTGCCTCCAGCTGAGCAATGTGCTTATGGTAAGGTTTGATTAGCATCAACTCGTCACTCGGCAAAACATGTCGACGTTTCAGAAATGTAAGCTCTTCACCCATCTGCCTCGTGATGCTGTACGAAATCTTGTATACACTCTTCGAAGCAGGAATGAGGCGTTTCTCCACCATGTCAACATGCCCTGTCACCAAGAAGTCATCCCCATGCAATAAAATGAATAGCTCGTTGTCCTTGGTCTTGAGCATGCTTGGAAAAATTGTACATTCCACCATATCCAAGGTTTCTTTCAAGTGATTGGTGATATCCTCATTCTAAAGAAGACTACCTGCCGTCTGGCCTGGAAGCACACGACCCATTGCAAAAGCCTGTTCATTACAAGCTGCATCTTTATAGTGGGCTCGCTTTGTTGGACGGTCAGGAATGCATCTTGCACGTCACACCACATGAGAACCCAATCGTCTGCTTTGCGCCGCAAAAACACTGTAGGCAGAATTCGAGTCGAAATTGAACTGCTTGCCGGGCTATAAGCATGCTTTGTTTGTCACCGGAATGAGAGCCAGCAAAACTCTCTAGCCACAAATCTGGATCATCGAAGCCAGATATGAGTGAGCTTGCCATCAATCTCCATCTCCTTTCCCGCCAGCGTCTCACAAAGCGTGTCGACAACTGTTTGTAGGAGACCCCTTCCAAACAGCTAGAGTCCAGCAAAACATTCATAGATGACAGCCTTTGAATTTCAATGCCATCAGCAATGCTGTCCAGCTCCATCAACTGTTTATCACTCAAATTGAGCTCATTTTTGTCATAAGGAAACATCAACTTCCTTGCCAAATCACCATCATGAGCAGATACATTCTCTTCACCTTCGTCATCCCATTCAATGTCATAATCAAGCTCAAAGTCATACGACTCCAGTGAATCGATAACCTCTTCTCCAAAAGCCTTTTTTTGAAAGATCTGGATCCATATCTTCGCGCATGTCTGCAAACCAAAATAATTTGCATATGCATCTGCTTTGGTGCGTAAAAGAGGCGTCGAATCCAGCTCGGGAGGTTCACGCTCAGGTCTTGTGAAGATTCATCCATAGCCTGAGAAGAGTAGACGACGAGCCACCTTGCCCCAAAACCGGAGCCTCACCATCACCATTGGCACTTTTCCAGCTCTAGCACTGCTGCTAGCTCTCCACTAAGGTTTTCCCCGTGTACATTCGTCCAGAGCAAAGCTCGAATGGCGTAGAGCCATTTGTAACCGAATATCTGTTGCGAATCCAGCAAGCATGCAACACTGCCCACTACATGGACCGCTTTCTTATATTGGGTTACAATTGAACATATATCTAATTGTACATAGGTTATAACTCTAGCTAACTAGGTTATAACTTTGTAACTGTTTTGGAAAAGTTAGGTGCGTTAAAACTTTCTTATAACTTTGTCTCTTTTAAAGCTTCCTAACTATATTGTAATTTTCCTAACTAGTTTGTCACTTTTTTGTAACTTTTCATAACTATTTTAAAACTTTTTTGTAACTATTTTGTTCGTTTTCATTTTAGCACATAAAACAGATGCATTTTTGGAAGTCCGGCATGTTCCAAGCAAAGTGCACATTCGCACATACTTTCAAAAACAAATCTTATTCCGCGTGTCATTTCTATGAGAAATGCATTCATTTGTCTGTTTGGCGGCCCTTTGGGCCGCCCACAATGTTTAAACTCATTGCGCTTGTTTGAACAAGGCATATTCCTTTGTATGTCAGGCGGCCCCTTGGGACGCCAGGGTCTTGGCTTCATGTCGATTCTGTTTTTTGATTCGAACTTGTAGGTTCCAGCCTGCCCTTGACAACACAAAGAAGGTCCCAACAAAAAGCATAGAGTCAAAGTATCAGAGTGCATTAGAAACAATGACGGTGCTTTTGAAGACGACACGTTCAGTAGAGTTTGTTTGAGGACACACGAAAACGTGCTCAGGCAATCGCCATGGAAGCCTTGGTACAATGTGCGTCGAAATACTTATAAATCTACTTATAAACCCAATCCTAAACCCAGTTATATCTAGTTATAAGTAGTTATAACTGACCATAACTTTTCATAACTGGAATTAACTGCAATCAGTAACTGTTCATAACTGTTCATAACTGTTCCTAATTGGAATCAATGAAACATAAAGGGGATTTATTGGATTCCTGATCGACGTGAATTCCTGTAGATCTTGGTCGGAAAATCGACATGAATCTTCTTGGAATTGATTATAAATGATATGTATAGATTGATTCACAAGATATGTCCATACTGGAGAAGCTTATAAATGATTCTAAATGAATCTCATTTGATTCAGATTGATGTCAAAAAATATTTGAAAGAGAAATCACATTTGAATCCATATTCATTTGTTTTTCCTTTGAATTGAGAAAATGCATTCCTTACGAAAAGGTCATCTGAATCCATCAAATTATTTTTTTTTGTCGATTCAGAAAATATATTCAGAATCAAAAAAGCCATCTGAATCTGAATTTTTCAGATGGATTCAAAAATGCATTCCTTACTAAAAGGCCATCTGAATCCATCTGAATCTGAATTTTTCAGATGGATTGAAAAAATGTACCTAGAAGATTTTTAGGTTATAACTTGGAAATAACAAATGTGCTACGTATAACTTAGTTAACCAAGTTAGCCAAAAAAACAACTAACTTAACATCAAGTTATAAAGAAGGCCAATCTGAATCATGCCTAACCTGAAACCAAGTTAGCTTCAAGTTAGCTGCTTTGAAATCAAATTATTGAGGTTTTGTCTTAAACAAATTCCAAGCAAAAATCAAAAATATCAACAAATCATACAAAGCACAAACAGCAGGCACAAACAAAGAATTGTTTCAATATTTGGCATGAATTTGCATTAATAATGTGGAAGCAATGGCTGTTGGTGTGGTAACACAACCAGTACCAAAAAAAATCAAACTAACATTATTCCCACATATTTACAGTATCTGAAAGAGAGCTTAAGCAACCAAATTTCAAACAAACAAATTACCAAACAATGTCTGAAGATGCATCTCCACCCGAAAAAAATCAAAAGAAATCTTAACCAATAACAATTTTCAAAGAAATCTCCACAACCATTTTTTGCACGAAAATTGGCAAATTGAAACTGATGACATTTAAAAACATGTTTTCAGCAGATTGCATCAGGTCTGAATTTTGCCAGGTTGTTTTTTTTTGCTATGGCCGCGTCAAACATTTTGGTGGAGATGTTTCTTCATATTTTTGGTAGATATTTCTCCAGGTATTTTTTCAAAGACATTTTTCTTCATATTTTGTTTGGTAGGCAGATGTCTCTAAAGAGACTTTTTGGTAGAGATGCATTGTTTTTGTTTGCAAAATGTCTCTTCAGAGCTTCCTTGGTATCATTTTTTGACGGAAATTCTGGTAGAGAAATTGTTTGTAAAATATTCTGGGGAGAGATTCCTTTTCAGATATTTTGTTCGTAGAGATTCGTCTTCAGGCTATGTTTGGTAGGCATGTTTCCTCAAATATTTTTTGGTTAAGGTTTCTTTTGGAATTTGTTTGGAAGATACTTTTATGCAAAGCCTGTTTGGTTGAGAGTTTCCCTTCACAGGTTGTTCGGTGGATAATTTTTCTTCAGATATATTTGGGTAGAATTTTACATTCAATTTTTGCTGGTAAAGATGTTTCATCAGGTACTTGTGGTGGATTTTTTCATTTTTTTGCGGTGGTTTATTTCGAAAACTGCTTTGTACAGTCTTCTCTTCAGAGAGTTTCTGGGTAAACATATGTCTTCCTTTTTTTTGATACAGGTGTCTATTGATATTTGTTTGGCGCGGATTTCTCTTCAATGAATTTTTCGTTAAATACATGTCGTCGTCAAAGATGTTTTGTTTAAAATGTGTTCAGACATTTTTTTGGGTAGAGATTCCTCTGTCCAATCTTTTGGCTGGGAATGTTCCTTTCGAGATTCTTGGGTAGAGAATTTGTTT
>OMLO01003159.1_pt1 | contig 13587 bp, 10 predicted proteins | sample 1674811 | NCBI WGS metagenome assembly OMLO01 (sample SAMN06265003, study PRJEB25207) | coral metagenome | isolation source: Coral host | place: Mexico:La Bocana,Puerto Morelos, Mexico | collected 2008-11-13
CCCAACAAAAACCCCGATGGATCCATAGTGCCAATAGTCTACCCATGCTTTGTTGAACCTTATGGTTCATCAAGCCTCATGGGAAAAAACAACCTAAGAAATATAGATGAAACCTCCATTTTACCCACTTTTGTGGGGTCTGCTTTACAACTCTCTTGAACTTCTTCGACGAGGCGTCCCCCATGTTCATACGAGAACACCATTGGGATGCCCTGGCCGGGAGGATAGGATCAATGTTGAGTAAACAGGTAATTTCAACCCAAGGCATCCCCCAAATTTGAAACTTATTCATGATTTATAAGCCTTTAATTGGGTTCACCACCAAGATGACGGCTCACCATTTTAAGGCGACCGGGAATCCCGTCACCTAAAACGACTCATTTTGCCACTATTGCACCGTGGGTACCGTAGGTCTAAGCTCCAAGGGGTATGACTTGGGTTATCCCCTCTCTCCTAGGTAAACCCGAAGCGCAAAGAATTATGGTACCGTTGATGGTTCAGAAATCCCCAACAACCACCTGGGATGGTGCCCTTAATCTTGAAACTGATGGGATAAACTACCATATCAACCGGTGACCGCCGGATTTTTTCCATCAACAGTATCATCACCAATCCATGCTTTGATTGATTTCTGCAGCAGTTGCCTCACCATCTACAACTTGGGCATCACCAAACAAAATCATCAACCCCCAACCTTTTTGTAGCCAAAGAAACAAAAACCCACCATGTTTTTTTGGGGCAAAGGTAGCTCTGACCTCACTTTGTTTGTGTCACTAGCTGATTGTACCTTGCCAGACTCCATGAAAAAACTGAAGGGGTGTGTGGCCACCTGGCCAAGGATTTCACCATGTCATTATCAATGCAAGATGAGTCAAAACACACCCCTCCCCAATGGGTTTCAGTGAACAAAGATATCATCCTTTGCCACCTCAAAAATCAACAAGTATACCTGAATGGTGTTTACTTTCAACTTTCCACCACGTTTTTACAAAATCCTTGTGTCAATGATTTGCCATCTCTCCATCCCAAGCACCGAGGGCATTAGCTCAAAACCCCAAGGCGGCATGGCGGTAGCGCCGCCGAGTCTAGAGGAGGCCATCAGAGATTTCCATCACCGTTTGGCTTCTGACAAACCAATGAGTATCAGCCCTTGAAACGGCCAAAACTTTCCAAAGAATCTTTGGATTTGGATTGATGCTTGGACAACTTTTTGATCCAAGAAGACTATAACTTGACGTTTTGATCCTGTCTGCCTTGTGTTGTGAGAGGCACCTTAAAGAAAAGCCATGATAGCCGTCGAAGCTGATGAGATTTTACTGTATAATTATTCGGCGCACCGGCCCTTCTCTCATGGCTTGAAGGATTTCGGGGCCGGTGCTCCATGGGGCCAGCGATAGAAACGAAGAACATTGATAGCTTCTGTACATTTGACCAAGGTCGGGATCTAAGCACAAGGCACATATCAGGTGGTTAAAACAAGTCCTTAATTCAAAGGATTATAATTTATAGCTACAATGTCATTTTCGTGCTTAGCATTTAGATCTCCAAAGAAGTACTGAATGCTTCTCTCTTGGTGGCAACCTGAGATGATGCACTCCTGTATTCCCAAAAAAAGGTTTTAAGGAATCAACCCGATGGGGATCATACAGTTTCCTTCCTGCTTGGGGCCTTATGGTTACCTGTGTTTTGCCAGTCTCAGCCTTGGATTCGAGAGAGAACTGGTCACCAATTTCGGGCTGTTGGTGGTTTGAATCAGGAAAATCCAATGATTGTCCAATAGGTTTCCTTTGTTTTTTAGGAATTCCATTTCCACCTATTGTTTTATTTTTGAGTCAGTTAGTATTTTGGGAGTCCTACATTTTTTGTCAGATTCCAAGATTCCACCGAATTCAAACCACAGCAACCATTCAACAAGCAATGTCGAGCTGACTTTGGGGATGGCTGGATTAACGGACTTTGATCCACAACATTTGCCGGAGTCTACATGGGTTGAAGCTTGGCATGCTATGCGGTGAGTTGCGTAGGTTTCCAAGCCACCAATACGAAAACTGGAAACTGGGTTCCTCTACCTTTCAGGGGTAATTGTCCATGATGTTTGGGTATAGGGTATGGTCATGGTAGGGTTCTGTTTCAACTGTCCAGGTGAATCATGAAGTGTCCTCAAATCATTTGGATGATTGGAGAACGCGCGGCATTCGTTTTGAGACGAGGATAGGGTCAGGAACTTTTCCAGGTTAGGCCTTTTTCCAGAAGAATTTCTACTCCCCAGAAACATTGGTACCTCCAATTTAGGTACACCAAAAAGGGTGGTTGACTCCTCTGACTAACTTCGTGGACCCTTTCAGGTCTTGCGTCCAGAATTGAGCTTGGCAACCCAACAGAATGGCGACTGGCAGGCTTTTCAACATTTGGCCTCCAGACAGGCCTTCAAAGACGCTTGGAACACTGGCCTCAGGACCTGGAGGAATTGAATGGAGTTAGAAATTGGCATTACAAAACAAGGTTGGACCACGTATTTTCATAGATTTTTGTCCCTACGTACAGTATATATAATTGCGCTGGGGATGATGTGATTCTTAGGGGGAATGAAGTGCGATTTGGCGTGTCCTTGTATCAAGATGAAGAGTTGTTTGAGATGAAGTTGAAGAAACTTGAGTTGACTGACACTTTCATGTGTGCATTCAGGGCAGAACAGAAGCATCGGGTGATGACTATGGTATGTGTTGATATCAAAACCCCCTCAATATTATATAACCAGTACTGAGAATACGTTCTAATTTCCTGATTCCTGGCCAACTCGTCAAAGCTCATCTAGTCAAATTGATGTCAAAACAAAGTGCTGTTGCTACTTGATATATTCAAGAATTCAATCACCAACCACCTGATTTCACGATTCTCTGAAACAAATGAAGCACCTTCAGAAACTCAACTCGGCGGCTGATCCAAGTCTCAAGGACGCAATGATGCCACGAGTACAGCTGGTCATTGGATTACTGGTGGCTCAGCTGCAAAATGTTTTCAAAGATCCAAGTGGAAAAAAAACACACCATCCACAAAAATCATGCTGCTGCCTGGTTAGGGTTGCAGATGTGTACTGTATATATATATATATAGATGATGTATGTATCATACAGAATATACAATATGTACGTATATATACATATATGATTATATGTCTACATATGTACTGTATCTGAAGAATCAAAACCAAAGTTCGGATTGATTCAAGTCCAAATCTGCTTTGGCCAGTCGCTGGTTCTTTGATTTTAGAGACAATGTGGCAATGGAAAGCCATGGGATCGTCTCTGTAAGTCTGCTTCTAGCATGGCTTGTGAATCCGTTCTTTAGAAAGTATGTACTAAAATATATACACATCCAAGTCCGAGTCCTTATTTAGCAGCAACTGTCTCCCTTCAGTATCCATCTACCTAACTAACCACGTACAGTATCTATCTCCATCTGTGTATCTACTTGTATATGACGTGTGACAAAACATCTGCTCCAAAGAAGGTTGATTTCAGTCCCGTGGTTAGGCAAACCATTTATATCTCAACCCTGGTCTGCAAATAGGTCAATAGGCGATTTTGATAAAACAACCATTTGAATCTCCAGCCTGTCCTAAGGACTAGGACAAGCTGAAGATGTCATCTTGTCCAACTGAACCAACCTGAACACTCTGCACCTTGGATTGGAACGTGAGAAGTGATCAGATGGATGAGTTGATGATGTACTTTTTACAGAAGGCTAGAAACTACCCATTTCATCCCGTTTGAAATATTTCAGCATTATAGCAAACCATCAGGATTATTGCAAACCATGATTACAGAATCCCTGGTTTAACAAGGGTTTTGAGCACTGCAAAGGTGTCAAAGAAGACAAACCAAAGACCTTGGCTTGTTCATGGTTGTTCCAGCCGGCTTGTCATAACTCTACACAATAAAAAGACATCTGCACCAAGTCTGATCTCCTGTACCGCTTCACACTCAAAATCAAGATCTTTGAACTCCTTACCGCATTTTTCCCACCCATCAATTCTACCCCCAGTGTCACGAGGTGGTGAACATTCTAAGTACGAGGATCACATGGGTGGTCCTAAGCACTGGAGAGCACTTCACCCAAAGCTGCCGAATGGTGTGCCAGTGAACGTCTTGAAGGTGTGGATGAACCATCCAAATCCACATGTTGAGGTCATCAACTTCAAATTGGGTGTTGAGGTGTAGTGCGTAGTGTTTCCCAAGGATCCAATTGTTGGGTAACAGCAAGAATTTCTGCAAAACTACCATTTCGACCAGTAAGGTTTTTCAGTGACCGGATCGTTGAGATGGGCAACTAAAAGAATCCCGCAAGATGTCGGAATAGCTGGTGATGGTGTGATTTTCGAGCACTCCAGAATTACTTTGTCAGCCAAATCCATATAACAAAACACCTTAGAGCCTAGGAGTTCCGACAAAAATTTGCGTGGTTCCATGCGAATCGCATGGAATCGGGCGGATGGAATTTTCCATCCCCTTTAAAGGGGGAGTTTTCGGTCGAAACATGATGGATCATGGTCGATGATTTCCACCTTTCCCAGGAGTCGTACTGGAATTGCTGGCAGATTCGGGGTGGATTTCTCCGATTAAATGAGCTCACGGGTCTCCTTGAGATGAGTAAGGGCAAAATGCAGCCAGGCGAGGGTGGATGTAAAGGATTTTTGGGAGAGTTCCCAACCAAGAAGGGAGGGAGTTCAATTTCAGGAGAGATTAGTTGACAAGTTAGGTGCATATTTTGCACAGAGGCTGCCACTAGTAACTAGACCCGGATGTTCTTCAATGATGTTTTAGCTAGGTGAGTGATATGACTATTCTTTAAGGAATCCCTCACCAAATTATATGAAACCACCATTTGAGGTTTAGGAAAAATTCCGTTCTGAAGTTGTGCCAGGAGCTCATACTATGCAGACAGAGCTTCCAATGGAGATTGGAAGAGACGTGGCGCAGGTGGCGGAATGGGGCTGTTTGTGAGTTAAGGGTGTTTCAAGCATTGCTACAAGAATAAGGCTGCCATTTTGGGCACATATCATATTAATAGTTAAGTTATACACATATTATAGCTATAGATCCTTTTCGGATCACGTTGATGTATAGTAAACTTGATCAATCACAAAGAGTAAACTGATCCGGCAATACCTGGAGATGTTGTGTGGGACGATTTCCCGGTGAAGAACTTGAAATGACTTGATGTAGTCTGAGGCTGATCCCAGTTTCCCAGTTGACACAGGAAATCCTTGGTCCGTTAGGATTTCCTGTTGAGCTTCTCTACCGAGTGAACATTGCCAACTTGGCATGCAGCAAAATTATCATGGCTTCCTGGGTGTCAAGCAATGATGGTTTGAACTCTAAACACAACCAAATCTGTAGTGCTCTTTGTATTATATCTAAATGTAAAAGAGTCATGATATCATATGGAACACTTCATGCAGCCATGGTAGAACGGTACCATTTTCTAGGTCGTACATGCCAATTGGGAGAATGAAAAGGAAGTCACAAGACCTTGGCCGAAATGGGTGGGTTTTAGGATGGCAGTTTACCCACGGTGCAGAAAAGGTGGTTCCAAAGTGGGGAATTCCTCAACATTTCAAGTTTTTCCATGTTCATGAAGTTGTATAATTTTGATCAGATGCGATTGATGTGATGCTTTATCAATAGCTCCCACCACTGCTGGTCCCCTTAACCATTTGCGACCGATGGATCGACGACATGCCAATGTCGGGAGGCTGTCTTGTGGGAAGACGTGAGTCCTCCCTTGAGTTGTTCATCGTCTCTTGCCGGTGTTTTGGGAAGATGCCACAGCCAGGGGTGCGGACGCACTTTGTCAAACCAAAACTTTTGGATGTTTCTTTATGAATGATTTGTGTATACATTTCGTAACCAGGTTGGTTGTCGTGTAGTATTATAAAATCACTATATATAATATATGAAGCCCAAATCATATATGATCACATATGATCTTTTTCTACACATATCACAGTATCGAAGCACATGAAGTCTCTTATGGTTACCCTGACAAACAGTCGCACATATTTTGCATTGAGGCTCGAGACAAATGTGCACATCACTGGAAACGGCTGGACACATATATTACATATACTAGTACATAGGGATACACTCTAAATGTATATTGATATGAATATGTATATAGATATATATGAACATGAACGTGAATATGTATAGGTGTTTAGTATGATAGCTGAGCTCAATCCGAGTACTAGTCATGTGAACGGTAGCATGTTGCACCATGTTGCACTGGTCAATTGGGTATAGCATGTAGATGTATGTGTGTTGGAAAACCATCACCATGTGGTTGACGTTGCAATACATTGTGAAGGAAAGCACGCTACGCATTTCCCATGACAATTCATTTGTATTCCATGCGACTTTCAGATCCTTTACTGTAAATAAATCCTCCACTGGTGTAGCCTCCCACATTCCAATCGGATCCCATCCAACGAAAAAAGAATCGAAAATTCATGAGGAAGACAAATGGAGATTGGAGATCGTACATCTCCAATCGAAACGAGCATTTGCAATGCACATGCGCAAAAGAGCCCAAGAATTTGAAGCAATGTTGCAGCCCTATGGTGCACCTCCCAGGCGCAGTGTTTGTGGATGCTTTTTCGGCAACAACGTTTTGGGGGTGGATAGATTCGGCGATAGCGGCATTGTCAAGTGTTGGTAAAACTCCGATTCAGAACTACCCACGATTCAGAAACTCCGACCCAGAAACAAGTGCGATTACCGTCAAGTGTTCCCTAATGGAAAGAATAACAATGGTGATCATCATGATGATGACAAGAATGACAATAGTGATAATCATAGTGATAGCCATTATCCCAGCCGGTCCGAAACCAAACTTTGTTTGGTCTTTTACTAAAGACCATTCTTTTACCAAAAGACCGAACTTTCCCGTGCTGCCAAGTGGGACAGGCGGCTCAAGGATGGTTGGGTAAGGCTGTGTAGACAAGTGATAATATATCGATACGTCAAAGGAATATGCCACCAAAAAATGAAAATAATAGAAGTAATTAACATAAAAATTTGGATCTATAGCCCTAGTGGGATACATTTCTGAAAGAACTGCAACACTGGGAAATGTTATTTGTTGCACTGTTTTTTTTTAGCATATCCAACCATTTGCGAGCATGGTTTGTTGCGCTATTGCGGATCAATTGGCTCTCTACTCAATTTGTGGTTGGGCAATGTGCATGTAGCAATTGTAATGAATGCTTTAAACTAAATCTATGACACCACCATATGAGCCTACGTCTTTGCCAAGTAGGTCTACCGAATAGGAGTAGAAGATAACTTGATATAAGTAGTACCCTCCCTGAAACTAACATAGCACCTAAAGATGGATAGTTGGAAGAAGAATTTCCTTTTGGGAAACCCTATTTTCAGGTGCTAAGTTAGCATCAACGAGGGTAAATGATTATTCAACTCTGCCCTGATCAAAAAAGCCACAACTGCATCCTGCTGTCTACGCGCTGCTGAGTCCTTGGGCCGACAAACTATATAGCATCCGTGAAAATAAAATACAATCAATCATGGATGTCTAAGAAGGGTTTATTTCATCGTCCAATTGCACCATGTGTGCATGCCTAGGTCTGGAGCAAAAGACTTGAAACGACGGTTTGTTTATCCCAGAAAATATGGTAAAGCAGTGGCCAAGCATCACCGGGCATATGTTGAATGCTGATTTCAACAATACGTTATATACGTTGTTTGTGGGGTTCGGAATGTGATTGAGTCTTTTGGCTTGAAACCATCAGTCACTGTAGTGACCGATACTATTCAAAGTGATTTGTTGCAAGAAAAACATGGTATTTTTCAACTATCTATATATTATATATATGTTTATTTGGATGGTATACATATTATACATTCAAATCATGATACAGAAATATAGATTTAAATCTTAAAATAAAACACATTGATACAAATATTGATATAATGTAAATACCCGTCATCTATGTCACGTTCCCACCATAAAACTGACTTGTCAAAGAACTGCCCATGAAGCTTAAAACCATGAAACTTGAAGATCTTGATGACAGGCGCGGCATGGGGGGACAATGATGTGCAGATTGAATATGATTGCAGAAACCTCGACCCCTAGTCAAGCCAAGATCGAAATGGCGGTTGTCCAAAAAACGACTTTGTTGGAGCTTTTTCATGGTGGCAAGGTTTTTCGAAGAGAAAGCTGACTGATAAATCCCCAATGAGATCCAACCAGATTGATATTATTAGACAACCTTCGGGATAGGCAGCGGTGCTCCACCAGTGGGGCCACGCAGCCTGCAACCATTGGTGGACTTCTTACGCAAACAAGGTGATGCAGGAAATTGGAAGTCAATTTTTGCCTGGGGGCTGGACTAGCCGGCTAGTCCAGCAAGTCTTTTCTGTGCAATTCAATTGACAGAAGAAGAGTTGGAAGAGTCACCCAGAATAGTCAAGTATTCTGTGCTACCAGCTGGTTGAAGATCACTGTTGAGATTGATATTGCTTTTCACTCTGTGGGTTTGTCCCCAACAGCTTCACGGCACAGGATGGAAAAGGTGACATCCACAATCTAACAACTTGATTGGCAATTCATCCCAAAATCTCCCAAAAGCACAGAAATTTGTGGGATTTGGGATCACGGTAATGTTTGGTCTTTTCACGGTAATGTTTGGCCTTTTCACGGTAAAGTTTGGTCCTTTCACGTTTCCATCACGCTCCCATCACGCACATCCACAAATGAAAACATAATTCTTTATACAGACCCGGCAGTGATATAGCTGAATTGCTTCGAAATGGATTTCTAACTACTCCGTGTACTCGACATCCACACAGGACCCACAAATTACTACTTTGCCACGTATTTCCGCCTGCTGTGTCCCAACACCTTCGGAGGCATTGCGTAAATAGTGTAGGCGGACAATACATAGTACATAATGTCATGCTGATCAAATTTGGCTATTTTACCAGGCCCCAAAGCCACCATAAAATTGCGCAGAAAGGACTTGGTGGGAGGCTAGTCCAGCCGCCAAGCAAAAATTAACTTCCAATTTCTTGCATCACCTTGTTTGCGTAAGATGTCCACCAATGGTTGCAGATCTGCGTGGCCCCACTGGTGGAGCACCGCTGCGTATCCCGAAGGTTGTCATCTAATAAAATCAATCTGGTTGGATCTGATTGGGGGTTTATCATTAAGTTTTCTCTTCGAAAAACTTTGCCACCATGAACAAGCCCCCACCAACAAAGTGGGTTTTTTTCGGACAACCGCCATTTTGATCTTGGCTTGACTAGGGGTTGCAAGGTTTCTGCGATCATATTCAATCTGCACATGATTGTCCCCCTAGGCTGCGCCTGTCACCTTCATGTGGGTAAGCTTCATGGGCAGTGAGTTTTATGGTGGGAAGTTGACATAGATGACAGGTAAATACATTATATTATATATATATCAATGTTTTTGTTTTTAGATTTAAATCTATATATCTAAATATCATGATTTGAATGTAAGATATGTATATCATCCAAATAAACATACTGAAAAAATTCAACATATTGTGTATCTTTCTCTGCAACAAATCACTTTGAATAGTATCGCTCACTCTGATGGTTTCAAGACAAAAAAACTCAACCACATCCCGAACCCCACAAACAACATATATACTGTAGTGTTGAAGTCAGCGTTCCACATACGCCCGGTGATGCTTGGCCACTGCTTTGCCATATTTTCTAGGATAAGCAAAAGGTAGTTTCAAGTCTTTTGCTCCAGACCTAGGCATGCACACACATGGTGCAATTGGACGATAAAATAAACTCTTCTTAGACATCCATGATTGATTGTACTTTACTTTTACGGATGCTATACAGTTTGTCGGCCCAAAGACTCAGCAGTGCGTAGACAGCAGGATGCAGCAGCTGTGGCTCTTTTGATTAGGGCAGAGTTAAATAATCATATACCCTCGTTGAAACTAACATAGCACCCGAAAATAGGGTTTCCCAAAAGGAAATTCATCTTCCAACTGTCCATTTTCAGGTGCTATGTTAGTTTCAGGGAGGGTACTGGTTACATTAAGTTATCTTCTATTCCTATTCGGTTGACCTAATTGGCAAAGACATAGGCTCATATGGTGGTGTAAAAGATTTAGTTTAAAGCATTCATTGCTACATGCACATTGCCCAACCACAAATTGAGTAGAGAGCCAATTGATCCGCAATAGCGCAACAATAAACCATGCTCACAAGTGGGTGGATATGCTTTAAAAAACAGTGCAACAAATAACATTTCCCAGTGTTCCAGTTTTTTCAGAATTTGTATCCCACTAGGGCTATAGGTCCAAATTTCTATGTTAATTACGTTCATTATGTTCATTTTTTGGTTTCATATTCCTATGACGTATCGATATATTGATCACTTGTCAACACGGCTGAGAATAAAACAACAAGCACAAGTGTGTATGTGTTTTGTGTGATTGGCCGTGATTGGCCGTGATCAGCCGTGATCCATGCTGAGTGTCATTTTAGGGGTAAAGTTTGGTTTTTCTCGGAACGACCATTCTTAAAATAGGTTTAGGACTTCCAGGGTATATATATGAAAATGTATAGAACTTCAACCACAGCATACGATCTGCATCACTTTCTTCCGATAAAGTCAGCTGAGCCAAGAAAAATGTCATGACCTGATGTGTCCACCATTGCCTAGCTGTTCAAATCCCCCTGAAGTGTTGATGTAAACAGCTATCGAAATTTAGATAATTATCATTATTTATCGTTATAGCAATCCAATGCAGGTGGGTCATCCCGGTAGTGCGTCCTTCAAGGTCCATTTCGATGTAGCTCTTCCACCTGGCTATTGAACACCCAGGGGTCGCCATTGATAAACATCCCATGGGATTTTTAGTTCGGAAGATCTGAAGATAATACACAATGAGGCTTGGGGAAAATCTTGAGTCAGAATTTTTTGATGAAAAAAAGGAAGCAACCTGTAAACATGTCAATGGGAAACAACAAATTATCACCAACACTTCTGTTGCTATCTCGTGACATCTTCTTGCAAAAGTCAAATGGCAGATTTAGATCCAGATCTCAAGAAAATTCAAACCCATCACACTTCCAGCCCTCACATAAGTTCAGAGAATCTGATAGGCAAATTAATGCGAATTACATCTCTGACCATCTTAAAGAATGCCGGATCAAAACAGAAACGGCCTGCAAATGCACCGATTTCTCAAATCTTCATCACCAGGTTGTCTCAAGGAACCCAAAATCTTTGCATCATGATTAATGACTCAATTTCCAATCCCAAAATTGAGGATTTATGAACCATGTTCCTATCCGCACGAAAACTGCGTTATTTTTCTACGGGGGTCTTTTGTGATAATTTCATATGTGCCAGGGGCGATCAACTCGCTATATTGGGGATAAACTCATCCCACCTTTAGCAGAATTCCTTACTCAATAGGTATATATATAATATATATATGTATATATATATATTATATCAACCCTTACTATTTGGGTTGATGACCACATCCCCTATTATTATATGGAAATAATTGGAGTTTAGGCCCTGGGCCACCAAAAACTTGAACCTAACCTAACCCCAGCAATCGGATGGGGATCGCACCGGGAGCTGAAGAGGACGAGGCTGCCTGCCACTTCGACGGGATGTGCTCGGTTGTTTCATGGTGGTTGATGTCGTTGGATCTCTTGAAAACAGCTGTCAACTACGCCCCCGAAATTTAACATGGAACTTCATGGAACCTGAAAATCATGCTTTCCAAATGGACGTTCCGACTTTCCTTTTCCAGGGACTTATTTTCAGGTTCCATGTTAAATTTCCATGTGAAATTTCTGGGGTGTATCAACTACGCCCCCGAAACCTAAAATGGAGCCCTTTGGAAAAGGAAAAACATCTACAAAAACATCGACTTTTGGGTTCCAGCCGTTAGTTTTGAGGGTGTATCGAGACATGAACCAAGATCACACACATCCAAACAAAAAATCCTGAACATGTCAGGTGGGCTCAGCCAGAATTTCACAAACGAAAATCCAAAAGAAAAAACAAACTCAACCTTTTCAAGCCAATGGCACTGTTCCCTACATTTTGGAAAGTATGCATGTGTCTCAAAATCATGAGCTCTAAAATCCATCCGTTCAAACATAGTACTACAAACATCATAGAGTTTGCCAGAGCTTTTTTTGGCTCTTTTTGCTGTATAAAACCTTCCCTTGGACCCCAAAACCATGAAATTTGAAGGTTTTACACCCCCAATATATGGGTTATAACCCCCAAAAATGAAGGTTGTGGGTTCCCATGGTTGTAAATAATAGGAGAAACCTACCAACCTCAGCTGCTGCATCACTGGAGTCATGTTTGTTTCACACCCTTACGCCTCAGTGTTTCCATCGGCCGTGTCCTCGCTCTCGTCTTCGCTTTCGTTCATGTCTGTCCTTAGAAAAATGGTCAAAAACAACAGGGTACCCCTGCCATGCAACAACAGTTGAACAACATTTATGGATGCATAGTTCTCAAGAGATTATAAGTATACAAGTATGTGTATATAAATCTTGGGAACACCAATGAATTTTTGGATAACTGTTGACTGTGTTTCTCTATGACTATCTGCAATTTACGCTGCCAGAAGATTCCGAATGACATCATTATAATGTGGTAAGAATCAAAATCGAAAACCTCTGATGAAATTGTGGTGCCTCCCCTGCCCTTAAAGAATTTTAAAAAAACATCTGGCTAAACACAACGTCCCACGTAGTCCCACCATCCCGTGGAAAGTCTGTGAGGAAAATAATTGCAGATTTCATCTGTTGAAATTTACCTCGAAATTCTAATGGTGACTCTGCTAAAATGACCAGATGCCAACAATCCTTTCAGTTTCAAGCAACCATACAACCCCCGAAATTTAACATAACCCCTGAAAAATGATGATTGGACAACTACTTTTCCTCTTAAAAAATGGTCCCCTTTTCAGGGGCGAACTAATTCAACTTGCGGGTGTAGGTCATTTAACTCCCATTTTGATTCGCCGTGGCGACCTCGATGATTGGCCGAGCTTCAACCCTGCTTCCGTGGGACAATCCTCTGCATCATCCTTCGTTTGGGTCATCCACAAGTAACAAAACCAAAGGGGTGATGGGGAATATATAGCACAACGAAGGTGAAAATATATTCATTATTAAAAAGTGAGGAAAATTAATCATATGGCATGGAACACACCTCACTTTGAAGATATCGGATACAAAATATCCAATCACTTTGAAACATTTTGCGGTGAACGACATATCTTCCACCTGTCAGGATGTTCCAGATCAAACATATATTTTCTGTGGGGTCAGGGAGGATCAAAACATATACTTTACCCATTCGATCCATGTCTTCGCTACATTTCATCTTTCAAATGTTAAACATTTCATCAAACCTAAGCTGTCACAACTTGATTCCGCAGGCAACAAAGATGTCACCTAAACCCCCAAAAACGAGTTGCCACATTTAGAGCACATCTCAGGCCCTGTCGCTTTTTTTAGATTCATTGGAATCAACATA
>OMLO01003160.1_pt1 | contig 13586 bp, 6 predicted proteins | sample 1674811 | NCBI WGS metagenome assembly OMLO01 (sample SAMN06265003, study PRJEB25207) | coral metagenome | isolation source: Coral host | place: Mexico:La Bocana,Puerto Morelos, Mexico | collected 2008-11-13
GCGTAAGTGACTTAAGCAAAATGTTATCCAGGATCTTTTAGTGTTCCCTATGAGCTGTCTGTCAGTTCAGTGACTCGCTTGAAATTCAAAGCCAATACTAAAAGAATAAAATCAAATTGCGTTTAGATCTATTTATACTATGATGCACGATTTTTACTAAGAATAATAAAGGGGAGCCCCCAACGTGTTGAACTTTTGTTTTGTCTTTTTCCTCTTCAGTATACCACTTCCGTTTTCTGATAATCGGCGTATCGTGGTATTGCGTTTTACATTTAAGTCGTCCTATTTCTCTTTGAATAGTCCATGTCATTCACAGGTAAAATCAAGCCAAACAGGGAAATAAGAGTGCTTTTAATTGCTGTTTCTCCGAGTTCACCCTCAAAAAATACTATGGCAGCTACAAATAGTGGCGTTTTGTCATGAGCACTCTAAACGCGGCCAGAATCATTGATTTGTAAACCCTTATGCGTGACCACGATCATCCCTGATCTTATCATATTAAAGTCTCTCATCGTGCTTGCGTCGCCAGTAAAAACTTGAGTTCAGTATTCCGATACGATTTTTCGTATTGGATAATAAATCTCTTATAAGACTTTTTGTTGTGTAGTGTCGTTAAGAATTTCTACTCGTTTGTGTAAGTTATACTTACGTTACAAAGTGAGTGACAGAGGGGTGGTTAATGGTAATGGTAATGGTAATGAATTTATATAGCGCATTACCTATATACATATTCAAATGCGCTTTACAAGCAAGTTATCTATGGGTGAGATCAGACATCAGCATATACAGGCGCCGCTGGCAGCCGCTATCCGTCCATTTGCGATCTCACCCAGCACATTAATGAGTGGCGTGATAAGGCCTAACCATAACACCGGGAACTACATGCCCTACATGGTTCAAAAAATTGGATTGGTGAAAGTATCCCTCAGCCGTCCGGACCTCGATTCTTACTATACTGAAGTAAGATATGAGTATCGCCTCCTTGTAAAATACGGACTCTCGATTGTGCGCGCGCGAGGGACTCAAGTCAATGAATAGCATTTTAACGATTATTATTAATTCTTCTTCATTGAACACTTCGGGTAGCTGATAGAAGTAGTTGGAAGTCTCAACTCGATAAATCGTTGGTGGTTTAAAAGAGTCTGTGTTCTTAATTCGCTGCTCACCTCAGTGGTACCGTCTTGATCGGTTGTATTATAAGAAAATTAAAATGTGTTCATGCAGGTGTTAACAGCTGGCCGAATCTCGTTTGGGAAAATGTTAAAAGAAAGCAAATATACGAACCAAAAGATGAATAAATTGTAAGTTAAAGCTGATCGCTATTTTATTCTCCTTGTTTCGTAATATTCGACTTTCGATAATTTAAATATGTTCCTATTTTTAAATCGAAATCTCCATTGAGGCGTTTTTAAGACTTAATAAATACAAGCTTCACTGATACTTTGATGACCTGGGAGCTAGCGCTAGGTGTTTGTGTACATGTCACCTGTAAACACTGTGTATGAGAAAATATTGAAATATTCCATTCAAGCGTATATTATTATCAAAGAGAAGAATGTGAATTACGAGCGTGACACGCTAGAAAACTGTCTCCAACTATTTGTGTGCCTCGTAAGTTTCATTTGCCATAGACACAAAACAAGCTAATTATTTAGCGTGGCTCTCATGACCTCCTTGTGAAGAGGGAAAACCCCGACTTATTTCACTTTTGTTTCAACTTTTTTTTTTTGCAGAGTGTTATTGCTGAATTTCCCCTAAATTAAAATCACAACCTGGGCTTGGGCTTTCAGGAGAGTTTGGTGACAGCGTATCAGTCATCATAACGCTCCGCTGATCAATGCCATAGGAAAAAACTAATCTAATTTTTAAAAGTACTCGTTTTAATCATTTATTACTTATTTTTGTTTTGCATAACAAAATGAAAACAATCAAAATAACAAATGACATTATGACAAAAATATAAAGAAAAACGTATACCTTTAAAAATTGCATCGTTCTGCAGCAATTTTTTCAATGACGTTGATCGGCCACTATACTGAAGCCTGATAAACTAATGCAAATTTGTCACCCTAATGCGTTACCAATGTGTGGTGAAAACTTTGCCTTAGGCAAACCGACTTAATCTCTAGCTTCTGACTTAACGTGACTTCATCGATTTCATTTTGAAAGGTGGAAAACCAATGAGTTTCCTTTTCCTGACTGATCCTGAATCCTCTCTTCTCGCATTCCTCGACCTTTTTGTTAAAAATAATCCAGTTACCAGTTCAGCCTAAGTCATAAAACATTTAATTAAGAAGAAAAACAGTTAACGCAGCATATAAAAAGTGAAGTCTAGTGAGTGGAAGAGGGGTTGATTCAAAGAATGTGGTAACCCTCAACCGTCCGGACCTCGGGCACAAATGGAGGGGAAGTTAAGTATTTATATTGTTTTGAATAGTGTATCGCTTCATTGTGGGGTACTTGTCGCATGTACCATTCTCTGCGCGTGCGCGGATGGCTACCCAGTAAATCACTCACAATTGACATATTTATCGACAACTTTATTTTATAATGTTTCTCCAAAGTTTCATTTTCTGCCCTGTATTTTCATTTTTATTTCCCCTGTGTGCGACTTCGAATGATTCCGCTTTGGCCAAATTTACAATACCCTGAACCTGTTGTTGTTATTGTTGAGTTTTCTCCTCAACGGTATTACTTTGAAAGTAACTTTTATTTGTGCTGAGCTTTAAATTACAGCAGATCAGTTCAAATCTGACTTAGCGTGCGATGACATTTCAGGCACGAATTAAACTGTTTCAGACACATATTTGGGTGGTTGATTTTGATTTCAAGTCTTTTCTTTTTTTCTCATTGAGCTGAATAATAATATTTTAATTTGTTCTACGGTGTTACAACTGCTTAAGTTGTAACATGATGTCTCCATATCTTTCTACACAATTTCAAAATATATTCATTTGCAGAGAGCTTGAAAAGTTGTCGAAGTTAGAAATTTCGAAGCGGTCCATACTCCGGGTACAGATGGAAACAACCGGACCGCTAGAGCACGCGCGATTAGCCAATCAGATTTAACGATTTAGTAGTACTTCAGACCACTGAGTAGCTGGAGGAAAAATGAACTAAAATACATATGGTTATTTATCAAGCTTGTTCGGTAAATAAAGGATTTATTATATGGGATAAAACACCAGAACATGATAAATTTTCCTTGCGGGACAAAGCCTGTATCCCGGGTAACCAATCACAGCGCGGGATTTGGTTCATCTTGCCCGCTGAGGAGCTAGTCATATGATAACAGGTTTTATTGCCTACAGTCTGGCTACAAAATTACTTTTATTCAGCGCCGTCAAAGTCATGCTAAGGCATGAAGCGGAAACACCATTCGATATAATCCAAGAATAGAAGAAATTCTTAAATTGGTGTTTATCAAAAAAAAAAAATTAGTTCACTTCTACGTTTTAAGGTCAGTTAACTCCTGATCAGGGTTCTATGACGTCCGTAACGTAAAACCCTCAGAGACATTCAACTTATGTTAATGTTTTCTTAGCCATTAGATGGTGATGGCAAAGAGGATAACGCCTGAACGTGTTTCTTTTAACTTCCATCACGTTTTTTTTCCAAATCTCTTCTGAGGTACTAGGTGCATGACTTAGAATAATTAACGAGTCTTTTATCTTCTTAAAAATCTCCGGGAGGTAATAAATGTGGAGGGAAGTTTATTTTTTCGCCACATTAATCGCCCGGACAGATCAGCATCCGGTGATTGACATGACTTAGTAAATTGTCCTTGATTTTCTGGCCAACGCCAACGAAGAGAACTGCTGGCAAAGCTAGCGATTTGGTGGCAGGTGCAGTAACACCGAGCCGATAAAGAGACTAATCAGGTAAAAATAAGATCAAAAAAAAAAAAATCAGGTTACCTGAGTGACTCATTGCTTCACTGAAATTGTTTGTGAGGTTAGTGGCCTTCAATTACATGGCAAGCCTTTCTAACATGACATTGTTGTTTTCTGCACTAAACAGTAAAACCATTGCTCCTAGTTTGACGGCAAGTTTAGATGAACAGTGAGCAACAGCCGACCTCGCTAAAATTTAAAGGCAGGTTCCGTGAGGATCGTTAGTTGTTCATGGGTTAAAATTGTCAATCCTCTTAAAGTCGCTGAACAAAGTGATCCTAAACCTAAAAATAGTTAAACCCCAGGTTGCTAAGTTAACTTTTAATGCTTTTTTAATTCCTTTTTTCTACATTTCGATAAAGGGATAAAACAGAAGAAAGGAGACGGTACACCTTTTATGTTTCCTGTTATAAGAATATATTTTATTTTTTCCAAGCGGGCACGGTAACGAATCCTACAATCTGATTGGTTCTTAGCGCGGTCCGGATTTTCCTATCTCTAACGCTTGCGTGAGTTTTTTCCGTGAGTGTTTCTTTCGTTTGAGAGCTTGGAAAAAAATAAATAAGTTATTTACCGGCTTAGGGTCGGTCCGTATAGTGCGGCCTCGGGCAGCATTTTCACGACCTCGGTCACAGTTTTTCACTATACGGACCTCGCAGCAGGCAAATAACATATATTTATAAGAATATCGAGGCTGAAATTTGCGAAAGTTTAAGAATATTTCAAGAATAAATCCGAGGCTGCGATGAAAAAAAACTTATATAAGTTTTAAATTAAACTATATAAAATCTTTCCTTCTCTAACCAGCAACACTAGTCAAAAAGCAAAAGCAAAAAAAAACAGCACTAGCCGTATGTTTGATGCTCTGATGCCTGCAGGCCCAGTCAGCTTAAAACTTACTCTGTTATCGTCCAGTCACTAAATATCTTCAAAAAAAGAAATGACATATGTATAAGGATTTTAACAAGAATATTTTCAGCCTCGGTCAGAAAAGCAATACTCTTATAAAATACAAAGATTGTGCCGTTTTAAATTCTAGTGACAGTTTCATTCTGAACGTGGCTTCTCTTGGCCGCGATTTTGACACTACGACCGTTGATCGCCGGGAAATATGAAAGTATAGATTCTTATCACAATTTTAAACCCTTGTTAAAACCGATCGCCTGGATGAAAGAGTCTGAAACGGTTACAATCGATTGTCTTGAAGATTGAGACTGAACAAGAAGTTTGGGAAAAAGGTGAGAAGTAGTAAAATCTAGATGTCACCAGTGATGAAGTATAGGGCCCCTAAGATGGTTTGCGCCTCGCGCAATAAGCCGGTTATCGTTCCGACTCAATCAATGCATTACGCACTGACGGGATCACAAGGATACAAACACCTTTTCGGCGATTAGTACAGTGAAAGAATAAGATTTTTCCTCCCCATTCGCTTTTCCGATTAAATTAATCCCTTGGCTCAGAAGAGGTCACCTGAAGAAAATAACAGTAATATTCTTATGTTTAGATAAGAAAAGCTGCTTTTTCACTTTCGATGATTTATTAAAATCTACTGTTTTCACAAATTGTTGAGTCAATTCAAGCATGTGAACTAAGAGATAAACAGATAAATACTTCCGGCAATAAAAATAAATAATATAAAAAGAAACCACAACATGAAGTCACGAAAAATATGCTCCATTTTCACGTCATAACGGCGTCGCACATGTTAAGTAGACAGTTTCTCCGGCCTCATATCGCAATTATTTAGAGTTTCAGCTCTGACTGATTAAGGGAGGTTAAAACCAATAAACGGCGACCCAGATGAATTTCATTAAATTTTATACCAGAACGACATGATTGGACTTCAAGGGAAAGAGATCGTCTCATTTGTACGCATCAGTATTTGGATAAGACCCTCAGCAAAACACTAACTCGCCGTTAACTTCTGTCACTCATCTTGTTTGAGTTCCTTTCTGGCAGTATAAAGAAATTGTTAACACTGTTTCATTGTTGGTCCCCTTTTAAAAGGTCCAATGTCCGTAATGTAATCATCTCTGTTGGGGACCCAAGAAGATTCATTCACTTGTCATGTCCTGAGAAGGAATAGTCCGAAATGAATCGCTGAGGGGGCGGGGCCATAAAATGATCAGTAAGTTGTTTTATAAACGTACTGTTTACCAACTTTTACTTTAGCGTTACTCAACAACAGGTCAAGCGTCAGCGACTATTGTGTTAGAAGACTGCGTGAAAAATTACGCAAATGAAACTAAGTTGAGAGCTTGCTTAGTCGCGTGCAACATATTTCAACACATTTCATATTCTGATATTCAATTTCCACTGGAGGCAGGAATGGTTCAAAAATAGTTTATCGGTCTTAGACCCCCCTAACTAAATTCGATTGCTTGAGATATTATCTAACACATACAGAATTAGTTTAGGGCTCAAAGTATTATGGATTAGAATTGGTCCGTACTATATAAACGTGGCACGATTGTCTTTAACACATTTTGGATGTGATATCCGAAGAAACAACTTAGTCGTAGCCATCAGAGAAACTTGTCGTATATAGACATTATGACGATGCTGTATCTGTTTCTGTCGCTTTTTGCCTCCAGTCTCCTCCTGGTGACTCCATTTGTGATTGAAAAAGAACAAATAGGGGACAGTGAAGAACCACCGTTTATTAAAGTGAACCAGACCACATCAGAGTCCCCTGATGCAAGCACCATAGAGGTACCAGGGTCAAACGTCGAATCTCCTTTCGAAGAGGCTGAACACGACGTTGATACCTGCCGAAAAGTTAGCATGTACGTCAGTTTCACAGAGATTGGTCTTGCTGATGAGATTATCTCGCCTCGGGGCTTCGATGCCTTTCAGTGCGAAGGCAGTTGTTCCTCAGCACAGCGGAAAACGTTTCCCAATCGCTTGGCACTCATGGCTTTGCTAAAGAAAAAGAAAGGCATTAATGACGTGGCATGCTGTGTCCCAACCAAACTGGCGCCGATATCAGCTCTCGTTATTGAAAAGAATAATCACGTAGCACTGAAAAAGTTTGATAACATGGTCGTCGAGGAATGTGGATGTGAGTAGAAGTCCTCGCATTTGATCCATTTGTGGCAAAAGTAAAATCCCAAGTAACGATAGACTTTGATTATAAAATGAATTCTCGTGTGATCTCAAGGAAAAGACTATTAGCGTTTTCTGTAACTTTCTTTTATTAAGAGCCAATTTTTAAGAATTAGCTTGCAGTGTTTACGGTGAAACTTGTACTCTAGCGAAAATTTCAACGATTTCTTCAATCCATTTTTGGAATAACGTTTAGATAAAATGATTAGGTCGTTTAGTGCTGAAACTGTTGATGTGATACGTACAACTACTAGAAATTCATCTGACAAAGCTTGATCGAAGTCATGTAAAGTCGTGCATTTAATGATGGAGAATATTTAACATTGTAGTGGTGCTTTTTGATAAAAATAAAAGAGGGGTTTGCCACAAGATATTGTTTTTTTAGAAATGACTACAGTGTGAGACACTTTGCATGACCGATAGCAATTAATTTTTACATGTAGAAGAAACATAGATACGGGTGGGCCAAGAGGACGATTCTCTTGGAACAGACGAGACTCATCAAGCCATTCTTAGTGTCGATTAATGTCGTGTCATCTTAAAATTTTAATTTCTCCAACCAAGCCATGGTTGTGAAGCCTTTAAGACACCGATATAGTCACTAGGGAATTTTGAGCCAAAGTACCTTGGGATCCTGAGAAATTTGACCTATATTCACACAGTTTATGTTTTGAAGACGAGGAAACTCCTAGAAATTCATGCCACCTTTCTGATGATATCGCTTATTCCTTATGCTTATTTCGTTTTGAACCGAAGGCATTCTAGAGAAATAGCTCGTTTGAACTCATCTTTAATACAGTCAATACTAGTGCGAAATCATTCATAGGAAATGGGTTTTATCTGCACGTTCATTTTTATGCAAATCCAACTAATTTCATTGAACGTTTGGCGCGAGGACTCGTTCCTAAAAAGAGGCAAACGATAACTCGGAAGTGGCCTCCCGTTAGGCTTAGCAGCTTCGTAACGTGCTTTGGATGGGTGTATAAATGAAGGGGCGAAATACAAAAATCCTCTCAAAAGGGCCTAGAGTAGTGTTGATCGCAAAACGTCACCAGTTGATCTTCCATTAGTTGAATCTTGCTGGGTTGAAATTAACCCTTGCCATAACAAGAGACACATTATGGTTGGGTGTGTTTATAAACACCCATCTGCAAATGTAGAAGAATTTGCACTGAAGTGCATTTAATACAGATATATAGTGCATTTAATACAGATTCATATCTTCGCGATGTCTATGCAATTAACTGGAATGCCGTTACAGGGCAGTGTAGTGATTTACATGAGACAACTGCCCGCACTATTGATACGATCAAATTAATTGTTGACAAACATGTACATGTACCCATGAAACGAGGCTCAAGAAATAAAAACTTTTATAAAAACTTTGGATATCAAAAGGGATCCTTATATCTATTCAAACTAAAGATACTATGTATAAAACTCATTTTTTATCTATACTAACGAACCAACCAAATTTATGTATTTAAAAAATATTCAAATTAGATTGAACTACCTTAAGAACATCAGTAAGAAAGCTTATTTTTCGCAAACACTTTGATTGGTGTAAGGGTAATTTAAAAGCTACATGAAAGCTAATTGGAACATTGATAAAAAGGAAGACCAAGGGCCATACTACACCTCTAAGAATAGTAAGGAATAACAAAACATATACTAACCCGTTAGTAAAGTTTCGGAAAGATTAATTTATAATCAACTATACATACAGGTATAAGAGGCTGATAGATATACGGCTCACTATTCTCCTACGCAGATGACCTCTGGGCTCATCACGCAATCCTCCTCACCTACGAAGGCCTGGATTGCGTGCGGAATAGCCCAAAAAGCGTCTGCGTAACTGGTAGCTAGCCTGTGCACACATAGAGATATCAAACCTGGAGGCTCCTTTTCTTGCAGTAAGACCACACGAGCAGAATTCGATACACGCTCCAATGAAAGCATTGAGATTCTCGTGGCTAAGATCCCGAACCTTTGCAAAATAATAATTATATAATCGAGGTTTTCTCAATGTTCATTTTAATTGATAATGTTCGTTGTGGTAATGCTTTTGTCTACCAAGGCCCGGTTCATGCGTCGCATTTCCGCCGCGAATAAAATTAGACAGAAATTCGACGTCTGAATCAGCTCCTGCAATTCTACCACACGTTCGACTGGTCCTGTTGCATTCTCTGACAAAAATGCAGAAACGATTCAAACGTCAAATTTCTTCCGCGTCGAATTTAATACAAGCATTATGTTACTGTATTGAGCATGCGTAAATATAGTCCCGCCAAAGAAAAAGAAGAAACTTCGCCATTCTCGTTCCAATGATACCTAGCCCGCAGGCGTCTTTTTGGGGCGATTTAGCGTTACAACCCTGCGACCGCCATGTTAGACCGCCATGTTAGACGGTAGGGGATCACCCCCACCCCTATTCATCGTCTTGCCTATCATTCACCCCCTTGGTAAAACTTTGTTTCTCTCTCCAGTCTTCCACTGCATGAAAAATGCGGCTAAACTTTTTACGATGTGAGCCTTCGCTCGAAAAAATCTCGCCTGCTCTGTAGGCTAAATGCTACCTTGCGTGGGAAAACAAAGTGTACTCACATGATTCTCCGATGTTAGTCTGATGCGCTTGCAGATATATCAGCACTATGGGGCACAAAATTGGAAAGTGCATTTGACGGCCCCACAGACTGGGAAAGGAACAAGATACAGTCAACCTCTTAATGTGTATGAGTCGCGCGTGCAGGTTAATCTTCAAACTAGACACTTTCAGAGTGTTTACTCGGGCTGCAGCACATAGAATTACGTAATCATTAAAGCTGGGAGAATTTTGTAATAAAGAGACCTTTGTGTTCTTATAAAGAAATAAGTTTATCCCAAGCATGATACAACCACAGTCAACACAAACTCAACATTTTATTTAACCCATTGACGTCGGAATGAAATTGCCCGCGACCCACCCCTAATCCCCTGGCGTTTTTTTGGATTATTTCAGAGCGAGCGAAACCACAAAAATAAACCATATGCGCAATAACCAAAGACACAAGATTAGATTTCAAGACCTCGTTTATTTAAAGTTGAACCAATGAAGGGTCAAAATATTGAAAAATATTAGCAAAAGGAACTCAACGTGATGTGTAAAACTGATGAGAAAAGAAGAAATTATATTATTTCTTTAGACTTCGCGAAAATAAGTTAAAAATTGACTTTAGAGGACAAAAACGAAACCAAATACAACAAATGTGCCGGCTAAATTAGTGGTCACTTAGTTCTTTTCTCAGTGGTTCTGTAGTAGCTGAATAAGACTCTAAACAATATTTGAACGAAGCGAATAAACTAAATAAACAAAGCGCCTGGTCGCCGTAAATTAAATATGCAGAAATCCTATAATTCCCAAATACAGGGAACCAAATGAAAGAAATGCGAAAGGAAGTTCAATAGTAATAAATTGAGGCTATTGAGGAGGCGAAGAAACCTTTTTAGAAGCAATCGAGACCTCAATACCATCCGCCATTACTCGCCCATGTGCTTCAATAGCGCACACTACGCATGCGCACTATACAGATTCTCCGCATGCGCCGTAAGCTCGACGGCCATTTGTGACTGAACGCAAAAAAAAAAAAACGAAGCCGAATTTATACCTCGGGCGTTTCCTTCGGAAAGCCCGAGTAGATAGTCATTTCTATCCAATTGCTAAAGTGGTCGGCTTGAAACAAGAGCAGGTATGTAAGAATCAATGTGAAAAGCGCGGGAAAACGCTGAACCTGTGAGAAGGTTGGGAAACAGTCCAACCTGTGCCAAACGCGGAAAACGTTAAACCTTTACCAAGCAAGCGCCGGAAATCGTTCAGGCTAAATCAAGCGCGGGAAAACGTTAGGACTATGCCAAGCGCAGGAAAACGTTCAACCTGTGCCAAGCGCAAGAAAATGTTCAGCGTGTAACGAGGGCGGGAAAACGTCCAACCTGTGTCAAGCGCGAGAAAACGTTACCTAAACCTGTGCGAAGCGCAGGAAAACTTTAACCCCATGCAAAGCGCGGTACAACTTACCAGAGTCTGTCCAATCAGATTGTTAAACTTTAACGACAGCATGCCCTGTTGTTTGGGCTTATCCTCTTCTTGTCTGCGTTGTTCTTTCATTTTGATATCTTTGAAACGGATCTTTCACATCATGCTTTCAGCTAGATCTGTCTCATAACGGAGTTTTCTGAAAAAAGTAATTGGAAAGGGGCCAGTTCTCAAACAAATTTGCATTAAATTAAGTGAAAAGTATGAAAGCCTCGTTCACAAAATCGTCCTCGGAGTATCAACTAATTTATCTGATTTTATGAACTTCCACTTTAATGTACCACCGTGTAAAGTTACCATCAAACGCCGGAAGATGAGAGACTTTAGGAACGAGGTTGTATTACCATGACGTTCCTAGGCAACGCATATACGACTTCTTAGAAAAACATATCATTTCGGGTATCAGTTTGGGCATAGCAAAGGGTGCTCAACTGTGCAAGCTATTTTAGAGATCACTGATACAATTAGAAAATATTTGGATAAAAAATTAGTTATCTGTGATCTCTTTCTAGACTTTTCAAAGGCATTTGAAACTGTGAATCATGACAATGCTGTCTAAACTCTACCACTATGGAGAACGTGGAACTCCTCTTGACTATTTTAAAACTACTTATATCATCGCACCCAGTTTGTTAAGATTGACAATACTAAATCCAACTATGAAAGGATTGTTTGTGGTATACCGCAAGGATCAACGCTTGGTCCACTCTTATTTTTCCTTTATATTAATAACTTGCCAAATTGTTCCAAGAAACTATAATTTCTAGTCGAATCATTGCTGATGACACAAATATGTTTTACATAAGTGATAAGCTACAACATCTTAAAACAGTCATAAATGAGGAATTGAAACTAGTTTTTTTAGTACTTCATCATAAACAAGCTATCCATAAACCTTTGTAACACAAACTATATGTTAATCTCATCTTCAAGATCTAATGGAAGTTGATACATGACATTGCACGCAAAAGTCAAATAAAATATCTAGGTGTCTATGTTAATAAAAACCTACGCTGGGGACCCCAGATTCAACATACTAACAACAAACAGGGAAAATATGGGCATCATTAATAAATTAAGATATTATGTTGAACTTCATACGCTAAGGCAGTTGTATTTTTCTTCATTTACCCATATAAAACTTATGGTATTACAAGCTGGGCAGTGTTTGTAAAACCAGGTTACATAAAATTACAACTAAACTGAATAAATGTGTTCGCAGTATATTCTTTGCTAATATCAGGGACAATGCTATGCCATACTTCGGTGCTTTAGAAATCCTTTCACTTAAAAAAAAAATTACAAATTCAAAGAAGCCCTTTTCACACATAAAATAACTACTAACCGACGTCCCTACGATATTCAAAGGAACTTTTACCCCAGCTTCTCAGGTTCATAGTATTTTTGTCGGCCAAGCATAAGCAATAGTTACGGAGCTGCCACTTATGCTTTTGCTGGATCTTAAGTCTTGGAAAACATTAATTCCCTTTAAATTAAACACACTCTCCTACAATAACTTCTATCAGCAATACAAACTGAAACAATGAGTAATATTTGATGTCACTGTCGTTTTTTTGTTAATGATGTAAGAAGCTATGCACTTTAATTTTCTTCTCTCCGTTACGCATTGCTCGTAATATTGTAGTTACACATGGTAGTGACCAACTCGAAAGCTTCAGCTCCTTTGGTCACTGCGCACATTTTACCTTTAATTATTGATGTAATTTGTTGTTTCTAATTTTTTAATCTATGATAATCACTTAGCTGTAATCTCTTGAAAAAGTACAAAAAATAAAAAATCTGAATAATCTAAAATCTGCATCATATGTTGGTTCTTAATTAAGGTTTAAAACATCGCGATTAACAGAATTCAATTTATATAAACTAAAGAGGGGCTTATAGTCAAAGAAATAAATGGAGTGGGGAAGCGGAAAGTCTTATAGCGGAAGTTTACAGTATTGGATCAACAGTACGAGATTTCACAAGGTAATAGCTGCCGGAGTGTGGCCGAAACCTAAATCAACTGTTACCTTAAACACTATCTGGTCATCACTCATGAAGAGTGGTCATTGAAAAATTTTATTGGAATGGTGAACTACATGTGGTTAGTAATTTTCGAATTTTAACCAAGTCAAACCGACCATCTGAAGATGAGAACGTGTAAAGAATTAATAAAAATCAATAAAAAGCTATTTATGTATAGAATTTTGCTTGAGTCACATACGCACGCGCAATCGATAGTATACCCACAAAGTGGCGGTACTCTTGTCAGGACAATATAAATCTCTTACTTTCGTGTAGCCTGAACTGAGGTCCGGACGGTTGAGGGTTATCAATCCAAAGCTTTGAACGTCCCCTCTACCACTCACTTGATCTCGGTGTTTATTTTTTTTCTAACGTGATTAGTAGTATATAGTATTTGATTCATTTTTTAAACCTAGTGAAAATAACTTACTCAACCTTCAATAAATATCCCCTGTAGTCGAGTAGTTAATAAAAGGTCACCAAAAACTAAGACA
>OMLO01003162.1_pt1 | contig 13579 bp, 15 predicted proteins | sample 1674811 | NCBI WGS metagenome assembly OMLO01 (sample SAMN06265003, study PRJEB25207) | coral metagenome | isolation source: Coral host | place: Mexico:La Bocana,Puerto Morelos, Mexico | collected 2008-11-13
TTACTGGAAGACTTGACGTGAGACAACTCTTCAGCAGGAAGTGCGGCTCCTGCCTTGATCTTGAAAACAGTTCTTCCACGCCATTGTTTGTCAAAACGTTTCTCTGGGCCAGAGACTGCTCTCCAGTCGTCCTTTTCCACTTTCTTAGTTCCATTCTTCATCTCAATGAAGGTTGTTCGAATAGATTCAAGATCATCAAAAGTGCTTGTTGTGAAGCAGGCACACAATCCTTTTTGAACCTCTCACAGAAAAGCCTTCGGGTACAGCGGTCATGCTGTTGGTACACTTCTCATGTGCGTGTCTTCCTGACGTGCCTGAACACACTCCCCCTTTTTGAGAGCAGCTCCAAAAATCCCAGCCAGCTAAGCTTCACTCCGATTTTCTTGGACCCATTGATCTTGAGTGACATCTGATGGCCTGCCCTCGGCAATCAGAAATCTTTTCGTGACTCGACATCCATCAAGCTCCTGCGCACTCAGCGGCATGGACAGTGACCGTCACTCACTGCAATGATATTATTACACTGCTCGGCTGATGGGGAGGCAGGTCATTTGGGGCCCTGTGAAATCAATCAGTCCTGTGCGTCCTGCAGCCATTTTTTTCTTTACATTAAGGGACAAAACAGAACAATTCCAATCGAAACGAGGCTTTGGTCAACTTAGCCACAGTTGTTCAACAGTCAATGCTAGTCTGATGATTTGTAAACTCCCTTAATTAAAGTTCCGGCCGCAGCAGCAATGCAATGATGGAACTTGGAACTGATTTGAGTTATTCAGCCTGGGGTGATGCCTCGACAACAGTGACACCTAACCAGAGCCCCGCAGCTGCCACCACATCATCGGAGTTAGAACTGCCCGACGACTTGGACGAGGATGACGATAAGAATCGACAGAAAATGCGGGAGTTGTTTGCCATGCAAGAGATGGGAAAAACTCAGGAAAGGGGCCAACGTTGCCAAGGTACGTGCGACACGGGCAATCTTGCGACGTTTCTGCGCCAGATTCTGTGATCCTCCAAGGTATTAAGCTGGTCCGGACCCTGAGTTCAACCAAGCACTTTTTGACAAAGTGAGGAAGAGGGTTGAAATCGTTTTGACGGATGCTGCAGCCAACGAGTTACTGGCCAGTAATGTGACGAGGGGAGCAAGGGACCCAAACATCGAAGGACCAGGTGCGGAGGTAAGACTCGAGTGTGGGTCTTAGAGTTCTTGGTTGACTGGCTTGACCACAACGTCCTGAAAGTTACGGACATCAGCAAGTGCGTTCTTCAAGGTGACCGCACACACTGTGGGTTGGTGGTGCTGTTCGAAACCAAGCTCAACGCGACCTGGCAAATTAAAAATCTTCGGCGAAGTCAAAATTTTTGAAAGTCTTATTGTGACTTATTCAATCCGAATCTGTGTCTTGAATTCTGAATCAAGGTCTCGGAATACATGCATTCTGAGCTGTTCCCAAACGCTGGCGTCCAAGACTGTGACAGAACATTGCTGAAAGAAGCGTCAAGTGACCACAACGCCTTCCGGGGCCATACTGGTGATGGAGACATCACCTGGCAAGCACAAATGCAAAAAAGTGGCATTCTTTGCTTCGAGCTGGTTGAAGACTTCTTTTTAAATGCTTTGTACAGCCTTTGTTTCAGTTTCAAATGTTGTTTTAATATTAATTTTGACACGCCGTGCAGGACTTGGTCTATGGCAGAAAGTATGACTATGGTGTCAGTCAAACAGGCTGCAAAGCAAGGCGGCACAGCTGAGCACGTTTTCGAGCAGGAACCGGTCAAGGATCGAGGCACGGGCTAAGATCACCACAGAGTTGGCAAAAGAAGCGGAGGAGCGCAAAGCCTTGTGTGCTACCAGGAAGAAGCGCAAGACACTGAAGAGGATGTCCTGACGGCCGCCCGCCAGCCCCCCAGCACACACGAGTTGCACAGTGTTGGCTACTGGCGATCCGTCGCCAACCAATGTGTTAGGACTTACTGCAGTTTGCAGCCAGAGCCCAAAACGCTTGAAGGCGTTGCGTCTGCCGTGTGGCAAGGAAACTTGAAGGACATTGCAGGAACATCGGGTAAAGACACCGTTCTTACCTTTCTGTGCATGGACTCGTTGGGGGAGTCGTCGCAGGGGCCAGGGGCCCAAGCGCTGTTGCGCAAGAAGTACAACGTAGAAGCACCACTTCTCAGGAAATTGGTTCAAGGCTCGATGATTGCACGGGGCAGCCAGCGAAGAGAAAACACGAAGCGAGGCGGTGGAAGGTGACTTGGTGGCAGTGCACGCTGGCATCGGTCACCCAGGTGGCCATAAGGAGGCAAAGGCCATGTTCCGTTTATCCAGCGCAAAAAAAAGAGTCAAGGACATGCTCATTGTCTTTGACGACGAATCCATTCAAAACAAAAAGCAACGAGTCCGTGGCAGCTACGTTTCTCACACGCGCATGGTGCTAGCCAGTTCCGCCCCCTGACTCAGTGTGTACCTGAAAAAGAGTTTGAGCACCGCACTGGCCACTGCACAAGCAATGTGTTTCAAGGCGTCAAAGCTTTGGCTCTGACCGACATGTGGCAGGCTGGGTTGCTGTGTCTGTCTGTGCCTTTTGAATTTGCTTAGTTTTATTGTCACTGTCCAACTCGCCCGCAGGTCTGACAAGGTGGATATATTGACCGCCGACAGAACAGTGCAAGTGACGCCTGAAGCTGCCGCGAAAGCTCCCACGGGAGAGGGGCGCACGGACCTGGAGTCTGTTTTCACCGCCTCGCTGCTTCCAGTGGATTTCTTTCGTGACATGATCCGCGGGCATTCGGCGAAAGCCATGTCTCATGGCAGCAATGGTAGCTACTTACTTCATGCAATTACAATACTTTTTTAAACTTTTTCCTATTCATTTAATCGCTTTTTTTTACATCGCCGACCAAGGTTGGATTTGGCCGCAGGGCAGGGGTCCGCGGTACGGGCCTGTTGTCTACTTGAAAGAGTGCCATGTTTCAGTTTTGTGCTTGGAGAGCAGCACGGAAAGAAACTGGAAATGCAGTTGACAGATTTCTTGCTGGAAGAAATGAGGAGGGAGGGCAGCAGTCACTATCGCCCTGAAGCAGCCAAAGCTCCGCAAACTGCCGCCGAGACTGAAGAGAAGAGTGCGAAGCCGGAGAAGCCTAAGAAAAGAGAAATCTCAGCCAATGAAAAGGAAGCAAAACCGCCGAAGAAACCGAAGCAGACGAAACCCGAAAAAGAGCCAAAAGAGACTCCGGCGGCTGAGGGCGAGGGCGAAGAAGAGGCAGAAGGCGGTCCCCCTCTGCCTTGGTAACTTTTCAGTTGAAAGAGTCTACGGACTCAAGGAGTCTACGGACTCAGTCAGCGAGTCTACGGACTCAGAGAGTCTTCGGACTCAGTCGGACTCAGAGACTCTTCGGACTCAAGAGTCTACGGACTCAGAGAGTCTTCGTCGGGCTCCCTTGACTCTGCACCGAGCGACCGGATGCGGCTGTGAGGCTCGATCCTGAGGGCCTTTCTAAAATTGTCACAAGAAACAAGAAATCAGTAGAATTTTTCTTTAAAACTTAAAAGTAAGTGAGCATTTGGCCGCTTGTCAAGAGCCTCACCATGGGCGTTGGTGTAGCTCGTTTTGAAACCGACCAAACTTCGCTGGTCATTTGGCCTTGCCGGGCATGAGTGGTTCTAAGTCTATAAACTATAATTTCAAAAATTATTTGTGTTCGAGTATACTATACTGTTTAACGCATTGCAAATCATTTTGTTGCACTTCTTGTGTCGCCCGCCGGTCTTGCCACGCGATGACCCTTTAGCGAAGTCAAGACCAAAAAACCCCGCTTGAGCAGCAACGACAAAATGTGCGCGCACAAAGAAAGAACAAGGTCGTGATGGTTGTGGTGGGTCGTTGCGTCGCGTGTGTATATAGTTTGTTTGTCTTGCAATTTCTGCTTGGGGCTTTTTCCCTGTACGTTAGCTGGACATTCCTTCCGGTGAGACTTTCCTTGCTCAAGCCTCGCTTCCTTGTCCTGCGCATTATGGCCTGCCCCGACTTGAAAAGTTTTCAAGAGTTAGCGACCTTGAGCTCATTGGCAATGGATGCGGCCATCCGTTGGGATGACGTCACTGACAAATTCGACGACAATCCAATCCAGTGCTAGAGATCAGCCAAGCAGAGGTGGACGAGGTTTCCAACTTTTGCGCAAAGTGACAGACAAGGTGACTTTTTTGAGCTGTTCTGTCTACGGACAGAGCCTGGCAGTCACTAAGGAAGAAGAGGCAGAATCCTCTCACTTGAAACTTTTCAGTTGAAACTGAATCTACGGACTCAAAGGAGTCTAAGGACTCCCCTGACTCTGAGCGGCCGGGCGGGGCTGTGAGGCTCTCAAGGAATTTCTAAAAATTGTCACAGGTCAGCAAAGTTTGTCTTTAGAATATAGGCATTTGGCCGCTTGCCAAGAGCCTCACAGATGGGCGTTGGTGTAGCTCGTTTTGAAACCGACCAAACTTCGCTGGTCATCTGGCCTTGCCAGGCAGGAATGGTTCTATCGCAATTTCCTTCAATTATTAAAATATTTGTTTGAATGCCTATGCTGTTTAACGGTCTGAAAATCAATGGTGTTTCACTTCTTGTGTTGCCAGCCGGTCTTGCCAATTTAGCGAAGTCAAGACGACAAACTCCGCTTGAGCAGCAACGACGGCAAAATGTGGTTGTGATTGTTGTGATGGGTCGTTTGGCATGTGTGGTTTCAATGAACGAATTGAGAAAGAGTAGCGTCGAGGTTCTGGCACAGGAGCTGGAGCCCTTTCTTTGGGTGGTGGAGCAGAGGGCTGTTTTGGAGGTTTTGCCCCAGAAAGTGGTCCAGCCTTAGTGGATAAGGGGAGCACTGATGGGGAGGAAGTCCTTAGTGACGGCTGCCACTGTTGTGGTGATGTTTCCTCTCCTCTTCCTTTTCCCTTTTTGGGTGGAGGCAACAACTCTCTTCCAATCCAACTGCCTACTGAGGTAGAACGATCTGGTGCGCTAGCAGCAGCACCCCCAGATCCAATTTCTCCAGCTGCCTTTGACTTGGCACCTGCCCTGCAACAAATTGGGTCCTGGATAGGATCTTGTCCCCAGGTTTCCCAAGCTTGGGAGTACGTCCTCTGCTCAGAAGGCTCGTCAGTGTAGGTTGGGGTCTTGTTGCGAACAAAGTCAGCTAACTCAGAACCTTCACTTTGGTATCCAAACTGATCTACGTGACGTGCAAACTGTGGGATCAAGTACTCCGCCTCGCACAAGAGCTGCTGGATCGAGGCACTGCTATGAAAGTAGTCCCAGTTGTTGAGCAGCTCTCGCAAACGGGATGACGCTCTCTCAAAATCGGTTTTCTGAAGGACGAAACCTGGCCTACCTTGTCGGGTCTAATATCTTCACTCAAGAAACTCTTAAATTGTTCAAGGGCTGGTAGTAAACCCTCCTGTAGTTCTTGTAAATCGAGTCTTTGCCTCCCCTACTGCCTCGCGTTCGCAAAGGAGCAGACGCCTACGGTGCGCCTTCAGGCTCAGCAGAAGCTGATTGCCTCAGCACTACCAGAAGATGGCAATGGTGCGCTATAGGAGCAGCACCCTCTGCTTCGGCTGGCAGTGCTTCCGAGCAAGCTGGATTATGCTCTTCAATCCCCAGCAAATCCACAATTCAAACTCCAACCGATCCCAGAAAATCACCAACTATGTTACATTCTTCTTCGGGGTCAAAATCTACTGCTTCCTCCTTCACTTCTTCTGCCACGGATGCTTCGGGTGCAACGAACGGACGCAACGATTCAGGAGTGGCAACAGTTGCGCTCCCAGCAGCAACCTCAAGGGCTGCGATTGCTGCTGGTACGTCGTCGTCCGGTGCGCTAGAAACTGGACCCTCAGCTTCCATGTGCGGGCGCGATGAGCGAAAAAGAAGGCACCAGCCGGGCTACGGCTGATAACCGCTAAAAAGTGCAGGCCCTCAAAAAGGAGAATGCACACGGTCTTTTTATCTTGAGCCATGATGTGTCGGAGTCGAGGAGGTTACTTTTACCTCACGGACATGAAGTGAACGAGTCGACTACTATACATCTACTGAGATTCTTCATCTATACAACGCTTCTGTATAAGATGATAACATGCAACACATAGGTATATATATGTGGGGGCTTAGGGGTCGATAGTTCTTGACTTCTCAACTGCTTATCCGCATTTTAAATATCAAATGAAGGATCCATTTTCCTCCATCAAACGATTTCATATGGTGTTCCAGGGTTTTCCAGATTAAGGAACCAAAGGGTTCCACTTATTCATTTGTTGTGCATTCTTATGGTACCTCTCAACTTGAATCCATGAATGTCGTATATCTGGATGTGTTGACTCTTTGATTTACACGTCCCTATCTTTTTGGTTCATTGCAAGTGTGTGTTTTATCCATGGGCGGCAAAAATGTCCTCTCATACTACAAAAGGCGTGTTCAATCACCTATCCCAAATGCTCCATGTATGGAATATTTACACAGGCATGTGCAGTATGTATATTCAAAGAATAAATGCAGATATAAACATGTGTGTATTAGTGATTAGTGTACGCTTTTTTTTCTTCCTCAAGGCAACTCGAGAATGCGAGTTGCTGCGGCCTCCGCAAACTCAACCAACAAAGTCAGGGCCATGGTACACATTTATCTTACCTAGTTGGTGGTTGAACCAACCCCCAAAATGAAAAATATGCTCGTCAAAATGGGTTCATTTTCCCCAAAGTTCGGGGTGAAAATTCCAAACATATTTAGAGTTGCCACCACCCTTCGAATCTTTTTGGTCCCTCGACAAACATCACCGCTAGGCGACACACCTGGAGTTGTCTGGTTTCTATGTACAGTGCACTTGATCCAAAGCGTCAATACAACCAGCGGCTTCAAGTTAACCCCCAGGTCACCAATCACAGAAGTCACCAACTCAAATAACCTCAAGTGAGGTGACTCGTGGAGAAACATTGGGACAATGTTTTTTCAGCCTTTTGTTTGTTTAACACCAAAAGGTCAATTTCAGATGACGAAATATGGTTTTCAGAAAAAATGTAAAGCAACAAGTGCATGTATTTGATGTATCAGATATGAAAATAAACCAGCGATATTCCCCACAAGTGTAAGTACAAATTAAAGAGATGTGGAGATGTGTCTAGGTGTTGTTGCATTCTTGCTATGCCTGCTATGCAGTTTCAACATCAGGCATGGGTCTGTATTCCCTACATACCTTCCATCTCATGAGGTTGCAGACTTGGCAAATTGCTAGTTGGTGTTTCAACCAAACCATCTGAGACGCTTTTGCTCGGAAAAAATAGATCATTTCCCCCACAAGTTGAAGTGAAAATAAACAATAATTGAAACCACAAACCAGAATTATATCTATCTATATCTATAAATATATATATGTAGATATTGGGGGACACATTTGCAACCAAGCGCGACTATATTTTTCGTTTGGTTTGCATTGCCCATTGGCACGGGTCCAAACTTTGACTCGAAAACATATCCCATGAACGGATCCTATGGGACGATTGTAGATTTACCTACATGAATGGCTCATGTTCATGGGTAAGTGTAGGTAAATATACCATACCATGGGAACCCAAAACCTTCTTTTTTAGGGTGTATAACCCATATTTTGGGGTGTAAAACCTTTATTTTTCATGGTTTTGGGGTCCAAGGGTACATGGATCCTGTGGGTATTGACTCCAAGAAACTGTTCTTGGGCGGTTTTATCCTTGCCCTGGATGGCTTTGACAAGCTCAAGTAGGGACGGCCCGTTTTCCTGGGTAAAAAACGACAAAACTGGATGCAATTCAAGTCACGGTGTCTTTGAGAGAAGCCAACATGTTTAAGGGTATCAGCTTCAAGTCAGAGTTACAAGGAAACACATCCGGGATTTGTAGTCTTTATTTGGTAGTCAAGGGTTGGTAGTTTAGTAGCATGCCAAGGATCTATCTCCGGGAAAATGCCTAGTCAATCTCACATGCCTGGGGGAACATCAGAAGAATCTCATCTCAGCCGCCAACCATTGGGTGAGAACATAGTTACAGCTAAGACCAACATTCCAAAACAACATGCTTGGTGCTGCTTGGTAGCTGGTTGGCGCTCAACCTACACACCTGGTTGGTCATTTGCTCCGTAATTTAGTAGGGAAAGGTGTCATCCGGAACCCTCCGTTAAGCTCAGCATGATCAGCACTAGCCCAAGTAGACCCAGCATTTCTTGAATTGCTTCCTGAAGTCTTGTTAACTGCTAAAAAGCAACAAGATCATCGAAACTTCGACGCATAAAGAAAACACCTACACAAACAAAAACAACGACATCCGCGGAACAAAATATGGAAAAACCCAATGAACAAAACAAAATCATCAAGTGAGATACCGTTTGTTTGGAAGATATTTCTACCCAGCTCTCCAACGGATATCATTGTTTTCCATTATATTCTAAGTCTTGGGTAGTTTAGCATGGCAAGCATTGGAAACATATATGGAAAAGTATAGGTTTTTTGACGGAAAGGTAGCAATATTTGATTTCTTACCATATTCTTCGAGGATCATCGCAGATAGTAAGTGGTTTGTTATTCATTGTTCAGGGTTTGCCATAATCACCTGAACCAACCCTAAAAAATAGGAGAAACCCTACATCGCCAAGGGACTTGCTACCTGTCAATCTTCAGGGTTGATTTTCCCATGTAACAAGGTTCTTATGGTGGACCCAGTTGTTTGCTTCCAAAGAAATTGTAGAGACCACTACCCGCCCGCCAACACACACGTCCGCCATCATCCCATCCGCCAAATGCCAAAGTGGCATGGCGACAGTTTGACGTAGTTCATCGATGAGGCGACACCAGTTGGATGATAAGGTGCAAACCCATCCATCCGCCTCCTGCCCAAACCGGAAAGTTTCCATAGAAAAAACAGCTACATCTCCGAAGTTTAACGTAGCGAACGCCCCTGCAAAAATGCTGGTTTGGAAGACGATCCTCTCACTCCTACTGGGTTTCGGTAACTTTTTAGGGGCTATGTTTAACTTTGGGGGGTCTGTTCACGTCATTTTCTGCCAGTGTTGGTTGAAGTTCACCCAAAATCAACAAAATCAAGTTATTGAATGACTTGCCGAGGTAAGAAACGCAACGTGGCTGCGTTGGGATCCTTGCGAGTGGCTGGATTTTTCAGACCATCAAATTTCCAGGGTGGAATTTGCGCAACCAACTTTAGGTATCCCCCATCACATGATCACATTGGCGTTTGGTGGCCTCTTATGATAAATAAGTGGGGGTAAATATTCCAAGTTCCATGGGTTTCGAAAAAAAACATGGAAAACATAGGCTGTCAAACAAAACAAAGAAACAACATATCCAGGATGTCTCTCCTTTGATGTTTTTCAAACACCTGCGGGTTGATGTCAGTTTCCTGAGGACAAGTAGCTGTTTTAAACATGGGCGTTTTTTCGTACCCAAGGCCATGTTTCTGAAGGGTTATGTATCCTGGTAAGGCTTGGGTGAAGGTTACCATCGCCCATCGTCACGCCATCACAACCCCAACCGGATCCCACTTAAAACTCCCCAAACGGCTCCAGAGCCAGCTCCAGGTTCACGAGCGCATTGAGAACTTCCTGCCCTGGAAAAGTTATGTTGCTGGAACCCGAAGGATGTGGGGTTGGAAAGATGATGATGTTCCTGTTCAATTGCGTTTTGGTGAATTTTGAGGGTTGTTTATCGCCATTCATTTGCAAGGGATGTATTGAAAAAGCAAAGGATGACACAGCTGGTAAAATCATGTGTGCTTTCCTTCATCATCAAAATCATACATACAAAATTATGAGGATTGTAGCTATAGTATTGGTAAATCTCATTTATTTTTTGTTTTTTTTCTTGATGATTCTTCTGGCATATTGACGGATGTTGTTGTAGAACATTACAAAAAGACTGGAACTAAAGTTGAGTCATTTGTCTTGTGATGTAAGGTCGGCATAGCCGAAGCATGCCGACCTGCAACGAATAAGACAACGTAACGCCTAGCAAAAAAAACATCCTGCAACATGTGAAGGAATCTAATTCTCAAACCAACAAAAAAACTTTGACAAAAGTAGCCATCAACCATTGATTTTTTTTACTGTGGGAAAAAACAGTTTGGTCATATCATGTCATAGGTTCTTAACACAAGAAAACTTCTGGCTCAACCTTGTTCAAGGTGCGCCCCTGATGCAGTTGTAAATGGGGGGAGTCATAACTCCTATAAGTAGGGTGAAATAACTCCAGTGACCCAATTATCTTCCGGTTAAAACACCATTTATAACGATCGTAGGGGGCCCACCTTGTTTGAGCCTCAAATAATACACCGGAGAAGATTCTATTTGAAGTCCAAGTAATTTGGGGGGATACCCTTCCTCCCAAAATCATGGTCCAATGAAAAAGTGGCTGTATATCCAAGAGTAACTAGTTACCTTGCAAATATCCCGCCATTTTCGGCGTCACAAAGCCATGAAAGAGTCAACATGTCATGATTATTAAAAAAAACGTTCCAGGGTGGCGGGTGGCGTATTCAGGTTCTCTGTTAGAATCTTCAGGGGTGTTTTTCCATGCCATGATTCAAGTTATATTGGGCGCAGGTAAACATCATACAAAACATGTAAAAAGGTCATCTAAGGAAAATAAATTTGAGGCTATATATAACTTGGGTTTTATATCCCTCTTCCTGGTAGACCACGAGGAAGGTTCCCTATAAACCTTCATTTTACCACTGTTACTGCGAGGGGGCCACACCCAAAATATATGATAATAAAAATATCTATATATACTTACACCCTTGAAGTTTCATAGTTCACCCCTGAAAAGAAAGGCGATCGTCTTCCAATCATTTCTACTCATCCATGTTGACGGGCCAACTGATAAACTTTGATGGTGTATCAAAATGGGGGTTTGGTTGTAGTTTCGTCACATTACCCGAGCAGCGGCAACAAAAACCGCTGCTGACATACCATGATACTGGTTGATCAATAGGGATCCTGGATCCTTGCAATGGCTTTTTGCGATCCCCATAGAACTGGGTACTAGAAATACCAGAGATCCTTATTCAATGCCTTATGAAATAATCCCATATGTGACTGGGTAGTATTTCATTCCCTATATACAGCAAATAATCCGGGGCCCTTGGTGAGTGCTCACCTGATCTTTCCAAGTTGATATTTGGTTCCAAGGTGCGTGCATCAGCATCTTTCGACATCTTCATCCAACTATCCTGGAGAAGCACTCACACCAAACAAACATTTAAAGTTGATTCTTTGATCATTAATGTGGAAGAAAGTTTGAATCTACCCTCCATAAAACTAACATAGCCCCTGAAAATGGAGTTCCCCAAAAGGAAAGTAGTGTTCCAAGAATCAATGTTCACGTGCTGGGAGTGTACCCGAACTTTTAGTATGAATCATATACTAATTTCAAGAATCCTTTACAATGACAATACGTAGCACATCCTTCTCCATGGAGAATCAGAAGACTCACCTAGTATTTCTATGCCGAATTTTCTTTGCCATCCATCCGTTTTGACCAAATATTCAAATCCAAATTCATGATAAACTTCCTCCCCACCCAAACCACACCCCTCCCGGACACCTGCTGGTAGCTGCCGTGGGACTTAATCAACTTTGTGTCCTGGATGGAAAAACCATGGGGATAGCCAGTGGCCCGGTGGATTTTGTTTTCCACTGATTCCACTAAATCCACCCAACATGCTTTTTCGAATTTTCCTGGAAACCGAAAAAACTCATGATTGCCTTCACAAAAAAAACCTCAACCAAAATTCAAATTTGACTTTTGGGGCATTTTCGTTTCGGTTTCGGAAACGAGAAAAAGAAGATCCAAACGCTTGGAGCCTGGAAAGGAACCTGACCAGTAGTGATGTCATCCAAGCTTTCCTGGTGGATGGTAGCGGGTTTTTCACCACCGAATTGAAACATGTTAAACACAAGTCAAATTTGGGGAAATCATTATTTTACCCAACAAGTCCCGGGTGTGAAGTTTCAAAAAAAGGCCGTTGAAACCAGGATATTTTGATAAGATTTGGTTTTCGGTGTTTTTTTTCTTCTGTTGTCCCTCCAGGGGTCGTTATATTACCAACCCAAACAATGCACTAGGGGAAATCCCTCAACATCCCCTCCAAATACGTCATTTAATGACCCCTGTCCTCTTGTTTTTTTTCAACTAACTGTTAATTTTCTGGTTTGGGGCCCGGCGGTTTGGATTCCTAGAATACCCTTTTGAAATGGATTATTAGGTACTCTCGAATCCCAAACCAATGGTAAATTGGTGGTTTGTGAGGGTTTGGATATTTGGGATTTCCTTATGACAGGGACTGTTACTTAGGGGTACCCCTAGAGTCCCAAACCACCGGACCCCCAAATGACTCGTTGATTTTTTTGTGTCCAAGGCCTTCATGCTACCTCTCAACTGCTTCGTCTCCACCTGGCGCGTTGAAAAAAGCATACAGTCATGCAGTGAACATAACACATGTATTCACATGTCTTAAAAAAACCATCCATGAGATGAAAAAAACAACAATAGGAGAGTAAATCATAAATCTGTATATCATATACAGCATATTTTTTTCATATACATATATTATAGATATATTTACATCACACTCCTGAAGGGAAGACCTGTCAAGGACTCATTTGACTCATCTCTTCCACTGTTTCAAGAGTTTCACACCTTGATCTGCTCATCAGTCTTCACTGGTCCATCATCACCACCTCCAGCAGCATCTGCCTGCGCAAATTTGGCTGATGAGGCGATATTTGCAATACTACGGAAGTCTAATTTTTGTTTGTTTGTTTGTTTTTTTGTTTTGTATCTCCAAATGCAGAGAATTTTTCAAACAATGGAACAAAAAAGAAAATGTGATTTTTATTTATGAAAAAATCACAGAAAAAAACATACGGCCTGCAATTGATGCCAAAAAAATCAAGAACAGGAAATTACCCAAAAATGACAAGTTGCACTTTGTGAGGATAACATTGTCATACTTCTGTGGAGTCACTCTCAGTTTCCAAACCCCAAATCATCAGAGTCCAGTTTCAGATGCTGAATTCACCTTTCACTGAAAGCTACCAAAAGCACACACATACCATCTTCTAATTTTCGGCATGTTTTCTTTAAATGGGCGCTTTTTTGTTCTTCGGGACCAAAAAGTTGAACCCCAAAAAACAGCTCACAAAGGTTGACAGGTGAAAAGCCGCCAATCAAAATCACGTTTGCGGGCTTGGGATTTACCTGTGCGCCAAGATTTTTGGGAGTAAAAAACTCCAACCCCCTAAGTTTTTCATGCAACACCAAACCACCCACTTCGTCAAACCCCCCCAAGGCCTTGTCCACGCCCAAACGTGAGAAGAGTTGACCCTTCCACTCAGCAAAGCCAGTGTGATACTGGTCCACGTCCTGCAGTGAAGCTTGGGAAAAGCTAGAGGGTGGCTATTTGAGCCACTGAAAAAAAACCTGAAATACTTTCCGTGAAATACTGGTGATTCAAAAAAACGGATCCTTATAATGGGTTGTTACAATCCCCATATCCAACTGTGTA
>OMLO01003163.1_pt1 | contig 13578 bp, 14 predicted proteins | sample 1674811 | NCBI WGS metagenome assembly OMLO01 (sample SAMN06265003, study PRJEB25207) | coral metagenome | isolation source: Coral host | place: Mexico:La Bocana,Puerto Morelos, Mexico | collected 2008-11-13
TTCCATTTCCCACGATCGGCCATCTTTGTTGAATCAATACTTTACTTTCGACAAATCTTTGCCACCTCTCCATGTTTGGCTCTTGTGTGCTAAAGTTGAGCCCCTCCACGTTTGACTCTCGCCAAGTCTTTCGCAGGAACAAATGTCACTTTCACCATGGCAAAAAGAAGAACTTTGGTCGGGCCTACTCATTGCAAACTAAATCCATGAAGAATCCTATATGTTCTATTTCCACTTCAAATCTTTCCACTTTCAGGGATGCCTTCAGAAGGAGCAAGTAGTGGAAGTAGTGCAACTGACTCCTCTCCTGTCATACTCAATTTCAAGGTTCTGTCCTTCGACTTTCTGCAGTTTCTAAATGGAAAAAACAACACTTGGTCTAAAGAACTGCATTCGAAATGATCCTCATACTTCGCTGGCATGGGCTGCAAGTGAGGTTGCTCATGTTGGACCTCGTTCGCTCGCTCCAAAGCCCAGTCACATTTACACAACACTTTGGGGCCTCACCATCGTCACCCAAACACACCCTGTTTTTGAGCCTTTTTTCCAACGCAACCGTTCTTGAGGATTCCATCCTTGTCCCACCTGGAATCCTTAAAGGTGCACCTAAATATTCGCCTTCCCAAATCCCCAAAAGAATTCCCTTCAGCTGAGGCTTTCACCCAGTCTTTCCAGTCCTCGAGGTTGTCCGTAATTTCTTGGCACAAATCTGGACATCGATCTGAAGAATATTGCTGAATAGCATACACCTCGCCACGAAGAAATTGAACAAAGTAGCCATTTGAGCCATTTGAGTGGGGCACTTTTCAGAAAAACTTGTGGCGTTTCAGGTTTGGAAGTTCAGTACTTCAGATTGCCATCAACATGAAAGCCGATCACATGACTCTTGCATGCTGCATCTAAAATTCAGCTGCACGTGTTACAACAGAACCAGACAGGATCAACTTATTACTCATGATCTTTACAACATTGTTCAGCCAAAGGAGCGAAGTCCCACATCTTCTCTGTGAAGAAGTCGCTGTCAGGATTCGGAGGCCGCCCACTCATGTCCAGTAGCCCAACACCCCTGGCAAGGCGTTGGTGAGGCAGAGACACCGCTGTGGTCTCTCCATGCTTAGACTTCACTTGCAAAATAGAAACATGGAAAGAATTGTAGAATTTGAGGAGAACAACTTCAGTCAATATGAGATTGGTATTGCAAACAAAGATAAATGATAATATATTTGTCACAGTCTAAACACTCTTCATTTCTCAATGACGATCCATCATTCGAAGGGGTCCCGTAGCTAGCAACAGTATACGTTTTGAAGGCCCTTCACTACAGACAGCCCTGGGCAGCTTTTTGATGTTTTTTGCATAATGGTCACCTGTGAAAGCGTTCAATCAACGAGTGTTTGAATTCTGCGCATATGTATTCTTCTGTTTTCTGTTTTCTGTTTTCGGGCAAATCAAGGAGGTCTTTCCCCCGTAGCCGACAAGGCATCTAATTGTGAAACGGTGCCTAAATGGCCTGTGCTGCTGGATTAAAGTCAGGCCCCATGCTCGCCGTCTGTACATTGAGCGATTGCTTGAAGGCGTCTACATATTGTAGTGCAGCAGATGTGGGCTCTTCAGCAGCCACGATCTGCCCCTGCTCAGTAATCCATGTTTTGAGCACATCTGTCAAAGCATAGCATAGTCCCTGCGGGTATTCCTTGAGCTTTGCAGTCTGGAAGGACTTGCCGTCATTCGACAGCCCAATCGTAGTACCCCGAGCGCAATGCTTCGATGCGTGCTTCTTCAACGTAGAATCAGAATGTTTTTCCATCATGATATATTCCACGTGTTTCGATCTAAGTAACGTTTATCTAAATATCATTTGACCATTCTTGCTGCCTTTCCTGTGTAAAAGCCATGTCTATGTCTACTGGCAAGCGGTTAGTTGCTGACCCTTTAATGTCAATTGGTGACATCATGAAGGCATTTCAAAATTTCCTCGATACCGAGAACGATTTGGACTTGTTGGAAAAGGTTTCTTGTCCTGGCCATGTTCAATGGTCCTGGAAGACGGCACCGCATCCAGCGTGGATGTTCAAGGTTCATGGCCTGGTTCTTCATTTGGTCAAAGTGGCTCCAAATCTGGTTCTACAGTCCTCCAAAGTAAAATCCAGTGTGCAGAAACTTTGCTCTTGGAAACGCATTAACAGGAGCAGATATGTCGACTGCGATTTCTCTGATCACATAGATCAGAGACTGAGAATTGTGTTAGCTCAATTCAGATTGTTGAAACAAAAGAGCGAAGAATACCACAAAGCCATGCGAAAGGCCACTCCAGAGGAAAGAGTTGCTGTCGACAAAGTATTGTCACACATGGTATTGGAACATCCTCCAACAACAGCTTCAAATGCAGAATGCAGCATAGTCCCTTTCAGCCCAAAGGATCGGGGATTGAAAAAAATCAATATTTTCCTATGTTTAAATATCAATCTTTTTGGGTATCGATCTCCTGTTTTCAAGGCCTTTTTAACATAGACCTAAAATATTGATATTTGAGGCCAAAACCTTACCTTTAAATATCAATATTTTTGGCTGAAAATATTGATTTTTAAAGGGCACTTCTGCAGTGCAAATGAATTGTTATGTTTGTAGATGTTCAAGTATATATGGATATCTTTTTAAGTTCACATGTCTGAATATCTTTCTTCTTTGACCTGCATTCTTTTTTACACATTGAATTGCCATTGCCTGATGAACATCATCAACCTATACTTCTCAGCAATCTTTGTTGCCAGAGCAAGAGCTTTACAACCAAAGCTGCATGAATGTGCCAACCGAGCAATTCTGCCACAGTAGTCTTCACTTTTGAAGCACCAGCTAAACTTAGGGTTACCAAGTTTGAAGCTGGCTGCAAGGTGCTTGGCTGTGTGAAACTTGATCACTGTGTGCCACATGAAGTCTGTAGGCCTGTGGAGCTGCAGAAATTTGTACTGGGCCATGAAGCTGCTCATTATTTCCTCTGCTCTGGCACATTGTGCATCAGTAGGGTGCCTGCTGCTGCTGTCCATCAAATCAGTGAATTCTGCCATAGATTCACATAGTGCCAAAATAGCATTGGAAATGTCATCACCAGTGTGAAAATCCACTGCCAGGTGTGCAAACACATGCACTAGGCTTTTGCACTCACCTGCTTTCACTTTCAAAAATGGTTTCTCCTGGTGAGGCCTGTCAGTGTTGATGAACATGGTTGCCTTCAAGAGGGGCAATTTGTTTTCAACACCCAAAAGTGTGTAATGGTGCTGCATTTTGTTCCAAATCACAGACACTTTGTCCTTCAAACTTCTCCTGCCCATGCAATTGCTGTGGTAGCACCAATGCTTCAAGGCATTTCCCATTGCATGTCCAAAAACTCCACCACAGAAAAGGATATGCATTGCATCTTGGCAAATGTTGAAATGGGAAACACCAGGAATTGTGAAAAGGGAATGTTCTGAAAGCCTGCAGTTCAATTCTTCAGCAACAGTTCTCAAAGAAGTTTGGTCAAAAGGCTCAGCCAATGTTTCCATTTGTTGTGGGCCAGTCAAGTGGCATTCCCAGCAACTATGAGCAGTTGCCCAATGTGGGAGCAGCAGGTAGTTGGCATACCATTCATGGTCTCCCATGATGTGCCAGATTATAAATCTGTATTTGCCAGCTACAGGTGTGCCTTGCTCTGAGAGGCCTGTCTGGAGTTGCACCCAAGAAGGTGCAATGTGTGCCCAAACATGTTCCCATGTGGTGGCAGCTATAGTACAATCCTTTGGGAATGCAAAAAGAAGCAAGGATGAATCCAAAGAAGGGCCAGCATTCAAAATTGACCCAAAGGATAGTGACATCAAAGACCTGCCATCCACAAACTCCACTCCATCTCCATGGAGCCACAATGGAATTGTAAATTCCAAATCATTCTGTTTTAAGCAAGATTCTTTGAAAAGTATCTCCAGTCTTGGGTCATCATCTCTGATGCCTTGCCAGAAGGACTTCACCAGGCTGGGCTTGAACATGTCCTCAAAAAGCTCTTGGTTGCCAAAAAAAGACTGGATCACAGTCACAGGGTCAAAGAATGAAAAGCCAGCATCCTCATTGCAAGACTTCCTTGGGTTCCAGCATGGGATGGTAACAGTTTTGGGCAAGGCAAAAGTACCTTTGCCTTCTTTGGTTACCATAGCTTTCAGATCTCTGCTGATATTGTTTGTGTGCCTTCCCCAAGCACCTGCAGCTGCTAGTTTGACCACTGATTCATGGTTAATGCCATCCATGTGGGCAGCTTGGGCTATGCTTTGGCAAGCACATGCTGAAATTTCACCAATGCTCCACATATGTAGAAGGTATCTGCAGAGTGATGAAGTGCCAGTAAGTGCTTGGCTGCCATGGCTGGGAGCACCTTTGAAGTTTTCCAGTTCCTGTTTGTAGCCTGGCATCTTTGGCCTTGCACATCTTTTGAGCCAAGGTTCAGGCCATTGAAAAGTTGGAATTCCACAACATTTAAAGCCTTTCTGCAAGGCAAGGTTAACATATATTCTTTTTGGTATAAAATACCCTTCTGCAGGGCTGGCATATTATGTTGTATGTACATACACTCTTGGGATACAGAATTGGTAGGATTATTGTGATATAAACTATTGGACAAATCTCTATAGCATTTTCCACTGTTCCAAGTACTTTCAAAAGATATGTTTAAATACCCTTCTTCAGGGTCCAAATATTTGATTCAGTATATGTTTGTTATTTCCATTATGTTTTTCAAAACATGCGTATGATTATATGTAGTTATAAAAATATAGATATATATATATGTATATTTAATATATGTGTATATTGTAGCACTTCTGCAGTGCTGGGGGTAAGCACTTCTGCAGTGCTGTGGTTAAGCACTTCTGCAGTGCTGCAGCATCCCTCCAACCCAACCAACACACTTTTTTTCTTTTTCCTTTTTGCCTCTTGTAGGTTTGTTCCCTCCCTTTACCTGCTATGCACAGGTCTGTACTGAGGGCCAAGTGCTTTCCAGCAACTCACTTCTTGTACTTTTTGTTGTTCTCCACCTGAAGGGCTGTGACCTGCTTGAACAACTCTTGGTAGCTTTGGTTTGTCAGTTTCTCCGCTTCTGCAACTTTCCCTTTGAAAGTTTCCATTTCTTTTTTGGCCTGCAGAATTTCTTGCTTCTTTTGCTCGTCCTCTGCCTCAAAGCCCAAGCATCCAAGTTGAGTGATGTTCTTTTGCACCATGGCTTTCAAGCTTGCTGCCTTCTTCTTATCCACCAGAGCTGTAGGGTCCACTTGCACCTTGCCCTTGCCCTTGGTCTTGCCTTTGTCTCCTGTGCTGCTACTGCTTGCGTTTTCCAAGCTCTTGCCACTGCCCTTTGCCAGGCCACCAAACAGGTGTGTGTCATTGAAGGAATTGGTCTGGCCAAAAGCATTCCATGCCATGCTCCAGTCTTCTTCATCCTTCTCCTTGTTCTCAGGCTGCAGCTGGTCATTGCTTGTTCTTGTCATTTGTTTTCCTCTTGCTACAGTCTTTTCTGTCTTCACCTTGTTGTTGTCCTTCAATTCCCAAACTCCTGGTGTGTCAACACATTCTCTTTGGGAGAATCTGCCACTTTGCAGGTGGAGTGTTATCTCTTCCTCACTCCAATCCTTCAACATTTTGGTCCAGGAGACCCACTCATCTGTTTTGGTGATGGCCTGGGTGCCACTGACAGTATGTTTCATCTCCTGCCAAACATCCTGCGTTGCAGGATCCAAGGCCAAGCTTCCCACCATCACCCTGTGTTTTTTTTGGCCAGTGTTTTGCTGGGCCACTTCAGCCACTTCTGCGCTCCTTTTCTTTGCAGTGTTGAACCTTCCATTCAACTTGTTCCACTCCTTCAAGTCCAAGCTTCTGTTGAGCAACTCCAACTTTTCATTCAAAGGCATGTCCTGGGACCGGACCAACTGTAGTTTTTGTTCCAAAGATTCTGTCTTGGAAAGCTGGCTTGCCAGATCTCCTCCAGTATCTTTCTCTTCCTTTGTATCTTTCTCTGTTGGTTTTTCTTTCTCAGTATTTGCCTTCTCACCTTCTGTTGGGGTCTCTGCAGGAGCTTCTGCTGTAGGAACTTCACTTGGTTGGCTAGTATCTTCTTCCTTTGTATCTTTTGGTGCAGACTTTGTCTTGGCAGCAGTTCCAGAAGGCCTCTTGTACACAGCCATTTGCATAAGTATCAGATACTTCAGTCAGTATGTCTTGAACCAAAATTCACTTCAATAAGAATATATTTTCCAGTTAAAAAGTATCATTCTTGAAGAAGTAGGTTCAAGGTTGTATATAATAAGACCTTCTTGCTGCAGAAGCAAATATATATATATTATTCTATAATAATACTTCTTGCTGCAGAAGCAAATATAACTAGATTTATATATATATATTTAAATATATCGGAATTTTGTAATAAGACTTCTTGCTGCAGAAGTAAGTCAAAATATTCAAAGTATGGATTATTACTTCTTCTACAGAAGCAATGAAACATATAGAATTCAAATACATGAATTCTTGGATAATCTGGAAAAATATTGGTTTGTTTCTGATTCCTGTAAGAATAATAAATCTGTCAAAAATCTGTATTACAGATGTTTTTGTCTGTAATACAGATGGTTTTTGGGTAGTAATAAATCTGTTAAAATCAGAAAAATCTGTATTACAGATGGTTTTGTCTGTAATACAGATGGTTTATCTGTATTACAGATGGTTTTGTCTGAAATACAGATTTTTACAGATTTCTACAGATAGTTTTGTTATGAAAAAAACTTCTCATTTCTAAATCTTTTTTGGATAAACACAAATATAAACCATATATATTACAGATGGTTTGTTTGTGATACAGTTTTTTGTATATGTTTTTTCCACCCACACCCTCCCAATTCCCAAGGACAGCTGCTAACTTTTTTCTTGCAATGTGTTTATTGTTTTGGCCGATCTATTGCTGATCTTTGTCAGCTACTCCATTGACACTTCCTCACATCACCCCAGGTTGTATTCTTGTAGTGCCAACAGACCTGCATTGTTTCTCTAGGTCAGGCATTGAGAAAGGCAAAGCATAGCTGTCTCAAGTAATCATTGCTTTGTAGGCGAAGGTCTTCATTGTTGGCAACCCAGTCCTGCCAGCCACCTCTCCAAAGTATAACTCTCCAACCAGGATCATTTCTATTTCTCACCACCCACTTTCTTTGAACAATCCTGTCATCAGGCCACTCATTCCTGAGAAGCCTTGGGTTGTTCACATGGTAGGTGGGCCCCCCAATGCGCCAGTACAACACTAGCTGCATGTTCTCATTGTCATCCAAGGAGTAGGTAAAGTCAACCACATAGTTTGAGGGGCCATCCATAGCTTCTAAAAATCTTGCATTCACATGTGGTTGGGCGCTTGAGGAAAAAAACATGGAGTGTGAAATGCAAATCATCAAATAAAAAAATATATGCAAGCATTCTTCTATCATACAATTCCCTTCTGCAGGGAAATGTGTTTCATGCAAACCTATTCAATGGCAAAGTACTTCTTTGTAATATATTGTTGAAGCTTTACATATTTTTCCCTTCTGCAGGGAATTTTTGTATATTATAAAATCAAAGAAAATATATTAAGACCTATATGTATACTTTCCCTTCTGCAGGGATTCTTATATATTTTCCCTTCTGCAGGGACTATTTAAAAGAAATGGTGTATTATTTAATAAAATTATATATTTTAAGACCTATATGTATACTTTCCCTTCTGCAGGGATTTTTATATATTTCCCTTCTGCAGGGATCCCTCAACCCCCACCCTTTGAAACTGGCGCAGTTTTTTTTCATACCATGGCTGCCACTTCAGGAATCTTGTGTCCTGCTCCTGCTCCTCCTGCGAGTCCTGCGCCTTCTTCTCCTCCTTGGCTTCTCACCCTTGTCATCTTCCTGTTGGTTGTCCTCCTCCTGGGGCTTCTCAGTAGGTTCCTCTTTGTACCTTCTTTTGATTTCAGGCCTTTGCTCTTGCATTGCTTTTGTGATCTCATCCTTCACTATATACATTACACTGTCTGCTATGCCCAAGGTCTTCTCAAGCTCCATTGCCTCCTGCAAAGCATTGATTGCAATCTTGTAGTTCTCCACCAAAGCAGACCTGAGGTCTTCCTCATCCTTCTTGTCCTCTGCGGCTGGTGAGGTTGGAGAAGTGCCGAAATCCAAGTCTACTTCTCCTGGATTCTCTGCTTTCTTGGACTCCTTCTCCTCCTTGTCATCCTCCTTGTCCTTCTCATTGTCCTCCTCCTTGTCCTCCTCCTTGTCCTCCTGCTTGTCCTCCTGCTTGTCCTCCACAACCTCAGGTGGTGGATGAGCTGCTGCAGCCTCTGTTCGGTCCACCTTTTCCTCTTGTTCCTTCTCATCTTTCTCCTTTTTCTCTTCCTTTTTCTCTTCCTTTTTCTTGTCTCTCCAAGGTGGTGTTGTTGGAACCACTGCCTCAGTGGGCGTACGGGGTGTAGGTGGTTCAGTGTCCTCCTCCTGTTTTGCAGCCACACTGTACCACTTCTGTTCAAGTCGCTGTGCCACCTGCTCCCCCAACTGCTGCAAAAGCTCCACATTGTTAGGAACTTCTGGAGGAAATGCAGGTGCTGCAGGTGGTGGATGAGCTGCTGCTTTTTTGGGAGGTGGTACCACTACAGGTTGTTTCTTAGGTTGGGCAGGTGCTTGTTGTCTTGACCTGGACCAATCCACCAATAACTGCCCCACAGCTTCCAGGCCACCTTCACCTGTACTCGAACTCGAACTGGAGGATTGGCCCTGCATCATGGTTTCAGCAAGAGTGCTCAAGAGCTGCTGTTGCTGGATCCTCCTCTGCATCAGCCTCCTCTCCCTGGAGTTAAGGTCCAGGCCCCCATCCTCTCGCCCTGCCATGACCTTTTGTGGGATTGGCGAAAGGAGTTTCGAAAGTATATATGGACAAACATAACTTCCCTTCAAAAAAAGTGGACACATGAAACTTGAAGGCTGTGTGAACCCTTTGTGGTTGTGTCGATTGAAAAAAAGTGGTTGTAGTGGTTGTGGTTTGTGGTGGTTGTTTTAAGTTCCCCTAAAACACATGTATGCATTCAGTGTGCTGGAGCCACAAAACAACAAACATGAGATCCTGAGCATGTAAGCCATTCACTTTATAAGCTCCTTCTGCAGGAGCAAGCCTGTATAAACTTTACATATATGTGTATGATAATTATTGATGTAAAAAAAATTTTCTGAATATTGGTTCAAAAGTTTAAATACACAAATACACATACATAGAAGAATATATATAATCAAATATATATACTCAAATATATATGACTCTTCTGCAGAGCCAAATATTAAAAAACAGTGTCCTATGACTCTTCTGCAGAGCCAAAAAAATAAGTGTTTCCAAAGTATTGATACTTACATGTGGTATTAAAAAAACTTCTTCTGCAGAAGTTTTGTTTTGGCTGCAAAGAAAAACTGAAACATTCTTTTTGGAGCCTCCCATGCCCTAGAGGCAGCAAAGTGCAGATTGGCCATGTTGACACATCAACGCAAAGGCATCTTCCTTTGCTTAGCAAAGTTATGATGCTGCAGGCTGGTGAAGTTGTGCTAGTTTCCAAGACTTGTGCTTGGCCAGCAACTCAATTTCCTCTTCTTTGGATCTGTTGCCTGCACACTTCTGGAGGTCATGTAGCACTTTGCAAGCCAGGTCCTGCAGCTCACTCTTTGGAATTGCTTTGTGCCCACAAGCAAAAACTTGCTTGGCTTTCTGCCCTGCTTCAAACCTTTTGAAGCCAAACTTGTTGTCATTCTTGTAGTATTCTTTTCTGTAGTAAGTTTTGCCCTTCTCCACAACTTCCTTTTGCACAGACTTGCTTTTCTTGCTTGGTGTTGCAACTGCTAGTACCACTGCTTTAGGCACTACTGCTTTAGGCACTGTGGGCCCTTCTGCTTCTTCACTTTCACTGACACTGGGTGCTGGAAGTGGTAAGAGTTCCTGACCATTGTCACTGTTCACTGGTGGTGCAGCCTTGCTTCCATTGCCTTGGTCCACTGGAGGTGCAGCCTTGCTGCTTCCATTGCTTTGCACATCCTCTGAACTAAGAAGGGACAGTAACTCTTTGACCTTTGCTGCAGAAGGTGCACTGGCTTTTCCAATGAGCTGTCTGAGCTTGTCCTCATTGTTCTTGGCCCTCCTCAAGTGGTGGAGCATGGTAGACACCCTTTCATACCTTCCACCAGCCCAGAGCAGATTCTTCATATCAGAAGAATTCAACTTTGGGTTGTCAGTCAGGACCTTGAGCATTGCTGACCTCACCTGTGTCAGTAACAGTTCCCCTTTGGGTTGTAGGTGAAGCAAGGACTGCAGCAAAGCAAAGTGGTTGGCAAGCTCATCACCATTGGCTGCCTGGCTCTTACTCACAGTTTCGTAAGCACCAACATTCACCCAAGACTTGTTATTTTTGAAGACACTGTCAAGTAGTCCTTGATCCACAGGGGCCACAGTGTCCCTCATTGCAAAAACCTGTTCCTACTACAGCTTGAGCCCCTTGCTACAAACAGCTGCAGATGCCTTCTTATTTTTTCACACTTTATGTTGGTTTTTAAACTCCTTCTGCAGGAGAACTTGGTTATAAATATCTTTAGATCTATCAAAACCCTTCTGCAGGGTAAAGACTTGCTACATATCCAGAAAACATCAATATTTTCAAAATAAATATTTCAATATATATATATATATATGACATGCAAATATAGATATATATATCTAAATCTTTAACCCTTCTACAGGGTTTGCACCTTACAAACATGTCCTCAGAATATTGATTTTGGCCTTGAAAACTTGTCCCCCAAATATCGATATTTTGGTACCAAAATATCGATATTTTGGTTGATGTTTTTGCATACAAAAAATGGAGCAAAATATCGATCTTAAACCTGAATATCGATACTCGATTTTCAAGATTGATTTTTTTCAATCCCCGATCCTTTGGGAGAGAGCATGCACCTGCACCCAAATCCAATGCTTCAGGCAGCTCTTCTTTGGCTTTGGTGTGTGCAAGTCCTCGTCGCAATATTTTCAAAAGAGTTTTGGCGAAGCAAGATAGCAGCCCTTTAGAAGTCAGGAAATCACCTGTTGGGAAATTCACAAAGAACTTTGCACAGAGCTATGCCAACAATAGAAGCTCTTCTGGCAGTGGCTTGTTTGTGCCACCTGAAGATACCAGTGGGTCTGCGACATCGTCGCCGCCGAAGAGAAAAAAAAGAAGTCAAGCAAGAAAGAATGTGATTCTTCAGAATCTGGCGCAGCTGCAACTCCAGAACGGAAGAAAAGAACCCAATCTGTGGCAGCTGCAACTCCAAAACAGAAGAAAAGTACCCAATCTGTGGCAGCTGCAACTCCAAAACAGAAGAAACAGACCAAAGCAGTTTCCAGTCCTGAATTAGACTTGGGAGAAGAGGAACAACAGATATTGAAGGATGCTTTGACAGCAGAAATTTCGAGAGAGAAGCCACGAACAAGCAGGAGGACCAAAAAGAAGGCACCACAAGAAAAGAAGAAGAAAGCAGAAACAAAAAAGAAAGCCAGCAGTGGACTTGGTGGCAAGAAAGGTGGCAAAAAGGATGAGGAAGAAGAACCTGTGAGGAAAAGTTCTTGGAGAAAAAGAAAGACTTCCAGTGCTTACCATGCAGCAATGAAACAAGCAGCAAGGGAAGGTAAAAGTCCTGCTACATGCAAGACCTTGGCCAGAGCAGCCCATGCCAAAATGGCTAGTGATATTGACTCAGGAGCAGTCAAAGAAAACCACTGAGCAGAACCTTCATCTGTGGACGAAAAAGCACTGGGATGGTACAAGGTGAACATTTTTCCATGTCAGCAGTGCAGTGAACCAAGCACATTGTCACACAGTATGCGATTTAATCAACATATGTTTGCACCTAAGACATTTGGTGGTGGTTGGCTCTGTCACATGTTCTTGCTTTGTAGTGGGGCTTAAGTTTCAGTAGCATGTTTGATCCTAAGCAGCATGTGTCTAAGTAGCATTTGGCGATGTAACACCTTTTACACATGTGTCTAAGTAGCATCTGTCACTCGTAACTTTTCAAGTTCACATTTGTCGGTGCATTTGGAAATGTGGCAAAGTCACATCTTTCCAGGTACCATGTGTTTGTGCTGCCAGCATGTGCTTTCGTCTCAAGCCTCAGGACGCGTGCCTTGTCTGACAAGAAAGAAATGATTCATGTACTTTTTTTTTGTGTGAAACAAATACAACCACAAAAGCAGGCAAAAGACTAGGAACACATGACCCCCCACCCAAAAAAAACAAAATTCTTATATATTCATTCTTGTTGTCACAATGTGTTCTTTCAAGATTTGTTTCGGAAACAAGAGATGGCTTACCGACTATGGTGTGTTGGCTTGCCATCATGGCTGGTCCATGAGGATGTGAAGCTTTGGGCCTTTGGCAACTCAGGAGTCTGGCCTGGCAATGTACAGTTGGTTCGCAAATGGCATGGTGAGACCAAAATTTCTGCGATTTTGGGGTACCACAAGCAGCAGGAAGCAAAAGATGTTTTGGAGCGTTTGAGTGGTGTAAACTGTCAAGGCTTTAGAGTTACCTTGAAGGTGAGCAAAGACAGCGAGGAGAAGATGAAGGCGCATGTCAACGCAAAAGAGCCTGAAGAAGAAGAAAAAAAAACAAAGTCTGATGTTGCACAGGCAGTGGTTGCAAATGAAGCTGGAAATTCACAAGAAAGGCAAGAACAGCCAGTGGTTGTACCTGCAGCTTCAAGCTCACCTACAAAGCAAGAAGCTTCAGTGCCTGCACCTGCAGAACCTGCAATTGTGGAAGCTGCCGAACAGCAAGAAGTTTCAGTGCCTGCACCTGCAGAACCTGCAATTGTGGAAGCTGCCGAACAGCAAGAAGTTTCATGTTTTCTGTCTGTGTTTTCTATCTGTGTTTTCTCTCTGTGTTTTCTGTTTTTGTTTGTTCTCTGTGTTTTCTGTCTGTGTTTTCTCTCTGTGTTTTCTCTCTCTGTGTTTTCTCTCTGTGTTTTCTCTCCATGTTTTCTCTCCGCTTTTTCTGTCTGCGTGTTTTCTCTCTGTGTTTTCTGCCTCTGTGTTTTCTCTGTGTTTTCTCTCTGTGCTTTCTCTCTCTGTGTTTTCTCTCTGTGTTTTCTCTCTGTGTTTTCTCTCCATGTTTTCTCTCCGCTTTTTCTGTCTGTGGGTTTTCTCTCTGCGTTTTCTGTCTCTGTGTTTTCTGTCTCTGTGTTTTCTGTCTTTGTTTGTTCTCTGTGTTTTCTGTCTGCGTTTTCTGTCTGCGTTTTCTCTCTGTGTTTTCTGTCTGTGTTTTCTGTCTGTGTTTTCTCTCTGTGTTTTCTCTCTGTGTTTTCTCTCCGCGTTTTCTCTCCGCGTTTTCTCTCCGCGTTTTCTGTCTTTGTGTTTTCTGTATGTGTGTTTTCTCTTTGTGTTTTCTGTCTGTGTGTTTTTGCTACCGGCGTCATTAATGACCCGGTCGAAGTCGCTATTTTTGCATACGTTGACACATGAGCAGGGTTGGGTGGGTGGGG
>OMLO01003164.1_pt1 | contig 13571 bp, 7 predicted proteins | sample 1674811 | NCBI WGS metagenome assembly OMLO01 (sample SAMN06265003, study PRJEB25207) | coral metagenome | isolation source: Coral host | place: Mexico:La Bocana,Puerto Morelos, Mexico | collected 2008-11-13
AAATAAAAAATAAAAGTGGAAAACTAAATTATGTTAAATGAAAATAAGAAATGTTGTGTTACAAGCCAAATCCCTCTCCAGTAAGAAGTTTAAATAGGAAGTAATTTTTGAAAACAAAAGAAAGCAACCTTAAGAATGTCAGAGAGATGAACAAAAATGCAAAAATTAGAAAGAGATTTCTGAGTCGATCATAGCTACACACAACTGACCATGAGCTATTATTGCCAGCTAGGAAAAAACAAAATTTCACTGTAGCGGATGAAACACATGAAATGAATATGACTAATGTGATTTAGTCTTTTCATGATAGCTTTTCTTTGTGTGGCCCTGAATATATTTGTACTTGCTGTGATCAGTTGTGGTACTGATCATCAGTTACAAAGTGCAATGATAACAAATACTGACTGTACACCAAGTGAACAAAAATCTAATTAATCTGAGTATAACTGGTAAAGCTAGTGTAGCAAAATGAATTTTCCTGTGAAACCAGAATGCCTAAACTTTACACCTTTAGAAGAAAGATTAAAATCCCTATGTATCCCATTCATGCAAATAATATTATGTGAACTCCCTAGAGGTGGACAATTATCTATTCATGGCAATGTTGTTAATGTACCAGCTGATGTGAATTCAGTTGTAAACACTCTACCAAAACCTATAAACGAATCACAAACCATTCCTATAAAATTGAAAGGCAAGCTAAGTTAGAAGTACCATTATCAGTTTCACTATGTTAGACCAAGAAGAATGTTGGAAACAGAAAAACATCTTGTAAAAACAAGTGAACTGTTAATTATTCCATAGGTCTCCTTTGATTAGATAAGGGTTTTCTGCCTCTTTTGTCATTTGAGGTGAAATAAAATGAATAAAATAATGAACCTTCCTTGTTTGTCTGGTGTGAGGTTTTCAACTTTGAAATTCCGAGGGATTAATTAGTGTTATGACACCTTTACTGTGGTTTTTGCTGTAGCTAAAGAAAGCTTTGCCTCCCTATTCGTTGTCCCAGAGAGGTGTAAGATCTTTGTTTGTGTAACCTTAATGAAGATTTGACCATTCTTTATCTAGCCGATTTTGTGATATTAACACAGTGTTTAAAAGTTTTTAACTGCCACCTTGAGCTGAACAACCAAGCTCTTGCACTTGGTCGCAAGTGGGACAATCTACCAGTTTGTTTTCTTTTGTGGTTATCATCATTTGAAATAAAGTCTGCTTTCTATGTTTAAGCTGTGGTTGGAAGCAATCATGAACTTAACTCACATCCACTGATATTAATTTAATGACGTTTTGGCTGGCTGTTTGGCTATCCACAGTTTGATAGAAACCTGTGTTGGTACAGGAGAGAAAGCAATAGTCAAATATTTAGTCTGTGTAAAAGTGGTTACCAAAGTGCTACCAAAGTCTATATTCTTAAAAATGTTAGTATTGCACATTGTTGCGTATTGCTTACCAGCTTCTTTCATAATTTAAGTGATCATATTCATTTCACTTGGTTTGAAGGTTCACAAACTGCCTTGCTGGCTTGGTTTTGAATGTTCACATCTAGTGGCATAAATGTGTAGAAATATCTAGTACTGTATGTGGTACAAGTGCTGTTTTGTATTGTTTTTTTTTTCAGTTTACTCAACTTAACACTTATTACAACATGTAAGACATTCAAATCTTTTTTTCACCTTTATAGTTTTGGGATCCTTGTATTGGCTGCAGTGGCTTTAAGAGGGCCTCAGACCATGCAGTTGTGTTATTTTCTAGGTGAGATAAACCAAATAGGGAATCAGTTGTTAGGTTGGTTGGTTATGCAAAAGTATTGTTTACTTGTCATATTAAATAATTGTTCAAATCAGCTGCTATTAACACACCACAGGTAAGTGTTGTTGGCTGTGCCCTGGAGTCTCTCTGTAGCCTAGAGGAAAGAATCCTTGCTTTTTGCCTGGGAGGTTGTATTTCCAATGCCATAAAAGTCCTGTGTTTCTTTGCCCTACTCCTGCAATGTGATGAACATCACCTTTTTCCCATAATCAAGATGGTGAGTGTCAAAGTTTATAATTATTAGGGAAATAAGGAGATTCATGCAAGAAGTGATAAGAGAACACAACAGACGTATAGCTTGCTTATGTACAAACTGCCATGGTTTTGAAGCACCACAGTATGGCTGGGCACCTTCCCATAATGACCACTATTAGGTGCAAGCTCACTAGTAAACCCAGGCTAAAAAAAAAACTATTCTCATAAGATTTCATGCTAGCAACTTCAGTGCTGATAGTCCGGGGAGGGAAGATGACACATTTGAAAAGATACAATTACCACATTTACAAAACCATCTATACAATTAGGGTTTTGATTGTCAATGTACTAGTATAAATTCATAAGCTGCTAACATTTCTTCACATGTAATCATAAGTATGGGACCATTTGTTGATTTATATTGTTGGCACAGCTCTGGAACCATGACTGACAATTGGTGTTATCTCTATGCAACCCTACTGAACTGCCTCATGCATTCTCTAATAGTTTCTGTGTTTTATGCAATAAATACTTTCCAGTTAAAAGAATAAAAGAGAATACAAGAAATTTAATTACACATGTATGTATAAGGAAATCAAAAGGGTCAAGAAAGATTATTATATAAAAATAATTATTTATAAAAAAACCCAACTGAAGCAAATGAAAAGAAATGCAAAATTTAAAGACTCACCTAGGTAGGATTATCAAATGGAACTACTATTATAGTAATAAATTAAAACAGAAAACCACTTAACATGCACATTGTTACACAGGTGGTCTTTTAGAGGATGGGTAGCTTGCAAACCAAACTGAGCGCGGGGTTTTCGAAAGAGCAACATGAAAATTTATTCCAAAAATGAACATAGTCTCCACGAAGTAGAACTCCACAACAGCATGTAACTCGTGAAACTTACACGGCCTCTGCCCACTTGAATAAACACTGCTTTGTAACACTTGACTAAACACAACTAACATCAGTCTCTCTTCGCTTGTTAAAACTAGTCAAAACATAACTTGGACTTGCCTACTTACACTGTATATACTGTTACAATAAGATTCTAGAACTTTCCAAATAGTCTAATTATAGAAAAAACACTTATGCAAGATCCTAAAATAAACAAACTAAGAACGCTTGAGAAAATTCTAGGAGATCATGCTAGTCACGTAACGCAAAAATTATTTTTCGTAACACACATGGTGAACAATCAATGTACTAATTAGAAAAAAGCAAACAGATAGAAATTTACCAATCTCCTTTGTGTATAATAATAATAATGATAATGGTAATAATTATGTTCAATCCAGAGCTAATTGCAAACAGTGATTTTCCTTCTTAATATTGGGCCCAACCTTGCCAAATATTTGGTTCAAAGTTTAATTGGAGTTAAGTATTTAACCCATCGACTTTTGTGCTGGCTGTGACAAGCATTGGCCCTTGCTCCACTTCTGCATCGTCACCTCTGACCAAAATTGGCATCACCTATACTCAAATTCTGCAGGAGGAAAAGATCTTTGCAATGATATCAGGTCAGAGTGGTGTGCTTAATGGAGCCCAAGATATATGTAACCGGGCTCGATTATATGTGAAAGGCATTGTAACTGAGTAGTAGTAACTGATTTCCATACATGTATTTTGCCTGTACTTAATGGTATATAGGTATCCTTGACAGAGATACAACCCTGGTTCCTACTGCTCTGGACCATATCAGCATCCTACCATATAAAGTGACATATAATGTAAGTGGTTATTTTCACAAATCAAGGCATGGCCGTCCTAGATAAAAAGTAATTTTGTGTCTATTGATACTGTGTTTGTGTCAATGTAACATATAGTTCTGGCCTTGCAATAATAGCTTTACTAGGCCAATGGAAGGGTTAAATAATGGCTGTGCTTTGCCACAAAATGGCTTGAAATACCAAATGGGGTTTGCATAAGTCATATGACAACCATGACAGAATCAGACAGAGATACAGTAATGAATGCAAAATATACAAAGGTATTTAATATATTTGTCTTTTAACACAAAAACTTTTCCAGCTACATGTATAACATTTTTTTTTTTTTTGTGGGGGGGGGGGGGGGGGGGGGGGGCTGGCTAGGTCTGAGGTGTTTGGGTTATACCTACTGTACTTTGTTTCCAAGTGAACTGAACTGGCTCTCTGTACAATGTAGGTTTTGTGTGTATTTGAAAGCCTGCAATCTTGTTGCTTTTATTGGTTCTGTTTTCTTCTTGCATAGACAAATTGTAATTTGGTGTGTAAGAATAAACAAATTTATTTAAGTGTTGTGTCAAGTTTGTTTGAACCGAATTAAAATAAACACAGTAAACACAATTATGTAAGGAAGGGTGGTGTTTTGTAGATTTGGATGTTGCTCATTGTTGGAGATCTTTATGTACATGTACTTGAATATTTTTGTTTTACAGGAGTCTAACAAGGAAGAGTTGCTGGATTTCAAATTGCTGTATCTGCCACAAAGTTCATCAGCTTTTGTTTATAATTCCAACTCGGTTATCTGTGTTTCAGGTATTTGTCATTTAAAAAGGGCTGACATGTGTTAAAGTACTAAGGCAATAAAGTGTAAAATGTAGTGTTTGTTTAATTAATTAGTATCAATTATTTAATTATTCTTGAGTCTAGAAAGTAGTTTGGGCAGGTTAGAAAAGTCACAAAGAGTTATATTTGCTCTAAAAAACTCATTGCTCTCCTTGTGGTACTATTCTCTTTAGAACAATACCACTTTGCTATGAATGCATGTGCAGATTATTTAGCATTTTGTGTTAACTATATATTAGGTGAAAAATACATTTTCAGTTTCTTCTTAAACAGGGTATGTGTCCTTTCAAAACTTCATTTTGGTCACACATCTTATCAATTTAAATGGGTGTTAATTAGCATAATAATTAACATAAATAATTAAAACTGCATTTAAAATATTATTGTCCTTTGATGAACTACACCTTTTGCTGTTAATTTACAGAAACTAAACATTCATTTGTGTCCCAATTTCTTTCATTATGGTCAATAAACTCTCATTAACACCAATATGACCTTCATTTGCATGTAAGAAACGTTCAAGAAAAACATTTACCTACTGTATGTATTAACATTCAAAATCATCAAAAGAAAAACAATACCTTCATTTGACATTCATTGACTGTAAATGTATTATCATTTTGATTGAAAAAATCATATCCATGAAAGTAAGACCTGTCAATGGATTTTGTTTTAGCACTCGGAGAGAGGGACAATGTGGAATTTGCATAGGTGGCTTGGCATAGGTTAAGCTAGGCAAATTTGCAGTAGGTTTTGTCGGAATTCAGAATATCTAATGAGGATATAATGTCATAAATATAGGTGCAGGCGACTTAACTTGTCCTTTAGGTCTGCTTCTAGGCAAAAAAGGTGGCATTTTAATTTGATAAAATGGGCTAGTGTCATTCGTTTTACAAGAAAAATACAGTTTGCAGGACACTTGAAAAATAACGAATGCTGAACTGCAAGGTTTTACTTAGGGTCAGAAATCACCCATTAAATTTTGTAGGCTTGACTATTTTTGACTATGTTAAGAATGTTGATATTGTGCCAGCAATTTAAAACCACTTTGTAATTACAATTGAGTTCTAAACTGTAGAAGATCAGTTGAAAGGCCTAGGTTCTTGGAAATTTAATGTCTTCTTACATAAGGATTATATCAAAGAAATTTAGTTTAACATACCTATATGGAGAAATGAGTCTAGATCTTTTTGCAAGGATTGGAAATGTCATGGTAATGGATAAAATATCAGAATACATGAATTTTCGATAAACTTTTCAAAGTAAATTGCAAGGTAGAAGAGAAGAAAAAAGAAGAGAAGAATCAGAATTATTACAGAAGATAGATAAGTTAAAAAACATACATGAATCAAACCTATCAAATGAGACATTAATTAACCTAGAGAATGCCAAAGAGGATATCATGGAGAAAAAAAGTTAAGTAACAAATATTTCTTAAATTTAGAAAAAGTCACATTCGTAAACACTTAAAATTAAATTTAAGTGGTGTCATGAAATTTTGCAAGCTGAAAAATATTATTAAGAGTCTTCACAGATCAAAGCAGGTAGATATTGATTGTCAGGAAAGCTCACAATTTTTTGACAATCGTAATATCCCAAAACTAACAAATGAATTGAAAAACGTTTGTGAAGGTAAGGTGTTAATTGAGGAGGTTACAGAAGTGCTTAAAGTTTCTGGCAATGATGAATTTCTGACCAGATTATTTCTCCCTTGAAAGAGGTGTTTGGAAAGCAGATCCTTTGTCAAAATACATGTTTATTACTGCGGTTAATCTGCTATCTACTGCTATAAGGTCGAATGATATTATTCAAGGTATTCACCACTTTTATTACCTTTTCACATCATTTTTATGGCCCATGAAATTTGACTCCCTGTTAATTTCATGGAATAAATTATTGCTACTGCAACACATGGAAATCCCATTAATAGTCTATTTACCCAAAGCAAATAAACAGCCTTAGTTCAAGCCATTTTTTATATCATTGCAATCTGAGTGATCTTGGTTTTATTACTGATCCTGGTCCAGATCACCCCAAATTAATGATTAGCCACTGAATTACAAATGCAGCAAATACAATCAAGTAGCAATATTATCTGCAATACATAAAAAGCAGGGTCAAAGGTCTGGAATTATAATAAAAAAAAGATAAAGAGACCACACCAAACTACAAGGACTTGTCAACATAAATCTTCTCTTGTAAATGAATTTTGTCCAGTAGCCAAAGAAGGAGCCCACAGCAGATTAAAAACAACTGGAACCTCTTCTTTCTGTTCAAAATTCATTTAATTAGTGAATATGAAGGTTTCTCTAAAAAGGCATACATATGAAAGCCTACTGGAAACGGTTAATTTGTATGTATCATTCATGTTTATTTTAGCTTTCACTGATTCTTGTGTTATTTGCGATTGATTCCTTTACATGGTAATTTATGTTAAGACAGACTATATGTGGCTTGTGATTTCGCTCTGGTGGGAGAGGGAGTTATTCATTACATCTGCATTATTCGAGTCTGTTAGTTGTTTGTCTTACTTTGCCACATGATACCTTATTTTCATTTTCTTCCATACAACTGCAGTCTTCAGAACTGAGGAATCACTGAACAAAGTTGATCTCCAGTATCCTTTAGACAGCATTTTGGGTTCAGGTAGGTAGAACTTCATAGGCCCAACCATCAGCGGAGTCCTTCTCATAATTATTTCCCTGATACCTTATTCAAATTAGTAATACAATCATTTGATCTACACTCTTGCTATTTTACATTGCAATACATCACACTTTACAGTACTTATGTTTACAACAGATCACTAACATTCTTACAAGTCCTATAACTACAGATAACTGTAACTTGCATTATTATATCAGCTAATATTACATTAACTTTTCACCACTTTACATGCTTACCCTTAATTACTTTAAACAAAGTAACACACGACTGTTGCATTGAGATAACCCTTGTTTTAAAAGTTAAACCAGAATGCCAATGTTATATTGTATAAATATACATGTATCTTTGTATATTTTGCCTTGTTGTTGGGTCATCCTCTTCCTGAAAATCATTGCTTGTCAGCTTCTTTGCAGAACTTTTATGATAATTATGGTTAGTTAAAAAAAAATTCTATAAAGGATAAAGGTTAATCCAAGGAGCTGTATTGCAACTAACAGATGTATATAGTCAATGAACAAAGAATTCTTTCTTCAAGTAGTTTAATGTATCACCAATGTTTTGGATAGTGATGACAACTGGAATCTACTGCTGTACAAAGAGGCTAATTACATTAAGTGTCTAAGACCAGCATTGAATAATGGCTTAAAATTCAGCACCAAATTATGTCTTCTTTCCTGAGTATATCGTCTTTGTTTCTGTTTTTACATGTTTATTAATACCAATTACCTCCTAGTTTTTAAATTTCACACTTTGTATTACTCGCATTAACCTTTATCCTTCATGTACTGAAATTATTAGCAGGTAATGGGTTTGGAAATATCTTCGTGTACATGTACAGTTTCCCCCCTTCAATAATAACTGATTGTGATCATTATTGTACTTTCTTTGCAGGTGCCTATCAAGACAAACCTTTGTTTTTTTCTTCCAAATATGGTGTTCTCACTATAACTTTAACAGGGGCTGTGGTTAGGTGGGTACCAAATGTGAATATGTTTACTGGCCTCAAATAATACATGAAACCTACCAAGTACAGTATTTTTAAAAAGTAATGCAAATGATATTTGTTGAATATCACACTTTGTTCTTGAGATACATCAACAACACACATAATTATAAGCAATGCATTGCAACAATAATTTAATGAGATATTGTTGCTTCCCTTTTTACATGTATATTTCACTGATATATTGTTCTTATGAATATCACCGCAGTGATATCTTGTACAGTGCTTGACGGATTCATTACAAGATATTGGTCTAACAAAATATCGCAACAGTGATATATATCGTTGAGTGAGAGATGCATCATAACGATATATCATTCTAGCAATATATAGTAGAGTGAAATAAAACTTGTTGTGTTGCATGAATTAAAGCTTGTGGTGGGTACTCTAAAAAGGTTTGTCGCTCAACGAAATGAAACAATGAATAAAATATTGAGACCTGGGACCTGAGACCTTACAATTCAAAGTCAGTATGAGTGGAAGGAAAAAAATTGTAAGCTATAATTATAACAAAAATCAAGAAACGGTAACCGGGTTTTTCGTACCAACGTCTTTTCATACCACCCATTTTCGTACCACCTAGATACATGTTCGTACCACATCATTTACATGTTCGTACCACATAAACATACATTCAATATAGCACAGTTTCAGAGTAACTGAGAGATTTTAGATGTATAGCATATTTTTGGTGTGATATCTTTACGTAAACAATATCACAGAAGAATTTCTGGAGAATAATTATCCACCGAATAACTCTCTGATCTTCACGCGAGCGAGTTATTGTGTGACAACAACAGTGTGAAGACTTGTGTCAATCGGTCAGACTTTTTTGAGAAACTTGGCTTTCAAGACAAGATCTTTAGCAAAGAAACAATTATTTTTATTCCTAGCAAAGTTTTAGAGGATTTCAAGGCGAATAAAGTAAGGTGAACATCGCCAATGACTGAAAAATTTTGAAGACGCGAGCGAGTTATTGTCGTGACAACAACAGTGTGAAGGCTCGTGTTTCAAGTCAGTGTGAAGTCTGACCAATTGACACAAGTCTTCACACTGTTGTTGTCACACAATAACTCGCTCGCGTGAAGATAAGAGTGCTATTCAGTGATAATTATTCTCCGGAACTTCTTCTGTGATATTGTTTACGTAAAGAAATCACACCAAAACCATGCTATACATCTAAAATCTCTATCAGATACTCTTAATCTGTGCTATTTCGAATGTATGTTTATGTGGTACGAACATGTATCTAGGTGGTACGAAAAGATGTTGGTACGAAAAACCCGGTATTCTGAGAAACAAGTGCAATGTCTGTTGTCAAACTTTCCTTCGTTTGCTTAAATGTTACTAATATGTGGAATTAAAAACGAAAGAGCCACAAGGAAATTGTTTAGAAACGATGAAGCTGACAAGTATAAACTATTCCAGAGGTAAAGTTAATTTGTCAAGAAATTAGTGCGGCACCATTGTCAAACTTTCTAACAATGATATGTTTAAATGCCTCGATCTGTTGAAGTAAAAGCAATAGCGTTTAAGGGGCATTAGCTGGATACAAACAATGTTCACAAAGAAGAAAGTTTATTTTGAGGTTTGTCGCATGCATATGATAAAGAAAATCTCTGAAACAATAGGAATACAGCTTGTTGATGTTTGAAAACATTTTTTATAATTGTTACATAACTGGCATATTTTAACTTTAAAGGTAACATCACAAAGAAACAAGAACTAACTTAATTGCATGGATGGTCTTTCTTATCCTGCGATCACAATTTAAGGCGGAAAGCGACAGTGGCTTTGAACATGCGGTAATTGAAAGAAAAAATGACTGACTTAATTGTTACTGAAGAACAGTCACTTGAACTCCATATTTTAACATGTTTAGTTCATGTTTTTTGGAAAGAAATATCTGTTGCGAGCAAGCATTGACAAGTAGCTTGCAAAATATTTGTTGTTGGAAGCATTCCCAAAGTTTTACCTGGCAACTCTTTCCTTGACTGAATAATTAATTCTATAGTAGGTCACATTTAGTTTATCTAGCTGCAGGGAAAGATCTGTGTTTCGTCACACTTCAGCAAGTTGCTTGCAAAAATGTTTATTGTCTGAAGTGTCTGAAGATTGTAGGCAAAAAAATGGTCTTTCAAATATTAAAATACTCTTTCTTTAACCAAAGGATTCTTTATCAAGGTTTCTATGGCATGCTGCTCACTTAAGTTATTCAAAAGTTCTGTGTTTGGGATGCATTGTCAGGTCGTTATTGTCTTAAGTGTTCAGAAGATCAGCATTGAGAAAAAGATACATGTATCTCTGGTTTTATTTGACTCAAATCAGTCATTCAAACTATAAAATACTCTTTCATTGACCAAAGAGTTTATCAAAATTTCTTGTGTGCGCCGCTCACATAATTGATTTTCAGTTCAAGGAAAAGTTCTGTGTTTTGGCGCATGCATCAGCAAGTCTTTGCTTAAGCCTAGTTTACTTTCTATCAAAAAATGTTACCTGTCAGTTGTGTTTGCTCCATAAAGATGAGGTTGTTAAGGTGTCTCTCCCCAGTTCTATTTGACTGCAGCAAATTTTTGATTCAGCAGGCAATGTTTAATAAAAAGGTTTACAGGTGGATTGTATTCTACAGGGCAAAAAGCCGTGGATGGTTTTCAAAGTTTTACAAACATAATCGGTCATCTACGAACTTATAATCAACAAGAGAGACTGGAAGAGTAAAAATTACAGTTTTCTGTGCAAATATAATATTTACAGCCATTTGTTATTATCTGGCTTGTGTTCTTAGCCGATACAATGGAGAGTGCTCTGATTGGCTGACAGGCTAGCTTATAGATCCTAAAACAAAGCAACAGGGTTAAATTAAGAAAACTATTGCTTTTTCCGGAAAATTGTAGTGACTGAAAACAAAGATTGAACCGCCTGGGAGAGAGTTCATTTTATTACCCCGATGAGATAAAAGTTTAGGAGAACAGAGATTTCACAAAGTTAGTTAAATAAGTGAAGTTAAGGGTGAAGTAGGACAAAGAAGACAATCAGTGGCATTCGGTTGATAAGTAGTTAATAAAAAAGTCACTGCTAAGAACAGAATAGACAGAAGGCTCTCGCAAGCTTAATTTCTTACATGTATCATTTTGTAAAGATATTTTTATATGACTTGTATTACTGAGAAATGGTTTGGGCAAGGACTCCTATGCCATAAATGTTATATAACTATATCAAACAGAATTTATCCCTTCTTAATGAAGGTTGACAGAATGAAAGGAAGTATAAATTGAACTCACAAAACAAGGAAATCTCCAAAGTTTAAGCCTTGCCCACTCTCTTATGCGATCTTCCTGGCTACTTCTATCTGTATTAATTCTTGCTCTCGACTCTTCTCTTTCACATTTGTTTTTTGAAAACATTTCATCAAATCGATGGGGCCTAGCCACAGAAAACCCACGAAAATATTTTAGCCTCGTCTTGGTTATGGCCGCCATGTTGTGCGACTGTGTTGTCTCCATCGTTGTTGTTGTACATGCCCACGAGCAATACCGCTAGCCATGATAACCATGAGAAAATCAATTCATGGGTTTCCTTTGCTTTCCTACTATATAGCTATGGGGCTCCACTTGCTGGAGTTGCGCTAACATACACATGATGAAACATTTAAATTTTGTTTGCAATCATTTTTGCACAATATTGCGCAGCCAAACCTCTTTGCTCCCCCATAATGCACACACATTCATAATCTAGAGATGGCTGCATTATGAATGTTTTGGTAAAGAGAGGTATTATTGTCTCTGCTCAGTATATGGAAAGGAAATTTGTTGTTGCTAATTCTTTTTCTACTCTTCATAATTTTTCATATCTTGATGTCACAGCGAAGAGATGGATACTTTGCAGTTGGAGTCATCAGAGGTTAGAATTTTATAAGCCCTGTTTTAGACTCAAGTCTTATCACTTATTTTTCTCAGAGCACTGTTTGGAATGTTCAGTTTTTCCTTTGTGTCAATCAGCATCATTTAGCCACATTTTTTCTATACAATTTTCACTGTTGGGCATTTTCCATGTTGCAAATGCCCCACTTGGGCTCAGCTTGAGTATGAAAAATTTCACACAATAAGGCTTAGACAAGAATTTAAATGCCCCACCTATAGGCCTTAACGCAGATGTTTTTTTTTTTTTAATTTTGAATGATTGTCATTGGTCTCTGTGTGAAGAGTGAGGCCCGTAAACACAATTATTTGGACATTGTGATTGTCATTTTCTACATGTAAAAGAAAGATAAAAGCTTAGTTCTTATGATTGTTTTTTGATTGGGTTGAGGTTGAAATTCATTAACTTTCTTCTTGTTTTGTCCTGACTTTGTTTTGGTGTTTATCCAAGGACTTTTACCTGTTCTATAATGTTTCATGATGATGGAATAAATTGGTTTCGAAAGCGTGACCAGCGTGAGTAAGAAAGTTATTAAGAGCAGTTTGCTGTAAGGATCAACTAAGGTCGTGAAAGATGGAAAACAATCAAAGGAGACCTATGGTCAAACTCGTGGAATAATTAACAGTCAGTGATCCTAAAAATTAGTTTGGTTTATTAGTTGACAAAATATGTGCCTGGGCTTGCTATAAAATGGCTCGACACTTAGAAAAATTCGGCGCAAACCGAATACTAAATATTTACATTATGAATTCCAATAGAAATAGAAATGTCACACGATTCTAAAAATTATTTCGGCTTTACATAAGACGAATTTACTGTAATCAGTCAGGGACCGGGGGGGGGTACTCCTTGGAATTTTTGGTGGGGGTGTGCAGCCAGCATCCCCAAATCCAGACTCAATTTCAGACCAAAAAATGCCATTTCCCACACCCGTTTTTAGACCTGACTTCTAAAATCCATACCCGTTTTCAGACCTGACTGTGTACGTGATTAAGCATAATAGGTAAAATTTAGCTGGAATGGTATATTTTATCTACTTCCGTTTCTCTCTCACCAGTTACTCAACCTGGTTGCTGGGAAGAAAAATAAATTTATAAGCTTTTGTGAACGCTCCCCCGATAACCATACCCAATTTCTGACCAAAATGTTCAACATCTATACCCGTTTTCAGACCAAAACGGCTCAAAAACCATACCCTTTGGGGCGGCACATACACTGTACCTATATACCTTATATAGGGGAGTACCCCCCCCCCCGGGGTCAGGGACTATCAGACTGCCTGTCACGGTCTCAAATAGACAAGTCAACCTCGGTAAATTTGTCAAATATGAAACCAAAATAATTTTTACGATCGCTTTACATTTCTAAAGAAACATCAAATACTTGTCATACGTTTCATTGAGGATTTCAGTCGGAATTCGGTATC
>OMLO01003166.1_pt1 | contig 13565 bp, 8 predicted proteins | sample 1674811 | NCBI WGS metagenome assembly OMLO01 (sample SAMN06265003, study PRJEB25207) | coral metagenome | isolation source: Coral host | place: Mexico:La Bocana,Puerto Morelos, Mexico | collected 2008-11-13
GCGTGCACTATCGGGATTTGGAGCACGCTTACGTATACTGAATTTGATTGCGCGGCTCTGCTAGCTATGTTATAAAGCTTGTTAGACTTACTTTAGCCGCGGAGTCTGACACCCCATGAGCCACGTTCATAAACAAGCCTCCAACGTTACCCCTCTTTACCAGTCCTTCCAGGCCAGATGACACGTCATTGAACAGTCCCATGGGATTACCCAGGAAATCAACTGCGCCCACGATAGCTGCTGCTTGACTGCGGAATTCCTGTTAAGCATAACAACATTGATTACTCAGTGTAGTTCTATGACATGACATGAATATTTTCTTTTACCTTATCTTTCTACGACAAATGATACTAAACGAGAATATCGATTTCTGAAACACTATATTCTCTTAACAGAAAAAGAAAACGTAAATTTACACTACGAACTACCTTGGTTACAAAACAAACCGAAGAGAGGGCCAAGGGGCCATATCGCTTCTATGAATTCAACAACTTGAAATACCGCCCCTCAATAAAGAACATAAATACTGATAACCATGTCTCTCACTGGCTCTCACAATTAGTCTGAAAACACTTATTAAACGTTCCTAAACCATTCCTCAGTCTTACCATGACTGGCTTGTCAGACGTGCCACAGTAACGGTTACATAACAAGCTAAAGAAACTGCAGTGTAAGTTACTGGGAAATACTAATTCGATGGTTCCACCGGGTGGTACTGAGTCCAGTACATACCTCAATGTAATGTTTACTCATGGAGTCCAGGTAAGAGGACATCGTGTCGAATGGATGGGACCGTGAAAACGGTTCTACAAAATAAAAGAGAAAGAACTGCGTTATGGACAGAAAACACACGCATGAAATACCAAAAAATTACATTTCCTTGAGCCAATAAAGGAGAATATGGTATGATACTATAAAATTCAGATTGCAAACTTTATTCTCTAAACTTTCGAAACAAATAAAATAGAGCAAAAGAAACGGCTTGAAAAATTGCGCAGAGATACAAAACTAAATGATTCAGCACATAGCCGGGTTTGAAATTTTTGCTCACTCCCAGAGTTCAGAAGTTTTCGCGTCTTTACATCAGCCTATGGGATGTGGAGAGTCCCTTAATATTACTCCAAATGAGGTTCATTAGAAACCACTAGTGGCTTGAGATCAGTAAACTTTTCTTAAGCTTGGCAAACATTATGGTACATGGCATTAACATAAAGCATGTTTCTATAGCACGTCACACGCAACATGTGTTCGCTTGGTTTTGAGAATATTGTGAACATCAAACTTCCCTCATGTTATCTCTCGCTCGGGAACAACGCGAATTTCAACTTTTTTTTTTCTTAGACGCCGCTTTTACTTTGACAACAACTAGGTCTGTGTTTGAGTCTTTTGTGGTTCATGACGTTATTTGCGTTAATTCTGACTAACCAGTAGGGTTAACTCTGCATCGATTTCAGAGAGTTCGAGTACCGGCAAAATCTTTTTAATATCCAAGTTTGTGCACCAACCTAAGTCAACAGTAGCATCCTCCAAGTTAAACAGAATAAGACCAAGGCTACTCTTGAGACTCTGAAGATCTTCTGGAAGCCGGCCAGCACTTGACACCGATAACTTCAGCTGGGTGGAGTTCAGCTGAAGGTGCTCAAAGTAATAGCGCTTTGATGAACCCGATGAGGTTGGTAATGTCGGCCTAAAAATAAATCGTGATGTTTACAATTTGCCTCATTGTTAAGTTCCGAAAGCAGCCGATAACTTTCACATTTGTGAGTGAAACCCCCCATCCCCACGACAGTCTGTTGTAGCGCTGTCAGTCATGTAATGTAAATAGTAAATGCAAGTTTAACAAGCTGTACCAATCTGATCCGATGTTTGTTTAGTTGGTACAATATAATACTCTATTCGGTACGAAAAATAATTAACTACTCCCCCAGTGGGTTATTTTGTAAGCGCTAATGTGAATAAATTTCTTTCAACAGGTCATGATCTTTTTAATCTTCATCTACAGACTATATACAAATCTATGCAAAATATAGACTGATTCCTTTTCTTTCTTTTTTCTTTCTTTTATTAAAGTTTGGGACCCGTTTTAGCTGACACGATATTAGCGACTTTTTGAAGAAGTGATAAATAAAAGGCGGCTACACTCGAAAGTATCTAGGGCGTTTTGCATTCAATACTTAATAGTTATCAGTAATTAGCTAGAAAACATAGTATTTCGCACCATTTCCGAATTACCTGTAACCTCTTTCTAAAAGCGAGTCTTGGTGCCTATCCTTTCAAATGAAAATGAGATTTCATCCACATGCGAATTACACTCTTTTTGAAAGGAACGGTTGTGCACCAGGCCTCGCTTTGATGAAGAGGCTTAGGACGACTCGGAAACGGGCTATTTGGATAGTGTCAATAAGACAAAATAAAGAGACAGTGAAACCTTTGGGTAGCATAAAGACATTCGTCATCCTCTTGGTTTGTAACCGTGATGTCATCATCCTGCTGTACATAACCAAAGAACTGAAGCAGCTTCAGCAGCAATAATACCTCAATCTGGAGAGTCATTTTACGCAGGGACACCTCAAGAGTCTGTGACGGTTAGAAAAGACATTTGACAGCAACAATTACAACTTGGTTTTACTCTTGCAAAAACTTATCGTGCTTTCAATAGTTACCAAGATAACGTGGTGCATATTCTTGCACTTTAAAGTTGTCAATTATTCTCAAATGGTGTGACCTCTTTATATTATTATTTCATCAAAACGTGAACCTGTCTTGATGTTTTACTTCTGACCAACTAATAGAATTACGACAAAAAAAAATAGATTAATCGCACTCGATCTGTATGCGTGATGCACGTAGTTGACGAGGGCGCACGATAGAAACGTTGAGCTCATAATCTAACAGTTAAATTTCAATGTTTTAAGTCTTGAAACCACAACCACCATGATTGTCAAAGTGCTCACCTTGAAAATTTCGACATTAGCAAGTCTGCTTCGTTCTTTAGAAGCTGACACGAGAAGCGTGGGTTGTTGTTGTGGTATGGTCTCTTCCTTAGAACCCTTTTCAGGGAGGGAAGGGTAGAGTAACACAGGCAGCTGACTGCCGAAGATTTGGTTATCAATCTACAAATAAGGGAAATTACAAACGTGAATGGACACGAGCACTGACAGACAATAACACTTTTCACGAAATGTTTAATTAGACCACACATGAAATACTATACTTCTGACAAAAAGAGTTTTAAATCCTAACCAGCAAAATGATGATCCTGAACTTTCACCTTAGAATGAACGCCATACGTTCACTCTGTGGTCTAACCAGTTACTCCCAAGCCATGTCGTTTAATCACTTCTTATAGAATCAGCAGGTGTATATAGTTAAGCACAATCACCGTGAAACACCAGGCAACGAAAACGTAGTAGTCCACTGGACTTTCTAAACTAACGGATTTGGTAAGTGAAGCCGGAAAAATAAAGAACTGTTGCAGAACGCTGGCAACATACAACATATAAGCACTGACCTGAATGCGTCCTATGCTGCCTTCTAATGTTTCTAGCTTGGAAGTTCTTAAGTAATCCACCTGGAAACAAAAAGCATATTTCAAATGAAACTCTTCTCCGCACTAATCAAATTGAAAGGTGCTACCTTAAGAACGACTGTCTGTAAACATGGAGAGTCCAGAGACGGGACCGTAAATTCCAACTTTCTTTTATTTTTATTTTTGTATTCTTGAAGTAAAAACACTTCATCTAATTTTCATCCGTTTCAGAATTTCTACTGTCTCGATTTATCGCCTTTCTTAACAAATTTCAACTGATTTGATAGGTTTAGGTAACTGATTGGTTACACCGAGAATATTGAGTAACACTAGTCAGACAACACTAAGAGATGAATTTGTTCACAGCAGACGTCAAACAGGTGGATACATAGCATCACATATCCAAACATCAGCTGCATTTAGTCCATACATGGGAGCAATTGCCATCTAAGTATCATGAGAAAAGTTGTATTGGAAAACAAATCATAACAAGTATCAAAACAAGCCAGAGTAGCAATTGCGAATACCCAGTACTAAGATCACGGACTTGATGCTTCATCATAAGCCTTGCATTAGACCAATTATAATTACTTCCGAGTAGAATACCTGTATTTGCTCCAAGTTAATAAAGACGAGTTCCTCTGGAACAGAGTTAATAACTGACACGCCGATCCCTCCAACCAAACGAATCTGAAGTTCAAGAGCAGATGAGTCTCCTTCAGTGTCCAGGCTGCTGACGGTTGCTTGACGCATGGCACCTTTCTGTTCCACTACCATCCAGTCCTTCTCTGCTTCTTCCTCAGACTAATAACAAATCAATGATTAGTTTATTCCCTTAGTATCTGAAAGAGACACTTAAAATGGCAAAGGCTCCATGAGCCAACTCGTGATTTGGCGTTAGATTTTCATATTAGGGTATGAACCACTCTAAGAAGTATTGGACTGGTAAATGGGCTTGTTGAATTATGATAGGAAATTAAATTAGCCCTCAAAGATAGAAAATATGGGCTGAGTAGGACTTGTTGAAGATACCCACTCTTGTAGATTTTACACTACAAAGGTTTGGTGAAAGAAATTTGAAAAGAGTACTATTTTGTTTATTAAAAAAATATAGTTGCGATAGAAAGCTCTGTCCTCACTTACGACCCAAGTATAGACATAAGAATAAAAGCTTAAATTCCTTAAATTCCACGAATTCCATGAATTATTTCGAGAACTATTTTTTTTTTCAATTTAGATATATTATTTCTGTATTAGCTGTGAAAATTACATTATGGTTAATAATGCTAATGTTTCTTTCATAGTAAAACGTGCACCTTAAGCTCGTTTCTTCTCATCATTGCTTCCAGAGAGGCTACCGATATCACCAAGCGAATCATACTGGTGATGCTCCTTGTTTTGTCCAGGGTCAAAGCTACCAAACAAACCTAATTCACTGGGCTACTCCAACACAGTCCGTCCAGATTATTGAATTTGGAGCAGTAACGTCAAAGTTGTTATATTTAGAATTATTCATGTCTTTCATTGCTTGAAGTAGTATTAATTTCTGAATGGTATTCATATAGATGCCTATTGCTGGTAACTTCATCCTTAACCTGCTCAAATCATTCTTACTATGTTTGACATTCTTTCACTTTTCATTTCGCCATGATGTGTAAAGCATAAGCTGTTCTCCAAAATGGTTTTCTGGATCCTTATCTTTACTGTACCTAACAGATCGTATTATTTTAGGCTTCTTTCGCTTTACTAGTTTCATTCCCCCTTAAAGCTTGTATTCCATAAAAGTGCTTACGTGTGCAAATTTTACGCCTGCGACGCACCAAGACTTTCCTTCAAAATAATGAATGACTCCAGTCCATAACATTCGCGAAGCCATTTGAGAGCTGAAACTTCCAACATCGATATACCGCTCCAGGAATAGAAAACGACTTCGCGATCGTACGTATCGTTGTTTTTAACAATACATGTACAATAAATAAATGCTTTGTGTTTTTATCGTTTCGCTCGCGATATGCGCCTTAACCGCAAAGTCTACATGAAGTAAGACCTTGTGCTGTTCATCGATGTTACGATTCTTGATGTTCTCATTTTCGGTGGCCGAGTCTTCTTTAAGCTTATATCTTTTAATTTAGACCCTTTAAGCAACTTGTTTTTGTTTAACGCGGACAGCGAGCGTACCTCATTTACATAATGATTACAGCCCAACAAGCGATCGAGAGACCGCAAATTTTCCCCATTACCCGCGATAACTCGTGTTGCGAATGCGCGATTCACGATTTAAAAATCGAGGAAATGTAAGAAAACATGAAAGAACATTAAGATAATACCAGACAAACGCAACGTTAGCCTTAAATGCATGCCTTAGTCTTTGCAAGCCTTACCTGTTGTAAGCAGTCAGCAATCTGCAGGACTCTTGTTGGTCCATCTGCGAGGATTTTGACTCCAAGACAACCAGAGCCAGGCCTTAATTTACACGTGCTGATGCACTGTTCTATTGGAATTTGACTATCCTTAGTGATGTTTGCTGGTCCAAGCACTGCGTCCACACCTGAAGATAATACAAGCCTTGTTTAACACTGCTATAAAACGCTTTAATTCAGGTATTAAAATATCAAGATAGAAAACATAGTTCACCTTAGCAGTCTCTTAATTTTTTTTCCACATAATGGGTTAACAATTAAAAGATAAAATTTCAATTCATTTCCTCTGCACCTAGAAGGTTAACACTGATCCCAGGGTTTTCTGTTAAAACGATATCTCGTGTATAATATCAATCGTTTACAGATAATGATACACACTGTTTTTGAAAATTTCACCACTACGCAAAGAGAAAAATAGGCTTTACAGGCAGCTGCCACGTGCCAAGACCTACAAATATAAAGAATCCTACTCAGGGGTTGCATTAAGTGACGGGCAACGGGCAAATTCAACCGGATGTGAGGACGATTGTGCCCGCCTGGTTTGACCATGCAGGGAAAGTTTATCTTATAATAAAGAAGTTCAGTTCAAAAAGATTCACCCACCTATGAAAACCAGTTGCCTTCCTGTTGAAAGCGTTAATGAAACTCTTAAAGGAGACTGATCTTCGAACGCATTTCGTCGTCCATACTTGCATGTCTAGTTTAAAGTCGAACGTCACTTAACACTTGGAAAATACCGAAAACGAACGACTTCGAAGTAGGTTCATTTCTTAACTGAAATCATATTCCTATGATCGATTGAACCCCGTATTGTCAAACTAGATGCACATGTGTCTGTTTACATGCAGCACTCGAATATGTTTCTTTAAAGTAACATCACGACGGTTTGCGCATCCTGAAAAAGCCTATCTGTATGTATAATCCAAGTCAATCTTCTTCATCCTTAACCATCCTTGTTCCTTTAGAGTTTACAATTATCTCTTTGGTGTTTTTCTACGTCAGTGACTACTATTTCCAGGTTACCTTCAATTTAAAGGTAATTTTGCACACGGCCAAAATAGCTCAAAACGCCATATCTGAGCTCCTTTAACTTAGAAATAGTTTCCTGTACACTCACCATCTTTGAGGCCTCTGACTCCACCTCCCGGTTGTACATATAACCCTGGAAGGTCACACTTCATGCGATTATCCTGTTAACAATAACAGATGTGAAGATTGCAATCTGAGTTGAAAGTTAATAATAAGGGGAAAATATGCTAGATGAAAAAGGCAAAGCGAGCCTTCAACTTCCAAGAAAAGGTCAACGAGTATTATTCAAAGATAGCCAAGCAGGAACTCATATGAGTGAAGAAAACAATGAACCGCCGCTTCACAATTTTCGTCAAACTTGTCGTACGTTCTTATTTTTTTGTTTGTTTTCACGTTTTTTTGTAACTCCATTCATTTTACTCTATATTAATTCACGTCAACGATCGCAAACACCTCTCATTTTAAGAAAGTAATGACAATTTGGTGATACGTTAGGGCAACACAGGTCGGCTGTCAGCTTAATGATAACATTGCTCTACGCGGAATTACTTTTTACGGCTCTTGAAATTATTAATCCCTCGGTACACCAACGTTGGTAATCTCTCACTAACAGGAAATCTCTGCATACTGCTCCTGTTATCACTGCCTCCTCTCCTAAGTTCTTCAGAGTCATCTAGATCTCTACAGAAGTCGTATCTCGAATAGTAGATGTAACCAGGAGGAGTGGAAGAATACAGCGTGAGAGGCCACGTTTTTTTATTCCTTTTTCTGCACGCCTTACTTTCAGAATGACTACAAGTTTCACCAAGAAGTTAGAACCCTTTCCAGACCCTTTTTATCACCTCCGGGTGAGTCAGACTGGGCACAAAATGATAAAAGGGAGCTCTAGTGAAATTAAATTCCTGCTTACTTCAGTGAAGGACCATGTCTGCGAGTGCACTCTCCTTCGGTCGGGTTTACTCAACACCAGACGTACGTACTTCCCACAGGTGGGAGGAGCTAGGCTGTCAATATCCAGCACAAGTCCAGCATTGGCTGACGACGGCTTCACAGAAGGAGGACAGCCCTCATGACGTAGCAGGCCTCCACCAGTCAGACGCCACAGCTGGGACCGTTTGTGGGGCTCCTGAGATGTTAGAAACAGTTGGAAACATACGTGTGTGAAAAAAAGACTTGCAACAGTCAGTGAATGTAAAGCGCTTGGTATATTTTATTGGAGGATCGTAACAATGTCTAATGAGCCATACCTAATTTGCCTTTTTTCGCCGGCTGTTTCAAACAGAGCCGGGCCTAGTGCAAAATCATTCTCGTGAAAATGCGTTTGAATTGAAAGAAAGGCTATTTCTTAGCACAAGAAAGTCAAAAGTCGACTCGAAGTCGAAAATGACGTGGTGGATGAAGCAGAGTGTATACCACGTACTACATGCAACAAACATACATGTATGAAAGCTGTCCCATCCTAAGCTTAGCTTACCTTCCTTCTTAACAGAACAGCCGAACCTTGTGGTACATCTAAGACAAGTTCTCTCAAATCCAGAGATGCTTCATCTGTGTCTATAGCAGGCTTGAGATGAACTGAACCGCAAAGGTGACCATCCACGCTGGAAGATTAATACATTAAAGCATATCAATAAGCATTCATTTTTAACTGGAAACCATAGTTATATTATCCTAAGCAAAACAAGCCCTAAATGTCCTTCATCTCGTAGGAAGATGTCTATAAGAGATGTCAGTTCTTCCGAGTACAGAACACTCACGGGTTCATTCACATATTACCAATCTAACTTTAAAACACATTTGAAATAAAGCCAGAAAATGCTCTTGTCTAACAAGAGAGTTAGCAGGAGAAGTGTAATTAAATTTCAATGGTGGACTTGTATAACACTGTTATAATCAACCCAGGGGGTTTTTAGATGCAAACTTGTAACGGTCCGATGTTGACTGATTCTTTTCTCAGGCAACTTGCAACTTTCAATTTAAATTTGCTAGAGTAAATGTCCCTCTGAATTTAAAACGTTGCCTTTATCACTCTCCAAAATATGAAATAAGTAATATCAATTCGGCGTCAATAAGGGCCAAAATATTTGCCCCATGAGCAACTATTTATCAATAAACTGCGATTAAGTAGCGGTAGGTCGAGTTCAACCTGTTGACGAAGTTGGGAGATGATTACCTGGAAAACGTGTGTGTAAACACGACGTAGATCGGGTTATAGTAGTAGAGCCGTTCGCCTCCACCAAGATCTTGCATGCGATAACGTGTGTACGATCCACTTCCCATCACTCCGACAGATAACTCAGGTAACAGAGTGGGCTCATCCCATGAGTAGGGCACTTTAAAGATACAAGGGCTATTCAGTTAACGTACATTACACTCATTCACATTGGCAGCCATCGCGCGAGAGAGTATAAGTATAAAACATCTAAGAAAAACACCATTTTGATTGAGCCATTTTCGTGGTTAAATAAATAATAAAATAAAATAATGGTTCGCGATTGGCCTAATCTGTGAACTTTGAACACCCTTGTAATTCGATAGCAAAATTGCCCCTTAAACATCGTTTCAACTCTGCTTCTGCTATTTTCGTTTTTCTTTAACTTCTAAAGCTGAAAATGTCTAGCGTAAATCTACTGGCGTTCTATCATGCCGCTCTCTGAATGCCGCTCTCGATTTCTAGAGCGTGATAGTTGACGAGGACGCAGCCCAAGTCGACTATCACGCTATAGAAATCTCGAGCTCATAATCTAATTGTTAAATAGACTGCGACTTTATAGCAAGACGGAGAGTATTCAGCATACGGCTCATATCACCTGATTGTTTTGGCTGGAGAATGGTTCGTAATCTGTCTTCTGTTCCACACTGATAAAAAGTGATTGGCACCTGTCAAACACAATAAAAAAAGGTCAATAAACACACAAGGTTTCAGTCCTTTTGACAGCCACTTTCCACAAGTCTACATAACCGTATAACTATTAATCCAGGATTTAATTCACATACGAAATTATCAAATGGTAAAGCTAGCTTCCGGGTTCGATACCCGTCGAGGACTCAGATGTTTTTCAATCCTCGACGCTCATGACAATAGAATTTACATCGTACCTACCGGGTTTGGATGTACGAGGGCCAATTAAGCTTAGTTATGATACCAGAGTAAATATTGTGTCATGTTCAACGGCATCTGAGCCAAGAGTGACAACGTGTTTGTATGCTATTTCCTAAGCATTGTTCTTCAACAAATTATTACGCATTATTGCAAACCTCTGATAAGTTGTCAATCCTGAATGGTGGTGGAAGTTGTGAGGCGTCAGTAAACAGGACATGAAATGTAGCTCCTCTTAACGTCACCTCTACTCTGACAAACAACGAACAACCATTTATGCTCCTAAGGAGAGACATACGATTTCAAAACATTAAACCACAATGACTCGCTATAATCACACCAAGTTCGCGCACTTTGTGTTGCTTGCCATCAGTAAAGAAGCAAAAACATGACTTTCATTTTTTTACCGTTCAATGTGTTAACAATTATTGGATGAGGTTTTTGTAATATCCAGAATAACCAAGGTAGAGGGCCAAAGCCGAAGGCTGAGTCTGATAACCCTTACCGAGACCTCGATCATGACTTCTTGATTTGTCCGTAATCGGCGTGCGATCACGTGGGTGTCCAATTACAAGCATCCAATAACAACTTTTTGTAACTGGATGCATGCAATTTGATATCTACGTTATTCGCACGCCAATTACGCGCTCTTTAATGGCTTCCTTCTTGATATTTTCAACAAATCTCAAAACCTACGGAAAGCGCTAAAAGACTTTTTTAATTTCGAAATTTGTTATAGATACTATTACAGTAATTGTACCTCGTTTCGTTCAATTCAGGGAGAAATGGAGCTCGAAATTTCAAATCGGCCTCGCGCCCACTTTGAAATTACCCGCGCGATTACTCCCTGAATGGTACTCCACTCAGTCCAATTACTATTACATATCACATGAAAACCTTATCGTATTATGCACTATGAATCGTATCTTTGGGAATCGGCCACTGAAGTCTTTTGGAGAACTTTACATTGTTGTGAAGAAAAAAAAGACATAACTTCCATTCAGCTGTTAACATGAATGAAAGATATTTAGTGTTGTCACTCGTTGCTACAATATTGGTCTTTCACTAGATGTTTTATGATTATTTCCTTTTTCGAACTACCACTGCCTACCCATTTCACCACGAAGACTACCCCCCGCAACTTCCGAGAATATTAATATATATTTTTGCATCTCCATTATTCACTTTTTCTCGCTGGCCGAGAACCCCAATATGTTGGGTTCAAAATTCACGAGTCGAAAATTGCAAATTTTTCCTTTTAAAGAAACTGGAACTTTTCAATGTTAATATTTTAATAACTAGAGATACAATTGAAAATCCTTTTCTGTGCGAAAGAATACTACTAAAACAGTTTTAAACCTCGCTCTCGATTTTCACCAGGTTAGAATTTATTTGGCCTCCCATATCATCAAATACAACCTCATAGAAATGTCAAGCTCATAATCTAACTGTTCAATATCACTTTCCGAATCACGTTATACTCCAACTCTCGATAACGTATTTAAGTGCACACATTACTTAAAAATGGAAATGAAGTACAACAAGGACAGGGTCTTGTTTTGGTTCCAATACAACTCGCCGAATTACGTTATACTCCAATTCCCGATAACGTATTTAAGCGCAAATTTCGCTAATAAATTAAAATGAAATATTGCAGGGTCAGGTTTTTTTTGTTTTCATTTCGAATCCAACACGGACAATATAGAAAAAAATGGCATGATGTTATCAGCTGCAATGGAAACGTAAGTGAGCCTCTTTTGGAACTCATTTAACAATACTGCTAACAAAAGGGTCAATGAGCCTCGACCTAACACAACAAAATTCTACATATTAATTTTCCTTCTTGTTTGTTTACAATTCTCCATCACCGCATAAGCTACAAAACTTACAGGCACCTGAGAAAAAAAATGAAAATTACTGTCTCGCTGTAAGCTTTTGTTTCATACTTATTTTCTTTAAGAAAGAATATTTAGCTTTCCTCTTCAGTCTCCTTACAGGATAGCTGCCTGGCTGTCTTAAATACTTCCTTCCGAAGCTCGCGAAGACGCCAGCAATACAAAAACGGGTTGATGGACGAGTTCAAGAACACCGCGGTATTAGCAAATTCCCATTCAGTTTCCCAGTCTTTGAAGGAGAGTGCAGTAAGTCCCAATGAAACAAAGACTGGAAAATAGCATAATATCAAAGCTATGTAGAAGACGAAAGTGTTCAATGCACTTTTTCTCAAACGCGCAATATTCAAGTTTTTTGCGGCGTCAGAAGTTTGCGCTGCCTGTTGCTGAGCCTTAATTTGAAACTGATGCCGACGCACAATACGATAAATTCTGATGTAACAAAACGTGCACATTATGAGACAAATGATAGTAACGATGCTAACAAGAGAATTCTGTAAACGAAAACTCAAAAAATGAAGCCCTGCTATAAGTAAGCTAAATAACCATATAATTATCAAAGTATATTTAACACGGAGCTTAGTCACCAAAGAAGCATAGCTCATGTGATAGTGAAGGGCCAGGAACCTGTCCACAGTGATGGCTGTTATTGTCAAGAACGAAACTCCACATAAAGAATAACCCATTATCGTTGAAGCATGGTATAAGTCAAAGTCTTTCGTGAGTAGAAGAGCGCAATAAATCGGTTGAGCAATAAGACCAACAAGGATATCTGAAACAGCCAGACTGCACAGCATCATCATCTGCCTTGAACGAATCGAAGGCGTTCTTATTATGGCGGACAAGACCAAAGCGTTACTCACAATGGATACAAGTACCAGTGGAGCGTTGAGAACAAAGTTTATGATAATAAGTATACTTTCACGACGAGTCAGTGTCAGTTCATTTTCTGAATGATACTCTACCGATCCGTTGTTGTCTTCCTCGCTCTTGTTCATGGCCAACTCTTAACTACAAGTAAACGCGTTGTTCAACTGTTTGTTTTTCAAATAAAAATGACCAAACAATTCTTCTTTTCGTTTTCACTTCGCCAAAAAGCACAGAGTAAACCTAAACAACCGCGGAGTTGCCCAAAGCAACACTGTTACACAGTTTAGAGCATTTTGTAAAACCTCCTGTGGTTTTTAATTAACTTTGTAAAGCCATTGACGTTTTTCGCGAAAGGTGTTCAATCACCATTCACTGCTACACAAAATGCGACACCTGCTTATAGTGATATTGACGTTAAAACTCAAACAGCGTCTAATTGAACTACTGGTAATTTCCTCAAACAACGGCTATACGCAAAACAATCACTAATAACAATTCGGTCAGTTGCTGCTTTAAGCATTTAAGATCCCAAGAGGTGGAGGAGAAAAATAGCAGCGAATCAAAACAAGTCCGCTGTATTGCACTTATTACTGCTTTTGAAAGGAAATTGCAGCTTTGAATCGTTTTTGGAAAACACTTTAAAAAATTAAATAACCATATGAGGAAGTAGCAGATCCCATTAAAATAGTGCTCAATACACATATAGTGTAGAGCTGAGTATATGA
>OMLO01003167.1_pt1 | contig 13562 bp, 6 predicted proteins | sample 1674811 | NCBI WGS metagenome assembly OMLO01 (sample SAMN06265003, study PRJEB25207) | coral metagenome | isolation source: Coral host | place: Mexico:La Bocana,Puerto Morelos, Mexico | collected 2008-11-13
CTCATACATTCTTTGTAAAATCTTGAGTTTTTTAACCCGTGTTGCACAAAAAGTATTCAATAGACCTGGCTCATATTCACTGGTAGAGTTAATCATACAATGAACTTTCAATATTCAGAACTGATTGATTTGTAGCTCCATTAGAAACCGAATTGCTTATGCTAATGAGGCAAATATTGTAAACAAGGATTCCCCTATTCTCAATATAGAACTGCATATAGCTTGAAACTCAGGCTAATGCAAATTAGATTAATATTTTTTTTCTGATTTTCCTCCACATGAGCCTCTATTGCAACCTAGTTCCAGTCCGATAACAGGAATACAAATATGGCCTATTTTTAACTATTTTTAATTAGCTAGAAATTTTGAGTCATTATATAGTTTCTATTAACAAATTCTCTCATCAGGTACTGTACGACACATACATCAGGGTTTTTTAAATTGAAATTTGTTTCAGATTACCAGGTGGTTGTTACCACTATGGACAATGGCAGCAATATTTGACACAGAAAATAATGAATTCAGCCAAGATGACTATGTTGTTCCAGTGTTTGCAGTGAATGATGACTCAGGGGTTAGTTACCGACTCCACAATCTTTTGCAAATAATTGAATATCGTATGTTCAAGAGCCTTGCTCTTGCTTTGAGATAGGTTAACTACACCATGATTAATACTAAAATATCAACAACATGATCAAGTTCCATTTCTTGATTTGTTTGTTTTTCTATCAGAACTTCACTTCAGAATTCCGTCCAAGAGGGCATAGTTTTCATTATAAGCATTTGTATGATGAGTCTGATGCTGCTGAGCGACCTTTGATGCCAACTGTTGGCTCTCACTCCAAGTCTCTGTCAAGCATGGGCTCATCTTATGGATCAACCTCACAGAATTCAAGCTCTAATTTATGGGGTACTGGTAGACGCACAGCAGATAGGTATCCTCCCATATCATAACACGTTGTGTGCAATGTGCCATACTATCTGATGAGTGGTTTTATTATGGCAATATCATAGAGAGAGGGGCTCTCAATAACAGCCATAGCCCATAAAACCTGGTATGGCTGAGTTTGTTTGTTGGTCTAGAGAATCAAAATATAATAACAGCCCTGGTGAGGGGTTTTCCCATTTATTTGAAAGACAATGAATCTAACTACATGATTTTGTCAGTGCAAACTTTGCATTTCATAAAAGGTCAACACAGCTCTCTCATAGGCTATCCTAGGTCTACATGCTTTGAAATGTGAGCTGGATGTGGGAAACTCTAGCTTGAAGCAAATCATTCTTACTATAAATGTTCTTATAATGGGTACCGGTAATCATAAAACAAATCTCAATATTTCAATATTTTCGAGTGTTTAAGACATTTCATGAAGTGTCATTAAGATTTTATGTTTTACTTAATTTTTAGTTAATATGTAACCTACATTGTACTACAATATTGTATTTCAGTGCTAAGCTTACATTATGTTGTTTCTGAGAAAAAAGAGTAGCAACTTATTTTTAAGTAAAATGTGTGTGAGAATTCCTATCATTTACAAGAAACTAATAATTTCAATATTATTGAAGATGGATTTAGAACTTTGATCTTAAAATATTGAAGTTCAAACCCAGTTTGAAGTGGTCATCAACAGTTAATGTTAATTCTTGCAGTCAGCATCCAGATTAAGTCCCCCATAATTTGACAGGGAACAATAACTAAATTAATGGTCTTAATCACTGGATGGGTGCCAGATAATGTATTTTTTGTAGATAAAAGTAATTATTTTTATTAATATAACAACCAACAGCTACATATGGCTGGGTTTATGTAGATATAACATGAACTAAAGTAACCTGTATGTAACATAAGGTACAAGGGATATCTGGTATTCAACTTAAGTTATTGTGTGCTTAGTCAACCTCTTGTGGGGTTGACATGCTCAAAGCCAGTTTGGACTGCCTCTCTTATTAATCTGAGCAGTGTCTAAACTAAATAAGTATTTCCAAACTAGATGAAAAATCATGACAGAGACTTCTTACATGTAGTACAGAGGAAGTTGACCGTATATACAGTATTTCACAACTCCCCTAGCTTCAACATGCATTAGTGTAAAGGGTATTTTACTTGATTGTGTAACACAAAGCCTTAAAGCAGGCTAAATGAACTGACAGTAGGCTATGATAAAGAATCGTACAAACACCAAAAAAATGCACGATTGTGTATAAGAACTGCAGGAAACATCTTACGTGACTGCGTCCATCCAAAAAGGCTGAATGTAACTGAAACATCCGACCATGTTATTATGTGTGAGAAAAATCCTAGAAGGGTAAAGGAGCTACTGCTTGAGGTAAATGTGGCTCTATTCATGATTTAGGTCAATGACTTCTGCCTGCAGTGTGTGTATTTTAGATGTTTAAAATTTAAGTTGGTTTTGATACACTTATAAATCTAGTTCTTTCAATATGTTTCCTAGTTCCTGCTGTGTAAGTTGTAAGAGTGTTTTGAGTCTGGGCATTACTTTACTGTCAAAAATTGAGGTTTGGAAACTTTGCACAGGGAACTCTTACTCATCAATATAGATTATTGACCAAGTGTTAGGTCAATATCCAGCCATCTTGACCGAACATGTTCAATATAGGATTTATTATTTGAAAAAAAAAGTCATTTTCTTGCAGAACACAATGTGTAACCCCTAGTGGGCAGGATAGTACCATCTTGCTAATGGTGCCTCACCAAACCCAAAATACCCCATCCAAGTATTTTCGGCAGACAAACGCTATAGACTGATGGTGTCTCTCTGCGGATGAACACTATCACATGACATGATCATTTTAAACCAATTGGAATAGGAGAAAATTTTGTGGAGAACTATAAGCACTGGTAGTGTCTCTCTGCGGATGAACGTTATTGCATCACATGATCAATTTAAACTAATTAGAATCAGAGAAAATTCAGTAGTGAACTATATAGCTATAAGGGCAGATAGTGTCTCTCCGCAGACGAACACCGTCATATCACAGCATCGAGTTAAAGTGGTACTATGATCAAAATTTTACACCTTGATTTTTTAGTTGCATCACATAGAATTCCATGAAAGAATTAAAATGCCATTTACCATTTGCAAATATCTGCATTAATTCTGGAGATATTTGTGTTCGAAAAATATATAAAATATGCAAATGAGATGACTGATGATGTCATATACTCAACCAAATATTATATGAAGTATATTAATAGAGCTATCTTGGCCAATTTGCATCACAGACTATTGAAACTTGGTAGGCTAATAGTTCTAAAGGAAACACACCAATGACTAAAAATTATGTTCCCATGGCAGCTCACTCTTTTCCAGTCCCCACCCACTTTAGTTCAATCTGTTGGTGATTTTCAGCACAAAAAATGTAAAATGGTGCACAAACTCGAGCTAACATATTCATATGCTTGCTGGATCATACACATGAGGCACCATTAGCAAATATCAAGAAAAGCCTTTAATATTGGGGAGGTCTGGAACCCAGTGTTGCCATGGTAACAAAATTGTTGAGTTCGTATTGTAGAGCACATTTAGTAGAATCTTACTGCAAAGAATCAAATGTTTCTGATACAAACTGGCTGAGATATCTTCATACTTGATCAAAATTTGGTTGAGTGTATGACGTCATCAATTGCCTAAGTTGGATATTTTAAAAACTTGAATATCTCTGGAACAAAAAGAGATATTTGAAAATAGTAAACAGCATTTTTCTTCTTATACAGACTACTTTTTTATGATTTAAAATGGCTTAGATCGGAAAGATGCGATTTTCGTCATAGTACCACTTTACTTTAAACCAATAAGGAAATTATTTAGTGGTTGTTAACTGTAATGACTGATATAAATACTGCAGTTAAGGCTGATAGGAAGTAAGGAAAATTTTGTACAACTATTTTTCAAATTCAGAAGACCGACCAGGAGAGAATCTTAATAACATGGTTTTTAACAGGTCAAAAGAGTCAATAACAATAAAGTGCTTTAATACAGGACTTAATTGTTGTAGCTACTGCAATAATAAATGTAGTTAGTGGTTTGGAGTGTTCTACATTGACATCGGGACTAGATGAACATTCATTATTTTATATGTTAACAAACTGATGTTCACAAACTGATGTGAAATAAAAAGCCATCAGAATGGTAAAAATGCTACTTGCATTCCAATTGTTTATCTTTACATTAACTACTGGTATATATTACTTGCTTTCAAGAACAAGTCACTTGCACCTCAAGGCTAACATTCTGATTGTCCAAGTGGGAGAAATCTCCCCCTGATTGGTGTCAACTGTATTTCATTATGTTTTATATTTCATTTTGGCTTTTATTGTTTTTATTTAAAACCATATGGGCTAAAACAGAATACACTAATAAAGGACCACTGAAACCTTCTCATTAACTAAACTTGAAATTATGGTTTTATGAATTATTCTACCAGAATTAGCCAAGGATGGATCAAAATTATGCTGCTGATAGAAAATAGAAGGGAGTAGGATTAATTGAATGTTTTTAGCAGGTGTTTCCTGGTGACATGTAGACATGACAGTAGGGATGGTTGGCTATTATGGAATATTTGAAAAGCTGAACAGATGTAGTAAAGTGTCAAAGGTAGCCTTTCAACATGTTCCCAACAACAGCAGAAAAAATTATTTTGGCAAGTGGAGTGAGCATTCTGCCCTTAATGATTTAACCTGCAATCAGGCATTCTTTTTAAACTCCAAAAATAAAAAAAGAAGGCCTGACCACAGGTTATGGGTGATTGGCCTGTTAAAAACAGTCAGTATCAGATTCTCTCAATATTTGAGCCAGCAAGAATCTAGTTTAGGACTAAATGTCAAGGGTGCAGTGATCCATACACTTGTTGTGGATGAAACAAATTTACTTTTACTTAGGGTGAGAAATTGAGTTGTCAAATTAAAGCGGTAAATACCAGGGGGAGGGAGGGAGGACTCTCATACAAAAAGGATTGGCATGGGGTGCACATCTACCTTTGAGGGGTTATGAAATGTGGCTTTGGCACGTGTTCCTCTTAGGGTGTGCAGCATGAAAAGTTCCACAGCTAGAGCGTTTGCACTACCTTTTAGGGGATGAGCTGAAAAAATATGACACAAGATAATGGGTCATTTTAGAATTGGTACCTCTTAGGGGTGAAAACACCGTCAAGCCACGCCGTCAAAACTGGAGCTTGGTTTATCTTAGGAGTTCTTTGTAAAATCTCCAACTAGCACCCCCATGCTTTTTACATAGGTAGAGTTCCCCCAAGGGGTAAATACCTCGACACCCTTCAGGTTAATGTAGCCAGGACTGGGATCCTCATGAGCAAAAATAGAAGAAGATCAGAATGTATTGAACAACCATGAACAATATAATTTATTTCACCAATGAGTACTCGACTCTTTAAATTAGTTTTGTAATTAAAAATACCACTTTTAATTTATATACATCTTGTAATGTCTGGTGTGCCTACCTTGAATATCTCCCTTCTAAACTATCAATAAATGACATTTTGCAGAGTAGGACAATATTAGAGACAAACAGTTCTGTAGAGGACAAGCATATACTTTTTGGGGAAGAAAATTCAAGGCCTTAACTACATGAATGCATTATAAGAGTCACTTAAAGGTCTGAGACATTCCATTACTGGAACTTTCATCTAGCACATAAAATCCAAAAGTGTAAATTGAAAGATATTAAAGACAAAACTTTAAAAAATGCACATTCAAGAAAATTCCCTCAAGGCCTCTAAATTTTGAAAACTTAAACAGCATGCATGAACCCTGTGAGAGGTTACTAGTATTCTGTCAGCTGCTCTTCATGTAGACATTCTCAATTATCGGGAGAATTCTTCATGTTACTACAGCTTAAGTAACATGAAACTTTATATTGGAAATTAACTATTACTCATTCTTTGTCTGGGTGTGATGGAATCTGATGAAAGACGTAGGAGGTGAAATTACTGGTGAACAATGTAGAATTATCACTTTGAAATATTTTACACCACAGTATTAATACTTTTTGGAGTTTTGTTTAGTAAAGTTGAAGTCTATGCCACTGGGCTACAGGCTTCCTTGGGTTGCCCATCATTTCAGTCCAGTGCCGCAATGAACTCCCAGTAGTGCGATATCCTAGGATAATCTGACCGATCATTTCATTTTGTGTGATACGGTCGTAGTCCATGACGGTGAAAACAAACGTAATGTCTCTTAGTTTGTCAACTGGGACATGAAATATAAAGGATTCATTCCACACAGGATCCTTTGATCTCATCTTGATGGTTGTTTTCTTCTTGTCTAATCTCTTTCCGCCATGCATAGAATAGATCTTAACATACGGATCTAATAAATAAAAAAAATTCAAAGTGAATGATAATGAAACACCAAAGAAGCAAAAGGAAACCATATTAAATTTCCACTTGAGGTGTTTGAAAAATTATAAGGATAGGATGCCACTCCTGTGCCCTACCTATTTCATATCTAAAATGCCAAAGATTATTTATTTATTTATTTAAAGGGTAAACTGAATTACATGAGTTTTGCTTATTTCCTGGTAGGTATCTTTTCATGAGTAGACAGAACTCAGGATTAAAAGGGATGTTCCTCGGGAACACAGTGTGCACAAACAATAGTACTTTAACGTAGCTGAGGCAAAACATTTTCTTACAAACTTTCTCTTTAATTTAGTCCACCTTGACTTCAACTCTGCATTGACATTAACTACAGTCTATTCAGCCTTAGGAAGGGTAATCCAACACACTCATCTCACTTCCAGCTGTGCCCCACGGTGGCTTGTCTGTCTGTTGTGGGTGGGGTGTCTCAGTGGGGGGGGGGGGGGTGGGGGGGGGGGGGGGGGGTGTAAGGTCTGGTAGATATAATCTATGTATGACCAAAGTGGCTGAAAAACCATAAGTGTGGCACCCCATACCTGATATATAAATAAAGTTGGGGAGTGATCCAACCTGCATGTGATATGTGTGTTTCATTTAACAACTAGAGAAGCCTAAGCCGTTTATTACACTGTGATAAAACATGATGGACATTTGCGAACATGAAGGAAATGTAGAAAACATGTGCCACAGGCGTGTGTTCTCAAATGTTGGAAGTGTTTTATCACAGTGTAATACATGGCGTAGGCTTCTTTATTTGCTTTATGATATAAAGACAATGTAGTAAAAACAATAAAACACACTTTTTCTACCACTTTTTCTAGAATTTACCAATTAGAGCGCATGCAGGGTGCTATCTATATTTCAAAGTAACAAATGAATATACACTACAGGGAAAAATTACTGGCATCAATATTGTTTCCTTACCACAAGATCCAATGAGATCCATCTTCTTCAGCTTTGTGGCTTTCATGACTACTACTACAACTCTGTTGTTTGTTGGCTGGTACATCATGGAGATTAGGAGGTCACCCAAGTGTTCCTGTTGAGTAGTGAATAATCCTGTGAAATTAATTTTTACAGTCTACTACTGTCGAATAAAATGCGAGTACTGGGTGCCATATCAAGGAGATGTCAGTGTTTGTATTGGGATTTAAGAATCTGTCTTTTAATAAAGGTGTTTAATGTATGAAAAGTGTAAAATCCAGTGAAGCTTTTTTGTATAAATGTTGTATATTGTGTCGGCCATTATTTAATGCAAGTGATGAAAGTTTGCTTTCAACCTGTTAAGTCAGCTGGCTATAATATCATTGGTAAATTTTCAATTTGTATACATATATGGCAACTTGTGATTGTTATTAAGCTTTGCATAAATCATTTTCTTCTGATATCAGCTTTTGTGATTTTATTTTGGAGAGCAGCCATAGTCTCCATGAAGGACAATATTCTGGGATTTTTCATTAATTGCTAGGAAACCAATTCAAGCCTAAAACATTTTAATTAAATCTTAAACACTTTTAATTATCTTTTCTGTGTACTTTGCTCCTTCCATCAATGAAAGCAAATAAAGATTTTAGGAAACAATCAGAATTGGCACTTTAAAGGAGTTAAATGATTTAAACAAAACAATTTCCTTTCACTGGATTTTTTGTATAAATAAAATTTCACTGTTTTTAACAAATTCATCTGTTTCTGGGTTAATGTTACTCTTGGCTTTCTCAATCCATATGTCTGCTTATATCAACACTTTGGTTAAATTGCCTTGTGAATTTATAACACACCAATTGTTTTGAAACAGATAGGAACTGCATTTATTCCAAAAACAAAAAAAAATTGAAATCATTCTTTTACTTTTTAGACAAATGCATCAGTAAATTCTTAAAAAAAAATTACAATGTAATCAATGTACTCTTTCCACCTTTAAGTGTCTCCAAAATAATCTGCAAGTATAAAAAGAGCCATGATGTAGGAAAATGAAACCAGCTGACAGCCTCATAATAAGCTTGTGGGAGTCCCACCTTTTATTGCCATAATTCTACTTTTAATGTGGGATGCAGATTAGCTTAACATCTGTAAGAACTAGTAATATATATTTTTATATAATATTTATGAGCAGTTTATTTCAGTCCAATACTGATTACAATCTATTTCGTGTATTTTCATCAATGTTCCTCCAAAACATCAAATGTAATGTTTAATTACCAGGGTTTAATTCTTATATAATGAAAAAGGAATGATAATTGCTTTGAAGTGAAGAGACCAAAAATAAAACACTTTCCACATGCACTTTCAACACTGAATTAAGTTTCTATTGGTAAATTTCCAAATGCATTTATTAAGACTGTCCTATTTTCTTCAGCTTAAATTACTGCCATAAAATAAAAAAAAACACATTTAATTTTACGAAGGACCCCAATTGTTAAAATTCACAAAACCTAAATTTCTGTGGCTTTTTCTGTAAAAGGATAAAGGGTATCAAATTTCATTTAATGTTTATTCTCTTTTAGCTCCGATTTATAAGGTATCAACTTAAGTTCAAGAAGTGTCTTTTATGTACATCACAGAAAAAAAAAATAAAAGTAAAAAAGTGAAGATACCAGAGTAACTGAAAATAATAAATTGAAGTTCGTGTAACAGAGGGGGCCAGTTGTACTTTAAATTATTAATTCCTTGTTTTTTTTTCACCAAAAGGTGTTTTTATTGTCTTGAAACAAAATCGCCCGGGGACGTTTTATATTACTTTTATATTTTTTTTATAGACGTGGAAATTTTCTAATCACACAGCGTATGCGCTCGGCAGGTTGTCTACTATTTCTTGAATATCAGAATATTAGTATTCATAGAAATTTATTACCATAAGTACGGTCTTTATAGATAAGACATCCATCTGCCAAAATAATAATTATTGTTTCTTTGGACCTTACTGGCAAAGCCTTGCATTGGCAAGTTATAAGGAATTAACACATCAAAGGCAAAAACAAAACAATTCTGAAAAATTTATCATGAGCCGCACACGCGAGGCGCCTCTGAACTGTTTTTATAGCTTTACATTTTAAAGAAGCCGCGCCAAAATATTGCGTGGCACCACAACCGGCATCTTAAGAGCAACAAGATAAGGAAATATTTTGGTTGCACGAAACAACAATTTTTAAAAAGTAAATAAAATGTAATAAACCATACCTGGCGTTTACAGGGCTGTAGGTCCTTGCAAAATGTGAGAGTCATAGACCCCAAGTCAATATCGCTTAGTGGGATTTCGATTTCTCCAATCGGATCGTTTCGTGAAAAACGATCGTAGTCCAGTACTTGTAGGTACAACGTTCGACTCAATAACTTGTTATGCGGAAATCCTTCGAATCTAAAAACTTCGTTCCAAGTCGGGTTTAGATTTTTCCTTTTAATTCGAGTTTCCATTTTGTGTTTCTTGTCTGGAAGAAGCAGAATTTTCACAAAGGGGTCGCTGGTTCCGCTAAAATCTTTTGCGGGTAGTCCGGAAGCTTTAATAATTTTCAACGAGAGCACCATTTCTTGGGAATCGTAGCCTATTGAGAAATAAAGCTTTCCAAGGTCCTCTTTGGAAGTCGTTTCGATCAAGGGTGGTTCGGGAGGGATCACGATATTCGAGACATCGGGCTGAGGCGCTTGAACGTCATACTCCTGCGGAGGGGGCTGAGAAAATTTCAAGGATTTTTTCTGATGACCGGGAATGGGTGATTCGAGCCTCTTTTCAGGCGGTGACACGTCCGACAACGATGAATATCTGGCAAATGCACGGTATTTGTGTCCGGGAACGCCATATAGTTGAGAGTCCGAGGACGAATCGTAGTCACCACTTCCAGTGCTGCCTTTGTCGTCTTCTGACCCCTTCCAACATTTGTAGCACCAAGTACACAACACTACTATGCTTGCGAGCGAAACAATGCTGGCAATAACAGCTACAATGTTAGGGCCGTAAACAACTGTGGAGAGAGCGTTATTTTGTTGGTTATTTGATATGGAAAAACAGAAACTAAAAAAATCTTTTACAATTTATATTGTCTATATTTTGAATTTGTTATTTATTTGCATGACCGTAAAATGATGTTTCCAAAAATGTTAATTTCCTAAAAGTGTAGTGGTTATTATCTGTTAAAAACGGTCAAAATATTATAATTCTCTTTGTCTTTAACGCTCGTTAGCTTTGAAGAAAGAACGACAGGCAAGCCATTTAAACGCACAAAGCCACTTCAAGGTTGACTGCTTCCGGTGGAAATGAAACAAACGATTTTCCAAACGAACTACATTTCACACGTTCGCCTTTTTGCAGCAATAAGAGATCCTTCTCTGTGCTTTTAGACGCAGCAGGGCAGAAGTTAATCAAGTGTTCATCTGCAAGTTTTCCATTTGAGATAAGCTTATATAAACACCTCAATTCATCAAACCGTTGGCTATTCCGGTACACCGTTCAAACCTTCGCTCTTGAAATATATGTTGTGGATTTCACAATTAATTTAAGAACCGTGCAGCAACATGGGTGGACGTTGATCCTGGCATCAGGTCCATGAATGAATCATCAACACTGATGGCGAATGATACAAAGCAAGAAACTGCTTTGTTAAGTTCTCGGCCCTCGTGTTATTAGTGAAAATCGAATACAAAGCCTAACTAATATTACTCGCCTGTGTTATCCTGAGAAGTGTATTGTTGGACACTGTAGGCAATCATCTTTGAGCAATATTTTGGTCCATTCTATCATTTCTTTACAACATTCAACGCGCGCTTGCAACTTTTAAATGACCGATCCGTTGCGAGACCACTAAATTATCGGTTGCGATGCCCGTGAACGAACTTTTAATGTTTTTTCACTTTTTCACCACGCATAATTATTATCTTACTGTTCCCCATGGCAACGTAAGCTTGATTGGCAGGAACGATAAAAAGAATTTTGCTCCAAAGCGGAAAATTCGCGCCAAATTTGCATGTCCAGATGTTGTGATGCCAACGGGCCCACGTTTGGAGGCAACGAATTGGTGTTAAGGCGCCGCACATCTGCGTCCAGTGTTCGTAACGCCATTAATTATCAGTCTATCATTCAGCTACTCGTAAATGACAATTTTTTTTGCTTTAAGCACGAGTTTCATAATTGTCAGGGAATAAATTATAGATGCTCTGATATATAATGCATGCATTGGGATCAAGAGGTTACTCCAAAATTCCGCCTTCCTTCCGAGCAATGACCCGTGAAAATACTTAATATACAGTTTATACAAAGAATCAAGACACTTCTGAGAATTTACTTCAAAACAATACCGTTAGAATTGAGTGAAATGGAGTCAATTGCAAGAACGCTAAAACATTGCTCTGTTGACCCGATACACAGGGGTATTCTTTATATCCCGGGGCGTAGTTTTAAAACACTCACAGGAATGTTTTTCAAAGCAAATAGAAAAAAACAATATCACTGACCAAAGAATTTATTCCGTTTAAAGTTGACGTTGTCCACGAGCTACTGACGTAGAGAGTCGTAGGAGCGTTTCTGGTATATTGATATCCTAGAAACAAATGATAAACTGCCGTACTTGTTTATTAAAGGCAGAATTATTACATTCAAATCCTAACAACACAGACATGAACTGAAGCAATATATTTCAACGTCATCGACAATAGTTGCCGATGTTGACTTCTGCCAATGTATGCTGAAACTCTTGAATGATACCGATATCAAGGTGTGTGTGGAGTGTGTGATGAGTATCTTTCCCAAATGTCACCGTGCGACCAGATGTCGGTTATCAGCACACCAAACGCCCCCGCTTTTAGCACTGTGTTTATGCTACAATCGTTCTTGTACGATCGAGTAATGGAAATTAATCGAATAAAGAGATTGAATTTGCTTCACATACAGTTTTCTTTTTGCCGGAATGATTTGTGCTTTAAACAATCCTTTAGTATGATTCTAGTATGATTCTACGGAGCGTTCTATCAAGAATGACGTTCTCTGGTTACTCTACTTGCTATCTATTCTGTTCTAGATAGTGGGTAGTTTAACAGTGTGCGGTTGTTTAGCAAGATGACGGCCACTTTTTGCGTTTTTGAAGTGTCTGTGAAGAGAATTTGGGTAATGTTTTGAACAACTAGTAGATTTATAGTAAAACAATAAGATTATTTGCTCTCGATTTCTATGCGTGAGAGTTGACTCAGGCACCTCCCTCGTCTACTATCACGCGATAGAAATCTCGAGCTTATAATCTAATCGTTTAATATCATGGATAGCTGTTCTGGCATTAAGATCTGTAGGATGGGTCAGTTAATGCTTGTAAATCGTGTTATCTCCAAAAAACGGATTCGACCCCATAATTAGATTATAATATAAAGGGCTTTTCGGGCTACATGTGGTTTTGTGCAAGTGTAGCTGTAGCCAGAAAATGAGATAAAGGATAAAGGAGCTCGTCAATCTCTTTACTAGACCCGACTCTTCTCTCTGTGGCACATCAATTCGAGCAGACGAAACTGAATCTTACAAATTGGTTTAGCCGGGTAAAGGAAAGAAGTAAGTAAATATGGTTATGTCAAAAAGCAAGGGATGTGCCACGGCCCATTAGCACGCTGGACGGAGCGAGTGGTCTGCGTTCAAGTCCTGATCGAAGTCATAGTCTTGTGTTCTTGGCCAAGACACTTTACTCTCACAGTGCCTCTCTCCACTCATGTGTGTAAATGGGTACCGGTGAACTTAACGCTGGGGGTAGCCCTGCGATGGACTAGTGGGGGGGGGGGAAGAATCTTATCTATTGTAGTCTCTTTACGCTTCAGAGACCTGGGTAAGCTCCGGCTGTTTGTGCCGCTGGCCTGACGCAGACATAAACAGGGAATTTGAAAAGTTAATGTAGCAAACTGTCACTAAGCCATGGATTGCTTCTCGCCGAAAGTACCACTTATGATATTATAACTTTTCACGGTTGAAGAAGTTTTCCGGCAAGTTAAGTGGAAACGGTTTTCAAACCATGCTTAAATGAGCATGATGGAATGAATAAGCCATATTATAACATGGTAATTCCGTTATATCAACTAAGTTGAAAATGTAAATTGGCCACCGTAACGAGTTATAAAGCTGACGTTTCGACGCTCGAAACGTCAGCTTTATAACTCGTTACGGTGGCCAATTTACATTTTCAACTTAGTTGATATAATCAAATTAC
>OMLO01003168.1_pt1 | contig 13560 bp, 6 predicted proteins | sample 1674811 | NCBI WGS metagenome assembly OMLO01 (sample SAMN06265003, study PRJEB25207) | coral metagenome | isolation source: Coral host | place: Mexico:La Bocana,Puerto Morelos, Mexico | collected 2008-11-13
ATATATTATTTTTTTTATGTTGACTGTATGACTTCTTGCCGACCGAAAGCTTTTATTCTGACATAATAGTATTTTGGTGAGAGTTAAGTTTTCTAAAACGAAGATAGCATAAAAATTATATTTCTCCTTGTTTGCTCATATGATCAGATTAAATTGTATCCTGCTGATCTGACTTCAATGTAAAAGAGACTTATTTAATATACATAGATATTATATAATGTATTGTACATACCGGTAAATATTTGTGCTATTTTTTTTTTTTGCGCTGATATCACATAATTTCACTGAGTTTAAAATATTGTTTTGTGTTTTAAATCTTCCTATTTTTCAGAAGTGAAAGATGATCAATAAGCCTTAAAACATTAAATTTTTTGAAAGCCTTTGGTAGATCCTCAAGCCATGAAAAGATTTTTGATCTTTTCTTAAATTCTAGAAGATTCTAGCTTGAACAAGCAGTCGCAAAGAAAAAGTCTCAAAGGCAATATTCTGGGATCTTTGAAAGATCTTTAGATGATTTTCTGTGAAAAGTGTCTGCACTACACATGTACATACATGTATATTGAAAATGTTCAGTGCTATCTATATTTCTTTGTCTTCTGTGTGATGAGGATGCTCTATGCATGTTCAGATGGACGCATTCATGAGTTAACTCCATGTAAACTGTGCTGAAAATAATTGTGATTAAATTGTAAACTCTATGTGTTGTGAAATGTGTGGCTAAAAAGACAGCTGAAGGCTCGGGTCGTAAGAAGTGTATATTTAGAAGGGTTCACCTGACATTAACAGTGTCAGATCAGTAGCATGGTGGTTATACTCATGACTTCTCTCTTGAATATGACACTTAAAGGCTCTGATCTGATTTCTACCATTTTATCAGATCACCAGCTTCCCATTCAAGATCATGAGCATGTACTCAATGTAGGTTGTAAATAGCCTTAACCCTCTCCTCTCCGCACATGCAGGCTAGTTGCAAATGCCACTTAACATTTGTAGCTGTTACGCTTTCCCCAAAGAATGAGAAGAAGTCTACTCATGAATTTATTGTAACAAACTGATGTGGTTCATATTGCAGGAAATGACTGTAAATGATGGTGGATTTCTCAATGCAGTCAGGGATGGAAGCTGTACTCATGTATTGAATTTGTTGGACAGTGGTGGTGTTGACTTAGAACAACGAGACCAGGTTAGAGAATAATAAAAAAAAAACAGACCGCAACGCAGAGACAAATTAAAGCTGAATTAGTTTATTGGTTATGTCAGTTTTAGAGAAGTTAAGAATATCAAAAATTGAAAAAGATAATAATCTTATTAAGACATAACAGCATTATTTAACAGAAACAGACACTTTAATATTTACATATTTAACATATGTTTCTAATGATTTAATGATCTAATGATTTGTTTTTCTCTGTCAGAATGGCCAAACTCCCTTGATTATTGCAGCAGAAAAGGGAAATGTGGAAATTGTTCATGAGCTGCTGAAAAGGAATGTCCAAGTCAACATCCAGGATGAGGTGAGGTCACCATTGTTACAATAATTATAGTAATTGAAAAGAAATTTAAAAACCCTTTATATAATTACTGATTATTTAAAAATAATATTAATGTTTTGACTCTTACAACTAGCGATACACGTAGAAAAAACTTTTGTACTAAAGTTGTTAATTCGTTACTTTAAATCTGAAGGATGGCTGGACAGCGCTTATTGCAGCTTGTAAGGAGGGACATTATGAAGTTGTAAAAGAGCTTCTTGAATGTGGTTCTAAAGTTCAGTTACCAGACTTGGTAAATATGGATTGAATGTTTTAAAAGATAAAATTTGTACAAGTTTCTTCAATAAATCAAATTGGATACCACAAACTGGAAAATCCTTCACTACTTATAATAATTATCTTATCATAATTATCATAATAATTATTCTGATCTTAATAATTTAAATTATCATTCTGCATGCAAAAATTAAACTAAACAAACCTGATAATATCCCTCTGTGACTAACTGATCATCACCAATTGTAGGGGGGCTGGTCTCCTCTGGTGTGGGCATCATACAAAGGACATGAAGACATTGTTAGAGAATTGCTGGATTACGGCGCAGACCCTAATGAGAGAGGACAAGTAGGTTAACAGGAATGTTGTTATCTGACATGTTTTTGCAAAAACCTGTTGGTGAATGTGAGAAATATTAATTGATTCTCTAACCTTTCAATTATAAGTTAAGCTTATCCTTATTAATGATTTCCTGCTAATTTCTAGGTACTATTCTACAAAATTAAACCATTCTTACTCATTTCGACAGGTATCATACCATCTATGTGTGTTTTGAGCTAGTCTTATAATCTTGCTAATTATAAATTCACCTTGCCATACTAGTCTTTTTTTTGCCATTTCTTTGTGCCCCTTGATTTTTACAAACCGTTATTTTCTTGTTTATAAGACAGTCTTGCTCCATCAATATATGAGATTATCAAAACATGTTTTGATTGTGTTGAGCACATTTAATTAATATTGTACTACATAATATCATAAAGAATGTAAAAAATCTGAGGACAAGTGAAGGACACTTGAGGAATGCAGAAACATGAACTACAGGTTAACGTTTTCTAATAATTCACTCGTGATACTTTCCGCCCGTGCGTGGTAAGCCTGTTACGTTGGGCTTTTTTTTCAAATAAGCTCAACCTTTTTCCTGAAATATTCCATTGTAAGCTTTAACTTAAAACGCCCTTTAATTATTGCTGGAATCACCTTGCTGACATTTACATTCAAGTCAAATGCAGTATCGCTCGTTACAGTTGGAAACTTACAGTGCAAGTAGTGGTGTCTTGTTCGTTGAAGATTGGTTAATTCGATTATTTATAGCAAATTCAAACTGAGAAAACTCGTATCAAGCTTGATTTAAGCTTATCTAGTAATTTCGGTGGTTTTAGTCCTTATGCCATTGGCTGATTGTCAGTACATGGCTTTTAATATTTGGGAAACTACACCGATAAAATATTTTTCTCAGTAACAACGAAAATGGCGGTGTTGTCCCTTACACCAGGTCACGTGTAGCATCTTTTATGTGAAACGCATTTGGACCAATAGGAAAGAGCCAAAAGAACACATTGTAAAGCCGGCGTGCATAGTGGCGCGCATAGTAAGAAATCTGGGTTTTTTTTTATCATTCCTTCCCCAAGAAAAGATCGAGAGAATTTCCCGATAACATGACCTACTATTATTGCATGTGACCAAAAAAATAACAGCCAATAAAAACTCGACACAAAATAGACATTTTCTGCGCAGCACTGGAAATGGATGGCAGAAAATACGGAGAAACACATTTACATTTAAAAAGTGCTGTAAATGCTCTGAAGATCTGTCAGAAGTCGCGGATGTCCAATTCATCATTGGTCTGACAACTTTCTTTACAGCATTTAATCACTCATACATACTTCTCGCTACTTCTACAGAAACGGGAAATTACTGCGCGGTGTATATAGCGAGAGGCCTGCGGTAGCAAGAGGGTTCTCGTGTCTTTTTATTTTGGCCTGTTGTCTCAAGCCACCGTGAATTTTTTGTCTACAAACTGGCACATGAAAGAATTTTGAATTTCTACTCAGGAGGCATAGTAATTATACCTAACGACTTAACATAGTCAATTATTAATTGTCATCTTACAATACCCAATTAGCTTCCTGAGAGGAAAAACTCGAGGTGGTAACCATTTGTGAAAAAAAATCACTCGCGCTTATTTATTTACAACAAAAGGAAATCAAATTCAAGTGTTGTAATCGTTTGATACTGTAGTAAAACCGAAGATCTTCGGCAAATACTACTAAGACTAATATTTATCACGCATTGTATACATTTATGTTACGTTTGAGCATCATCCACCAACTTGTCTTCATGTCTTGCAAATCATAAATAATGCTTAGCGCTAAGAAAAACAGAACTTTGTAAAGTGACTGTGTTCACTCACCAGGATAGAAGATTGTTTTTTTTTTTCTTTTTTCTTTTCGCTTCAGTGTTTCTTTACAGTCATCTGCAATAACTTATAAGTATCTCTCGACTTAAATCAACAACAAAATCGCCTTTTTTAACAATTGATCTTTGAAGCCAATTGAAAGATAAGATTCTTTCGAATTTATCTCGTTGCCTGATAGCTATTTTTTTTGCCTGTTTAAAGCGCGGCGGCCTCTGCCGTAATTAAAGGTAGCTCACTATTTTGTGGCGTTTCAGAAAAAGGGGATTACAGTTTTGTTTGAGCTAGGCTGCTGTGCTTCAATATTAATATTTCACCATCTTTGGTTTAATTGCATGCTAATTGTAAAAACTTCGACAGGCGAAGCACGTCAAAAGTAATTTAATGTCTTCAGAATTCTATGATTCGGTTGGTAATTATGTATTGGGCTCTGAAACGGAGCGAATTTTGCAAGCGTCATTCAACGGGAACTCTCACAGATCTTAGCGGTAAGATTCCTTTTATTTGATTAAAGGATTGAACATTCATAAAGAAAGCAGACAAATGATCGTATCACGGATTTACGAGAACCTTTTCATCGGCTTTGCGACGGCTCACTATAAAATTGTCTGTTTTGATATCGGTGTTAATCTCACCTAACTTTGCAGAATATTGCGAGCTCGGTTTAACTGAAAATGTTGTTTAGTTTTCGATGCCTGGTTGTGTTGAACCACAGTGCCGACCGCCATACGCCAGGCATACGCTGTATGCATTTTTTGTGGTGGCTATTCGTTGCTTATCTTAAGTGGCGTTCGATTTTGCATATATTTAAAAAGTCATTAGCGAGTCGCACGGCAGGTGAACTAGCTTCAGTTGAGATCGAACTGGGAGTAAATTGAGTTCTTTTTATTTTGTGTGGCTCGTTAGTTCTAATTACACACCAGAATTTCGTTTCTCGGTGAGATTCTCTCGACAACAACCAGAGGTGCTATCCGACATGATCCCGTCCGAACGTAAGTGGTCTCATTCTCGAAGTTATGTTATTGCAGTTGGTTGATGCAACGACGTGATAAGTTGGTGTGTATCTGACATCTCTAGGCACACATGGGAATTAACGCATGGCGCTGCGCTGGTATTGTAGGGGCCGAATTCAACGACGTAGACACGAGGAACAGATTTTCATTGGCGTATTATTCCATCTTGCAATACACCAGCCTGGATTTATAAGGGATTGATCTTTGTACGTGAAACTAAATTGCACAAAGAGTAATTTCTTTTCAAGTACAATTTGTTCCTTGGAAATTACGCATAATGTTGGTCGTAACAGAGGTTTGGAACCATGAAATATGGCATGAATAATGAAATTCAATATAAATACGGTTTTTTCTTTTAAATTTTTCGGAACGATGCTCGAAAATTCATGCATCTTATAAGACATCCTCGTTTATGTCTTCTCCAGCATTACGTGGTTGCGGAAGGAATTGTTTAGCTAGGACACAACACAAAGGCATCGATTGAATCGCATTAGCAGAAGAAGTATTTCAGTTTATCTATTTGTTCTTTCGTTCATAATGGGTCTTCTACCTTTTATGTTTTGTAAAAAGATTTGATTCGTTTTTGCAGTCATGTTGCGTTTCTCTCATATTCTCTCGCTTGTTAGTTTGAAATTTAAATCGCGTCTGATTAAGTCCTGTGCCATTTGTTTTGTCGTGGATTTATATTAAGCAAGATTGCACAATTTTCGGCAAATGCTACGACGCACTTTAAAAAGGAAAAAACCGCAGCTTTTACGACAGCTTGGCAGTCTAAGTGGAAATCCGCACAGAGGAATCATGATTTTGAGCACGAAGACTGTTTTCTTGTGTTTAGCTGTATTCGAAATGGAAAGGTTTCGTTCGTGTAAAATCGGAAACGCTGATTTGTGTTATGTGTTGATATATAGCTTTAGCCATGAAAATGTTTAATTTATGTGCGGTTTTTGATACAATATGTGGCCTGTTTTGTCTTCATCGCGCCTGCTTTTCTAAACTCAAATAAAAAAGAAATTAGGATGTGCTTAGAAGTGGTTGTTTGCCCACTAGTTCAATCGGTAGTTTAAATGTTTCAGTTGTAATTTATTTTTGCGATTCCAGCTAGGTTTCGTTTATATCGCATACATACCGATTCCTTTGTGGAAAACTTATCGGATTGCGGTGTAAACGCCTATAAACAAAGCCAGAAGTCTGCAGAAAAAAAAAATTATAATCCCCCAAATATATTAAAATACAGTTTTGTTCGCTAAACCATCTTTCGATTAGTACTTGATAAGGTCCAATTTTCTACAGTAATAACTATTTCCTAGGAATTGTTTTTTTTATGAGAGGCTGTTAAATTTTGTTGAATTTTTTTTTTTCTTTAAGCTCCTCCGTCCAAAAACAATGTTTGTAATCTGTATTTTTATACTATATTTCTTAAGTGATTTGCGGCTTGCAGTGGTATAATTCGATCCTGATTTTTGCGGACCACGCGAAGTTCAATCGCGTGATTTGGTTTCCCTGTTCCTTGTTTGTTTATAGTAAGTGTTTTCTTTCCGATACTTGTAATATTCAAGCTCTTTCAGCTGGTTCGAAATATAGACATTTTCAGTGACCACATCAACAGCAGTTAAGAAACATTTCCGGCTAACCGCACAACTCGTCTATGCTTATTCTTGTCTGAGAAATTTGCGTTCAGCGCATGGGCTACCTTGTAAGACTTTACAGCTTCGCAAAATACTGTGCTTTAGACCGTTTTATAAAGAGCTATGAGCGTTTTTAGAAGGATGGATTTCCGATAATAATGTAATGAGGTAAAAATAACAGTGGTGCTGGAATTCTTTTAGAATGAAGCTGTAACATCATTTTTTTTTCTATTACAATCGAGTGGTCATTTCGTAAGCGTGGGTAGCCTGTGATTTGAAAAAAAAACCTTGACACCGAGACTTTAATGAACGTTGATGTTGTAGTTTTCTTCCTAATACGTCTAGTGCTTGACAGCCTTTCAGTTTGAAAATCTTAAGTGCTTACTGAAATTTTTCATTTGGTAAGGGGAGTTTCACTGTGATTGAATGAGTTATATTCCTAAAGCGAATGTAAAGCAAAATTCTCTGTAACTATGTACACATCTACACAGTGTGAAGGATTTTCACACACCGGTTAAATATTCAATCTAGTAGCTGGTCTTCGGCCTGAGTGTGGCTCTAAATTGGTGCAAAAAAGCATTTAGAGCAAGGTTGAATAAGTAACAATTTAGAAACTTCATTCGTTATGTGAACTGATGTGGCCTATGAGCAGAGGTAGAAAGATGTCGCTGACGCCATTTATTCAGAGGTCGCATTCTTCGCGTACATTCGGCGCGTGACTTTTGTTATGGTTTGTTATTCACGGAGGCTTTAATGATCAATTGTCATTCTTGTTGCAGATGGAAAATCTATGAACACATCCTTTTTTACACAGGAAAATGTTAGAATAACAAATCGAAGTCCATACAAAACTGTCGCGAATATTCAATGTTTGTAACTGAATAGCGTACAAAGAACTCTATTGTTGAAAGATTTAACGTAATAGCAAGAAGTCTACACGCACAAGAATGGCTAAATACTCAGTAATAACTAACCTTTTGTGACAAAATAAATCATCCTTAGAAAATGTTAGTTTTGTCTTGGTAAATCTTGAGACATTTGGAATCTTGCTGAAGGACTGATGATCAAAGCATTAATAGGACAGTGTCACGAAAACAGATTCTTTTTTTTGGCGCGCTTTCAATTTTCTTTTTGAGGTCAGAGTTCACTAGCAATTACCTATGCGATTGGCTATCGATCACGTGACGATTTAACGTGGTCAATTTCCTGTTATTTCCACAGCATGGTATGACAGCCCTTATATGGGCGTCAGGTCGCGGACACACTGAAGTGGTCGATCATTTGCTAGAAGCTGGAGCAAACCCTGACGCCGCGGACAAGGTACGTGACGTGCGTGAGTGCGAGGGCGATTCTCGCGTGATCACCACGCGCGTATCAGCCCTGTGGACGAATGCCTGTACGTGAACTGGCTAGATGTATGAAAATCTTGCACAAAAATGTGCGTTCCTTTGCGCAAAGTTCAGACATTTCATTGTCTCGATTTCTAAAGGCCCAATAGTCACCCTAAGCGATCCAAAATGTGGAGGGGAGCGCCAAAAGGAAGATAAGAAAGTGGGAGAGAAACAGACTGACATTCCTTTGAAGTATATATCGCCTACTTTGGAGAAAAAAGAACGCTCGAGGAGGGCGAGATTTTGTTTATAAACATATTATCCAAAATTTTTTAACCGTACTTCTATTTCAGAATTATAGTGAAATGAGGTCTTCTACTCTAATATCATAATTGTTTTAATCCACACTAATTTGATTGTCTATATGACCAACAGGGTTTTTGTGGTTTTGGTATCTCTGTAACATATAAAAAAGTACTCTACCACAATCGGGTTTGGATTCCAATTCTTTTTAGCCATAAAATTATTTTTTTCTTCAATTGTCTTGTTTTAGTATGGAACGACTGCCCTTGTGTGGGCCTGCAGGAAAGGCCATCTAGGAACTTGTAAAAGTCTTCTCGAAAAACACGCTAACGTTGATACTGCAAGCAGTGTAAGTGAGACTCCTGTAATACGTCTTGCGTTAGCTTGTCACGCGTATTCAAAAACTGGTGCGTGACAAGTACAGTGTTGTGCGTTATTTAGTCAAGTCAGACAAAGCTGTTCCAGTAACTTTGCACAGTAATTATGTGTTTACATCCGAGCCTCAGCACTCGATCTTAGCTAATCAGATGTAAGCAACTTGAATCAAGTCTGTTGTCCCCAAGCTTGCCAATTAGTGATCAGAATTTCTATCAGGTTTTCGCCTTGCCTTCTGATTGGTTAACTACATGTTCCTAGAAAGATGGTAGTATTTAATTTTACTGTTGTAGCGAAAAAATGTATAGGTAATGGTGCAGTTAGAGTGATATTTAAAAATTCTCTCAAAATTACGCGAGTCATTTGAACGAATTTTCAAATTTCACGAGTAGTGTAAATCCTTTAATTACTAGAACTACGATTACTCATTTTATTCTGACTGAGAAATGTATGAGTGCGCTTCAGATAATTGCACCGTGGTGCAAATTAAAAAGTGGCTTGCTCTCCGTCAATCACAAAAAGCAATTTTCTCTCACTCGCATACTACCTTTTTTAACCAGCATCAGTAGTTCAAATTCCTAATGTTTTCTATTTGGTGTTTAAAATTCTGTATTTCTGGTAGTATTTGTAAATTCTCATGAAAAAAAATTATTGTATTGATAGGGTAAATAAGTATTGCCTGGCAAAGTATGTTTAAGACATCAACTAATCTCTGACTCACGATCATTATACACTGAGCGTCGTTTGGTTTTACGTCTTCGGTCTACGACAGATGACAGAGAATGGTTCTAACAAGTTCTGTTACGTTCTTGTAGCGAGGTTGGACTCCGTTGATAATGGCGGCCAAAGGTGGCTACACGGAAGTGGTGGACTGTCTGTTGGAAAGGGAACCACACATCAACGTTACAGATCAGGTACAGCATTAAGGAAGGATACCTATTTGATTTATCTCACTAGAAATAAACCTCCTAAGGTATACGCAGAGGCTGTTTAGGCTCGTCACGCAAACTTCCTTCCCTGAGATTGTGTGACGGGCCCAAAGAGCGCTGCGAAGTTGATTAATCGCTCGTTGACAATTGAACACAGCTTTCTTGTGGAGACATTTCGATTTTATGAACCTCTTCATAAGAGTCTGCTGACATCAATGTTTACATTAACTTAAGAAATCGCGTGGAGAAGGCATGACTTCAAATTACTTCACTTCACTTGTCCCCTGGCGCCAAGTTGGCGCATAGGGCCTCATGACTTCAAATATTAAGGAGAAATTGCACAACATTCAAGGAGAAATTTAAGAATGTCTGGGTTGCCAAATTGCTTAATGAGCTAATTCGTTGTAAAGTGTTCAGTTTTTGAAACCGTTTCGCACAAAAAGTATTCAAAACACGAGTTAATCGAGCTATGCTCTTCGGCCATATTCAGAACTGATTTGTAGCTTGATTATAAAAGGGAACACTTATGCTAATGAGGCAAATGTCGTAAACAATGATTCCCTTCTGTTGCATTGTCTGTCGCTAATTTCACTAGCGTTCTCCATATTATTCAAACGTTGATGTTGATAACTAATTTAGGAATTTTACAGGCTAATGCCAAGGAAGCCTTGGGTCACCCAGAGTTCAATTTTGCGGGGAAAAGAATGTTATTCCGGAATCCACTTATTTCTCAATTTTGGATAAGTAGCGATTAGGTTACAATTAATTAGATAATTGATTGAAGCTCGTTTGAAGCTAACAGTTTTATTGATCTGTTAACAGGAAGGAAATTCTGCTTTAGCATGGTCAGCAAAGCACGGACATGAAGAGATTGTACAGCGGCTCCTAGCAAGAGGAGCTTATTTTAACTTACCGGATAAGGTGAGTTGTTGTCTAATCACTCTGCAGTGAAACGAAAACAAAATAATTTCTTACTTATTACAAGTAAGAAACGACCAGTCGTATAGGAGGGGCAATCTCGTTTATTGATTAGACATAAACGGCCCTAGCATAAGTTATTACAACAGACATAAGTGATCCTGGGATAGTTTATTTACAACAAATGTACTGAACAAAACACGGATATTTTACTAAAACAAAATTTCCAGATTGAAGTGGTAAAAAAAAACAGAGACGCCGTCGAGTGACAACTCATAAAGGACAAACCTTGAACATGCACTTTTGGCCTGATATATACATAACCTGCGTTCCAGCGAGTCTACATACCGACCCACAACTAACTTACAATAATTAACAAAGTGAAAAATAATATTTGTCTTCCTAGCATTGCTTCTCTTTCTCCACTTCTGTGGTTCATTGCTGATGTTGAAGGAGTGTGATATATTAGACCAGGCTGAGACTAGTGGACAAAACGTTTAAGCTGAAAACCTCCGGTCTGAAAGTGATAAAATTGAAACCAAAGTAAAACAGCCGATTTTCGCCGACATTTCTTTTCCCTGTACTAAAAAAGCTCCCTAGACAAGTAGAGGTAGATTTAATACCGAAACACCTTTGTCTGTATACGGAGTTCAGGGTTTCGGAGATTTTGTCGCCTTGGATACGTTATTGCTTAGCAACGTTCGTGATAGGAGTCCAAGCAAAGAGGCTCGCTTTATACGAAAGTTATACTAGAAAAACAGCATTGGTTATCCTCAAAAACTTAAAAGAATGCTGAATACTTGCCACTATAGTTCAGCACGAACATATAAAATTCAGTGTCTTTTTCTAACATTTGCAAAACAGGACTGCTTCAAATCTTAGGTTTTACGACTTTTTTTTTACTGGATCGTTCGAAATTTCATTTGTTCGTCGTTTGTATTTAATATTGGAGTGAGTTTATTAATGTTGCATGCAACAAATATTGCGCTGATTTTATCGCGTGCCAGATGTCCACCCCATGTTTCAATTGCTCAAAAGAATCCTTGAACCGTGACGATGCCTGCAATTCACAGGTCACTGTGGCGTGATGAAATTATCTCTGCTACAAAATTCACTTGTTTCTGATCGCGTTTGCAATTTAAAATTTCAAGGAATGGGCATTTTTTGAAGCGCTAAATTGAAGGAAAAGGGCATCTATCGAAAAGCAGCTGGCAAATTTTGCAAAGGTAATGCAAAGCTTGGCTGATAACGATCAGAGAAGACATTTGGTTGCGTCGAGACTCACCTCTGCGCCATCAGACTTAAAATGTTTTAATTCTGTAGCTTTCTGTCGACGACATAAGTAATTATATGCGATTTTCAACGTGAAAATACGAAATTCTAAGCTTATCTTTTGTCTTATGGTGAGTATGTTAAAACTATTTTACGTTTTAACCATGTTTTCGCCGTGGAAATTACTTTAAACAGGTGAATCTGTTTTGAAGTTAGTTTGGCGTACGTGCGCTCTTTCAAGAACAGAGAAAACGTGATCTTTTATATTCAAATTGAATTATTTGAATATTTGTATTTGAGGAAATAAATGAATCCTTTTAAAATGAATTGAAGTCAGTGAGACATGAAGTGAACTAGAACCCGGAGACATTAAGCGTTTAATAGCTTTTCATGATAACCTATTAAATTTAAGTCATGCGTGAGTTCTTGTTTCCTTTTCAGGAAGGGGAGACAGTTCTTATTTCAGCAGCAAGAGACGGCCATTTAGAAGTGGTGAGGACATTGCTGAGCAAATATGCAGATGTGGAAGCTGCCGATGTGGTGAGTTCTCTACACGAGAAACCATTTTGATACAAAATGATTTCGCTGTCTTCTTTAAATACTTCGCTGTAATAAAATAGCTTTAGACAATTCAGGTTAAGCCGATTTTGTTGCTGGTATCTTCGCTTTGGAACAAAAGGAATGGAACAGAACTAATATTTATTTACTGAAACTTTTCATTTCAACCTCCCGGGGATTTGGAAAACATCATTATGTCATTTCTATAGAACGTGTTTGCTTAATGTTTCAGCTAGCTATAAACTTGTCTCGTGCTGTTTAATTGTCATTAAACACTCAGTTCGTGTTAAGCTGCTGCGACTTGCTGTGACTCAGGAACCAATGTTTATATGCAGCTATTTCGCTGACGATTGTTTCATGTCGGTCGCCTTCCAATATAGTTTTCCGATGCAGAAAGCCTTTAAGGTCAGTCTGTGGTTGCCTTGTATGCTCCTAAAACATTTTTTGCATTTCTCCGGGGGAGGGGGTGAGGGGGAGGAGAGCGTGCTCTCGTTTGTCGCTTATGACTACAGATTTCACATCTGTTGAGAAAACAGTTGGAAGAACTTCGGTTGTCAGTCTTTACTAAATAGCTTTTGCTGTTCCCTTTCGGTAGAAATTCATTTTGAAATCAGTGTCAGTTCTAAGAAGAAAGAAGCCAACCAGAGTTTTTGATTCAAGATTTAGCATAACAATTTTGGATAATATGGGCAGTCAGTGTTGAAGCTCCGTTGACATATTCCTGAAGTACTTCTGGATTCTTGAGTCACGTCTGTTCGTCTTCATTTCATGTTGAGTCAATTTTAGCCTTACCTTACACAGTGCTACAGTTTTGCATACTGTTTGCTCAATTTTAAAGCAAACCGGGCTGCGTGAATTATACTCTGTGGCATGCGGATCTCTCTTTGGCCAACAAGGCATCAGAACAGTTGTGAACAATTTCAACTTTATACTGACACTGTTTAAACACATTTGAAAAGAACGTTTTCTGACATGGCAATCAGGCAAAGCCAAATTCTTCAAGTGTTGATGTAGCAGAACTGTCAGAAGTAGAAATGTCGTGACGTCAGGAAAGAATGTTGACAAAGCGATATTGACTCATGACACTGTCACTCACTAAACAATAATTAAGCCTGACGTTTTTAACTGACTCCCATCTGTTCTCGACCGAAGCCAGAAAAAATACTTGAAACCTACTTGGCTTTTAAGTCCGCAATAATTGCTTTCTCTGTGAAATAATTAATAATTTGTGGACAGTTTGAGCGACCAATTGGAATCAGTTTTGCGTGATTTT
>OMLO01003169.1_pt1 | contig 13560 bp, 3 predicted proteins | sample 1674811 | NCBI WGS metagenome assembly OMLO01 (sample SAMN06265003, study PRJEB25207) | coral metagenome | isolation source: Coral host | place: Mexico:La Bocana,Puerto Morelos, Mexico | collected 2008-11-13
ATAGGATATTAAAATTAAATTTAACAAGAATTCTCCCTACCAAAATATCAATATCTAAAAGAATTGAATAGTAAAGTAAGAAGTTGTTTGAATATTGTTAACTTACCCAGGACTGTAGAAGACAAAGGAGCAGAAATCCTTTTAATACAGGCAAGGCCATCGAAATAGGATACACATTCTTGGCATGTTCTTGAGTTCGACACGCGAAAGTCTACGTTCAAACAGCGTTGGATTCTAGAGCCGGGTCGACATGCTGTTGCGCTTCAGGGCGTCGCTAGAATTTGTCCATGTAAATACAAATAAAATAAATTTGGAATGAAACGTATTGTTCGCGACACTCGTGCTAAATTACCGGAAAACCGTGTAGGCAGAATATATAAAACAACTTCAATGGCGGGGTTTAAAATAGACGCCTTTTCAGAATTACTCTTGAACAAATACTCTTATAATCGAAAAAGGATCTACAAATTTTTTTCTCCTAGTGAATTCTTTTTGAAAAGTTTCAATTTGCTTGATTCACACTCCGGTCATTTTGAGTTAATTTCTTTTCCTTTTGCGCAAAGAAAAAATCTTACAGAAACCGTTGTAAGTGGGAGGTAGAAATTTTAATAGTCCAAGCGATTATTCTATGCGTATACGCGCAGAATTATTGGCCAAAAGGAAAAAAAGAAGTGTCAATTTAAACAATAAAGCCCAAACAGTACAAAGCTATTATCTTTGTCGTGACGCGTGCTAAATTTTTAATGTATTTTTTTTGATCTTCGCAGACTAAAAAATGCATATCACTTTTTTTCTTCCGAAATCGGCGGTATACAGTTATCCATGGCAGGATTTCTAGAAGCGCGTTCGAAAACGCAAATGTATCAAATTAAACATTTCACGCAATTGAAGTAAAACGTTTTTTCACAGCTGGAGAATCGTCGATATTCGCTCGATTACCTCGTGCATAGAGCGACATTAAAGGGGGTCTTGTTAATCGAAGGTTTGCGGTGTAAACACTGTCAAAAATCGTCCAAAGTTGGATATTTGCGGTTTGGCTCCTACTGTCAGTTGGTAAGGGGTCAAACAGTGCGAATATACTCGCTTATCACCTAACTGTGCTATATAATTGGCGTATTTCTGTTACTAATTCGGAATCCTATGATAGGCGATTGGCAGTGGCCAGGCGTAATGCAAAATTTATGCGTTTGTGTGACCGCTGTGACGGCATAGAATGGAAACGAGAGTCTGGGCACTAACGTGCTAAACAGCCTCCGTTATAACTAAGGGCCTTGGATCATAGGCAGTTACTCTACACCCTAAAGTAGACCAATTTCGATAAAAATTTCAAAACAATAATCGGGAGGTTTGATAATCCGGAAAAGTAGGAAGGTGTGTCTATGACTCGCGTGGCTTGAATTTGGGAGAAAGATAAAGTATTTCTATACGGCTGATCTAAGAAGCCTATCTTGGAGAGGGCTTCTTCTCGAAAGGCCCTTTCTCAGAAGAGCTTTCTCTGGGTATACACTTAAAAATGGGAAGCTACGGCTCTTATTGGACAAATCGCAGCGAAAACCCACGTTATAAGAAGTCTAAATAGTAGCAAATTACAAAATTTTGAAATCACACTTGAATTTTGCTGCTTTTAAATATGATCTGATAATAGAATGTTTCCATTACTTCTGGAATTCTACTACCACTTTGAGTAAGTTAATGTTAGAATGAGTTCATTAAGGATAATTTTGACCTTTATGGCCATAGTTTTATATGAAGACTTACACATTGACTGACAATGGACAAAATATTTCCCATCATCTCTGCAGAGTTGTTGTTGGTCTACAAGGCATGTTTTTTTTTTCTTAACAAAAGTGTATTTCCTGAACCTTTCACTGTGGTTTAGAGCTTGGTAACTCAGTAGTCCCACAACTTAGTTTGGCTTTCCCAAAGACTATGGTTTATCAGGAAAACAATATTATTTCCGTCCTACTTTTTCAACAAATGCACGATTTGTTTTTCACCCTTTACTTCAAGTTTAGAAGTCAATATTGTTAAATAAGGCACTGCAAAGTTAGCAGCGGTCTCAACTAAGAGCATCTGACAATGAAGTCAAACTGAATTGAGCAGTGAGGGATAACACATTTTTGCTATAGCCCATTTGACTCCTCCTCCACAAATTTGGCAGTCAGCTTTGAAATGCAAGGTCGCAGAAGTTAGGTACTCAAGTTCATATCACCATTAGATGAAGTGTGTGTGAGAAAGAGGCCAGACAATGAGCAGAGCCATACGTGGTACACAAACAGCTATGAACAAACTTCATTTAACAATGAAATTCTGCTACAAGACTATCAAAACCTTTGATTTTGTATTGTTTCATAAGTAATTCAACAATTTTTAAAGTATGGACTAACAGAAAGCAAAATTCTGTCAAACATTTCTAGACTCTACACTGGAGTCAACGTAACTCCCTGTAAGAATTCTTTTGAGTCAATGATGAATATCTGTAATTCCTAAGTAGTAGTAATAGTACTTAACCTTCAAGAATGGTTGACACAAAGAGGTCCACACCAAAATATAAACAATAACCATGGGAAGTTATTTACATTTTTATTGCAGAAATAACATTTTAAGACTCCATTTTCACAGCCTTCCCACCATGACCCTTGTTGTGCTTCTTAGAAAACCGCAAGTTCCTGAGGAATTTTGGGTCAACCTGGGAAGAAACAACAACCATACAGAAATGTTAATATTTCAGATGTTAATATTTCCCGTCAAGTTTCACACACTCTATCACTGCCCGTCATTAAAACTTTGTCTATATTCTTGGTTTCTTGACCTCTCAGTTAATCAAAGGTTACGTTTGTGATTTCTTGACTTAGACTTCATCTTTCTAGTCCCGCTTGGTTTCTAAATGCCATTGCCATGGTAACCAATGTCAGGCATCACACAGAGCTTACACAACATTTTCTGGGAGGTGTAATGGCTAAATTGCTAGTACACTGGCTTCCATAATTTATGTATTCCAGATGTGAAACCTGGCTAGTGCCCTTGTATTGTGTTACACTTAACTCTCACAGCGGCTCTCTCAACAAACGAATATCACTAGGTATTTTATTTAGCCCTAACTTATTTTATATAGCCCAAACCTATTTCATTTAGTAGGATAATGAATTAATAGCAAAAAATGTTCATTAATAATATGAAGCTTACTAAATGAACTAGATCTCTTCAGTTCACTTTTGAATTAAACTTCTGATCATAGAACAAAACACTTATAAACACTCAATGTGTGGTTCAAGAAAATATCTATACCCCCTATTAAGGGTAATTTTTTCTAGTTTGATCCCCCACCCCACAGGATTTCCTGTTCCAGAGGGCTTCACATTATCCCCCCATCTTTCCGGGGAGATCTGTGATTTTTCTACTTGGATCCCCTAAACCTTGGAAATTCCATAGCCATAATCAACTTAAGTCGTTATCTTAATCAGAGTTTCCTAGGAACATTAATTTTTTAAGCAGGAGCACAAAACTACTAGAAGTGAACTTCTTTGTCAAAAGAGCAAGGCAAATTGTCCTCACAGCCTGTCAGATTGCCCAGTGCCCTGCCCTTATGAAACCCTCTATCAGGTTTGAAATCACCATGTTTGGAGGAATTGTTGCATACAAACAGGGCTCATTATTGATACACATGTTCTCTAAAATTTTTGTATAAGCGAAAAGTGCTACAATGTGTGCATCTACTCATCTACTCAATGTTTAAAGTGATCAACAGTTTAATGTTTAAAAAAAAAATGCAATTGAAACAGCACCCAGAAATTCCAACAAGAGTAAAGCAAGCACTCTTCATGCTTTAAAGATCTGATAATTCTCAGAAAACCGCTGTTATGATTTTTATTTTGACCTTCTCAAAACAACTTAGTGTCCACTGTACCATGAACTACATTGTAAATAGTAAACAAAGGCATTAATTCAAAGCTCCAGTTCCTAATTTGAAACACATTCAGTTGATAAGACACTTGTCAAACAATCCATGCTGCCCCCAATGAATATAAACCGTATGACCATTGCATAATGATCGTTTCTGGAACCACGTTGTTACCGTGATTCAGAAATAACAGAACCGAAAAACCATTTGCCACCAACATCTTCAGCCTTATTAATGAAATTCATTAGATTTACTGGTTCTAATTCCCAACAAGTAGAGCAATTCCTTTGATTAGCACTCCAATTATATACCAAAATAAAAACCTTGTTTCACTGGATACAGAGCCAAAAAAGTCTTACTGATGAACAACTCAAAATCATTTGAATCCAAAATCGTAAGACTTGTTCATGTATATCAGAAGTTCAATGATTGATCCTAATCAAACTCAATCTAGGAATCAGTTGGTGATGAGAAATAGCTTTTCATAAATTTCTAGAGCCAAAGATGTATTTATGCAAAGTTAATGAACGAAAATATCGTGAATTTGCACAAAATTCAAATATATGTTTGACTGTCTAAAGTTTTTTGGCAAGTTTGATTTGTAGCAGCGTGCATTTAAAATAACGTGAACTCGGTTGATAAGGCCAAGCTCAACTTAAAACATGATAAGCTTTAGTATCACCCAACTAGTGGACTAATGCAAATCCTGCATTTTGATTGGCTACGCTACTAAACTAATACCAATAGTCATCGAGTAGCGAAATTCTTTCGTTTTATTCCCTAAAAAACCTTTCTTCAACTTGCAGTTTCTAATTTTATTATTGCTTTTGTCTGTCCGACTAGTTGGGTGATACTAAAACAATTAGACCCTTCGCCCTCAAGGGCCACGGGTCAATAACCCATTCAGCTTCACCTCATGGGCTATTGACCTGTAGCCCTTGAGAGCGAAGGGTCTAATTGTTAATTGTTAAGTTTGTAGTGTGAATATCCTTACAAAAGGACAAAAGCAACATAACAACAGGAACAAAATGACATAAGAACACTGACATATGCAATAATGTCATTATGTCGCAGGGATGGCGGAGCGTATTTCTAAGTGGGGGGGCTGAAAACGAGCGCCAGAGGCGCAAGTTTGTAGGGGGGTCTGGGGGCATCCCCCCCCCAGAAAATTTTGAAATCTAGAGGCTCGGAAATCGTGTTTACAGCATTCTCCGCAAGATACTTCTTGAAATAATTACTGACATGATCTTGGAAAGATTATCACGGGGAAAGAAACCCAAGTTACTTCTGGAGACACGTGTTTAGGTGGTAACGCAACACATTTATACCCGTTAGTATGCGTTACTATTGAGCACTGCCATTTTAATAAAATAAACCAGAGCGATTCGACCAGGCTATATGCTGCAACGGTTGGACGAATACGGAATAATGAACATGAAGAAGAAACTAACTGATCAGAGCTAAAAGAACAGCAACTCACCCCTTTCAAAGATGGATAACGCTGCTTCTTTGGTTTCTTAATTCCATTTCTGTGCCATTTGTGGCCTAAAAATTAAGCGCAAGCATTAAAACAGTACAAAAAAATAATATCGTATCTTTCACGCGTTTTCAGTGCATAACAACGGCTACACAACTGAAATACAAACCTTGATTGTGGTTCGTGTGATTCTTTGACTTCGCCATGTTATGCTTTGAACAATCTCGCTAAAACCTGTAAATTTCGCCAAAAGATGACATACTTCAATACTTTTCAGACACTTAAAACATTAGTTCTCACAATTCATACATCTGGAGAATCAGATGGCAAAAGGAAGCAAAGATATTACCTTGATTGTCTCACCAACAACAAGGCAGGTTTCTCAGGATAGAGAAGAGAGGAAGAAAGAAGCCACGCGCGGTCCCAGAGGAACCTGGGAAATTCGTTCCCAGTCTGTTTTCAACACAAAAATTACAACGGACAACTGAACTCCAAACAAAATGAAAATGGTTTGTCAACTGAAAAATAAAATGTTATACGAGGGTAAAATAATAATGTGTTGAAAAGTGGAAACAAAAGAGTTCAAGAATTTATGAATGGTCTCCTGTGTATCAGCAATTTGCATTGAGGGCGGAAATGAGGGCAGGTACCCAAATCCAGAATAGAAAACAAAAATCACTTAGAGATGCGCAGAAATAGCGACACAAATCATTTTAGTTGATAAATTTATGAATATTTAGTTGATAAATATATGAATATTTATAAAACATCAGGCCTGGCTTCTGTCCGGGTGCAAATGTAAGTAAAATTTTGTGTCCGCATTAGTGACCGTTGGACTTTGTGCTAGCTGGGCTGGAAAAAGGAAGGTAAAGTGGGTTAAAGCGGGATCTTAAACACGCCATTTTTCCAAACTTTTTTCGTGGCTAAGATTTAATTCTTAACAATCAATTACATTTTGACAAACTGGGCCTGAATCTGTTTCTTATTTGCAGTATCCTTTAGCAAGACTGGTAAGCCCGGGAACGACTCTGTCCCCACGGTTATCTTGGATCAGGAAGCAAGATATGACCTAAACTGAGCTACTGCCACCTTCTTATATGGGCTATATCGAGATGTACGGCCGCAATGGGTGTTGGTTAACGGTTTTGAGCGGTTTTGGGTTAAAAAGGGTACAGATTTTTATCTGGCATTGGCATCCTGGCATTGGTTATTTTGCTAACGAGGAATTTGTAGCCCCTCTCAAATGTCTACCCAAATGAAAGCTGATTCAGCCGTTAGCCGTGGTCATATATTATGAGCTCGATGAGTTGATGAGGCCAAAGGCCGAATCAACTATCACCTCATAGAAATCGAGAGCGAATAATCAAATTGCTTTTGTAGAATTCTAATTGAAATAAACACAAATTACCCTTTCCAGTTATTTTCCACGTATTATTAAACTTCACGCTTTAATTATAACAAAATCGCAGAGACTCCATTGCCATTGAGAACGTGCGCGCACTGGTTTGTTCAATATTTTTTTTAAGTCAAAACACCGTTTATGACCTTCTTTTAGTCTTCTCAGGAATTCAATTATCCATTTTCATTTAAATGTTTCTCCAAAAATTCGGGAAAACGAAAATACGAATGTACTGACTAGCTCAGCCAATCAGATTGAAACATTTGCATTAGTATGCAAGTAGAATTCTACTAATTAATTTTAGAGAAATATTAATGGGATATCAGTTTTTCGCTCAGTCGTCTCAAATAGGGTATGCAAAATCACAGATTTTAGTCTGAAATTGTAAGCTGCAGCTTTCAAGGTAAGAGCCGCACAACCTCACCAAACGGGCAGTACCCCCACGGGCCTGACTGTGCCAACAAACGCCCATGCCGGTATTCCCTGTGTCGGAAGCTTTGCTCTTCAAATTTAATTGCAGAAAAATTACGAACAAGGCTTTGGTTTGCTTGCGTATTTGGATGTGTGTAACAGTAGTTGGCGGGAATTGAAAATCGCGCGTGAGCAGTTTCGGCGGCGGAGCCCACTTAGCTCACTCATACTCCGATTCGATCTCTGAAAGCCTGAGGCAGCGTCCAACATCGCCCGAGAAATTTGAAAACGCTCATGTGAATTTCCTGCCAGAGTTTTCGCAGCCTTTTCCAAGCTCTGGGTCGGGGGTTGGGGTGGGGGGCGATCAAAAAAGCGGGCGCGCGACTCTCCTCTCTCTCTACCAGACGTCGCTCCTCTCCTCTTTCTGTACCAGACCCCACTCGTCGCTGGTCGTCCGGCCGCTTTATTCGATCGTCCCCACTAACCAAAAGCCTAGAGCAGGCCAGAGGTTTTCTCAATCACAAATCCAAAATGGTCGCTGATTGTTGCGTTTAAGATTTCTCCGCCGTAGTGGGGACAGAAACATTTGATGCGTTTTAGAGTGAAATCTCTGCCGGTTTTCAAATTCCAGCGGTATAGTGTGATTGTACGGGACCTTGTGCATTCTGGTCTAGTATCAGGGCTCCTGTCTTGGATGTGATAATAAAATGTCAAAAACACGTGTTCATCGTAATAGATTATAGTTTTCCCTCCTTACGTCCCTTGGACCTCTTCCAATGTGCCAAACACATGGGACACGTAAACTAAACAAAGTCGGTAAAAGTTATGAGCGCGCCCGGAAAGGACTCTATAAGCCAAACCAAAACACACGGAACTGGCACAAATGTGCGTCCTCTGTGCGCACGTAACGGAATGTTGATATTCCTCTTACCATTAATAGCTTTGAGCATTGTGTTGTGCTTGTAAAAGAGCTTGTACGCTCGTATCAGAGTAAACAGGGGTACACCACAGACGGAAAATGACGAAAATGAGGTTTTCTCACCAACACTACAGCAACATAAAATTAAACGTGACTTGGACGGTTTTGAACTAAGTGACTTTAAATGTAGCCATAATCTTCTCTTGCCATTAGCTTTCAGGACTGTGTTGTATTTGTAAAAGAGCTACAGTACGCTCTTATCAGAGTAAACAGTTGTAAACCACAAACGGAAAAAGAGGTTTTCCCACCAACAGAAAACGTGACTTGGTTGGAGCAAAAAACGGAAAGACATAATCAGTCAAATAGGTGGAAGGGTTCAGACAGTTTTGTTATTGAAGAAAGCATGAAATCACATACAGAATGGATGGAAGTTTTTTTCTCAACACAGGCAAATTTAAAACAACAACTTAAATATTCCTTAATTGAGGGAGTTAATTGTGATCTACTCCGGCCCTAACTTGAAAACTCTTTTTTTTACGAGAATACCTCAGTACGTGTACATGTGTCAATGACAAAGAATCATCCTCTCAAAAACGATAAGTTGTTACAATTGATAGATACATCGAAATAGATTTTGACCACAAACTTAGACGATTTCCGCCGTTTAGTTTGATCAAGCCTTCCACAAACAACATATACGTGATCAACAATTTTTAATCATTTCCGGCAGAGTAATCTAGAACTCTCGGCTAATATAAATAGATTTTCATTTAAGGGGAAACGAAAGAATGGAAACCGCACTTACTCGTTATTTTTAACTTTGGCCAGTATATAACTATAGAGACGCCAGCAAAGTTAAACTCAATTTAAAAATTTTACCTGCGGCATTAAAAGTTAAGCCTACAGTTTTTTTAAGTTTGACCTGAAATCCGCGTTAATCTTCTTCATCCTTAACCATCCTTGTTCCTTTAATTTATGGATTCTCATTATCTCTATGACGTTTCTCTAACTTAGTAAACGTTTTTCAGATTTCCTTCAATTTGAAAGTAATCTTACTTGTACATGAACAAAATAACGTAACTGAACTCCTATTCAAAAATTATTTTAAGTGCACGCTACAAGCACGCATGATTTAAACATTTTAGCTACAAGAAAATAAACTTGCTCTTTATCAACCACTCTTTCTATCTATATTTTCCTGTTCCTCTTTTGTCTGCGTTCAAAGAGCGGGAATGAGAAGATTCTGGAACGAAGATTAATTGATAATAATTGTTCGGCTTGTCCTAATCACATATCGTACCCAACGGAAATTCATGTATTTCGTCAGATAGAATAGGAACAGCCTCAACAAAACTTAAAAAGTTACAACCGAAGGTGATTGAGGCGGTCAGAAGCCCGATGTACAAAGTAAAAAGAAAAACTAAGTGAGGGACTGATTGACTTTGGGAGATGTATGCAATTGTATTTTTTATTAAAAAAGCAACTGCAATGCCACAGAAGCTGATTAAATTAAACCGGTATACATGTAGTGTCATTAGCGATAATGGCCGCCGCCTTTGGATCAGTATGATTAAAATCGCATACTTTGGAATCAGGCCAACTAGAATACTACTTTTTCCTCGATCTAGATTCTAAATTAAGAAATGGAAAACAACTAAATATAAAGTTTAAACCAGAAGACTTTTAGGCCTAACATAATTAGAAGGGTCGTTCAGTTTATAAACTCGTGTACCGATATGATTTAAATCATGACTGAATCTCTAATCAACTTGAAAGTGTGCATGGACAGCCGTGCTGTGTAGCAATCAACACAAATTCCATAGAAGGGAGGTAGATATTTAGTAATCAACCGGGTGAATCCCAGTGTGAAGTATTTGGGTAGGGCTGAAGTACTACAGTGTATGGTGTATATCCTTGTTTTGGATTTGTATCCAACCGTTAACACTGCATTTAGGCTACTGTATTCTCTCTCTTTCCTTTGATCAATACTTGCGCTCGAGAGATCAACAGTGATTCCTGAACCAGTGTAGTCTCGTGGATTTCCAACATCAATCTCTGTCCACAGAAAACAAATGATACAAGACCATATAATCGCACTTATGTTTTTCATTGGAATTTAGAATCTAAGTTAATAATTTGTTCATCAAAGTTGTCGTTTGTTTTCTCTAATTATATCCAAACAGTTCTAAAACAGTGTTGCTTCTAACGGAAACGGTAGGACAGCATATAGAATACTACATGACGTCTTTAGTTAACTTGTTAAGAGACAAGAAAAGACCTTAATTAACGAATAGTTTATTGAATATTCAAAAACAAAAAGCTAGCACTGCAGAAAGGTTTATAGGAGAGTGACTTTCCGTTTAAGATTTCCTGTGGCTTAGCAGACAAGCAAACAACGGATATGGAATATTTGCTCAGTGGCATGCTTCGTGGTCACGTAGCCGGTTCAATCAATGTGTTTTTCGTCATGCAAGTTTGAGGGACAGCCTGAAAACCTGTTCTTTGATTACAAATTACAGGTTGTATTTTCTAAGTCAAAGCGAACAAAGGAGTTTATTTCCAATGAGAATTTTGCTTAACACAAATTGCTACGCTCTGAACAAAGCGTTTCGAGGTGGCAAAAAAGAATTCGATTCTCTTCTGAAGAAGAAACGTCACTGTTTTGAAACACTAGGTCGTGTAAAAAGGCTCTTTAAGGTTCCAAGTTACCGGCGTTTCGATAGACTTGCACGAGCGGGATTCAGATGCCGTTTACATTATTTCCGGCAGTTAACTTAACTGAAAATACATAAATATTTCTTGTTTTCCCGGCTGAGAATTCAATTTTAAAATTGTTAATACTGAATATTACTTGCATTCTCTAAGAACGCTCAACGCCGAATGAATTTTTGTCATTTAGCTTAGTTTGGTAGGCCAATTGAGAGTCACTTCCTTTTCTTTTTATACTGTACTAAATTTAGAAATAAATTTAGACATAATTTTATACCAGAAGACTGTAAACCTTATAATAATAATATTAGCCCTCTTAAGATAATTTCATAGGGTCGTGGGAAAATCGAAGTGGTAGTTGCAACTGTAATAAGAAACGTGCAGTGTGGTAATCAACACAAATTTCTGACCATAGAAGGAAGGTAGATATTTTAAATATCAACCCGGTGACTCCCAGTATTAAGGGCTAGGTTTGGGCGTGGAAGTAATACTGTAAGGTGTGATAGTTACCAGGTTTTCGAAACCGCTCTCGATCTTTTTTCTAGTTATTTGGCCGCTATGATTTGTAACCAACTTTAGGTAGTCTGGATTTTGGTCACCGCATTTTACTTGCTTTCTTTGAATAACAACGCCTCAGAGATTGTGAACAGCGTGTGCTGAAGGTAGTCTCACGAAATTAAATCACAAAATTTTGTCCATGAAAGAACTTTAAAGTATGAGGTAATAGTCTGCTTTTAAGAATGTAAGTTAAGAAAGGAAAATATGCTCTGAGTTTGCTCATCAAAGTTGTCGTTTATTTTAAATGATATCCAAATAGTATTGCTTCTAACGGCAACAAAAGAAAGCAAACTACGTGACCTGCTTAGTAACTGAACTTGCTAAAAAGACTTGAAAAGAGCTTAATTACGAATAGTTTATTGAACATTTCAAATCAAAAGCCAACACTGCAGAAAGTTTTGCGAGAGAGTAATTTTCCGTTTTAGATTAGCTGTGGTTCAGCAGACTAGTAAACAAGGATCTAGAATATTTACTTGAACGTTTTATGTGGTCACGTATTCAACCCACGTGTCGGTCGTCATGCAAATTTGAGGACCACCTGAAAACGTGATGATAAGCTATTATCAGTTCACGCCACGAGTTCTTTGTTTACAAAACAATGTGGTTACTCTTTTTTCCAATGGAAAGTTTTCAGCGAAAAACACAATTTTCTAGACTCTGATGCTGAAGAATGCACTTTACTGGTAGCCAAAAAATCCTTCATTTTCAGGACTGAAATGAGAAGAAACGTCACTAATTTGGAAACGTTGACTCGGGTGTTTTCAAGTTCCCGTTTTGCTTAAGGCGGGGTTGAAATGCCGTTTATGTATTTCTGGCAGAGCGTTTGACTGATAATACAAATATTCCTTGCTTTTCAAAAATTCCTTTCTCTGTTTCCTTCGAACGCTGAAGACCGATTTTCACCAAATTTGCACTGCATTCACAACCTGATCCTAAACGACTCGGGGTGTGGCAAGCAAGACAAAGCCATTATAAATGAAGCATATGCCGGCGTTTTATGTATTTCTTCACTGAGTGAACAAGACATACCTGCGTTCGTATGCGTGGGAGTATACCCTTGGACGAAAATAAACGAACAATCTTTGTCCTTCTGAAGGCTTTTTATTTCCGTTTGTTCAAAACAAGAGAGGGAAAATTTAAAATCTGTTTCCGGAAAATCGCAAGTCTTGTTTATTCCTTCAAGCACGTGAGTGGCAGATTAGAATAAATTACCGGCAGGGGTGGAGAGGGTTAAGTTCTGACCTGAATGACAATCCTGAACTTGACACACTATGAATAAAGCTACTGAAGCAAAGAGAATCAAGGATGTTATCAATCAGAGAATGAAAATCATTGCAACATTCAGAAGAAACAAATGTATTCATTGTAAGGAAATTTAATTTGCCTGTTTTGTTAAATGAGTTCAGCTCCTTTGAACGAAGACAAGGTGAAATTTCCCGCCATTTCGTATGCACAAAACGCGCGGCCGTCCGGTCTGCTCCTATTGGTCAATTTAAACTTGCATGGCACGTGACGAAAGCCGCAAAAGGATGAAAACTTTTGTTGTTAATGTCAGACCTAGAGTTTAGTTTCTGTATTTCCTTGTTTTGTTATGAAATCACGGTAATAAATGAAAGATTGAGAAATTCAGATCGTCACGTATCTGGTCGTTTCTGACTATTGTTTGTGAACAGAAATTTGTTTCGAGGCTAATATCAAGGCATCAAGAGCATATCTCGTCAGTTTTGATGCGGGTCCATATTGATTGCTTTCCCAGTTTAAGAAGTTAAAAAATTATTTGTACCCTGGAATATCGGAAAATTGGTTTCTGTAAGGACCCATCCATACTGCGCCTTATAAATTTAAAAGTGAAACAATTACCGGAGTTTTGGAATTTGTGTTTGAGGAAATCTCGGGTTGGGAAATCTCATGGTTTTTGTGATGTCATCGTTTTCGAAAACTTAGCCTCAGTTTTAAATTATTTTTCATTCATACTAAGACGGTGTTTTGAATAGCGTTTACTGAGGAAAAGCTCCTTTTTGTGACGGTTTAGTGTTAACGCCAGGTCTAACCATAGGAAAAAAGCCCTTCTTCATATCTATCCAGTGTAGTATGGAATTGAATAAAGGCTGAAAGTTTCTAAAGAAACTCTGGTGCTGCGTCGGTGGGGGTAACAAGGTAATTTGGTTATATCAACTAAGTTGAAA
>OMLO01003170.1_pt1 | contig 13554 bp, 6 predicted proteins | sample 1674811 | NCBI WGS metagenome assembly OMLO01 (sample SAMN06265003, study PRJEB25207) | coral metagenome | isolation source: Coral host | place: Mexico:La Bocana,Puerto Morelos, Mexico | collected 2008-11-13
CAGATAAAATAAGTGATCTAGAAAGTGCACCAGACATAAGAGAGGATGGCCCAAAGAGACAACGAGAAAGCTGAGAGAAGAATGATTACAAAAACTACCAGTCAAGACAAGCTCTACACTAAAAGAGAAAGAAGAGATCATTAATCAACAAACATGCTGGACATATATTACACTACTGCCCACAACAACAGGAAAACATTAACCATAATACAGCTGTAAGTTACGATAGCAGAGTCTGCGATCAAATATTCTTTTTTTTAAAAGGGCATACAAACAAGGCAAATGGGTCACTGCAAAGCAGAATTTACCTTTTTGCCTGGTTTGTGAAACTGCTGATAACTCTAATAACAGCTATTGCTGCAGCTTATTACGTGAGGTTGGTAACAGGACTAAAGTATAATTATTATATACAATGAACTAAGAGAGGTCATGTGTTCATTGTCCAAACAACTCCGTGAATCTGATAGCACAATACAATGCGGCAATCTTGACAATGTATGGATAAATGTATAAGTAAATGTTAATATCAGATCAAATGCATCTTAGCATCATATGAAGTGTCATTCACACTGACCTTTGTTGTCGTTGACTCCAAGTTGACCAAAGCTACAATAGATAATTTATATTTTTTGTTTTAACTCTACATGACATTCACGAATGACAGCAGGATGGGAGGGGGGCTTTACATTTGAAAAGCACCTCTGGTTTGAAATTCAATGAAATCTTTTTCAAAATCTCCAATGGGCCATGAAAATTTGGCCATATTGATGGGGTGGCAGTAGTAACTAGGTAGGGTCAAATTTCGCAGCAAGTTTAATAATTTAATAAGTGATATCTTGATGAATCAACAATTTTGTGCACTTCTAAACAACTGTTTTTCAATAAGCATACATTTTACAAGGCTTCCTTGATAGAAAATATTAAGGCATTTAGCCAGGAGTCTGATATAAATTGGTCATTTGAGGTGACCATATTCTTGAGGTGACAATAAGGTGGGGTTCCACTATGGCTTATCAGATTTTCATGTTCAGAGGTAACTTACTTATTCCTTCCCCAGCTGAACAGTGCTCCGGAGAGGGACAGGGCAAAGCTATGATATCCACCAGCACATAACAAAGCAAACGGTACTCCGAACAAAGAGGACACATGTTCTGGAAGGTAGTGAACTGGACTTGAGGTATCGATTCCAAGTTGGCCATTCTTATTGTCACCCCAGGCAAACAAGAATCCACCTAACACAAACATACAGAAAGGAATTTAACAAAGAATGACTGACAAAGATATTTTAGGCGGAATTTTTTCGTTACTTTTTTCCTTTGTGAACCTTTTACCACAATAAGTTACAACTATGTTATAGTATGTCTCAAAAATAAACCCGCAAGTTCTGAAAATTATTGGCCTTGGTTATAGTTCCAGTGTCCGTTAATCTAATAATTATTACAAATCACTGTAATGACAAAATATTTTTTTAAATAGGTCTATGAAGCAACTTGATATATTAGCAACATATTCATTTAAGGGTAGCAACCAGTCATTTGCATTGATGTGACTGTTGCATGATCAGGGGCTGGATGTGATGCCCTATGAGTAAAAGCCACAAAATTTTACGACTTTCCACATGGGTTTTCTATGCCGATATTTGTTACACTCTGTCTACAATTGGAAGAGAAAGTTATATTAGATCCATTTGAGTGACAAAACTGCAGGCAAAATTAACACAATGATCATTAACAGCCCTTTTCATTTTTAATTGTATAGATCCTCCTTAGTATGCAACCATTACCACAAGGGTGTCATGAGGGGTCGTGAGGGGTCTCAAGTCAGAAATCCACTAAAATCAGCTGCATGACCCAACAAATTTATAGAAACTTTATAATGATTTGGTGGAAGTAGTGGGAATTGACCTGATAAAATTCCTTATTGACACTCCACCTTGAAAACTTATCTGGAACACTGTGAGTTACAGTGTGGACCTGATGCAAGTGTATGACATGGTGCGACAATACATCATAATTTAATCACAAAAAGATTCAGAGAATTATTTTGTGGCTAAGTATATACACTGGAACCATCAGGGTATCTACATAGGCAAGTTCTCAGTTTGATACTTGTTATATCCCGTGCAACTTATACGAAGTAGTTATTAGATGATATATTAGTGTGACTCACATGAAGTGTGTGAAGAATAAAACCATGTGCTTTGGGAGTGTACACATCGAGCTCGAGTGAATTTGGAGTATTACAATACTCTGACTTTGTGTCAATATTTTGTCTTGCAATCAAACATTTTCATAGTGTCTGTGAACAAACACAATGTATGAAATAAAGCATTCACCTGTTGTGAGTGCTAGTGAATGTCTTGCTCCACAAGCCACTTGAGTTATCATCAAACCAGCAGACTGAAGGTTCTTCACAATTCTAAACAATAATGTACATATCAAAATTTAATCTAATGAAAAAAACTCATCAACCACTCTTCAGGTACTTTACTATAAGTTAGATTGCCTACAATCATGTAGAAAAGTCTTTGCACTTTTGCACAATTTTGCACGTATGGCAGATGCGGATACAACTTTACTTGCCTTGCCTCTCCCCCCCCCCCCCTCCCCAAGTACCATCAATTTTATATAATTTTAAACATTGTTTTGGGGGGGGGGGGAAAACAGCAATACATTTTTAATTTAAATCTAGGAATGCAGCACTTTTTTCAATCTTCCATTGTACAACACAGATAATTTGCTGCATTACATCAGAGTTTAAGGACTTTTGTCCATGATTTATAGTTAGGTTTTAACCACATAAACCTTCCTCTGATAATAGTTAACAAATGACAAAAAAAGTTGTATACAAACAAATTGAACAAAGATGACAGCACCTTGGATGCCTCTGAGCATTTTTTTGCATGTTTCCCAGACCAAGCTGTCCTGTCATGTTATCCCCCCAAGCAAACACAAACCCTTTATCTGTAACAGCCAAAGTGTGCATCTGTCCACAGGCCACTTGTTTTATCGTACATGTTTCAAGTGCATCAACTCGAGCTGTGAAACATTCATAAGACAGGTAATAGAGCAAAACAAATTTTTCATAAAACAGGAGAACTTCAAAATATGCAGAAATATGAGCTCTGCAGTCAAATAACAGAATATAACTATGATGTCTGATCACAATACTTTAGAAGACAGAGGTTTGGAAGTATGCCTGTTCAAAATTCAAATTAACATTACGTTACGGAGAGTAGTTTTCAATTGAGTGTCATCCAACCAAAACCAAACAAATTACTTACCAATGAGACTAATCTGCCAAACCAAACCTCGAGTAACTATGGCCAAACTCAACCCGTAGTAAAAACTAAAACCAGCTTAACTGCAGAATACCCTGCCACTTGAGTTCATTTATTCCTGCACATGTCTTGTTTTTTAAAAATACGTACGCAAGTAGAATCAGGAACAATCGTGGCAGGGTATTCTGCAGTTGCTCCCAAAAACCAAAGCAATTCCCTTAATCTTATTACTTTATTACCGCTCTAACAAATTGCAGTGTTAATTGTAAAATGTTTTAACGTGTTATCATTTACCAGCAGTACTATAACAAATCGCGTGCACTATGCCTCGTTTAATCAAAATGACAGCTGAAGATAAACAATAAGCTTATAGAGAAGTAAACATCAACAGATAACATACACAGATCGTTAACTCACCGAGTTTCCTTCCATCTTTATGGTGTCCAAGCTGTCCTTTCTCGTTACTCCCACATGTATAAACAACGCCATCCTGTTTCAAGACCGCCGAGTGTTGCCAGCCACACACAATGTCTTTAATTTCCGACACTTTTCCAAAAGTGTCCTCAACAATTCTCGGAGACAAAACTGGTTGGTCGTCAATTTCGCCCAGGCCAAGCTGGCCATCGGAACTTTTACCCCAGCAGAACATTACTAAACCATTTTTATCAACTTTATGCTTTCATTCGCTCCTGAATGCCAGATCAATCTCCTAAGGACAACACAAACAGAAACGAAACAACCTTCATCGTTCCGCCATCTTTTCCTCTTTCAATAGTAGTTTCCAGTCCTGTCTGTTAGTGCAAGTTACTGATCACGTGATTTATTGGGTTCTTTGCACCAGTGCCCTATCACTGAATGTCACCTTTATTTATTACAATTTGTAATGCCCATCTAATGAAATCACAAAACTACTCTCACATGTTGTTAGAAAGATGATCGTTCTTTCAGCATGGAGTATGATATATCTTTGTAGAGACCCTGACTGGAGGACAACGTCCAGTGGGTGGAGTCTTCTAAAAATGGTGTCGGACGGAAACTTTTTTCAACGCCTATTTAACACCTTGGAAATTTCAGAATCAAAAAACCACGATTGCAATCAAGTAGCAAAGGTAACAAAACGATTCATTCTTGGTGAAATTTCTTTTATAAGGATAAGAACGGTATATCTCCGTGTGCCCTACAAATTTTGCATAAACTATTGTTGTCAAATACTCTTGGGAATACGCAGACCTCTATAGTGCATTTAAAATAATACGTTATAGAAACTTTGGCAGATCGAGTAAATTGAGGGGAATTGGAAAAAAGAGAACTGAACTTTTAGTTTATGCGGGAGGCGTTGGGTGGGGGGCGTTGGGTGGGGGGGCCCGGGTGGGGCCTGTCCTACCACAACAGCGTAAAATATTTTCACTTGACAGAATGGGAGCGTGGTACTCGGTCAGTCGGGACGATCGCCGGAAAACGCGGGCGGGCGACGAGTTTTCTCGACCAGATCCCGCTCGTCGCCCGCTCGCTTTTCGTCCTCACTGAGCTAGAGCTGGAACAGGGGGAAAATCCGCAAGCGAAATGCGCGGTTGACCGCACAGATAGTGTTTCGAAATATAACTATCAATGTGCACGACAGAGAACACACTACATACCAAGAAGTCAGTGTTAACTCGTCTGTATTATTTATAAAACTCTGGTAGCGCATTTTTACTTACAGACAGTACTTTGATTTAGTATATAACAGTCAACATTATGTCCAGGCTCTTCTGAGCTTTAAATTTAACAAGGGCCTGGAAACAAGGTTGCTTTAACCCGACTAGAATTATCAGTAACATACAAGGAGCTGATAAAAAGTTACATCTCACTCTTGTATCAAGCGGGTCTTAACCTTCATAAGCCCAAACAACAATAGTAATTTAACTTGATCGAGAAATTGCCTCAACATATCTTCAATTTAATTCTCCTTCATAGAACTAGGATAAACGTATGAGTGCCATTAAGGAGAATTTGAAAATTGAATCAGGGCTCTAGGGTTAAGTTATTTCTGTACAAGAAGACAAAATACCTATCTACATCGATCTACGATTTAATGATACGTTAAATCTTGATTTTCTAAAGAAATAATAAGTCAGAAATTCCAGTTTCCAGATTTCTGTAAGCAATCAAATAAATTTCTTTAATAACAGTTCAAAATAATGAAAGCTTTGAATATGTCACGAAATCGAACTTGGAAGGTCACGCAATGCCTTCGAGGACCATTGCGTGACCCAGATCACGCTTTCTATCGGACGAGATGCCTTTTCTTACAAATGGGCCTGTAGCAAGAGACGACTAATAAATAACAAGCACGAGTATCGCGATATCACTAAAAACTTGGTGTCTTCTCTTCTCAACAGTTTTCATAATCGATCATGTTTTATTATAAGGAGTTCAGTCAAGAAGATCAAAGATAATAAATACATCATGTCCGTAGAAATAGCGCTCGATATTTTAAGGTGGCACTGGCAGTTCGCCATCCTCGACTCCTAATGACAAAATGTTATTTGTGGAGAACTGCGCGACAAAATAAACCAGTTTTCCATCGGGTTTCACTTAGTCTAGACATGTTCAATTCCATTTCTTCATTTCATGCGAGAACGAGATGATAGTGACAAGGTAAGAAAACAAGAGTTGGTACAATAGAGCATTGAGAAACGCGGTTAGCTTGATTTAACACTCGCCTCCTTTACAAAGTAAAAATATATCCGATTAACAAACACTAATGCATAAGGAATCGAAAGATTTGGCTAAAAATCTAACTAAAAATGTATGCAACGCACTTAACTAGTTCAAATTAAAATACTAAATTTCGGTTCGGTGACCAAGTTCCTCTTTTTCTAAAAACTTTACCCACGTTAACTAATGATTTACAGATAAAATAAACTGAAATTACAAGAATCCCAATATTTTATAATCTTGATAACTCATAAGATCTCACCCTCATTAAAAACCTAACAACCTATTTACCTCTCAGAAAAAAATCAGCAATTATTCGGTTGTTGTTCTTATGTACTGGAAACGAAAAAATCCTGGAGAAATTTACAATCAGCTGCTTCTGTTCAATTTGAAAAGAAACATTTCCAGGAAATACTGGACAATTTAAAACGAGTCTAAATACTTACTGTCTTCCGTTTAAAACCGTCAATACTTAAAAAAAAAGTTATGAATTCACAGAAATAAAATGTTCACATTCGCGAGTCTTTTCAAATTTCCCACTAGCGTAATATTCAGGCTTGCAATGGACAGAAAACAGAACTGTCCCCAGACTCCTCGCACTTTTTCGGCCGGCTTGTCCCCAGTCTGCTCTCCATTACACTCTCCCTGAATCTATTTGCCACTCGCATAACAATTATCTATTAAAAATCGACAGCCGCGTTACGTTGATTTTGTCGAGGAACCACTAGATCTTCGCCCCAGACCCCCCGTGGAGCTGCCGTCGTGAAGTTCATTATCAGAAGCGCTGGATTTTCTGTCTGCATCCGGGGAATTGATCGCAAGGGCCTCAAGTGACGTGGCAGACATTGCCTTGACTTGTGCAATAACCACTTGCGCCTTCATGGCGTCTTCTTCGAGTTCACGCATGCGCTGTTGTCTCAAGGCCGCGCGCTTCTCCGCTTCGAGGGCGCGTCGTTCAGCCGCGGTTAGGGCGCGTGTTGGTGACTGTGGCGATGAGGTTTTTGTATCCTTTGACGAATCACTGTTTACTTGACGTTTACTGTCCATTTTCACCTTTTCAGCTTCCTCGGCATCTCTCTGTGGGTATTCCGATCCTAAGGAAAATAAAACAAGAGATCAGCCGTTTTTGTATGGCTTCATCTTCAAGGACACGCGTGTAAAACGCGCGTTTCTATGACGTCGCTTCAAGGGCACGCGTGTAAAACGCATGCAGCAGTAAGCTCGTGTTCATGGCTCGATTTATCGTTTAAAAAACGAAAAAACAATTTAATGATATGGGATGACACGCTACTCAACCAAGCCATGCCAAATTTTAGCTATTAAAGAAACAAGGAACTGAAAACGAAACCATATCTTCCAAAAAAAAAAAAAAACCAGCGAGAAGGGTCGTCACGGGAAACAATAATTACTACCTTGCATGAATCAGTTTGATCAACAAGAAAATATTATTTACCTGTAACTGCTCTGTTTTGACCCTGAAAATGAGACAAGAACATAAAGATTAGACTAGATAACTATAAACAACCATCTTAAGCTTTCAAACGTATACAGGTACAAGTCACTTAGAGGTAATTTTCCCTGATGGAATTCTTTTCAATTTCAATGCCAGTCTATATTTTTTTCATTTCTCCTGTACGTGATCACAGTCACGTATGTGGTGTGTTTTTTGCTTGTCGTTGCATAAAAACCCGGAAAGCGATCGAACGATCCTAACATGAAGCCATAGTCTACAAATGGGAGGACAACAGAGTATTTATAAACATGGTTTAAGTCTGGAGTTACATCCTGTAGTTACATCCTGTTTCCAGCTCGCGGCAGCGATAAACTGATTCAGACAATTGTTTTTTAGAACAATAACCTACCATCGTTAATTGAAACACGGCGGGCCAAATAGTTCAATATTTAATGATTACGTTAATTGAAAGAGCTACAAACAGTCAAGCTCGTGAAATATCCAGGCTTGTGTTATGATGAGGCCTCACGAGCTGGCTTTCTACATAAAATGATTCGCGACCCGTATCTTCACCTTTCAATCAGGGATTGTTTCAAGTTGGTGAATCAAATCATTTGCATTAAAACCGCCCAAAACGGCGCCATATTTCCCACGGCAATTTGCACGTTTTATATGTTATTTATAAACAAGGGCAAGAGAAAACAACACCATCATAGGAACCATTGTACTCGCGGACCTCCCCAAAACGTGCAAACATACTTCGCTTTGTCTCGTAAGCTGTTCACAGTCGGTTACGCTGATTCGTGTGAAAATTCATCGATTGACTCACAGACTAAACAAGTCTCCCCTTTAAACCAACACATAAGCGCATCATAGAAGTGAGAAATAAACAGCCAATAAAATGACCAACGCCTAGTTCATCCTTAATCCAGCAATCCAAAGAGTTAACAGGAAGCACTTACAGTTTTCTCTTCTCCTATGCCTTTGGCATCTTCTAGCCGTCTTCGAAGGGCTTCCTGAAACACAGAATTTGCAATATTATTACCTATATACTCAATTAATAAAACTTGTATTACTCATCACACAAGAAAGAAGTCATATTACAGATGACCTAAGCAGTCCACAAACACCAGAGGTAATCGTTTGCTGCAATGTCTCATCAAAAGCCATTTCATTCTACCGCTTATTTCGCATTCTGTTCCGCAAACTTGAAGAGGTCATAACGTTTATTCATATTTCGGGAATAGTCGGCTTGCTTTAACACATTCTTACACTTAACTAAAGCTCAGAACACATAAATAAATATACCAGGTTCACGTTGCGAATATCATTTTCAATTGGAGATTGCAAGGGACGTAAAACAAATATAAATCATATATTGAAACAATGACATGCTAGTTAGTTAAAAAGAAATAATTTATATTAATTTTCCGGTTTTCGTTCATTCACTCGACAAGTAAATTATGCTGTGGCATGCAAACGCGGCAAATTTTACGAAGTGATTTACATGATAACTAAGTTTATCGAAGTGAGTTGTATTGTGCAAGACGCAAGTGTGGGTAATATAACCTTTCGCAATGTCAACAGTCTGCATGTGATAACCATGTCTGCGCTCACAAATACACGTGAATTTAGGTGGGCTGCCTGTGGATGAACCGCAAGGCAAATTTCTAGACTACAACGCAAATGCTATATTCGTTATTGAAACACCGGAGCTTAAAAATGTACCATGTTTTAACTTAGTGTACGAGTTGGAAGTAATCACAAATATTTTATCAAATACGAAGGCGTGAATATCCAAGTGCACTCGTATTGTAATAACAATTTATCTTGTAACTCGTCAGTGAGTCGCGGAAAACAATCTACAGGGGGGAAGAAACTACAACGAAAACTGCGCTTAAAACTCTATCAAACTCTCTATAAACTCCACTAGACATAAAAGGAATCGAGATTTATTCCTGACTGCCTGTGTACATCGTTCTCTGCACAAAATCTATGCAACACAAGGTGCCGGAAAAGCAAACAAATATCAATGCTGATTCATTGAGCCAAAAACAAACAGTTTTTAATCAAAGTTTTAGTAAAAGCTCGAGAAGCTTCTTTAGCACGCAAGTTACGAGACAACCAAAGTAAATTATCAGAATTACGATGCTAAATGATGGGAGTCGTGTGGTCCTGCACACTCTCACTTTCAGTCTTGACTCCAACTTTTCGTTCTGCGAATGAAATCTAAATGTGCCACTATTCAAATGAAAGCTACTCAGCAGCTCGTTCATGGAGTGCTGTTTGTTTTTCAACATTTTTCATATTGTAAGTTAGGTTTGTGTTTCTTTTTTTTCTTTTCAGCTCGAGACCTCCTGGGCGTCAAAAGAGTTGTGTTCGCTCAATCGATAAATACTTCCTAAAGCGGTTATAACATCACAACAATTTTAAATACAAAACGTTACAAGAAGTCCACACTACCTGTCGAAGATGCTTAAGCCTACATCCCACCAAACAGACGGTAAAAAATACTTGTGGAGGCATCACTGCAGAGTGCCAAGTCGACAAAAGTGTGCTACTTCTCTGAACACGCGCGGTTATCAAGAAGGGAAGTTGATTGTGAAATTACAGTGACGCGCGAAGCACTTATATATAGGAACATGACCAAAAGGCAATGAACCGAAGCCCTATATCGGCCACCCCACATCGCTTGAAAAGACAAAGATAATCAAAATCACCGCAGGCAAATTAATATTTGTCTACGTACCTGTCTCTCTTTTTCTTCTCTCTCCCACCTTTCGCTTTCCTTTCTTGCTTCGTCCTCCTAGTCAGACAAAAATAGGCCGGGAAAAAAATCAACAACCCACACGTTCTGTACTGTGGGAGGAAATTACAACAAACCAAGAGAACAAAGTAATGCCCACCAAACGTATTCGCCCGTAAATACAATTGTACAGTTGTTAAGATTGACAATTAAGCGCAATTTCCACTTGAAACTGTCGAGAGAGTATCGAAAAAAGCTTTCACGCTACATCTTAAGTCATTTAAGCCGAAAAGGGAATAATGAACCCAATTCATACATCAAAATTCAAATAAAAATACCATTTTGTTCTTCACGTATTGTCGAAGAATAACCATCATATCGATTTGGGCCATGTTGGTGAAGGTAACAGAAGGCTCGATCGATTTGAAGCCGGAAAAATCACTGATAAAATCGCTCTCTAGTGGCTAATGTTGTGCTAAGTTCTGAGTACACCGCCGCCAACACATAAATTGAAAGCTAACCAATTGCTGTCTGTTTTCAAACAAAAGAGAGCAGCTGACGTCCACAAACACGTCACTGATTGTTTATTGGCACAATTGTCCCAGAAAATTATATTTATTGCAGGGTAGGTTCGTCCGATTTCGTCTTAGGCGGGAAAAAGAATAACAGACTAATTTCTACGGACGTATCAAGTTGATGAATGAAACGAAACGATATTGAGTAGTTCTAGAAACAATTAGCATTTCGAGAAGAATATTCTTATGTTCTTCCCACACTCCACACTACGTCTGGGAGAATTTGAATTCCGCGTCCACACTTATCCGTCACCAAAACCGAAGGAATTTCAAAACGCCGGCTTTCATTTTCGTGCGGACGGAAAACCGTTTGAAAGCGGAGCTTTTCGAAAGCGATGGCGTCACGACAATGAAATGATCTTCCTGCCCGAGTTTTCGTAAAAAACAAACCTAAAATGGCCGGTGATTATTACGTTTTCAAGTTCTTCTGACAAAGTGTGGACGCAAAATAGTTGATACGTTTTCAGAGGAAATCTCAGTTTTCAGATTCCTCTGGGGCAGTGTGAACGGAGCCTTAAAAAAAAGGCCGCTAGTGGCCTTAAACTTAATGATGTAGGTCGACCTGTGATATAACGAATGGATATTTCGATAATGAGTTAATTTAGGATAACACCAAGCTTCACGTACAAGGAATTACCGGCTAACGAAGCGAAAAATCCCGGAAAGAGCTGTCGTTTTTGAAAACGTCAGCATGGAAGGAAAATCCAATACGTAAATATTACGCAAAACGCTTGAAAATTGATGTAAAACAACTTAGCGTGACCCTCGAAGACCTTCAATAATCACTTAACACTGCCTAAAATATGTGTAATTACTTCCGAAGTTCTCGTCGTACTTGCTAAAATATTTCCACATGATGGCCGTTATCTTCATTAAAACACTACTTTGAAGGATATGAAAAAGCAATTTATTGTACCGTACGACAACCATATTACTGCTTTGCAATAAAAGTAAACAAACTTCGAAGTGAGCGTTATTATCAAGTCATTGCCATGTATTCGTATTCAAACTATTGTAACCTTCGTGTAGTGGTTACTGAAATGTGCCCATCACTTTTAGCACAGAAATAAGAAATTCTTTAGAGAAGAAATTCGGTTGTTACTTACTTCCTTGACTTAACTGAGTTCAAGGTAAGAGGCGACGCTCTCTTTGTGGTTTTTTGGTCTTTTCGAAAGCTAGTTCTCGAGGAAAAGACTTACCTCAATTTATTCTAAAAACTGAATAAAATCAATTCGCAATGTTCTACCTGGTTTGAATCACAATGTATCACAATTTCTTAAATTATGCTTGCGAACGAGTTCATTTTAGGCACACGAACAAATATAGCTCTGCTTAACAAAAGAAATGACTTTTTCCCACTAGTTCTAAATTTACTCGAAAACGAGCTAGGTAGGTACCTACGCTTTTTAAAATTCCCAGCGGTACTTTTCTAGTTAACTTTTTTAAAACAGAGATGATACTTAACGCTAAGTACATAAAGAACGAACGCAAAACCACCCGTCCCTTCCCTAGAGAGTTTCTTTTCGTTGTGCTGATAAAAATGGATCAAATTGAACCTTTTTTTTCACAAGTCTGTATTGACTTAGAAGCGAAGCTTTCGTCGCCTTTTCAATGAATGAATTGTCATCGAATTTTTAGAATGTCTTATCTGTAGGATTAGCGCTTCGCCAAAAGAAACGGTTTTAAATGGAATTTTAAGAACGTGCCTTTCAAGTGAGTTTATCCCTAATCCCGTCGAGTGAAGATAACTAAGAACAATAGTATAGGGAATTAAGGAACATTCTTCCTTTCAAAGAATTATATCTAATCTAAAAATACTTATGGCACGAGCGAAAGCGAAACACAGATAAACCATGTTTACCCAGCTTTAGTGAAAACTAAAATCTACACTCATTTCCATAACACTCCGAGAGATAAAAATCAACGTTTCCCTTCTTTCACTAGAGTATATTTCAAGGAAAATTTAAGCAATTATTGGCAGTGAATCAAGCGCACATTCTAGTTCAACATAGTCTAAACAAACAGGAAACCATGGTTGGTATATTCATTCAAAAAGCATAAGATAAAACAGTGATTATGTTCGAGCAGAAATTCAAACATATAAAGATGGCTTACCGATACCTTATCTTTGAAGTGAAACGAAGTCATTTATACCAGCGATGTTAAATTTTCGTAATGGAATTCGTTCTTCGCCAGACTTCAGTGAAAAACTTTGACTCCACGCCAAAAGACACGCGCCTTTTGTACGTCATGTCTACAACGCATGTGTTGACATGACGTGACATGTAGGTCACGCAAGCAAACGTGGGTGGCAAACGTCATGCATTCTCAATCAATTCTCAATACGAATTCAGTTTCGATAGAACAAAACATCAACAAAAAAGGCTACTGCAATTTACTAACTTGTTCATTCTAAGTCAGCCGGCCGTAAGTGAAGTCAAGTTTCTCAATTTTTACGCGTTTCCTCAGATAGGAGTAAATAAAACCCAGATACTTCTTCTACCGACCTGTCTCTTGATTTCTTTTCTGATGTCTTCGTAAGCTCTTTCGTTCCCCGGTACGTCATGCTCCAAAGACTCCTGACTCTGTGATTTTGCGGTGTTTATCGTCGCCACGGGACTAGCCTGCCAGGCCGCGTGTTGACCCGCGGGCACGTCAGCCGGGTCGAAGCCGTCGCACACCAGTAACGATAAATTGTCCCCAATCCCTCTCAGCGACCGCACGGCTTCCAGATGCGTGGCACCAAGGAGACTGGTGCCGTTGACCTGACAAGGCATAAAAACGTGTATTGGCATAGCTT